>Ga0335075_10004633_pt1 | contig 21457 bp, 15 predicted proteins | sample Lox_Sample_24_FD_206723 | JGI IMG/M metagenome (GOLD analysis project Ga0335075, IMG submission 206723) | Soil microbial communities from Loxahatchee National Wildlife Refuge, Florida, United States - Lox_Sample_2.4 | ecosystem: Environmental > Terrestrial > Soil > Wetlands | place: USA...
CTGGTCGTGATGGGGAGTGCGAGCGAGGAGATGGTCGCTTACTTCTGGCTCGCCGCCGAGCAGGGGGAGTCGGTCATCATCTGCGGCGGTCCGGCCGCCGGCAAGACGAGCACGCTCAACGCGATCGCCCTGTTCATCCCGCCGACCGCCAAGATCGTCTCCATCGAGGACACGCGCGAGGTGAACCTCCCGCACGAGAACTGGATCCCCGGCGCGACGCGCAGCGGCACCGGGGACCGCGGGGCGGACGGGAAGGCCGCCGGGGAGGTCGACATGTTCGACCTCGTCCGGGCCGCGCTGCGGCAGCGGCCGAACTACATCATCGTCGGAGAGGTCCGCGGCAAAGAGACCTACACGATGTTCCAGGCGATGGCGACGGGCCACACGACCTACTCCACGATGCACGCGGACAGCGTGAAATCGATGGTCAACCGCCTGGAGAACCCTCCGATCAATACGCCGCGGATCCTCCTGTCGGCGCTCAACAACGTCATCATCCAGATCCAGACGCGCACCGACAAGGGGGTGGTCCGTCGCCTGAAGCAGGTCCTCGAGATCGTCGGGTTCGAGCCCGAGACCAACGAGCTGATCACGAACACGGTCTACGAGTGGGACCCGGCGACGGACGGGTTCGTGTTCAAGGGCCACTCGTTCCTGTTTGACAAGATCATGGAGCTGAAGAACTTCACCCCGGACGAGATGGAAGCGGAGTTCCAGCGTCGGAGCGCGGTCATCCGCTATCTCGTCCAGCATCAGATCACCGACTACCGCCAGCTCTGGCGGACGATCGCGCAGTACTACCGCGACCCGGCCGAGGTCATGGCGCGGATCGGCGCGCTCTCGACGCCGGCAAAGGAGGCGTGACGAGCGTGCCGGCGACCCCGACCGTTCCCGCCTCCCGCGCGTCGGGCGGCGCCGCCGAGCCGAACGTTCGGTCCGTTCGCCTGAAGCGGGGTCAGCAGCCGACCCACTCGACGCTCACCGGCTTCCAGCAGTGGGCGTGGAAGACGTTCAAGGGCCGCGTCCTCGCGAAACCGCCGGACCCGATCCTGGAGGAGAATCTCGTCAAGGCCCACATGCGGATCCGGGCGGACGAGTACATGGCGAGCGTCTACGCGACCACGGTCGTCACCGCGATCGCGACGGTCGTCGCGGGCGCCGTCATCGGATTCATCTTCATTACGTCCGGGCTGTTCCTCTTCGGCGTTCTCCTCGCGATCGCGCTCCCCGTCTTCGGCTCGGTCGGCGCCTTCTTCGCGCTCCAGGGAATGCCGGCGTCCACGGCGAAGAGCCGGGGCCGGAAGATCGATCAGCGGATCAGCCCCGCGATGAGCTTCGTCAGCGCCATGGCGTCGGCGGACGTCAACGTCGACCAGATCTTCAAGGAGCTCGGCCGCCAGAAGATCTACGGCGAGGTCGCGGAAGAGGCGGCGTGGATCAGCCGGGACACCGAGCTGCTCGGGGTCGACATCCTGACCGCGATCCGCAACGGCGCCCAGCGGAGCCCGTCGAAGCGCTTCCAGGACTTCCTGCAGGGTGTCGTGACGACCGCGACCAGCGGCGGCCAGCTGAAGCCGTACTTCCTGCTCAAGGCCGAGCAGTACGAGCGCGAGAACAAGCTCGCCCAGCTCCAGCGCGTCGAGACAATGGGGTTGCTCGCCGAGACGTTCGTGACCGTCGTGGTCGCTTTTCCGCTGTTCCTCGTGATCATCATCGCGATCTTCGCCATCATCGGCGGCGGCGGGTCGTTCATGATCGACATCCTCTGGGCGATCGTCGCGCTGATGATCCCGATGTCCCAGTTCGGTTTCATTTTCTTTATGTATTCGCTCGCGCAGGAGATGTAGGATGGCGACCGCGACCTCCCCGGCGTCGGTCCGCCGCGTCAAGGCCGTCTCGGGCGAGCGGGTCCAGGCCGGCGATTCCGTCACGATCACCCGCGAGACGATGCTCCTCATCGTCGGCGCGGTGGTCGCGGTCGTCTTCTGGGTGATCGCGGCGCTCGTCTTCGTCGGGACGCTGAACATCCAGCTCCGCCCGGGCGAAGGCACCGGCGCCAACCCGGCGATCGACTTCTTCGTGCTCGGGATGCTCGTGCTGATGGCGCCGTACGGCGTCTCGATGAGCGCGAAGCTGCGCCGGATCTCCAAGATCGAGGAGCGCCTGCCCGACTTCCTCCGCGACGTCGCCGAGGCCGGCCGCTTCGGGATGACGCTCCCGGACGCCATCATCGTCGCCAGCAACGGGCGCTACGGGCTCCTGACGGACGAGATCAAGAAGATGGCGAGCCAGCTCGAGTGGGGCGTCCCGGTCGCGACCGCCCTCCGCCTCTTCGAGGAGCGGGTCCCGACCCCGCTCGTGCAGCGCGTCGTCTCGATCATCACGCGGGCGAACGAGGCGGGCGGCAACGTCGCCGACGTGCTGACGATGGTCGCGCACGACACCCGCGAGACCCAGCTCGAGGCGCAGGCCCGTCAGATCTCGATGCTCACCTACGTGACGGTCATCTACATCGCGTTCTTCGTCTTCCTCGTCACGATCTACATCATGGCGGCGGTCTTCCTGCCGCAGATGATCCAGGCGGGCCAGGGGATCTCCTGCTCGTCGCTCTCCTCCTCCGCGGTCACGTTGCAGTTCACGTTCGTGCCGGTCCTCTTCCTCGCGTTCATGGTCGCCGTCATCGTCCACGCGGTCGGGGACGGGATCATGGCGGGCGTCCTCTACAACGGTCGCATCGCCGAGGGCCTGCAGCACGCGACCATCATGCTCGGCGTCGGCTGGGCGATGATGCGGTTCGTCGTTCCGATCCTCAACGTCAACGGGTCGTGCGGGTAAGGAAGGTCCTCGATGTCCGGAGCGGTCGCACCATCCCCCGAAGAGTCCCAGCCCGACGTCCCCGAGCCGATCGACTCTCGCAAGAAGCGGGGCGGCTCCTCGGCCTGGCTCCGCCTCGGCGCCTCGCTGCGCAAGGGCTCGAGCGAGCCCCGCCCCGTCAAGCTCGCCCGGCTCGGCGTGTCGGGGCAGGGCCAGGGCGACATCACCCCGATCCCGCCGCTCGCCGATCCGGCGCTCAAGGAACTCGACCTCGCCCCGATCCGCCCCGGGATCTCCTACGTCCGCATCACCTACCACAACACCCGCAACGAGTACCTCTACGAGGTCATCGAACCCCCGCTCTCGGCGATCGAGCGGGAGCTCACGGACCGCCTGCGCACCGTCCTCATCGACGCGTTCGAGCCGCTCCCCGAGCTCGACGCGGAGACGAAGCGACGGGAGCTGCGGAAGATGGTCGACCACAAGCTCCAGGAGTGGGAGCTCGGCCCCGGCCCGACGACCAAGGGCCGGATCCTCTACACGCTCGAGCGGGACTTCATCGGCTACGGGATCGTCGACGTCCCGATGACCGACACCGAGGTCGAGGACATCTCGTGCGACGGGGTCGGCATCCCGCTCTACATCTACCACCGCAAGTACGGTTCGATCCGCTCGAACCTCAAGTTCCACGATTCCAAGCAGCTGGACGACTACGTCATCTGGCTCGCCCAGCGCTCGGGCAAGCACATCTCCGTCGCGAGCCCGATCCTGGACGCGACCGTCCCGGACGGCTCGCGCCTGCAGGCGACGCTCGGCACGCACGTGACGAAGCGCGGCAGTTCGTTCACCATCCGCCGGTTCCGCGACAATCCGTTCACGCCCGTCGACCTGCTCAAGTTCAAGACGATGAGCGCCGAGATGATGGCGTACCTCTGGATCGCCATCGAGAACGGCCAGTCGATGATGGTCTGCGGCGGGACCGCGAGCGGCAAGACCACCACGCTCAACGCGACCCTTTTGTTCATCCCGCCCCAGATGAAGATCGTCTCCATCGAGGACACGCGCGAGCTGAACCTTCCGCACGAGAACTGGGTCCCGTCGCTCACGCGCGCGGGATTCGGCGCCAAGAACCTGACCAGCGGGAAGGCGCCCGGCGAGATCGACATGTTCGACCTCCTCGCGGCCGCGCTGCGCCAGCGCCCCCAGTACCTGATGGTCGGGGAGGTGCGGGGCGCGGAGGCGTTCATCGTCTTCCAGGCGATGGCGACCGGCAAGACCTGCTACACGACGTTCCACGCGGAGAGCGTGAGCGCGATGGTCCACCGGATGGAGAACCCGCCGATCTCGCTCCCCCGCTCGCTCGTCTCGGCGCTGAACCTGGTGCTCCTCCAGCGCCAGGTCAAGGTCGGGACGAAGATGACGCGGCGCGTCCAGTCCCTCACCGAGATCGTCGGACTCGACCCCGAGACGAACGAGCTGATCACGAACTCGGTCTACTCCTGGAACCCCGCGGACGACACCTTCCTCTACAGCGGCCACTCCTACGTCTACGAGCGGGTCGCGATGATGAAGAACCTCTCGATGAAGGAGATGGAGCGCGAGGTCCGCAACCGGGCCGAGATGATGGACTACCTGCTCTTCCGGGACGCGCAGGCGACCCGCCTGAAGCCGTTCACGCACCGCGACGTCGGCCAGCTCGTCTCCTACTACTACAAGGAGCCGGAGAAGGCCCTCGCGGAGGCCCGGGCCGAGATGGCGCGGGCGAAGCCCCCGGCGGCCCCGCCCGCCCCCGCGCGATAACCGTATTCGCGGCCGCGGCTCCGACGCCCCGATGGACCGTCCGTTCGCCCGGATCCCGTTCGGGGACGGGCGCGCGGTCACCCTCTGGGCCGAGGACGCGGTCGCGGGCCTCGGTCCCCGCGTCGGCCGTCACCGCGCCGACGTCGTCGTGACCAGCCCGCCGTACAACCGGGGGGTCCCGTACCGCTCGTACCGGGACGCGCGTCCCCGGGAGCAGTACCTCGCCTGGGTCGGCGCCGCGGCGGCGGCCGTCGACGGCGTCCTGGGCCGGGACGGCTCGTTCTTCCTGAACGTCGGGGGCAGCCCGAGCGACCCGTGGATGCCGTTCGATGTCGCGCGGGAGGTCGGGCGCCGCTTCGTCCTCCAGAACGTCATCCACTGGGTGAAGTCGATCGCCATCGACCGGGCGTCGGCCGGGCGCGCCGCGGCGCTCGACCGCGACCTCGCCCTCGGCCACTACAAGCCCCTCGTCTCGGAACGGTTCCTCCACGGGGCGCACGAGTACGTCTTCCACTTCTCCCGCCGCGGCGACGTGCGGCTCGACCGCCTCGCGGTCGGCGTACCCTACCAGGACAAGTCGAACGTGACGCGGTGGCGGCGGGCCGGCGCGGACCGGCGCTGCCGGGGGAACACCTGGTTCCTGCCGTACTCGACCATCCGTGTCCGCGCGCGCGACCGGCCCCACCCGGCGACCTACCCGCCGGAGCTGCCGGAGTGGTGCCTGCGCCTGCACGGGCTCGCGCGCGTCCGGCTCGCGGTCGACCCGTTCGTCGGGATCGGGGCGTCCGCCGTGGCGGCGGTCCGCTGCGGGGTCGACTTCGTCGGGTTCGACCTGGACCGGGAGTACCTTCGCGTCGCCGCGGAGCGGGTGCGGCGGGAGCCGGTTACGGTCGCTCGTCCTCGCCGGTGGTCGGGGCGGACCACTCGCGCATCGGCGTCCGCTTGACGCCCGCGGCGCTCGCGAGGGCGTTCCGCGTCCCTTCCTTCGCCCGGTGGCCGGCCGCGACGAACGCGTCGCGCGTCGCGGCCCCGGCACGCGACGCCCCGGAGCCGATCGCGGCCCCGGCGTTGGCGAGGTGCTGCGGGATCCGTCGGACCTCCTCGTCCATCGCCTTCCCGAGGTTCGCGAAATCGTCCTGGATGTCGAGGGCGAGGTACTTCGCCTCCTTCGCGGTCGTATGCCCCAGGCGCTCGATCTTGCGGTCGAGGTCGGAGAACTCGCTCGCGAAGTCGCGGCCGATCCCTCCGGCCGCCCGCCGCATTTCGGCGAGGTGCTGGCGGAACTGGGCTTCCTCTCGGGTCTCGGACACGGTCCTCTCCGTCCGCCGAAATCGGAGGAACGGGAGATAAAGGTTGACGGGGACTCGCAACGCCGCCTAGCCGCCCATCCGACGGTCGGCGCGGCGACGGCGGGCCCCCGCCGGCCGGGGCGCCCGGGGGGCGGCGGGGGCGGGCGGGGGCGGGGCGGAGACCCGGCGCTCGGTCTCGGTGCCGTGCGCCCACCGGACGAGGAGCTCGACCCCGAGACGGGCGGGGTCGGTGACGACCATCTCCCCGGAGAGGGTGCGGGCGATCGCCCGGGCCGCGGCCTCGTACTCGGGGTGGTCGCTCTTGAGAAGGATCACCGTCGACTGGAGCGGGGTGACGGTCGCGAGCTCGGTCGCCCGCTCGAGCGCGCGCTCCATCGCGACGTCGAGCTGCCCCGAGCGGACCCGGCCGTCCCCGGCCGTGTACGCCTCCGGGAGCCCGTCCGTGATCAGGTAGAGCTCGCGGCGCGTCGCGCGCGAGCCGCGGAGGAGGAGGTGGGCCGCGCGGAGCGCCTCCGCGGTGTTGGTGAACGCGCCGGCCTTACACTCCCACAGCTCGACCAGGTCGAGCACCTGGACGTCGTTGTCGAACGCGAAGACGTCGATGGTCGCGTCGGGGTACCGTCGCCGGATCGCGACATAGAGCGCGAGCAGCGCCTTCTTCGCGGCATCGAGCTTGCCGCCCTCGCTCATGCTTCCCGAGCGGTCGAAGGCGAGCACGACATGGACCCGTTCGCTCGTGACCTCCCGGTAGACGTAGCTCGTCCCCTCGTCGATGTGCCGCTGCCCCGCGAGCCGCGCGGCGAGGATCGAGCTCGGGACGTCGAGCCGCGCGACCTCCTCGGGGCGACGGAGCCGCGCTTTCTCGTAGACACCGGTCGAGCCCCCGCCGCGCAGGCTCAGGCGGACGTCCCCCGGCAGACGGTGCGACTCCTCCTCGAGCAGGAGCCGGGCGAACCGCTCGACCAGCCCGTAGGTGACGGCGAGCTCGCCGCTCCGCTCGGCGACGAACCCTCGCTCCTTGAGCTCGCGTTCGAGGCGATGCTCTTCGCCGGCCCGCACGCGGGCCTCGGTGTCCGCGGCGGCGCGCCGTTCGGCTTCCCGGCGCTCCTCCTCGAGCTGTCGCCGCTGGACTTCCGCGGCCCGCCGTTTCTCCTCCGCCGAGCGCGCGAGCTCCCGCTCCTCGCGACGGAGGGCGCCGGACACCGATTCGGAGAGCTCGTCCTTCTCGGGCCCGGAGAGTCGGGCGAGCGCGTCGCCGAGCTCGGAGGCGCCGAGCGCACGGCCGGTCGCCGACGGGATCGCGAGCGGGACCCGACGTTCCTGGCGCGGCCCCGGGGCTTCGCGCTTTCGGCCGAAGAGGCTTCGCAGCCAGGCGAGGAACCGGGCGAACGCCGCCCGGAGGCGCGCCCCGATCCCCGGTCGGGGGGGCGGCTGGTTCCATGAGGCGGTCGGGAGCAAGAGCGCGGTCGTGACCTCGTCGACCAGGTCGGAGGGGAGGCGCGACCAGTCGATCGCGCGGGCGGCGCGCAGCCGGCTCTCGAGGGCGGCGATCCGCTGGGCGACCTCCTCGTCGCTCCGCCGCGAGACGAGGTCGAGCTCGGCGAGCTGTCGGTCGTACTCGGCCTCCATCCGCGTGGTACGGCGCTCGGCCTGGCGCCGGAGCCGCTCGCGCAGGTGGGCGAGCCGGTCGGCGAGCTCCCGGTCCCGGTTCGCCGCCTCGCGCACGAGGCGGCGGGCCCCTTCGACGCCCTCCTCGGCCAGGGCGCGGATGAGCGCCTCGCGATCGACGGCGTCGAGCAGGTCGTCCGAGACGACGTCGTCGGCGTACTCGGCGCAGTCGGGCAGCTCGATCGCGTCGCTAGAGGGGGGCGTCGTCGTCGTCCTCGTCCTTGCAGGAGAAGAGGGAGTACTCCTCGAGGATTCGGAAGATGTTCGCGGCAACGTCCGTGGGGGGCAGGGCGGGGGTCGGTCGCTCGCGGTCGCTCACGTACCGGGCGAACGTGCGGAACTGGGGAAAGACGGTCGTATCGGTCGCGGCCTGCCCCCGGAGCGTCGCGTCGTCCTTGAGGCGTCGTCCCTCGCCGACGAGCGCCTGGGCATCGGCGTCGCTCTCCCGAAGGACCCCGCGGTAGAATCGGCACCAATAGACGCCCGCGCTGCGTTTCATCGACGGCTCGAAGTACTGGTCGATGAACTCGCCGACCCGTTTCTCGTTCTGCCGGAACGAGTCGCCGCTGCGGGCGCGGATCCGCCCGCGCATCGCGTGGAGGAGTCCGGCTTTCAGGTCCGCACTGGTCGGCACCGGATGTCCCGCGAGCAGGCTGATCGCCGCGGTCCGCGCGGCGACATCGAGGAGCGTGCGGTTCGAACCGACCTCGCCGATGTCCGGATTGTCCTCGCTCATCCGCAGGCGCCACGCCTCGATCACCCGGACGCCGGCGTCCGTCAGCACCTCGGGCACGTACTCGCTCGGGTCGTCGCTGCGCCCGATCTCGACGATGCGCCGATTGTCGGCGTGGCGCTCGTTGTAGCCGACGTGCAGGCTCGTGAGCCGGTCGGAGAGCGGGTCGTTGATGTTGTCCAGGTCGGACAAGTTGGAGGTGCAGACCGCGACGAAGAGGCCCGGAAAGCTCTCGCGCGACTTGGACGGGGTCACGGTGCCCTCCTGGAGAGCCTGCAGGAGCACGTTCTGGGTCCCGAGCGGGAGCTTGCCGATCTCGTCGACCAGGAGGAAGCCCCGGTTCGCCTGGAGGAGCTTCCCGGGCTCGAAGACGAGCGGGCTCATCGGGTCCCCGACCTCCTCGAGCTTGCGGAGGTTGATGTTGCCGGTCAGGTGGTCCGGGAACACCTCCGAGCTGCCCTGCAGTCGAGCGTAGCCGTACCCCTCCCGGAGGAGGACGTAGCTCGCGGGAACGCGGGCCGGATCGACGGCCGCCGGGTCGAAGCGCGTTGCGTCGCCCTCCGGCGCGAACCGTCGCTCGCAGATCGGGCAGGGAGGATACTGGGCGGCGACCGCGGGGTCGGTGACGCTCAAGGGGTGGTCGAGCACGGGGCAGCCGTCGACCGCCCAGACCCCCTTCGGGAAGAGGTGCCACAGGTCCTTCGCAAGGCTCGTCTTGCCGGCGCCGGACGGACCGAAGAAGAGGACGTGCGCCCCCGACACCAGCGCGGCGATGAGGTCCTCGTAGGTCTCCTCGGGCAGGACGGTCCGGGGGAACAGGGACCGCACCGCTTCCGGGCGGTCGAGGCCCTTCTGGCGGAAACCGTCCAACGCGCGGAGGATCTCGGCCCGGAATCGCTCGGCCGGGCTCGCGACCACGACGTGAGCGGCCTTCAGGGCCGCGGCGGAGGCGTGCGTGCCCGGCGCCGGCGCTGCCCCGACCGTGGCGGCCACGGCGCGCGCAACTGGGTGTCGGTTATGTAGTTTGCCGCGCGGGGGCCGCTCGCTTGCCCCGCCGCCGGCGGCCGCGCGCCCCCCGTCCGGGGGACACGGTTAAGTAGCGAACCCCGCTCCGCGGCCGCGCGAAGCATGGCCGACAAGGAGGGTCCGGCGAAGAAGCCGGCGATGGCCCGGACCGTCAAGGACAAGTGGCGGTCGAAGCACTGGTTCAAGGTCCGCGCTCCGGGGCTCTTCCAGCACGTCGAGCTGGGCGAAACCGTCGCGACCGAACCCGAGCAGGTCGTCGGCCGGACGCTGGAGACGACGCTCCCCGAGCTGTCGGGAGCCGCCGACTCCGGGAAGGCCCACATCAAGCTCCGATTCCGCATCGAGCGGCTCGGAGGCGATGGCGTCGCCGAGGCCCGGTTCATCGGCCACGACTTGACGTCGGATTACGTCCGCCGCTTGGCGCGTCGCAAGCGTTCCAAGATCGACCTGGCGCTGACCGTGGTCACGAAGGACGGCGTCCGGGTCGTACTGAAGCCGGTCGCCGTGGGAGAGCAGCGCCTGCAGACCCGTCTGCGCGCCGAGCTGCGGCACAAGATGGTCGCCATCCTCACCGAGGAGGCCGCGAAGCGGACGTCGCCCGAGTTCGTGCGCGAGATGCTCCAGGGAGAGCTCTCGAAGGTGCTGGCGCACGGCGTGAAGACCCTCTACCCGCTCAAGAAGATCGAGATCCGTCGCTCGGAAGTGATCGGCTCGATCGCCGACGAGCTTCCGCCCGCAGAGCCCACGGCGATCCCCGAGAGCCCGGTCGCGCCGGAGCCCGCCCCGGTCGCCGCGGACGGCGGCGACGCCACGGCGGCGTAGCACCGGAGGACGCCCGATGGCGCGTCCGTTCCCTGTCGGAGTGGCTCAGCCCGGTAGAGCACGGGACTCATAGCGGGGCGCGGTCCGCGTCCCGGGAGAGATCCTGGGGTCGGGGGTTCAAATCCCCCCTCCGACACCCGCACTCCACGGCGCCGGTCGACTCAGGGGCCGTGCGCTCGCCGACGGCGCCGAAGGAGCACTCCGGCCGCGACCGCCACCAGGACCGCGGCGGCCGCGAGCGGAAGTACGGGGACCCCCTCGACCGACCAGCCGAGCGGACTCGGCGCCGGCCCCGGACTCCCGCCGGAGGGGACGGACGCCGTCACGTTGCCCTCCGCCCGGGCCGTCGCTCCGCCCGAGTCGGTCACCACGAGCTCGATCGAGTAGGTCCCGGCGGCGGCGTACGTGTGCGCGGGGCTCTCCACCGAGGACGACGGGCTACCGTCGCCAAAGCTCCAGCTCCAGGAATAGGGCGGAGCGCCCCCCCGGGCCGAACCGTTGAAGGCAACCGTCAACGGGGCCGAGCCGGTCGCCGGGGACGCCAAGAGCGCCGCCGAAAGGAGACCCCCCCACCCGTTCAGCGTGCTGCCCACATCCTGGTAGAATCCGCTGTCGCAGTACCCGCTCGAGTTCTCGCCGGCACTGCTGCAGGCGTCCGTGACGGGAGCCTGCCAGACGGTGAAGTTGACCGGATTGTCCCCGTTGCCCTGGCTCCAGGCCTCGAAATTCCAGGGACCGAGGTAGGTGTTGTTCGCGAAGTGGTTGTCCTGGCGGAAGGTGATGTTCGTGGGGACGGCCGGGCCCCCGTAGGGGGGGTTCCCGTAGGCGCTGAACAGGCCGTTGAACCCACAGAACAGCGCGACCGTACAGTTCGTTCCGAGGTCGCTCGGGAGATACTCGAATCGGTTGTCGGTGACCGAGACGTTCTGGGTCTTCCACCGACAGCCGTCGTAGAAGTCGACGGGCGACCGCTCGCCGAGGTGCGCGGCGCAGCTCGCGAGGGTGAAGACGCTCGGGTCGACCAGGGTACAGTACTGGTCCGAACCGTCACTGCAGTAGCGATTCGGCTCCTCCCACAGGACGACCCCGCCCCAGTTGTCCGTGAACAGGTTGCCCTGGACCGGGAACGACGAATACCCGAACGGGTTCGGGGCGCGCGGGTCGAACCCCGACTCCGAGATGTAGAGCGCCGAGTCCGGGAACCCGCCGAGCTGGGGTCCGGCGTCCAGCGCGTTCCGGACGAACGTGTTGTTGAGGACCGCGCCGTTGTAGCTGATCTCGTAGATCATCCCCTCGGCGTAGTTGTTCGAAAGATAGTTCCCCTCGACGAGGAAGCCGGAGTTGTCGGTGTCGACCCAGATCCCGACGTTGCCGTTGTCGTGGACGTAGTTGTCCTCGATCGTGACGTTCGTCGAATCCCAGAATTTGCCGCCGCCGGAGCAGCCGCACTGGATGCCGCTGCCGCTCTGGTCGTACCCCCCGTAGGCGTCGTTGTCGGCGATCTCGTTGTCGTCGAGGGTGATGTTCGCCGCGCCGCCCGCGGAGGAGAACCCGTACTCGCCGTTGAACTCGAGACAGTTGTACTCCGCGAGATTGTTCGAACCGAGGAAGAGGCCGGCGCCGCCGGGATTCGAGCCGTTCTGCTCGTTCGGTCCGATCGTGTTGTACGCGACCGTCCAGAACGGCTCCCCGTCGTGGTTCACGATCCCCTGTCCCTCGTCGGAAACGAAGTTCTCGATCGTCAGGTACTCGATCGTCACGTTCGTTGACGGGGCGTTCGGGTTCGTGGTGAAGGCCGAGTCGTCCCGCCCCTGGCCGTCGAGGATCGCCCCCGGTGCTCCGAGGAACCGATCGCCCGAGTCGGGCTGGAACTGGGAGTACTCGCCGGTGCCGATCGTGTGGACCCCCGGCGCGAGCCAGTAGGTCGTGTTCGGGCTGAGCTCGTAGCTGGCGGTGAGGTCGCTGTTGTTCCCCGCGGGGAGCGTGACCGCGCCGGGGGGCGCGGACGCGGGGCCGGTCAGAAGCGACGCGTTCCCGCAGACCCGAACGGGCGGGCTCGCCGGCGCTCCGACGGCGACCGTTCCCGCGGGTCCGTTTGCGGCGGCGGGTGCGGTCGGGACCGAGGGGCCCGAATCCCCGACGGCGAACCCCGTTCCGGGGGTCGGTAGGGCGAGCACGACGACGAGTGCCATCAGCAGCAACGCCCCGCCGAGAGGAGCGCGACGCGCCGACACCACCGACCTCGAGGACCGCCTCTCGGGAGAAGGATGCGGCTCCGTCCGGAGAATGGGAGGCGCCCGCGTAAAGAACCCTCGGTCGGGCGACCCCCGCGGGTTCGGGGTCCCGCGGAGTGTCCGCTTATCAGCCCGGCGCGGGTCCGGGTCGCTCGTGTCCGAAGCCGAACCGCAGCGCGGTCGGCCGTCCGGGTGTCGGGCGGCGCGACGGCGTCCGGGGTTGCTCCTTTCCCGACGAACTTCACTCCTCCGACCCCGCCGACCCGGGGACGACGTCCCCGCGAACCCACGGGGCGGCTCCGCCCCTCCCGGGCGCACTCCGCGAGGCCCCGAACCGTGCGGCTGACGTTCCTCGGCACGGGCGCCGGAAATTTCCGAGGGAGCCGGCGGCACATGCCGTCCGTGCTGGTCGAGACGGTCCTTCTCGACTGCGGGGCGGGCACGACCGGCCGCCTCCACGACCGGGCCGAGTTCGACCGGGTCGACGCGATCCTCGTCTCCCATCTGCACACCGACCACATCGCGGGATTGTTCGATTTCCTTCTGCACACGCTCATCACCGGGAGGACCCGCCCCCTGACGATCGTCGCGCCGCCCGGACTGTCGCCGATCCTGCGCGCGATGAACGCGGCGGGCGCGATGGTCCAGGACCCGGCCGAACGGTTCGAGTTCCGCATTCTGGAAGACCCCGCCCCCGAGGTCTCGATCGGGCCGTGGAGGATCCGCGGCCACCCGCTCCACCATACGATCTACGACCTCGGCTACCATCTCGTGTCGGACGACGCGAGCCTGTTCTACACCGGAGATACCCGGCCGCCGTCGGCGCCCGACGGACTGCGCGCCGACGTCCTGGTCCACGAGTCGACCTACGCCGACCGGGACGCGGCTCGGGCCCACGAGTACGGCCACTCGACCCCGACCGATGCCGCGCACGCCGCCGTCGCAATGGGCGCCCGCCGTCTCTTCCTGACCCACCTCGGGGATCGCCCCGGGATCGAAGAGGAGATCGAGCGGGAGTCCCGGTCCGGATTCCCGGACTCGATCGTCGCCGAGGACGGCGGTCGGTACGACATCTGACGGGTTGCGACTCGACAGCGCGATCGGGTCGCGGCACGCCCTCCCCGCGATCAGCGCTCCGGTGGAATCGCCAGCACGCTCGGGCGCGGGGCCAGAGCGGCCCGAGAGCGCCGCGTGCCTTCGTGCCGAGAGTCGATCCCCGTATGCCGCCCGCCGCGGCTGTCGACCCCGCGAGGACGACCGTGGCACGCCCGCTAGGCCCGGGCGCTGGGCCCGCGGCGGGCCGGTCGGCCACGGAAAGGACGTTCGACCGACCGCGCCCGATCAGCGCGAGGCCGCGGGTCGCTTCAACGACTCGAGCAGCGGCAGGAACTCGTACTGCCCCACATGGAGCGCGCCGTTGACGAAGAAGGTCGGCGTGTCGCCGACCCCGGCTTCCTCGGCGCTCTCGAGGTCCTCGTCCACCCGCCGCGCCGCCGTCCCGGTGGAGAGGTCGCGCTCGTAATCCTCCATCTCGATCGGCAGCCCCTGGGCGATGTCCCGGATCGCCCGCACCGAGAGGTCGTCCTGGTGGTCGAACAATCGGTCGTGCATCATCCAGAACTTGCCCTGCAGACCGGCCGCCTCCGCGGCCTCCGCCGCGAACCGGGCGAGAGGGTGGCGGGCGGGCTGCGGAAAATTGCGGAAGGCGAAGCAGAGGTCGTCCGGGAGCTCGCGGATCAGCTCCTTGACGGTACCGACCACGTTCCGGCAGCCGGACGAGGTGTAGTCCCCGTACTCGACCAGGGAGTAGCGCGCCGACGGGCTGCCGACGTAGTTGTCCCGCGACTCTACCGGCAGTACGAGCTCGGGGAGTTCCTCGGATTCGTTCATGGCTTCGGGCGCAACGGAGGCCCGCGCGGACATCTCTCTTTCGGAGGGCCCCGGCGGAGCGAGGAATCCGATCCCCGGGCACGAGCGGTCCCGGGGACGAGGGGTCGCCCGTCCCGTGGTGTCTCCGCGGCGCGCAGCAACGCTATCCCTCGTTTGGCGTACCGGCGCTCGCCCGGCGACGGTGGGGGAACACGGATGGCACGGCCCGGCGAGGCCCGCCGCGAGATCGTGGTGGTCGCGAGCCGCATGGAGCTGGACGACGTGTCCGGCCGGGTGCTGTTCCCGGCGCCCCAGATGGGCCCGTGGCTCCCGTTCGTACGGTTCGCGGAGACGCTCACGACCGGTACCGGGGACGCGGCGGATTCGCACGCCCATCGGGCCGAGGAAGTGATGAGCTACGTGGTCGAGGGCCGGGTCGAGTACGTGGACGACCGCGAGCAGAGCACGTTGCTGGACCCCGGAGCGGTCGTCCTCCTCACCGCCCGCGAAGAGTCCCGTCACAACCTGATCGCGCGTCCCCACCCCCGCGCCCGGTGGCTCTCGACGATCGTTCGGGCGCCGCCGGCCCCGGGAGAACCCGGCCGTCGCGTCCAGGTCGGCACCGCCCGGTCCCCCGCACCGTCGGCGGACGGGGTCGTGGAGCGCCGGCTCGTGGGACCGGGCGCCCCGGTCGACTCCGCGGTCGGCCTCGAGTGCGCGGACCTCGAGTTCCTTCGGCCCGGCCGTTGCACCTGCCGTCTCGGACCGGAGCGCCGCGCGGTGGCGTACGTTTACGAGGGTTCCGCGGCGGTCGACGGCCGGCCCGTGGCGACCGGGTCCGGTGCGCTCATCGAGCGCATGGAGGCCGTCGCCGTCGAAGCGACCGCGGGCACGCGACTCCTTCTCGCCTCCGCCCCCCGCTCGCCGTCGTGACCCCGGGGGCGGCCCCTTTTCCGGTCATGGCCCGGCGAGGACGGCGCGCACCCCCCGGGCGATCTCGAGGTCCTCCCGGGCCGCGACGACGAACGACCGGACCCGGGCTCCGGTCGCGGTGATCTCGCGGTCCGCGGCGCCGTTGTCGTTTCGCGCCGAGTCGACCGCGATGCCCAAGAAGCCGAGCCCCGCCGACGCCCGGGCACGGATCGGCGGCGAGTGCTCCCCGACCCCGCCCGTGAACACGATCGCGTCCAGCCCGTCCATCGCCGCCGCCATCGCCGCAACGCCCGCGCGCAGGCGGTGGAGGTACACGCCGACTGCCCGCACGGCGTCGGGCTCTCCCCGGTGCTCCGCTTCGAGCACCTCTCGAAGGTCCGAGCTCCCCGCGAGCCCCAGCAGTCCCGAACGGTGCTCCAGCGTCGACGCGAGTTCCGACGGCGGCATCCCGGCGTGCTCCTCGAGCCAGAGGAGCAGCCCCGGATCGACGGTACCGGACCGGGTCGCCATGACCAGCCCTTCGAGCGGGGTGAATCCCATGGTCGTGTCGACGGAGACCCCGTGGTCCACGGCGGCGAGCGACGCGCCGGCGCCGAGGTGGCAGGTCACGAGGCGAAGGGACGCGGGCGGGCGCCCCGCGAGCTCGGCGGCGCGCCGGGCGGCGTAGGCATGGGAGAGGCCATGGAACCCGAAGCGACGCAGGTTCCATCGCCGTCGCCACTCCGGCGGCAGCGCGTAGGTCGAGGCCGCCGACGGCAGGGCCGCGTGGAACGCCGTGTCGAAGCAGGCGACGGCGGGGACCCCGGGCCGCAACCGGGACACGAGGTCGAGCGCCGAAAGGGACTTCGGCTGATGCAGCGGAGCGAGGTCGGTCAGGGCTTCGAGCCGCCGGCGGACCGACGGGTCGACCCGCACCGGCTGCGTGAACTCGCTCCCCCCGTGGACGATCCGGTGGCCGACCGCGTCGACCGCCCCCCACGCGTCGATCCGTTCGCGCACGCGCGACTCGTCGAGCCGCCCGCCGGGCGCCGGCAGCTCCTCGGAGGCGACCAACCGCTCGTCCTCGAGGACGGAGAGCTTGAGGGTGCTCGACCCGGCGTTGACCACCAGGATCCGCATCGTCCGTCCGTGGCGCGTCAGTACGGCCAGACCCAGTTCTGGATTTGCGGTGGGTCCTCGCCCTCGGCGCGGGCGTATGCCTGGCAGCGCATCCGCTCGTCGGCCATCTCCTGGCGGAGGTCCGCCGCGCGGGACCCCAGGCGCGGCACGCGGTCGATGACGTCCATCACGAGATGGTAGCGGTCGAGGTCGTTCAGCACGACCATGTCGAACGGCGTGGTCGTCGTGCCCTCCTCCTTGTAGCCGCGGACGTGGAGGTTCGAGTGGTTGGTGCGTCGGTAGGTCAATCGGTGGATCAGCCACGGGTAGCCGTGGTACGCGAAGACGATCGGACGGTCCCGGGTGAAGAGCGAGTCGAACTCCCGGTCGGAAAGACCGTGCGGGTGCTCGGTGTCCGGTTCCAGGCGCATCAGGTCGACCACGTTCACCACCCGGACCTTGAGGTCCGGGAGGCGCCGCCGGAGGACGTCGACCGCGGCGAGCGTCTCGAGCGTCGGAACGTCCCCGCAGCACGCCATGACGACGTCGGGGTCGCCCCCGTCGTTCGAAGCCCACTCCCAGATCCCGATGCCCCGCGCGCAGTGGCGCACGGCGTCGTCCATCGAGAGATAGTTGAGGGCCGGCTGCTTGCCGGCGACCACCACGTTCACGTAGTGCCGGCTCCGAAGACAATGGTCCATCACGGACAGCAGGCAGTTCGCGTCCGGCGGCAGGTAGACGCGGATCACCTCGGCCTTCTTGTTCACCACGTGGTCGATGAATCCGGGGTCCTGGTGGGAGAACCCGTTGTGGTCCTGGCGCCAGACGTGGGAGGAGAGCAGGTAGTTGAGGGAGGCAATCGGGCGACGCCACGGAATGCGTCGGGTCGTCCTCAGCCACTTGGCGTGCTGGTTGAACATCGAGTCGATGATGTGAATGAACGCCTCGTAGGAGTTGAACAGGCCGTGGCGACCGGTGAGAAGGTACCCCTCGAGCCAGCCCTCGCACTGGTGCTCGGAGAGGACTTCCATCACCTGACCCTGGGGAGCGAGGTGATCGTCGGTCGGCAGCCGCTCGGCGTCCCACTGACGGTCCGTGGCCTCGAAGACGGCTTGCAGGCGGTTGGAGACCGTTTCGTCCGGGCCGAAGAGGCGGAACTGACGCGGGTTCGAACGGATCGTGTCGCGCAGGAAGCCGGCGAGCACGCGCGTGGCCTCGGACCAGGTGGTGCCGGGCTTCGCCACCTCGACCCGGTAGTTCCGGAAGTCGGGAAGGTCCAGGTCCCGGAGCAGAAGGCCCCCGTTGGCGTGCGGGTTCGCACTCATGCGTCGGTATCCTTTGGGCGGGAGGCTGGCGAGCTCCGGCACGAGCGCCCCGCCCTCGTCGAAGAGCTCCTGCGGTCGGTAGCTGCGCATCCACTCTTCGAGGAGGGCGAGGTGGGCGGGGTTCGTGCGGACCTCCGCGAGCGGCACCTGGTGGGCGCGCCAGGTCCCCTCGACCGGCAGCCCGTCGACGACCTTCGGGCCGGTCCACCCTTTCGGCGTCCGCAGGACGATCATCGGCCACTTCGGTCGACCGCTCGCTCGACCGGCCCGGGCCTCCCGCTGGATGTCCGTGATCTCCCCGATCGCGCGGTCGAACGCCGCCGCCATCAGCCGGTGCATCGTCGCGGGGTCGTCGCCCGAGACCCAGTGGACGCGGTGCCCGAACCCTTCGAGCAGCGCGGTGAGTTCCTCGTCACCGATACGGGCGAGCACGGTCGGGTTGGCGATCTTGTAGCCGTTCAGGTGCAAGATCGGAAGGACCGCGCCGTCCGAGCTCGGGTTCAGGAACTTGTTCGAGTGCCAGCCGGTCGCGAGCGGTCCGGTCTCGGCCTCGCCGTCGCCGATCATGCAGCAGACGATCAGGTCCGGATTGTCGAATACCGCCCCGTACGCATGGGACAGCGAGTAGCCGAGCTCGCCGCCCTCGTGGATCGACCCCGGCGTCTCGGGGGAGACATGGGAGGGGATCCCACCGGGGAAGGAGAACTGCCGAAACAGTTGCCGTAACCCGTCCGTGTCGCGCGAGATGTGATTGTAGACCTCCGAGTACGTCCCTTCGAGATACGCGTTGGCGACCGCCCCCGGTCCTCCGTGCCCGGGTCCCATCACGTAGATCGCGTTGAGGTCCCAGGAGCGAATGACTCGGTTCATGTGGGCGTAGATGAAGTTGAGTCCGGGGGTGGTGCCCCAGTGGCCCAGCAGACGAGGCTTGATGTGTTTCGGCTCGAGCGGGACGCGCAGGAGCGGATTGTCCATCAGATAGATCTGACCCACCGAGAGGTAGTTCGCGGCCCGCCAGTACGCATCGATCTGCGCCGCTTCGCCATCCGAAAGCGGCCGGTGGGCGGCGCTCGCCGGGTCGGTCACCACTTCACCTCGGCCGGTGGGGAGGGAACGTCGGAACTCCCGCGGCGTCGCCGAGAAGGCGGACCCGACACCGACCCCATCGATCGCCTCTCCCCGACGGCCGCAACGCACGGCGGTATATTCCTCTCCGTGCCCGCCGCGACCCGTGTACCGAGCGCGATCGCGGCGGGCCGGTCGGTGCCATCCTATCTTAATGCGGTCCCTCGACCTCGGGAAGAGGCGTGGCGTTCTCCCTTCAACGTCGAGAACGGATCTCGGGCGCGGCGCTGATCCTCGGCCCGACCCAATTCGTGGTGGCCACCCTGGTCGAAGGAGCGCTGATCCCCGGTTACGGTCTCATCTCGCACTGGATCAGCGATCTCGGCGCACCCCCGAATTCGGCGCCGTACTTCGCGCCCGGAACTTCGCTCTGGTGGGTGTTCTCGACCTCGTTGATTCTGATGTCGCTCCTGATCTTCGTGGGCCTGGTCGGCCTCGCCCCGGCGCTGTGGGACCGGGGGTTCGGGAAACTGACGGTCGTGCTCGTGGCCGTCGTCGCGCTCGGCGCGATCGGGGTCGCCGTCTGGAACGAGGTCGACGCGCTCGAGCTGCACTCGATCAGCGCCCTCATCGCCTTCGGACTCGGCTGGGTGGCGATGGTCGCGTTCGCGGCCTACGCCCACCGCGACCCCCGGTGGCGGGGAGGTTGGAGCGCGTGGAGTCTTCTGGGCGGGCTCGTGAGCCTGGTCGCGCTCGTGCTCTACGTCATTCCCACCACGGTCGGCCGGGCCCATGTGCCGGGCTGGATGGCGGCGATCTATCCCGGCGGATCGGAACGGCTCATTGTGGTCCCGCTCGTTCTCTGGCTCGTGGCGATTGGAGCGCGACTCGCGCGAGGCATCGGCACGCGCGACGACGGCCCGCCGGTGGTCGCGCCGGAGTGAGCCGGAGTGAGCCGGAGTGAGCCAAGCCGGAGTGAGGCGATCCGCGAGGCCGATGCGCGACCTCGCGCCGGAGCGCTATTCCTTGATCGGAGGCTCTTTGATCGGCGGCTCGGGGGCCTTGTCCGGGGTTTCGGCGCGGAGAGTACGGTCTCGGGCGGCGGCGCCCCGCGAGGGGCCCAGTTGTTCTCGGTTCCCGTTCCGCGCGTTCGTCCGAATCGACATCGGCGGGCGGAGCGCCCCCGGATACATGTGCCTTTGCGAGAGGAGCGTCGCGTTCGCCCGACCCGGTCGACCCCGCGTTCGAGCGAACGCGTCCCGCGGCGGGGTTTAATCTCACCCTGTCCGATGGAGCGCCGTGCCCCCGGTCCGGCGCCTCGCCGCCATCATGTTCACCGACCTCGTCGGCTTCACCTCGACCACCCAACGGAACGAGTCCGACGCCCTGAAGATGCTCGAGGAGCAGGAGCAGATCGTTCGTCCCCTCGTGGAGGCCCATCAGGGGCGGGCGGTCAAGTCGACCGGCGACGGTTTCCTGGTCGAGTTCCACAGCGCGCTGCGGGCCGTCGAGTGCGCGATCGCCATCCACCAACGCCTTCGGGAACGTAACGCGAGCTCGCCGGGACCCGCGATCCGGCTACGGATCGGGGTGCACCTCGGGGACGTAGAAGAGCGCGACGGGGACATTTTCGGTGACGCGGTGAACATCGCGTCCCGAGTCGAGGCGTTCGCGCCGCCGGGGGGTCTGTGCGTCTCGGGTCCCGTCTACGAACAGGTCCGTAACAAGACCGCCCAGACCTGGGAGGCATTGGGCGAGCAGTCGCTGAAACACGTCCGGTTCCCGGTCGCACTCTACCGGATCGACCTGGGGGACCCGTCCGAACCCCCCGCGTCGGAAGCGCCCTCCACGACGCGCCTCGCCGTGCTTCCGTTCTCGTCCATCGGCCCGGACCCGAAGGACGAGTACTTCGCGGACGGGCTGACGGAGGAGCTGATCGGCGTCCTCTCGCAGTTGCGCGGGCTCCGGGTGATCGCTCGGACTTCCGTGAACCAGTACCGCTCGACGACCAAGTCCATCGCACAGATCGGAGGGGAGTTACGCGTCGCCTCGATCCTCGCCGGTAGCGTCCGGAAGGAGGGCGACCAGCTCCGTGTCTCCGTGCAGCTGATCCAAGTGGAGTCGCAAGAGCCGCTCTGGACGCGGACGTACGACCGGAAGCTCGAGAGCGTGTTCGCGGTCCAGGCGGACATCGCGCGTCTGGTAGCGCAACGGCTCCGGGTCCGGGTCCGCGCGGCCGAGCGGACCCGGCTCAAGACCCGACCGCACGTCCGTTCGGACTCCTACCTCGCCTACCTGAAGGGTCGGAGCTTCCTCAATCAGATCGTCTCTCGGGAGTCCCTCGAACGCGCGAAGTCGGAGTTCGAGCGTGCAATCGCGCTCGACCCGGCGAACGCACCGGCGCTCTCCGGACTCGCGGACGCGGTGCGCCAGCTCGGATGGTACTACGCGGCCGGCGCCGCGGCGGCCGGGGAGGCCGCGGCGCGGCGTTGGACGACCCGGGCGCTCGAGCTCGACCCGAATCTGGCCGAGGCCCATGCGTCGCTCGGGCTGCTCCATTGGGACGCTCTCGAGCACTCGGCGGCGGAGGAGGAGTTCCGGATCGCGCTGGCGCTCAACCCGAGCTATTCGCAGGGCCGGTTCTGGTACGCCGTGCTGCTGGAGGACCTCGGGCGGGCCGACGAAGCGCTCGAGGAACTGACGCTGGCGGAGGGGTCGGACCCTCTCTCGTCGAAGAACCTCTTCCAGCTCGCCTGCCTG
>Ga0335075_10004634_pt1 | contig 21454 bp, 20 predicted proteins | sample Lox_Sample_24_FD_206723 | JGI IMG/M metagenome (GOLD analysis project Ga0335075, IMG submission 206723) | Soil microbial communities from Loxahatchee National Wildlife Refuge, Florida, United States - Lox_Sample_2.4 | ecosystem: Environmental > Terrestrial > Soil > Wetlands | place: USA...
AGCGCACCTCGACGACGCCAAGTCCGCCGACCTCAACGGTCCGGGACATGCCGTCCACCACCCGCCCCTTACCGGCGAACCATCGCTGTGCGTAGAGAGTCCGAAGATCCATCTTCCCGGGGGCTGACTGCCCGTACCCTACGTGCTCATGGGCTCCCAGGTGCGTGTCGAGCTGCTCACGATCACTCCGATCAAGGGGACCGCACTGCACCATCCCGAGGCCGTGGAGCTCCGCGAGACCGGGGCCGTCGGCGACCGCGCGTTCTTCGTCATCGACGACAGCGACAAGCTGCTCTCGCTGACCCGGACCGGCGCGTTCGCGTCGCTGCGCGCACAACTCGGAGAGGAGCTTGTCCTCCGTGAGGGCGGGGAGATCGTGTGCCGTGGGCCCGTCCGGCCCGGAGCGCCGGTCTGGGCCGACTTCTACGGCTTCAAGCTCGTGCACGGACGGATCGTCGACGGCCCGTGGACGGCGCTTCTGTCAGCGCGGGCCGGCCAGCCGGTGCGACTGGTGCAGGCGGACGCTGCGGGCGGCGGAATCGACATCGGGCCGGTCACGGTGCTCGGCTCGGCATCGGTGGAGCGCCTCGCCGCGCAAGCCGGTGAGCCGGTCGATCCGCGCCGGTTCAGGATGCTGATCGGCCTCGGCACCGACGAGCCGCACGTAGAGGACACATGGCGTGGGATGCGGCTGGTGGGCGCGGAGGTCGAGCTGCGGATCGGCGATCCCGTCGCGCGGTGTGCGGCGATCACCCGCGACCCGGACCGCGGCGATCGTGATCAGCGGCTGGTGCGGCTGATCCGCGACTATCGCGGGATGTGCGATCTGCCGCGCGGTCAGGGCGTCCCGTTCGGCGTGTACGCGCACGTGCTGCGACCCGGACGCCTGACGACCGGGGAGACCCTGACGCTGGTGGACGGACCGGCGTGACCGTCGAACGCGTGGCCGTGATCGGCGGTGGGGTCATCGGGTTGACGACCGCCTACTACCTGCGCCAATCGGGTGTCGACGTCGTGGTGCTGGAGCGCGACCGGGTCGGCAGCGGCGCGTCGCGCGGGAACGCCGGTGAGGTCTGCCCCGGAGAGTGCGCACCGCTTCCCGCACCGGGCGTGGTCTCGGCGTCGCTGCGCACGCTGCACCGTCGCGACAGCGCTCTGTACGTCCGCCCGCAGCCGAGCCTCGCGCTCGCCCGATTCCTGCTCGGGTTCGCGCTGAGCTCGCGCGAGGCACAGTTCGCCGCCGGCGTGCGAGCGCTCGGCGAGCTGGGGCGCGACGCGGTCGACCAGTATCGCGAGATCGCGGCGGACGACGTCAGGTTTGCGATCAATGACCGGCCGTATCTGTCGGTTCACGCTGATCGCGTCACCGCGGAGGCATCGCTCGCAGAGGTGCGCCGGTGGGGCGGGGAGTACGCCGAGGTCCCGGAGCAGGTGCTCGATCAGGACGAGCTCGCCGCGATCGAGCCCTGCATCAACGGAGGCGTGAGCGGATATGCGCTCGCGGGCCAGATCGTGATCGACTCCTCGGGCTACGTGGACGCGATGACCTCCCGGCTCCGTGGGTCCGGCACGGACATTCGCGAGGGGACCCGCGTCACCGCGATCCACCCGAGCACGGCCGGCGTCACGCTGGCGACCACGCGCGAGACCGTGCAGGCCGACGCGGCGGTCCTGACCTCGGGCATCTGGTCGACCGCGCTTGCCCAGACGATCGGCGCGCGGGTTCCGATCTTCCCGGGCAAGGGGTACAGCTTCAGCGTCCCCGTCGAGCCGCGCCCGGAGCACCTCATCGGGCTGAACTCCGCGCACGTCGCGGTGGCGCCGCTGGGCGACTCCACGCGGCTCGCCGGCACGATGGAGTTCGATCGCCAGCATGACCGCTTCGACCGGCGGCGCATCGAGGCGATCATCGCCGCGGCACGCCCCTATCTGCGCGGCGTGCACTGGGAGCGGCGCAGCGCCGAGTGGGTCGGGCCCCGTCCGATGACCGCGAACGGATTGCCGTTCATCGGCGCGCTCGACCGCGCCCGCCGGCTGTTCGTCGCCGCTGGGCACAACATGCTCGGGGTGACCCTCGCGCCCGGTACCGGACGCGCCGTGGCCCGGCTGATCACCGGCGGCGACCCAGGACTCGACCTCACCCCGTTCGCGCCGCCGACGCGGCACTGAGGCGGCGTCTCAGGTGTGACTCACGCCCGCCGAGTCGGTGGGTGAGATCAGGTCGCCGGACATTGCGGCGCGCAGATCGGCCTCACCGACAGGCGCGCGCCCGCGGCGACCGTCATCGCCGCCGCCACCGCGCCGAACCCGGCACTCAGCAGGAACGGCGCGCGCACCCCGAGATCGGAGACGCTGATACCGGCCAGCGCCGACCCGCCCGCGATCCCGGCGACGAGCGCCGCGGTGTTCCACGAGAACGCGGTCCCGGTGGCGCTCTCCGGGGCGTGGTCGCCCACCAGCGAGTAGAGCCGCGAGAACAACGGCGCGCCACACACCCCGGCGATCGCCGCCAGCACGAACGCCGAGGGCAGGTCCCAGGCGATGGCGAGAGGCACCGTGACCGCCGCCGATCCGAGCAGCAGCATCGCCAGCTGCCGCTCCGAGCTGGATCCCCAGTGCCGTGCCCCGTACAGGAGACCACCGACCAGGCTCCCGATGCTCCACAGGCTGAGCAGGATCCCCGCCGCGCCGTGCGATCCCTCGTGGATCGCGAGCGCGGGCAGGCCGACCTCGACCACCCCCAGTTGGAGTCCGAGCAGCAGGTCGACCATGAACAGGATCTGCAGCGGCCGGCATTGCAGCACGGCGCGGAGCGCGCCTCCGCCCCGGCCCCGGTGCACGCGTCGGGTCGCCGGAGCGGTGGCGAACAGGGTGGTGCCCACCAGCGAGACCGCGGCGGCGGTGAGGACGGCGAGCCGTGGCGAGGCCAGCCCGGCGATCGCTCCCACCACCAGCGGCCCGGTCGTCCAGACGATTTCCTGCGCGATCGAGTCCAGGGCGTACGCGGCGTCACGGGTGGCGCGGTCGGGCGTCACGCGAGGCCAGAGCATCCGCGAGCAGGCCGAGACCGGTGGCATCGACGCCCCAGATGCGGCAGCGAGCACCACCAGCACCGCCGAGGAGGCATGCGCGTCGCTGGCGGCGACCAGCACCGTCAGCGCGGTCGCCTGCACGGCAGCGCACGGGAGCAGCACCCGACGCATCCCGAACCGATCGATCATGCCCCCGGCGAGCGGGGACATCGTCGCCTGGGCAACCGCGAAACCGCCGACCGCGATCCCCGCGGTGGCGAACGAGTGGGTCGACGCCCTCAACGTGAGCAGGATCGAGAGCGACGCCATTCCCAGCGGCATGCGACCCGCGACTGCGGAGAGGAGCAGACGGGGGAATCCGGGCACGGCGACGAGCGGCCGGTACCGTCCGATCATGAACGTGGTGGCCGCATCATGAGACCACCCTATGGGGCGAGGGATCCAGGTCAGCCAGGCAGACCGTCCAGTCTTTTGGCGCGGAACGGCATAAAGCGTTGCCCCCGCGCCGGCCCGCAGCTCTCGACAATGCCAGCCACGCCATCGATCCGGAGGCCGCACCATGTCCGTCCAGACGCCCAGCCCGTTCGAACGCAACGCCGTGATCGCGCTCCAGAGCCTGCCCTCGGCCGACGACGTGCCGGGGATCACCGCTCAGGAGACCCACGAACAGGGACGTCGGTGGGCGATCGTGGAGTACGGGCCGCACGCGCGCAGGGAGGAGTGGTGCCTCGACGGTCACGCGGGCTTCGTCCTCGAGGGACAGGTCGAGTACGAGTTCTCCGAGGACACGCCGCCGATGCTCGTCACCGAGGGGGATGCATTCACGCTGGCCACCGGGCGGGGGCATCGCGGCCACAACACCCGCGACTCCATCGCGCGGCTGTTCCTGATCGACGACCCGGCCGCGTAAGGGGTCGGTGGTGAAGCGGGCAGCGGTCGTCGGGGCCGGGATCTTCGGCCTTTCCGCCGGGCGGGCGCTGGTCCGTGCCGGCTTTCAGACCACCGTCTTCGAGCAGTTCGAGGTCGGCACGCGCATGGCGTCGTCGTCCGGCGGCTCGCGGATCTTCCGGCTCAGCCACGACGAGGTGGACGATGTCCGGCTCGCTCGGCGCGCGATCGACGCCTGGCGATCGGTCGACCCCGAGTTGCTCATCTTCAACGGGCTTCTCGAGTGGGGCGACGGCGCGCAGGCGTGCGCGGACGCGCTCGCGGCCTGCGGGGTCGGGCACGAGTGGCTCGAGCCCGCGGAGGCGCGGAGCCGCTTCCCCGAGGCGCAGTTCGACTCACCGGTGCTGTGGCAGCCCGAGGCGGGCGTGATCCGGGCGGACCACGCGCTGCGGAGGCTCGCCGCCCAGGTCGAGCTGCGAGAGGGTGTGCGCGTCGACGATCCGCGCGCGCTGGAGGCGGACGTCGTGGTGGTCGCCGCGGGACCGTGGCTGTCGCGCTTCCTCGACTTCCCGCTGTTCCCGTGCTTCGAGGAGGTCGCCTACTTTGCCGGGGTTCCGGAGGACAGGCCATCGATCCGCCAGCACAGCGAGCGGTCGGCCTACGGGCTGGTGACCCCGGGCGTCGGGTACAAGCTCGCGCTCGACTCGCCCGATGAGGAGTTCGATCCCGACGTCCCGGAACGCGACGTGCGGGCCGCGCAGATCGACGCGGTGGTCGCGCTCACGCGCGCCCGCTTCCCCGGTATCGACCCCCGGCCGGTGCACACCGAGGGGTGCCTGTACACCTCGACCCCGGACGATCACTTCATCCTCGACGAGGTCGACGGCATGATCGTCTGCGGTGGCGACTGCGGGCACGGCTTCAAGTTCGGGCCGCTCATGGGGGAGCTCGTGGCCGACCTGGCCGAGGGCCGGCCGCTTCCGCCCGAGACCGCCCGGTTCAGGCTGGCCGGGCGGCTAGCCCGGTAGTGGACCGGTGCCGATCCGTGCGACCTCCGGGAAGTCCTCGGGGGCGAGCCCCGTTTCGGCCGCCACGGCGATCGCGATGTCGTGCGCGACCTCGGCCGCCTGCAGGCTGCGGGTCGCCACCGCCTGGGTCGCGAGCCCGTCCATCAGCGAGAGCAGCCGGCGAGTCGTGCCTCGCGGATCGGCGCACCGGAACGCTCCGGCCTCGGTCCCTGCGCGCAGCGCCTCCTCGAACTCGGAGGACCACTCGCGGTGGATGCGCTCCGCGCTCGCGCGCAGCTTCGGCTGACGGGGAGCGGCGCTCCAGGCGCTGAACCAGATGAACCAGCCGGGGTCATCGGCGCGAGGGGCGTAGAGAGCCACCAGCTTGTCGAGCCGTTCCAGCGGCTCGGAGATCGCGCTTGTCGCCGCCGAGAGGCGGTCCCGCTCGCCCTCCGCCTCCTTGGCGAACACCTCCGCCAGCAGGTCGGGGAACGAGTCGAAGTAGTGGTGCACAAGCCCCGTCGAGACGTTCGCCTGCTTGGCCACGTCTCGCACCGTCGCGCCGTCGAACCCGTGGACCGCGACCACCGCGCCGGCTGCCTCCAGCAGCAGCGCGCGCCGCTCCTCCGGGGCGCGTCGATCACGAACCGGGACGGCGTGCGATGCCATGCGGGCGCAGGCTAGAGGATCACCCGGCCGCGGCTCAAGGGCTACTGGACAGCTGTTCAATACCCTGTTAGCGTTCCCGCCATGAGCGAGAGGAACAGCACCGCCACGGCCGTGCAGACACCACCACTTCCGCGCGGCGACGATCCCCGCGACCGAGTCGTTCTCCATTTCACCGCCAACGACGAGGACTGGCGGGAGCTCCCGACGATCGTCCGGGGCGAGGGAACCTGGGTGTTCGACGAGAAGGGCAACCGGTACTTCGATGGGCTCGCCGGTCTGTACACGACCCAGGTCGGGCACGGCCGCACGGTGCTGGGCGATGCCGCCGCCGAGCAGATCGGACAGCTCGAGTTCTATCCCAACTGGTCTGCCCACAACACGCCGGTGCTGAAGCTCGCCAAGAAGCTCACCGACCTCGCCCCGGTCGATGGTCCCGCCTCGGCGTTCTTCGTGAACTCGGGCAGCGAGGGCGTCGAGTCCGCGCTGAAGCTGTGCCGCCAGTATCACGCCGCCAACGGGCACCCCGAGCGCTTCAAATTCATCAGCCGCCGCTCCGCCTACCACGGGGTCAGTTACGGAGCACTGTCACTCGGTGGCCTGGCCGAGATCAAGGGTCCGTTCGAGCCGCTCGTGCCCGGCTTCGTCCAGGTCGCCAACACCGGCGAGGACCCCGAGGGCGCCGCTGAGCAGATCCGCACCGCGATCCAGTTCGGACCGGCGGAGAACGTCGCCGCCGTGTTCCTCGAACCGGTCCAGAACGCGGGTGGCTGCTTGGTGCCGCCGCCCGATTACTGGCAGGCGGTACGAGCGATCTGCGACGAGTACGGCGTGCTGCTGGTGGCCGACTCGACGATCTGCGGCTTCGGCCGGCTGGGGACGTGGTTCGGGATCGAGCGCTTTGACGTCAAGCCCGACATCATCACCTTCGCCAAGGGACTCACCTCCGGCTACATCCCGATGGGCGGGCTCGTCATGTCGCGCAAGGTCCGTGAGGCGCTCGACAAGGAGGCGATGTACAACCACGGCTCCACGTTCGGCGGACATCCGGTCGCGGCCGCGGTCGCGCTGGCGAACATCGAGCTGATCGAGTCAGAGGGGCTGCTCGACAACGTGCTCGGGCTGGAGCAGCACTTCGGCGACCGCCTGCGCGAGCTCAAGGAGCGCCATCCGCTGGTGAAGGACGTGCGCGGCATGGGCTTCTTCTGGGCGCTGGAGATCGACCCGGCGTGGAAGGACGGGCGCGAGCTCGAGCCGGCCGACTACACGCGCCTGTTCAAGCAGGAGCTGTTCGACGACCTGCTCGAGGCCGGGCTGATCTGTCGCGTGGACGACCGCGAGAGCCCGGTGATCCAGCTCTCCCCGGCACTCACCGTGACCGCCGACGAGATCGACACGCTGGTCGGCATGCTCGAGTCCGGCGTCGCGTCGCTCGAGGCCAAGCTCGGCTGGAGCTGAGCGACGGGCCGGATTGCCCAGGTGCGCGCCCCGCACCTGGGCACGTGGGGTCGTCCGAGACGCACGGGCGCGCCAGAACAGCCCACGCGTACTCGGGGCAATCGGCGCGAGGGCTCTTTCGGTATCCCAGACGCCACTTCTGCCCACGCGCGCCCTGGGCGATCGGCGCCTGGGGCGTTGCGGCGTCCCAGACGCCACAACTGCCCACGCGCGCCCTGGGCGATCGGCGCCTGGGGCGTTGCGGCGTCCCAGACGCCACAACTGCCCACGCGCGCCCTGGGCAATCGGCGCCTGGGGCGTTGCGGCGTCCCAGACGCCACAACTGCCCACAGCGGCCATCAGCCGACGGTCACGGGAATGCGGTTCTCGTACCCAGACTTGGCCGCAGCAGACCGAGCGCAAGCCGATCCGGTCACGCCGCGGCCTGCTTGGGCCGATCGATCGCCAGCGCGGGGATCGTGACGTGCGTGATCGGACCGATGGACAGCGCGTACACCACCGTGCCGACCCCGACGGTGCCGCCCAGCAGGATCCCGGTCACCAGCACGGTGGCCTCGATACAGGTGCGCACGACGCGCAGCGAGCGCCCTTTCGCCGCGATCCCGATGCTCAGACCGTCGCGCGGGCCCGGGCCGAGCCCGGCGCCGACATAGAGGCCGGTCGCGATCCCGTTGCCGGCCACGCCGCCGAGCATGAGCACGATTCGCACCCAGAGCAGGTGCGGCGGGTGCACGAGCGACAGCACGATGTCGATCACCGTCCCGACGATGGTCGCGTTGGCGACCGTTCCGAGGCCGGGGCGCTGACGCAGCGGCCACCACAGCAGCAGCACCAGGCAGCTGACGAGGATCGCCCAGGTTCCGATGCCGAGCCCCAGCGTTCGTGACAGACCCTGGTGCAGGACGTCCCACGGGTCGAGCCCGAGCCCGGCGAGCACCAGCATCGCCGCGGTGACGCCGAACAGCACCAGCCCGGCAAGCAGCTGTACCCCGCGACGCAGCCGTCGGTCTGGCGGGATGGGAGCGAACGGGGCGCGCACGCGCCATAGCGTTCCAGAGAATCGGCGCGAGCCGGGCTCCGACTTCGCGCGTCCAGCGGGGCGGACAGTTTGCTGCGATTCTGCCTATCTCAATGAGCGTTCTTGATGAGCTGCGTGCTCCCGTGGTGCTCGCCCCACTCGCCGGGGGACCGTCGACGCCCGAGTTGGCGGCCGCGGTCGCCGAGGCGGGCGGCCTCGGGTTCGTGGCGGCGGGCTATCTCAGCGCCGCGGATCTCGAGGAGCGGATCGACCGCACCCGATCGCTCACCGGCGGACCGATCGGCGTCAACCTGTTCGTCCCTGGCGCCGGATCGACCGAGTCCGCCGTCTACGCGCCGTTCGTCGCGCGGCTCCGGGCTTGGGCGGACGAGCGAGAACTCCCCGTCGGCGAGGCGCGCGACAGCGATGACGACTGGGACGCCAAGCTCGAGGTCGTCGCCCGAGAGCGTGTCCCAGTCGTCTCGTTCACGTTCGGCTGCCCCGCCGGGGCGGTGATCCGCGAGCTCCAGGGCGGCGGCGCGGAGGTCTGGGTGACGATCACCAGCGTCGAGGAGGCGCTTGATGCCGAGCAGGCCGGCGCGGACGTTCTCGTGGTCCAGGGCGCCGAGGCGGGTGGCCACCGTGGGTCGTTCAGCGACCGGCCTGATCTGCGGCCGATCTCGCTCCTCCCCCTACTCGCCCTGGTCGCGGATCGGTCGACGCGGCCGCTCGTGGCCTCCGGCGGGATCGCCGTTGGCGACACGCTGGCGGCGGTGCTGGTCGCGGGAGCGGCAGCCGCGCAGATCGGAACCGCGTTCATGCTCTGTGCCGAGGCCGGAACCAGCGAGGCCCACCGTCAGGCGATTCGCGGCCGCGGCGACACCGCGCTGACCCGAGCGTTCACCGGTCGTCTCGCCCGAGGAATCCGCAACGAGTTCATGGATGCGCACGACGCGGACGCGCCGATCGCTTACCCCGAGTTGCACTACGTGACCGCGCCGCTTCGCCGGCAGGGACGCGAGGACGGAAACGCCGAGCTCGTCAACCTGTGGGCCGGCGAGGCCCATTCCCTGGCGCGGGAGCTGCCGGCTGGCGAGGTCGTCGATCTGTTGATGGCCGAGGCGAAGGCGGCGCTGACAAATGTCGACCTCGGGTAACAAGAACCGCATGGCATCCGTGGAGCCCACCGAAGTTCCTGACGAGGAGGCCGTCGTCCATGAGCCGAGCGAGATCACCTACGACGAGCAGCGATACCCGGCCCGGCCGCGGCGGCTGCGGCCGCATGCTCGGCGGCTCGTCCGCACGCCGCACGAGGCGGAGGGCGATGCGGTGGCGACCAATCGGCGCTACGTGGAGTGGCTGGTGTCCTCCTCGATGCTCGCGGATGCCAACGCGATCGCCAGGCAGCTGTCAGGCACCGAGCACATGTTCCAGAACCCGTTCGCACATCCCGATCCCCGGGCGGCACTGTCACACGCGTCGGTCTGGTTCACCGCATATCCGCTGTCGTTCGTGACACGCGAGGGCCAGTCGTTCCTGGCCGGGCTGGCGGACCCGTCGCTCTGGGACTCCTTCTCCGAAATCGGGCTCGACGCGATTCACACCGGACCGGTCAAGAAGGCGGGCGGGCTGACCGGGTGGCGCCAGACGCCGTCGGTCGACGGCCACTTCGACCGGATCAGCATGGAGGTCGACCCGGACTTCGGATCCGAGGGTGACTTTCGCCGGCTGTGCCTCACCGCCGAGGACCACAGCGGGGTGATCATCGACGACATCGTGCCGGGGCACACCGGCAAGGGCGCCGACTTCCGCCTTGCCGAGCTCGGCTACCAGGACTACCCGGGGATCTACCACATGGTCTGCATCCCGCCGGCCGACTGGCATCTGCTGCCGGACGTGCCCGCCGGTCGCGACTCGGTCAACCTGTCGGCGGAGGCCGAGATGGGCCTCGAGCAGGCCGGGTACATCATCGGGCGGCTGCAGCGGGTGATCTTCTACGAGCCCGGGGTGAAGGAGACGAACTGGAGCGTCACCGGTCCGATCACCGGTCTGGACGGCGTCGTCCGCCGCTGGGTCTACCTGCACTACTTCAAGGAGGGCCAGCCCTCGATCAACTGGCTGGATCCGTCGTTCGCCGGCATGCGGCTGGTGATCGGCGACGCGCTGCACTCGCTCGCGGACCTTGGCTCGGGCGCGCTGCGCCTCGACGCGAATGGATTCCTCGGTGTGGAGAAGAGCACCGAGGGGATGCCGGCGTGGTCAGAGGGGCATCCGCTCTCGGAGGGCGCCAACCAGTTCATCGCCAGCATGATCCGCAAGGCGGGCGGCTTCTCGTTCCAGGAGCTCAACCTCACGATCGACGACATCCGCACGATGTCCGACTCGGGCGCCGATCTCTCGTATGACTTCGTTAACCGGCCGGCCTACCACCACGCGCTGGTGATGGGTGACACCGAATTTCTCAGACTGACGCTGAAGCTGTCGACGGAGCTCGGCGTCGCACCGGTGTCACTCGTCCACGGTCTGCAGAATCACGACGAGCTCACCCACGAGCTCGTGCACTTCGCGACCGGCCACGCCGAGGACGAGTTCGCGTTTCGCGGCAAGCAGATCACCGGCCGGGATCTGGCGCAGACAATTCGCGGTGAGCTGGTCGACCATCTCACCGGGCCCGCGGCACCGTACAACCTGACGTTCACCACCAACGGGATCGCGTGCACCTCGACGTCGGTGATTGCCGCCGCGCTCCGGATCCGCGACCTGGCGGAGATCGGCGACCCGGAGACCGAACGGATCAGACGCGCGCACCTGCTGCTGGCGATGTTCAACGCGTTGCAGCCGGGCGTGTTCGCGCTCTCCGGATGGGATCTGTCGGGGATGCTGACGATCGACCCGGCGCTCGTCGCCGATCTGATCCGTGACGGCGACACCCGCTGGATCAACCGCGGCTCCCACGATCTGATGGGCGTGGGCGACGAGGACGAGACTCGACGCCGCACCCTGGGACTGCTGCCGCCCGGGCGCAGCCTGTACGGCAGCCTTCCGCGCCAGCTCGCCGACCCGGGCAGCTTTGCCCGCCGGCTGCAGCGCATCATCGCCGTGCGCCGGGAGTACGAGATCCATCTCGCGGACCAGATCGATGTGCCGAGCGTTCCCCACAAGGCGATGCTGGTCCTCCTCCACTCGCTTCCGTCCGGGCGTCAGCATCTGCTCGCCCTCAACTTCTCCGAGGAGGATGTGATCGGCACCATTCGCTCTGAGTTCCTGGTGCCACAGTCGGCGGTGAGCGACATGTTCGGTGGCTGGGAAGGTCAGGCGACGGTCGACGAACTCAACAGCTTCCATGTGACGCTGGGCCCGTTCGAGGGCTTCTCGTTGCTGATCTCACCTCCGATCGGGCCGATGCCCGAGAGCGACAGCTAGGCTGAGCTGCTTCACCACCATGCAGATCGAGAACTGCCCGTGCGGGCGGGGCGGACTTTGGCCCGCGCGACAGTCACACCGAGAGGAACCATGAGCAGCCTTCTGACCACCATGCGCCAGCGTCTGGCGGACGCAGAGAACGACGCCGAACGCCTGCGCGCCGCAATTCAGATCCTCGAGCGAGCCGAGACGACGAGTGCGCCGTCACCTCGTCGCGAGCGGCGTCGTAACCAGGCCGCGACCGCGACTGTCACCCGGTCGCGCCCGGCGCAACCTGAGCCGAAGCCCGCCGCGGCTGACGGCGAGCCGCCGAAGGCTCAGCCCGCGGCAGCGTCGCCGAAGGCGACACCGGCACCCCGCAAGCGCAAGCCGGCCACCAAGAAGGCGGCGAAGACGGTGGTGCCGCTGGCGAAGCTGCTCAAGGTCGTGGGTGACAACCCCGGGATGACCACGTCGGCACTCGCCAAGCAGACCGGTGGAGATCAGCCGGTGCTGCTGGAGCTCCTGAAGGAGAGCGAGCAGAAGGGTGAGGTCCGGCGGCAGGGAGAGCGCCGCGCGACCTCGTGGTACCGGATCACCGACGAGGATCGCATCGCCGCGCGCGCTGCCGAGATCGCCGCCCAGTCGGCCGCTCACTCCAAGGGCGGCGCGAAGGCGCCAGCCAAGCGCCGCAAGGTTTCAGCTGCTCGCTGACGGTCCGGCATGTGGGTCCCGGATGCCTACCCGCTCCGGGGCTTGCAGGCGCTCACAGCCGCGGACCACGGCCGGGTGGTCCGCGGCCTGAGCTCTCCCCTGCCGTCTCTGTTCACCGCTCAGAAGTAGTGACGGCGCCCGCCGACCTCACGGCCGAGCGCACCGAGGACGGCGAGGATGGCGCCGACCACGAGGACGATGATCCCGACTGTCCACAGGATCGCAATCTTCGCGATGAAGCCGATGATGAGCAGCACAATGCCCAGAAGAATCACTTGGTGAAGCCTTTCTGACGTTTGGCGTGCTGCTCCTGCTACCCGCCCCGAGAGTCACGACACACAGACATCCATGAGGTGACGCTCATACTTATTTGGATGTGATCTCCAGGCCTCGGCGTCGAGGTGCCACCGGGCGCTCGGCCGAGGGCCGGCCCACCACTGCGGATGCTCAGGCCGGCGAGGCGAATTCCCCGACAGTCGCCCGCGCCGCGTGGACCGTGTTCTGGAGGAGCATCGCGATCGTCATCGGCCCCACGCCACCCGGAACCGGGGTGACCGCGCCGGCGACCTGAAGCGCAGCCTCGAAGTCGACGTCGCCCTTCAACCCGTCACTGGTCCGGGAGATTCCGACGTCGATCACGATCGCCCCGGGTTTGATCCAGCTGCCCTCCACCATCCCGGGGCGCCCGGCAGCGACGATCAGTGCGTCCGCTGCGCGGCACAGCGCCGGCAGGTCAGCGGTGCGCGAGTGCGCGACCGTCACCGTCGCGTCGGCTGCGAGCAGCAACTGGGCCATCGGCTTGCCGAACAGATTGGAGCGACCGATCACCACCACGCTGCGGCCGCGCGGTTCCCAGCCGAGGCTGGCGAGCAGATGCATCACGCCCGCGGGCGTGCACGGGCGCAGACCGGGTTCGCCGAGCGCGAGCGCGCCCGCACTGAGCGGCGAGAGCCCGTCCACATCCTTGCCGGGGTCGATGCGACGAGTGAGCGCGGCACCATCGAGCGGCGGCGGAACCGGGAGCTGGCACAGGATGCCGCTCACCGCGGGGTCCGCGTTCAGCTGATCGATCAGTGCCTCGACCTCCGCCTGCTCGGCGCCGGCGTCGAGGTGATGGTGAAACGAGGTGATGCCCGCCTCGCCGCATGCGCGATGCTTGGCGGCAACGTACACCGCACTGGCCGGATCATCACCGACCAGGATGGTGGCCAGGCCGGGGGCCTGTCCGGTTCGCTGCTCGAACGCGGCGGCCTGCTCGGCAACCTCGGCCCGCACCTGCGCCGCCACCGCCTTGCCGTCGATGATCGTCGCCGACCGGGGTGAGCGCCTGTCCCACTGCGGGACGCCCCGGACGTTGCTGTAGCCCACGCTCAGAAGACGACGGTGGTGTTGGCGTGGCGGATGACGCGGTCCTGGCAGTGCCACTGCACCGCGCGGGACAGGACCGCCCGCTCGACCTCGGCACCCTGGCGCACCAGCGACGGCACGTCATCGGCGTGGCTGACCCGGACGACGTCCTGCTCGATGATCGGCCCTGCGTCGAGCTCCTCGGTCACGTAGTGCGCGGTCGCGCCGATCAGCTTCACGCCCCGCTCCTTGGCGCGCTCGTACGGCCCGGCGCCGGCGAACGCCGGCAGGAACGAGTGGTGGATGTTGATCACGGGGACACCCACCCGGCCGAGGAACTCACCGGAGAGGATCTGCATGTAGCGAGCCAGCACGACGACGTCGCACTGCCCGTCGAGGATCTCAAGGAGCTTCGCCTCTGCCTCAGGCTTGTGACCCTTCTCCACGGGGACGTGGTGATACGGCAGACCGGCCGCCTCGACGACACCGCGGAAGTCCTCATGATTGGAGGCCACCAGCACGACGTCTGCGTTGAGCTCATCACGCTGCCAGCGGTACAGGAGATCGACCAGGCAGTGGTCGTACCGTGACACCAGGACCGCCACGCGCTTGCGCTTGCTCGAATCCCAGATGCGCCAGGTCATGCCGAAGCGATCGGCCACCAGCCCGAACCGCTCGGCGAAGTCGTCCTGGGCGTCGACCGGGAGTGCGAACTCGGTACGCAGGAAGAACGTCCCGTCCGACGGGTCGGTCGAGTACTGCGCCGAGCGGATGATGTTGGCGCCGGTGTCGAACAGAAAGCGCGAGACCGCCGAGACGATCCCGGGCCGGTCCGGGCAGGAGACCAGCAACCGCATCGTCGTGGTGGCGGGCGCCTCGCTCATGGCGGGCTCGGTGGCGGTGGTCGTATCGGTCATGAGATCAGTGGCTGACGGCGGCGGCCGCGAGTTCGGAGACGAGGTTGTCGGTGTAGAAGCGCTCCAGCGCGAACGGAGCGATGAGATCCGGCGTGCGGTTGGTGGCGACCAGCTCGGCGAGCGTCTTGCCCACGATCGGCGCGGCCTTGAACCCGTAGGTCCCCCAGCCGGCGCTGACATGGAAGTTCTCGGCCTCCGTCTTGCCGAGGATCGGGCTGTAGTCCGGCGAGAGGTCACAGAGCCCGGCCCACGAGCGCAGCAGCCGCGCGTGCTCGAGCTGCGGGAACAGCTCCAGCGTGTGCCGGGTGAGGTCCTGGAGGAAGTTGAGCGTGTTTCGGGTCCGGTAGGTGGTCCACGGCTCGATCTCGGATCCCATCACGAACTCGCCGCGGTCCGATTGGGAGATGTAGACGTGCATCTGCGAGGACACGATCACCACGTCGAGGAACGGCTTGACCGGTTCGGTGACGCACGCCTGCAGGATGTGGGTGGTGATCGGCAGCTCGACGTCCGCCATCTCGCAGATCAGCGAGGACCAGCCCGCCGTGCAGTTGACGACGGTGCCCGCGCTGATGTTGCCGCGGTTGGTCTGGACCCCGGTGATCCGGTCGCCCGAGCGCTCCAGGCCGGTGACCTCCGTGTACTGGTGGATCTCCGCTCCGCCGGCATCCACCCCGCGGGCGAAGCCCCACACGACCGCGTCGTGGCGGATGATCCCGCCCGGCGGGTGGTAAAGCGCCCCCAGCACCGGATAGGTGGCGTCCGGGCCGCAGTACATCGTCGGCGCGAGCTCCTGGACCTCGTCGGTGTTGATCAGCCGCGAGTCGATCCCGTGCAGCTGGTTGACCTCGGCGCGGTTGGCCATCACGAACAGCGCCCGGTCGGTGTGGGCGAGTGTCAGATGGCCACATTGGCTGAACAGCAGGTTGAAGTTCAGATCCTCGGACAGGCCCTCGTACAGCTTCACGCTCGCGTCGTAGAAGCGGGCGCCTTCGGGGGTCTTGTAGTTGGAGCGGATGATCGTCGTGTTGCGACCTGCCGCCCCGGATCCGATGTAGCCCTTCTCGAGGATCGCCACGTTGGTGATCCCATGCTCGCGCAGGTAGTACGCCGTGGCGAGGCCGTGCGAGCCTCCACCGATGATCACCACGTCGTAGTGGGACTTCAGCTCGGGCTGACGGCGCCACATCCGCCGCTTGCGGAACAGGTCACGCATCAGCACTTGCCTCCTGTAGGTCGAGGGCTTCGCCGCGCAGCACCTCGGTCCCAACCGGTCGGCCACCGAGCCGCGTCGCCGCGTCGCTCACGACGGTCCAGAAGTACTCCGCCAGCGCGGAACCGACGAGGACCAGCAGTTGTTCTGCCTCCTCGACCACCACCAGGCCGGGCGTCCGCGCGACCGAGCCGGGTCGTAGCGCGGTCGGCGGCGAGACCGTGGGCCGCAGGTCCAGCGCGCAGAAGCGCGCCATCACCTCACGGCAGCGCGGTCCGGCAATCCGCAGGGCGCAGTACTGCGTGGTGACGTCCAGGAGCTGTGCGCCGCTGACGGAGTCGGCGGCGGGCGCTGCTCCGAGGATCAGTGCTCGCGTCGGGGTCAGCCGGCACCACCAGGCTCCGCGGTGGAGGCTCGCGGTGCCGAAGCTGAGCCCGGCGACGCAGCCGTCGAGCGCCTCCGCCGGACCGTCGAGCTGGGTCTTGGTCAGCCACGAGGCGTCGGCGAATCCGACCGACTCCTGCGTCGCGCGCCGCTCCGCGGCCTGATCGCCGAAGCTGACCGGCACTTCCCAGTCGCCGCGCACCTCGAGCCGGCCGCCGTCACGCGCCGCGGTCCCCGCGATCGGGCTGCGGGCGGGCGGGGATCCGGCGCCGAGCGCCGGGGTGAGGAAGTCGAGACTCATGAGCGCAGCACCTCACCGTCGGGGTCATAGAAGGGCTTGGTGGTCACGACGGCGGAGTAGGTGTTGCCGGCGTAGGAGATCTGGATGCTCTGTCCGTCGGTGGCCAGCTCAGTCGGGACCGTGGCCAGGCCGATCGAGACGCCGAGGTGTGGGGACCAGCGGGCGCTGGTCACCTGGCCGGCGGGCTCCCCCGCCGCCACCACGACCGCACCTTCGACCATCACCTCGTTGCCGGGGACGGTGAATCCGACGAGCGCAGTGTCGGGCGTCTGATCGGCGCTGGCCTCCAGCGCCCAGCGACCGAGGAAGGCCTGCTCCTTGTCGAACTTGACCGCCCAGCCCATCCCGGTGTTGAACGGTGTCGACTCCGAATCGGTGTCCTGACCGACGATCACATGCAGCTTCTGCAGGCGCAGAATCCGCTGGGGCTCCAGGCCGAACGGAGTGACGGCACGCGAGCCGTTGCCGACGATCGCGTCCCAGAGGTGCGCCGCTTGGGGGCCGGGACAGTGGATCTCGTAGCCGACCTCGCCCACGAACCCGATCCGCAGGACCAGCGCGGGGACGTCAGCCACCATCGCGTGCTTGGCGTCGAGGTACTTGAAGCCCTCGTTCGAGCAGTCGATCTCGGTGAGCTCGGAGAGGATCACGCGCGCGTTCGGACCGGCCAGGTTCATCGCGGCCACCCCCTGGGTCACGTCGGTGATCCGCGCATCGAGGTTCCACGCGCTGAGCCACCAGTTCATCTGACCTTCGACGGCGGTGGCACCGGAGCTCGTGGTGGTCACGTAGAACGTGTCCTCGTCGATCCGGCAGACCGTCCCGTCATCGGTGATGCGCCCCGCGTCGGAGAGCATCACGCCATAGCGGATCCGGCCGGGGGCCAGGTTCGACATCCGGTTGGGATACATCCGATCCAGCAGCTCCCCGGCGTCGGGCCCCTGCACGAGCAGCTTGCCGAGCGTCGAGACGTCGATCAGGCCGGCGCTGGTCTGCACCGCCCGCGCCTCGCCCTGCGGGTCGCCGTAGTGGTAGGCGCGCCGCCAGTCTCCGGCCCACCGCACATCGGCCCGGCGGTCGCGGTGGCGGTCGTGCAGCGCCGAGCGCTTGCCGGCCTCGAACGGCCGTCCCGCGAGGACGCCCATCGGCACCGTCTGCCACGGGGGGCGCGCCGTCGTCAGGCCCACGTCTCCCAGATCGATCCCGGTCGCCCGCGCGATCACGCGAGCGGAGGGGATCTGCGAGAAACGGCCCTGTGACGGCCCCATCGTCACCGTCGTGTACCGCTTGGCCAGCTCGAGAGACTCATAGCCCTCGCCGACCGCGTGCTCGATGTCCTTGACGGTGACGTCCTCGTCGAGGTCGACGAAGTATTTGCCGGCGGACTCGCCGTCGCTGGCCACCGCCGGCGGAGTCGCGATGTTCAGCGGACGGCGGAGCGACGCCAGCCGCTGCTCGAGCTCATGCGGTGCAGGCCCGCCCTTGAGCGCCGCGGCCGCCCGTCCGGCGGCGAGCTGCCCGGAGAGCTCAGCGAGTTCGTACTCGTCGTCACCGGCGGTCGCCCCCGCGACATCCACGGCGTCGGTGACCTCGGTCACCCGGTAGCCGGCACGCTCGGACTCGTAGTCGGCGCGTCCGCCTGCCTGGAGCAGCAGCGACGCCGCCGGGTGGGTGGCACCGGACATCGCGAGCAGGTCGCACTCGATGCGCTCGGCCGCCACCGCCGCCGCCTGCCCGCCTCCGTCGACCGGCGCAATCGTGGCGGCCTCGACCGCGTTGCCGCCGTGGGCGCGGACCACCGTGGCGCCCTGGACGATCTTGATCCCAGCCGCCTGCAGCTCTGCGGCGGCAGCCGATGGCTCACGCCGCAGGTCGGCGACGGCCTCGATCCTCACGCCCATCCGATGCAACGCGAGCGCGTCGTCGAGTCCCCGGTCGTCGACCGTCGCCACCACCGCGCGGGTGCCGGGCGAGACGCCGAACACCGCGCCGAGCCGGCGGGCGCCGCCCGAGAGCATGATCCCCGGGAGATCGTTGTCGGCGAAGATGAGCGGCTGCTGGATCGCTCCGGCCGCCACCACATGACGCGCCGCCCGAACCTGATGCAGCGTCGAGCCCTGCCACACCGGGACCAGGCCGTCGAAGAAGCCGAGCGCGACGCCACGCTCGAGGATCTCGACCCCGGCGTCCCGCGCCTGGCCGAGCAGCGCCTGCGCACGGTCGGCGCGGCCCTCGGACAGCAGCAGCCCGCCCGGGGTGACGTCCTCGTCGCAGAGGACGACGTCAAGCCCGGCCTCGGCGGCCGTGATCGCTGCGGCCAGACCGGCGATGCCACCGCCGATGACGAGCAGGTCGCAGTGCCGGCGCCGGTATTCGGTCTCCCAGCTCCGCTCCTCCTGGCGCTTGGGGAGCCGGCCGAGACCCGCGGCGCCCCGCAGCACCTTCTCGTAGAGCGGCCACAGGCGCCGCGGCCGGATGAACGTCTTGTAGTAGAAGCCGACCGGCGTGAACGGCCCGCCGAACTTGTCGGTGGCCTGCATGACATCGAAATCCAGCGACGGCCACGCGTTCTGATGGATGACGCGGATGCCCTCGCGGATCGGCTCCGAGCAGGCGCGGACACCGGTCCGGCCGTCGACGTCGACCAGGGAGTTGGCGCATTGACCGCAGCCGCAGAGCTCGCCGCGGGGCCGGTGGTATTTGAACGACCGCGACAGGGTCGTACGGCCGTGGGCGAGCAGGGCGCTGGCAATCGTGTCGCCTGCGTATCCCTGGATGGGCTTGCCGTCGAAGCTGAAGGTGATCGGCCGCGAGCGGTCGATGCGCTCTCCCGGTTGGGGAGTGAGGCGGGTCATGCGGCCGTCGCTCCCTCGGTCGGGGCATCGGCGGGCATCGCCGTCCACCTCACCTCGTTGGTCCGCGTGTCACGCTCGGCGAGAAACCACGCTCGGCACCCGGATCGGTGGTGCCACCACTCGACCTGGAGACCGGCGACGTTGCGCCGGAAGTAGACGTACCGGTTGAGGTCACGATCGCTCGGTGCCTCGGTGGGCCGCGGGTGCAACTCGCCGCCGAACCCGAAGTCCGTGACCTCGCGCGGACCGCAGTTCGGACACGTCAGGACATAGGACATGAACGGACCGTACGACGCGCGATTGATCCCGTCCAATATCCAATTCGGGCGTTGTGATCTGCAATGCAAATCAGTACCGTGGGCGCGATGGAACTGCGCCAGCTGCGGTATTTCGTCGCGGTCGCGGAGGAGCTGCATTTCCGGCGTGCTGCCGCGCGCCTGCACATGTCGCAACCGCCGCTCAGCCAGCAGATAGCGGCGCTCGAGGCGGAGCTCGGCTGTCAGCTGCTGGCACGCACCCGCCGCCAGGTCGAACTCACCCCGGCCGGCGCGGCGTTCCTGCGCGACGCCCGCGCGGTACTCGCGGACCTCGAGGGCGCCGCCGGTCGTGCCCGCGCGCTCAACGCGGGACTGTCGGGCGTCCTGCGGGTGAGCTTCGTCGGCTCGGCACTGTTCTCGATCGTCCCCTCGCTCGTCCAGCGCTTCCGCCAGGTGCGGCCCGGCGTCTCGCTCGAGCTGCGCGAGAGCTCGACCGTCGACCAGCTGCGGGCGCTCGAATCGGGGGTGATCGACGCCGGCCTGGTCCGCTCGCCGCTCGATCCCCCGGCGGGGATCGCGATCGAGCGGATCGCCACCGAACCGACGATCGTCGCCGTCCCCACCGATCATCCGCTCGCGCGGCTGCGGCGGATCCCCTTCGCCCGGCTGGCGGGCGAGCCACTCGTGCTGTTCCCGCGTGAACAGGCACCCGGCTTTCACGACCTGATCGTCACCCGGCTCGCGGCCACCGGTGGCGCCAGCAACATCGTGCAGCGCGCACCGGAGACGCTCACCATCATCGGACTGGTGGCGGCCGGCGTTGGCCTGTCCCCCGTCCCGGCGTCGGTCGCGAGCCTCGCACTGCACGGTGTCACCTACCGGCCGCTCACCCGCGCCCCGGCGGCCGAGTTGGCCCTCGTCACCAGAGCCGACGACAGCTCGTCGCTCATCCCCACGTTCGCGGAGTGCGCGCGACTGGCCCACGCGGACGCCGCGACGGTGCTGAGACCCCCGGTCGCCGCGGGCGGTTAGCCTCGGGCCATGGCAATCATCACGTGCGCTCAGTGCGGGACGCGCAACCGGGTCGGGCCGATCGAGTCCGGCACCCCGCGCTGCGCCAAATGCAAGGCGGCGTTGCCCTGGCTCGTCGAGGCGGATGAGGCGAGCTTCGAGTCCGAGATCACCGCTTCGGTCCCGGTGATCGTCGACTTCTGGGCCGCCTGGTGCGGACCCTGCCGCATGATCGCCCCGGTGCTGAGCGAGCTTGCGCACGCGCGCGCGGGCGAGTTGAAGGTGGTCAAGGTCGACGTCGACGCCAACCCGCGCCTCGCCCGGACCTACGGAGCGATGTCGATCCCCCTGCTCGTGGTGTTCCGCAGCGGAGCGGAGGTCGATCGGGTGGTCGGTGCGCTGCCGCGCGCGGCACTCGAGCAGCGCCTGCGGGCTGTGCTGGTCTGAGAGCCCGGGTGGCGGACCGGGTCAGGCGACCGACCAGAGCGCGTCGGCTCCGCTCAGCGCGAACAGGCGGCGCGTGAAGCCGGAGACGTGGCGAAAGGCGATGGTGTGTCCGTTGGCTGCCGCTCGCTCATGCGCGGCGAGCAGCTGATGGATACCGGTGCTGTCCATGAAACCGACGCCGCCAAGGTCGAGCACGATCCGCCGCGGCCGGGCCCGCTCCGCGTCGAGTAGGGCCTGCTCCAGAGCCGGAGCGGTCTGAAGGTCGATCTCGCCGCCGACGAACAGCGTGATCACGCCGTCGTCCCCGATGGTCGAGTCAATCCTCGCGGGCTTTGGCAAAGCCGATGAGGTCATACGTCTGAGGATACACGAAAAGGAAGTCGTGTAACGAGATTCGTGATGCCGATCTCGCGAAAAGGTCCGCACCGACCGCTAGATTCCCGAGTGTGCATCCCTTCGGCTTCCTGACGAACCACGGCTTGGTGCTGCTCTGCATCGCCTCTGACCCCACCACACGGATGCGGGACATCGCGACGG
>Ga0335075_10004635_pt1 | contig 21452 bp, 13 predicted proteins | sample Lox_Sample_24_FD_206723 | JGI IMG/M metagenome (GOLD analysis project Ga0335075, IMG submission 206723) | Soil microbial communities from Loxahatchee National Wildlife Refuge, Florida, United States - Lox_Sample_2.4 | ecosystem: Environmental > Terrestrial > Soil > Wetlands | place: USA...
GAGGAGGGCTTCGCCGCCGCCGGCGAGGAAATCGTCGTCACCGCGGGCATTCCCTTCGGCCAGTCCGGCACCACGAATACGCTGCGCGTGGCACGGGTGGGTTAGGGCGACATAGCTTCGTCTCTCGTCGCCGTTCGGGTGTTGCAATTCTTCACCCTTCGGGGTCATGCGAAGCGGAGGCGTATGGCCGACATTTCGCCGCCCAGAGGCAGGACGTGGAGAGATGGCCGAGCCGCATTCGAGCGTTCTTGCATCCGATGTCTCCGAGCCGGCCGGTCTTCCGATCGGAGGCGGCGCCGCGCGCCTTGCCCGTCCTCCCGTCTTCCTCCATGCCGGGTGGCGCACCGCCGGCACCTTCCTCTGGAGCCGCTTCCGCGCGTTTCCGGGCGTGTTGGCCTACTACGAGCCGCTGCACGAGTCCCTCGCCGCGGTCTCGCCCGCGACGCTTGCGCGCCACGGTCCGCAGCTTTGGGCGTCGGGTCATCCGCGGCTAAAGCGATCCTATTTCGATGAGTTCGCCCCGCTTTTTCGCAAGTCCGCGACGGGCGTGCGGGCCTATCGGCGCGCGTTCGCGACCGACGATTTCTTCGCCGGATCTGACGCCGATCTGCCGGCGCTCAAGGACTATGTGCGGCTTCTGGTGGAGCGCGCGCGTGCGGGGAGCAAGCAGCCGGTCCTGAAATTCTGCCGTTCGCTCGGACGGGCGGGATGGATGACGCGGAACTTTCCCGAAGCCGTGCATGTGGCCGTCATGCGCGATCCGGTCTCGCAATTCATCGCGGCGAAGCACCAGCTCCTCGCCCACGACAATCCGTATTTCCTTCTCATGCCGCTGCTGGTGCTGGCGCGCAACGCCGGGCAGGCGCGGGTCGCGGCGGCCTTGCGGCATTTCGAGGTGCGATTGCCGCCGGCCGCAGCGGAGGAGAACCCGGAAAGGGCGAATTCGGTGCTGCGGGCGCATCTGCGGCGAACCGAGCCGGAGGCCTGGTACCGCGCGTTCCTGGCTTTCTGGCTGCTGAGCGCGCTCGGCATTCCCGAGACGATCGACGCGATCGTCGATGGGAACCTGCTCTCACTTTCGCCCGCCTATCGGGCCGAGTGCGAGGCCGAGCTGGCCGTGCTGAGCGGGCTTGCCGTCGATCTCGGCGGCGCGGTGAGCCCGGAATGCTGCGCCGGGCGGGTCGCCGACCGGCTCGGCTGCACGCCGGCCGCGCTGTGGCGGCACCACGCGATGGCGGCGGCCTTCCTCGCGGAGGAAGCCGGCCGCGACTGGGCGGACCGGTTCGCTCCGGCCTGCGTCGGGGCCATGCTGACCTGCGGGACGCTGCTCGGCATGGGAAGCTCTCATCTCCTCCGTGCCGGCGCGCTCGCACGCGGCGCCGAATGGGAGGCGCTCGCGGCGTATGCCGAGCGCGCGGGGGCGGATGCGCGTCGCGCCGAGCGCCGCGCCGAGCGGGCCGAACGGGAGCTCGCCGCCGTCTACCGCTCCCGTTCCTGGAAAGTGACGACACCGCTCCGCCGGCTCGGCGGGCGCCTCAGGCAAGGGGCACGCCTGATCGGGGCCCAGGAGTCCTGATCAAGATCGCGTGTGCGGGCCAATCGTCACGGTTCTTTACAGAGCCGGTCGGATTACGCCGCAGCAATGCCACGAATCTCGGTGAAGGTCGAAAACATTCCGGGTGAGTGACGGCTGATCCGGAGCGAGCCGGTATGCCGCCCCGGCGGCGGCCGGGAGCGAACCCTGGAGGCACTCCGACGTCCATTCCCGGCCTTTCCCGCATGCGCCTTCCGGCCGGCCCAGTCCTGCGCGGCAGGGCGACGGCTCTCGACTTCGCGCTGATCTTCGCGCTCGCGCTCGCGCTCCGCCTGCACGGGCTCGGGGCGAAGCCGCTCTGGATCGACGAGGTGGTGACCAAAGTGCGCGCCGCCCTGCCGTTCCCCAGGCTGCTCGCCGATTCGTTCAGCCACCATCACCTGCCGACCTATTTCCTGCTGCTCGCTCAGCTCTCGCCGGGGGGGAACCCCTGGCTGCTCCGCCTCCCGAGCGCCATCGCCGGCGCTCTCGCCGCGGCGATCGCCGTCCTGGTCGGGCGGGCGCTGGCGGGAAAGATCGGCGCCGCGCGCATGGGGGGGCTGATGAGCGGCCTCTTCCTCGCCGCGGCTCCGGTCATGGTCCAGTTCGGCCAGGACGCGCGGCCCTACGCGATGGAGCTGGCCTGCCTGATGCTCTCGCTCTGGGGCCTGGTGACGCTTGCCTGCGATGAGGCGGCGGCGGCGGGTCCGTGGCGCAGCGGGCTCGGCGCCTGGTCCGCCCTCCTGCTCGGGATGGTAGGCGCGCTCGCCCTGATCGGCGATGCGGCGCCGTTCCTGCTGGTCGCCAGCCTCGCCGCCTGGCCGATCGCCCGCGGCCTCGCCGGCGCCGCCCGGCGGCGCTTCGTGCGCCGCTGGATCGCCGGCCAGGCAGCCGTGCTGGTCGCGGTGGCACCCCTCTATGTCGCGATGAGCCTGGCCATCAAGGGCCAGTACCTGGTCGCCTTTGCCTGGATTCCGCCCCTCGGCGCGCTCAGGGCCTGGCGGGTCGGGGCGGACGTCTATCTGTTGCGCGGCGCCAATATCGCGGACCTGCACCTTGTTCCCACCCCCCTGCCGGCGCTCGCGCTCGCGGTGCCGCTGCTCGCCGCGGCCGGGTGGTTCGCGCTCCGCCGCCAGCCGGCCGCGCGCTGGGTGATGGTCCTCGCCGCCGTAGCACTCCCGGTCATGCTCATCCTCGCCGAGCCGGCCCGGCCGCTCTGGCTGCCGCGCTACCTGCTCTGGAGCGGCGCGGCGTTCCTGATCCTGGCAGGCGTCGGCGCCGCGTGGCTGGCCCGGCGCTGGCGGGTTGCCGCGCCCGTCGCCGCGGCGGCCCTCCTCCTGGTCAACCTTGTGCCCTTCTACACGGCCGAAACGGCGCCGCGCTGGGACCTCGCCGCGGCCGCTCTCGCGCCGTCGCTCGCCAAGGGCGCGGACGTCTTCGTGCACGACCACGGCATACCGATGATGCTGCGCGCCTACCTCGCGGGCGGGGACCAAGCCCTGCCGGACAGCCGGGTGCTCTTTCACCTGAGCCAGGCGGAGGCCCGGCTGCGCGCGGGCGCCACGGTGATCGCCGTGCACGGCCCGGTCGGCCAGGAATTGACGAGCACGACGTCGGAATTCCGCGGTCGCGCGGGACAGATCGGAACCCCGGCCGGGGAGACCAGGATCGGCCGCGAGATCGTGCTCATTCGCTTCAACCCGCCACCGGGCGCAACGCCAGGCCCATTGGAAGCCGATGTACGACCGAACCCCTGAGATTCCCTCCGCAGAGACGCCGCCGCTCCTCTCGATGGTCGTGGCGATGCACGACGAGGCCGGCAATGTCGGCCCGCTGATCGACGAGATCGCGGGCGCGGTGAAAGGCATCCGCTTCGAGATCGTCGCCGTCGATGACGGCAGCGCGGACGCGACCGCGGCGGAGCTCCAGGCGGCGGCCGAACGCTGCCGCTCGTTGCGCGTGCTCCGCCACCGCGCGCAGGCCGGCCAGAGCATGGCGCTGATCACCGGCATCAAGGCGGCGCGCGGCGAATGGATCGCCACCCTGGATGGCGACGGGCAGAACGATCCGGCGGATATCCGTCGCCTCCTCGCCGCGGCCCGGCAGCACGGAACCGAGCCGGTCCTGATCGCCGGCCACCGCCAGCGCCGGCGCGACAGCCTCGCCAAGCGATGGGGCTCCCGCTTCGCCAACACGGTGCGGGCGCGCCTGCTCGGCGACGCCACCCCCGACACCGGCTGCGGCCTCAAGATATTCCGCCGTGCCGACTTCCTCGTCCTGCCGCACTTCAACCATATGCACCGTTTCCTGCCCGCCCTCTTCCTCAGGCACGGTGGCACCGTCCTCTCGCTCCCAGTCAACCACCGCCCGCGCACGCGCGGCCGCTCCCATTACGGCTCGCTCGACCGGCTCCTCGTCGGCATCACCGACCTCGCCGGCGTGCTCTGGCTGCTCCGCCGCTGGCGCCAGGTGCAGGCGGAGGAAACCACCCCGCTTCCCCTGCTCAGCCGCCGGAGCGCAGCGTAAGCAGTCGCGCGGCCGTGCGCGGGGGCAGCAGGCTCGCCATCCGCCCGGCGAGGTAGAGCGAGCGGGGAAAGGCGACGCGCCTTCGGCCGCTTGCGATGCCGGCGAGGATCAGGGCAGCGGCGCGTTCGGCGCTCATCATCCCTGGTTTGGGGAGCGTATGAGCCTCCGTCATGGGGGTCCGGATGAACCCGGGGCAGATGGAAGCGAGCCCGATGCCCTTGCGTTCGGCGATGGGTGCTGTGGCGAGGATCCAGCAATCGGCGGCGGCCTTGGCGGCGCAATAGGCGGGCGCCGCGGGGGAGGCGACGAAGGCGGCGAGCGAGTTGATGGTGGCGATCGGGCCGCGTCTTCCATCGGGTCCGGGCGGCTGGATTTCCATGGCCTCGAGCGCCGGGAGCACCGTGTTAAGCATCCCTCCGAGGTTCGTCGCGAAGATCGCGCGGGTTGCCTCGGCGCCGGCCAGGCCCGCGGTGTGGGCGGAGATGCCGGCATTGGCGATCACGAGCTCGAGCCGGCCGGCGCCGCCGATCCAACCCTGCATGGCGGGCGCGTCGGTGACGTCGATGGCGGCGGTCGAGGTTTCGGCGCCGCGTGCCTCACAAAGCGCGGCGGTCTCCGCGAGGCGCGCCTCGTTCCGGCCGCCGAGCAGAAGGCGCTGCCCCGGCGCGGCGAGCGCGACCGCCAGCGCGCGCCCGAGGCCGGAGGAGGCGCCGGTGATGAGGCAGGAGGGGCCGAGCGGCATCGGTGGAGGATAGCCGGGCGGAGGTTGGTGGGATAATCCTGGCCCGGCATGAGCCAAGATCACGCGTCGGCGGCGCGTTCAAGCTGCGATTTGTTAGGACCTCGTCTGCTGATTGCCGGCCAGGGCGTCCAGGAGCGGGCGGAGTGTCTCGGCCTCTGGCCGCCAGCGACCCACGGCGTCGCGGTAGAGAGGCTGGCGCACCTGGAAGACGCTCGCCGTATGCACGGGCCGATCCGTCTCATAGAAGCGCAGGCAGGCATCGTCCCAGTCAAGGCCGCAATGGGCGACAACGCGCCGCGCCACCGTTTCGAAGTCGTTTACGGTGTCTTCGTACCGGACCTCCAGCATCCGGTCCCGCAGCACGGCACGCCAATGCCGCATGAGCTGGTCATACGCCTGGTAATGACGGCCCAGCTCGCCAAGATCGAAAGCGAACGGGATCCTCGCAAACTCGATAGAAAAGCAAGAGAGGCAGGTATCGATCGGATCGCGGCATGTGTGGATGATGCATGCGTTCGGCAGCATGAGATGGATCAATCCGAGGTAGCGGAAATTGGAAAGCATTTTGTCGGTGATCCGTTCGATCGATAACCGGCCCGGCGACCGCCGGGCCTTTTCTTCAAGGCGCCGGAGATATTCCTGCGCGGCCGCGCTGAGCTCCTCCTCGCTCCAGCTTGGGACCGTATCGGGGAATTTTCTTGCCCGCGTATTGAGGCCGGTGGCGCGCAGCGATTGACAGAAGAGATCGACCTCGCCCGCGCCGAACACACGCGGATGGCTTGCCAGCACCTGCTCGATGAGCGTCGACCCGGAGCGCGGCATGCCCACGATGAAGACCGGAAGGAGCGAAGAGCCGTAATAAGTACGTTGCCGGAGCCGGACGAATTCAGCCGTAAAGACAGCGCGAACGCGTTCCATTTGGAGGAGCGTTTTTCTCTCGTTATACGAGATCGACTCGCGCTTGAGCCCGTTGGCGACCAAAAGGTGATCGAAAGAGCGGCGATGTTCACCGATGTCCGCGAGCGCCTTGGCAAGGGCGAAGTGGGCGTCAATTTTCGCTTCCTTGCCCAACGGAGCCAATCGCTTCTCCAAAGCGAGCACTGTGCCGAGATGAGGGTCCTCTGGGGTCAGCTTGGAGGTGCGGGTGATGCCGAGCAGGTGCGCCGGACACGCGGGCTCCAGGAAGGCCGCCCTCTCGAAGCAATTCCGGGCGTCGTCGATCCTGCCGATCTCCAGCAGGGCCACGCCCAGTCCGGAATGTGCAGTCGCGAGACCGGGCGAGATGGCGATAGCTTTTCGGTAATGTTCGATCGCCTTGGCGTGACAGCGCGTGTCGTTCAGCGCCCTGGCCAGGTTCACATGGACGCCGAAATTGCCCGGCATGGCCTCCAGTGCTGCCTCATAGCAGGGTATTGCCTCATCGAGGCGGCCGCGCGCTGCCAGGGCGTGACCGAGATTTGTCCATGCCTCGACAAAGCCAGGACGGAGCGCCAGCGCTTCTCGGAAGCGTTCCGTGGCTTCGTCGTAACGGCCAAGGACGTGGAGGGAGGTGCCAAGATTACAGAGTGCCTCCGCGTATGCGGGAGTGATGGTCAGGGCATCTTGATAGGAGACCGCCGCTTCAGCGTGGCGCTCGAGCGCGGCCAGTGCGGCGCCCAGGTTGTTGAGCGCCACAGCGTAACGGGGGCGAATGACGAGCGCCTTGCGGTAAGAGGCAATAGCCTGTTCCGTACGCTGCATCGCGTGAAGCATGAGGCCGAAGTTATTGTGCAGCTCCGCGGCGCCCGGGTTGAGGTCCAACGCATCCCGCATCAACCGGACGGCGGTCTCCAACCTGCCCTGTTGCGCATGCACCACGGCAAGACGTCCAAGCGAACCCGGGGACATGGGGTCTCCCCGGGAGGCGGCCTGACGGCTCCGGACGACGTCCAACGACCCCCTCTCCCCGCCTTTCAGTGATAGGCGGGGGCGAGGGTGGCTTCCGCCGTCAAGGGCGGCGTCGGCAGGGCGCCGAGCGAGGATGGCGGGCTTGCACCGAACGCGGCCATTGCCTGGATCAGCGAGCCATTCGCCGCTGCGGTCTGAGGCGAGCCGTCACCGTAGAGCGTCTCGATATTGGTGAAGTCGGTGGCATCGAGCGTCGTATTCGCCGGCCCGAGCTCCGGGAACATGATTGAGTCCGGGTCGGAACTCTCTCCAAGTCCCAGGGCATGACCGATCTCATGCAAGGCGGCCTGGTAGAGCTCGGTTTGCGTTCCGGAATAGGTGAGCGCCCCGTCCGGCCCGGCAACCAGCTTGTCTTGGGATGGATCCTCGAGCCGGACGATGAGCGAAGAGGGCTCCTCTCCCGAACCATAGCCACCCGCACTCGTATTGCCCACCGTACCGCTCACGCTGGTATCGAACGTGCCCCAGCCGATGCGGATATCCGAAGCGGCCGAATCCGGGACCTCCTCGAACGTGAGGCCGGTCGCGGCAGCCCATGTCTCGATGGCCTGCTCGATGGCCGCCTGGTACTGCGGCTGGATGGAACCGCTGAAGGGCGCATCCCCGGTGCCGGAACCGACGGCAAAGCTCCAGGTCACGACGGGTCCCTTCCAGTGGATGCCGTTGAACGGGGGCGGTGGCGACACGGCCGGATTCGCCGCTGCGGCGACTGCCTGCTCGGACCGGCTCCACGCCGCGTCGGATGCAAGCGCTCCGTTCGTGTCGCCTTGGCTGAGGTCGTACTGGGCAACGGTATTCATCGTCCTGAGGATGCCCGCCGCGGCGCCGCTGGTGGAGAAATACAACCCGGTGCCGAGGCCGCTGTTGCCGCCGTACTGACCACCGTATCCGCCCCAATCAGCACCGGTGTCGCCCGCGCCGGAGACGATATCCCCGGCATTGGGGCCACTGAAGGCGATGACGCTATCACTGGCGCTCACCGGGTCGGACTCGCCGTTCACGGAAATCGCGTCATGAAGGCTGCCGTCAATCCGATCGTTGCTGCCGACGATGTTCACCTGATCGTAGTCTGCGAGCACGATCGTCGTGTTGCTGGCGTAGATCGTCTCGCCGCTCTCGCCGTAGAAGACATCCACGGTATCGTTTGGTGCGGACACGCTGATACCGTTACCATCCAGCCCGACCGCATTTCCCGACCCATTGATCGTAGCGCCCGTGCCGGGACCGAGGCTGACGCTGCCGTCGGTAGCATTGATGACGTTGCCCGTTCCGCCGACGAGGTCCAGATGGCTTCCGCCTCCGAGCTCCACCGTATCGCTAAAGCCACCGAGATCGAAGTTCGCGCCGGCCGTGGTGAGGACCGTGGAGCTTGACGCATTCACCACGTAGCCACTGCCGCCAATGAGAGCCACGTAGCTGCCGCCGCCAAGATCGACGGTATCGTCCCCGCCGGCGAGGTTGAAGCTCGTATTGGCTAGAGTCTCAATCGTGTCGCTTATGGCGGTAACCGTGTAACCCCCGCCGCCCAGCAGGCCAAGATAATCCCCGGTGCCTCCGAGACCGACGCTGTCATCCCCTCCGGCGAGGTTGAAGCTCGTGCCGCCTGTCGTCTCGATGGTGGCAGACGATGCGTTCACCAAGTAGCCCGAGCCACCGAGCAAACCGAGATAGGCGCCGGCACCGACATCGACCGTGTCGTTACCGCCCGCGACGTTCGCCTGGGCGTCAGCGTCGACACTTATACCCGTAGGTTGGCCGTTCGCGGTGGTGCCACCCGCGACGTCTCCCGTGGCATTCACCGAATCGATGTCACCATTAGTGTCGCCTATGACAACGATGTCTTCCGCGCCCGAATCGATCGTATTGCCGCCGCCATAGGCACCCAGGCTGTCACCCGTCCCAATGGCAATGCCGTTGTCGCTGCCGTAGACGTTCGCCTGGGCGTTGCTGGCGAGACCGATTTCTGTCGGCTGGCCATTGGCGGTCGTGCTGCCCAGCGCATCCCCGTTGGCATCGACGACATCAAAGGCGCCGTTGGTCTCGCCGATATAGACGAGGTCATCGGCGCCCGAATCGATCGTGTTGCCGCCGCCATAGGCGCCCAGGCTGTCGCCCGTGCCAAGGACAACACCGTTGTCGCTGCCGAAGAGATTGACCTGCACATCGTCGGTGAGATCAATCCCGGTCGGCTGGCCGTCCGCACTGGTGCCGCCTTGCGCATCCCCGTCGGCATTGACCGAGTCGAAGACGCCATTGGTGTCGCCAATATAGACGAGGTCACCGCCGCCCGCATCGATCGTGTTGCCGCCGCCATAGGCGCCCAGACTGTCGCCGGTGCCCAGTTCGACGGTGTTGGAGTCGCCACCGAGATTGAAGTTGGTATCGGCCCAGGTTGCGATGGTGTCGCCGGAGGCGTTCACCGAGTAGCTGAAGCCGCCGAGCAGGCCGAGATAGCTGCTGGTACCCAGGTTTACAGTGTCATCGCCGCCGGCGACGTTGGCCTGGGCGCCATCGTCCACATATATGCCGGTAGCCTGGCCATTGGCCGTTGCGCTCCCGGATATATCGCCGGCCGCATTCACCGTATCCAGGTTGGTGCCGGTGCTGCCTACAACAACGAGGTCACCGGCTCCCGCATCGATCGTGTTGCCGCCGCCATAGGCGCCCAAACTGTCGCCGGTGCCGAGGCTGATGCTGTCGTCGCTGCCGGAGAGATTGACCTGGACGTCATCGTCCAACGTTATCGTGTCGCTCGAAGCGGCCACCGTATCAAAGGTAAGATCGGTGGCTCCTGCCACCAAGGTATCGCCGGACGCCAACTGGATGGAATTGCCCCCACCGAAAGCGGCAAGGCTATCATCTTCACCAAGGTTGACTGTATTGTCGGCGCCATCGAGAGTGTCGCTGATGTCGGCGCCGAGGTTCACCGTGACGCCGGTCGCGTCGGCCGCGTCGTTCTCTCCATCAAGCAGGATCTGGTCGGAGCCCGTACCGCTGGTTACAGTACCATCGTCGCCCAGTTCCAGCAGCAGGTCAGTCCCGGAGCCGCCAGTCAAGGTGCCTCCGCCGTCGTCGATCAACACAGCGGCCAGCGCATCCCCGCCAGACAGCGAACCGGCATCCGTGTCGATCAGAACATCGGGATCCCCACCGCCGTTCAACACGAAATTGAACGTCTCTTCAGTAACGTCGGTAACAGAGGCATCGGTTGGACCGGTTGCTCCGTCAGGAGAGGTTATGCTCACGCTATAATTCGGCTGACCGGAGCTTAAATAATTGCTGTACGTGCCGTCGGTGGCGGCACTGCTGTCCAATTCCGCCACCTGGTAGGATCCATCGCCGTTCTGACCCAAATGGAACAATAGGGTGAACGTCGGGAATTTGACGGCAAAGGCGGCCTGCAGGGCAAGAAGTGACCCGATGCCGGATATGTCGTCGCCGAGATCCAAATTGCCTTCCGCGGCGGTCAGCCCTGCCCCATAGAGATTCATTATCGAGGTTTCTACAGCCAGAGCCGACATGTCGGCGAAGAATGTTGGCTGGACGCTGGACAGCTCCCAGGGCGTCGCAGCGCCGTCCGTGAAATCTACGTCAAGAGCAACGAAGGGAGTGCCACCCCAGGCCGTGATTGGGATCCCGAGCGCACCGAAAACCGTTTCGTGTTCCGTAGCCACCTGCGCCAGCGTTGGGACCTCGTTACCGTTCAAACCGATGCCCGTATAATCTTGGAATGCCAAATCGTATGCGAGAGTGGCTGCGTTCTTCGCTGTGTAACTCGCTCTGCCGACCGCGTTTTCTACCTCGTCATCGGCCACCGCGCCGCTGCCGGTATCGTCAAGCACTTCCAGGGCAAGCCTTGCGTATCCCCGCATCACGGTCTCTGTACCCGGCTCGTATATCTGCACAGAGTAATATGTTTTGAGATCTGAAATGACGCTTGCGTAGTTGCCGGCGGCGAGGTCGACCTGAGCCTGATCGATGGCTGAATCCATAGCGCCGAGCTGAGCCGTCGTAAAGGTGGGCGGCGTTATGGCGGCATCGCCTTGACTTGACGTCGAAGGCTCCACGGAATCGCTCATTTGCAGGCTCCTCCTTGTTCTACCCAGCTATCGGCTGTCTTTGGCATCCGGAACGAATTCAGCAGCTTGCGAAGGCGCTCGTCGAACGTAAGGCCGTTCTCGAGGCTACTATCCACGAAAGAGCGGCTATACCGATACTCGAGAAGAGCACCCCCTGTTCCAGCGGCGTCATTTCCCCAGATGTTTTCCCTAGCGAAGCAACTCGGGTAAAATTTGAGCGACGACGTCGGTCGCGGCTCGTCGCATGCGAAAATGAACAGAGGGATCGATCCCGCAAGAACGAAGATGTCCTGGTCGGAAAGGAGGTCCTTAAGTAAGAACAACCTAGTCTTTCCTATCCGGCCAACAAATAGAGTCCTCTTCTTTTTGAAGGGAATATTCACCTTCGCATCAAGCGATTGCGCTACATACACGCCCAGCAATTGAGCGCCAGTCAACTCGTTGGGCCTCCAGGCGCTCAGCGTCGCAGTCAGAATGTTGCCCCATGTGTTCGTATGAAATTGCGCCGAATTCTCCGGGGTTTCGGGGAGGAAACAGGGAAGAAGCGCGTGGATCTGCGCGTAGCCCGAGTAGCCGAGAAACGCGCTGATATAACCCTCCGGAATATAAAGCGTATGATCGCCGATCTGCCTGACGACGATCCTGCCCGCCTCAGCAGTCGCCCCATCTCCGGGCGCACTCTGCTGCACGGCGTCAGTCCCTGGGAACATGGCGGCCGCAGGAGGCTCGGCCGCAGCCGGTCTCTGGCCGCTGGCAGTGCTAGCGGGATAAAGAAACCCTCCGGTCGCCTCCGACGGCTGTTGCGACCAGGCCGCAACCGGTCCGCAAACGCAGAGGGTGGAAACGAGCGAGACAAGAAGTACCAGCGTCGGCGCAGCGGTGGCGCGGGAACGCCTGTACATCGAAAGAGGCATCGTCGCCCAGAGGGATACGAGGGAATAGAGAACCGCGGTCACAGGCGCCTCCGCTCAGGCAGTCGATCGCTTCTCATCTCTCCTCCAACCCGTCATGCACGTAGCGCTGCAGCGGGGACAGGAGATAGCTGATCACCCGCCGGCGCCCTGTCTTGATCTCCGCGGTCACCACCATGCCGGGCGTCACGGCTCTCTCGTGTCCGTCCACGATGATCGTCGTGCGATCGAGCGCAATATGAACGAGATAGACCGACGTTTCGCTTCCCTGCCCCGCTCCGGGGCTCGCCGCGCCAGCGCCTGCCGGATATTGCTGCTGCGGGGGCACGGCATCATCCGCTACGCTGTCGGGGCTCACGACCACCACGTGCCCGTGCAGCAACCCGTAGCGGGTAAAATTGAAGGCCTCCACCTTCACGGCCACCGCCTGGCCGGGATGAACGAAGCCGACGTCGCGGTTGTCCACCATCGCCTCGACCAGAACGGGAGCGTCGTCCGGGACGATCGTCATCAGTTTCTCGGCCGGCGTCACGACCCCGTCCACCGAGTGGACAGCAAGCTGCTGCACGGTGCCGCCGATGGGGGCGCGCAGCACTGTCTGCGCGGCCCTGTGCGCTGCTGCCGTAAACTCCCGCGAGAGATCGGCCGCCTTCTGCAGGGCATCCGCGAGATCCTTGAGCACGCCATTCGCGTAGGAGAACTGGGTCTCGTCCTGCTGGCCCTGAAGCGCGGCGACATCCGCGCCCAAAGTCCTGGCGTGCTGCAGCTGGACCACGATCTGGTGCGCCTGGTCGGAGTATTCCTGTTCCGAGTCGAGCCAGTCGGGCCGGTTGGTGAGATGCTCCTGCAGCAGCGCCCTGTACATCGCCCGTTTCTGCGCAAGGAACGGCAGGGATGCCGCCAGCTTCTCGATCTGCGCCTGGTTCTCCCCCATCTCGTCCCGTTTCTCGGAGACCTGCTGCGCGAGCCCCGCGAGCTTCGCCCACTGCTCGGCAAGCCTCGCTGCGATCCGAGCCCGCTCGGTTGCCGCCAGCTCGGCCGGAGCGCCCGGGGGCGGCGTGAAGGACCCGAGCCCACCACTGGTACCGAGCCCCTCCCGCAAGGCCTCCAGCCCGGCAACGTCCAGCCGCGCCTGCCAGAGATCGCGCGCAATCCGGTCCCTCTCGGCAACGGCCTCGGTGGCATCCAGCGTCACAAGTACCTGCCCCGCCGACACATGGTCTCCGTCCCGCACGAGGATCGACGTCACCACCCCCGCATCGAGCGGCTGCACGACCTTGGACTTGCCTGCGGGAATCACCGTGCCTTGGGCCGTTGCCACGATATCCACCCGTCCGAGAATGGACCAGACGAGCGCGCCCACCAGGAAAAGGCATATCGTGGCGGCTATCGCGCGGCCGGCCGGTGATGCCGGCGTTTCGAGAATCTCGAGCGCGGCGGGAAGGAACTCAAGCTCGTCCCGCCGACGAAGTGCGTGCGCCTGGCCGCGTGCAACAGCGCTCATGCCAAGCCTGCCTGCATCGCGTGCAATGTGGCATAGCGGCCGCGTGCGGCCAGCAGCTCTTCATGGCTCCCCTGCTCGACGATGCGGCCATGATCTAGAGTGATGATCCGGCTGGCATCACGCACCGCGCTCAACCGGTGGGCAATGATGAACACCGTCCGCCCGCGCGCGATCTGGCGTAGATTTCTCTGCACGATTCGTTCGCTCTCGTAATCGAGTGCGCTCGTCGCTTCGTCCAGGATCAGAATGCGCGGATCAGTGGCAAGCGCGCGGGCGATTGCGATCCGCTGGCGCTGCCCACCCGAGAGGGAAGCGCCACGCTCGCCAACCAGGGTGTCATAGGCCTCAGGCAGCTCGAGGATGAAATCATGAGCCCCCGCGAGCTTCGCGGCACGGATCACCGCTTCCGTTGGCATGCCCGGATCTGCGAGCGCGATGTTCTCCCGCACGCTCGCGTTCAGCAGCACATTCTCCTGGAGAACAACGCCGATCTGCCGGCGAAGCCACGCCGGATCGACGACCGCCGTGTCCACCCCATCCACCAGCACGCGGCCGGAGTCCGGGACGTAGAGCCGCTGCGCCAGCTTGGCCAGGGTGCTCTTGCCGGAGCCCGAAGGGCCGACGATGCCGATCACCTCTCCCGGCTGCACGGCAAGGCAGACGTCCTCGAGCACCGGTGGCCCATCCGGCCGGTGGCGGAATCGCACATGCTCGAAGCGCACGGCCCCACGAATCGGGGGCAGCGTCGTTCTGGTTGCCCCGCCCGGCTCCGGCGGCGCATTCAGGATGTCACCGAGTCGCTCGACCGAAAGGCGCGCCTGGTGGAAATCCTGCCAGAGCTGGGCAAGCCGCAGCACCGGCTGGCTCACCCGTTGCGCCAGCATGTTGAACGCCACGAGTTCGCCAACGCTAAGGGAATTGTCGATGACCGCTTTCGCGCCGAAGAACAGAATCGCCGCGGTGACGAGCTTGCTGATGAGCTGGATGGCCTGGCTTGCCACGTTGCCAAGCTCCGTCACCTTCATCGAGGCGCTGACATAGGCGGCGAGCTGCTCTTCCCATCGTCGCTGCATCTGCGGCTCGACCGCCATCGCCTTGAGCGTCTCCACCCCGCTGACGGCTTCCACCAGAAAGGCCTGGTTTTCTGCCCCGCGCCGGAACTTCTCCTCGAGGCGCTGACGGAATAACGGCGTCGCGGCGAGACTGAGCGCCGCATAGAGCGGCAGGGAAACGAGCACGATTGCGGTGAGCGGGAGCGAATAGATCGACATCACCGCAAGGAAGACAAAAGTGAACAGCAGGTCGAGAACCAGAGTCAGGGTTGAGCTCGTGAGGAAATTCCGGATGTTCTCGAGTTCCCGGACGCGGGCCACCGAGTCACCGACGCGGCGCGCCTGAAAGTAGGACAGCGGCAATGCGAGCAAATGGCGGAAGAGGCGGGCTCCAAGCTCGACATCGATACGGTTGGTCGTATGCGCGAACACATAGGTACGGAGCCCGCCAAGGACGGCCTCGAACACCGCAATCGAGGCAAGCCCCACCACCAGCAGATCGAGCGTGGCCATCCCGCGGTGAACCAGCACCTTGTCGATGACCACCTGAAAGAAGAGTGGCGAGAGCAATGCAAAAATCTGCAGGAAGAGCGAAGCGACCAGCACTTCGAGAAGAATGCCGCGGTACTTGCGGATTGCCCCCAGGAACCATGCGAGATTGAAGCGCCTCCAAGGCTCGCCGAGATCCGCGCGCCTCGTCGCCAGGATCAGCTTTCCGGTCCAGCGAACCGCGAACTCGGCCATGGGCTGGATCATCGGGCGGCCGGTCGCCGGATCGACGATCAGGACGCGTTCGGACGTTGCCTTGGCCAGAAGAACCGAGGAACCATCCTCACGAAAGGCAATGGCCGGCAGAGGGATCCCCGCCATGCGCCGCACGTCGCAATGGACGGAGCGCGCCTTCAGCCCCGACCGGCGCAGATGACGAACAATATCGTCCGATGAGGGAATTGTTCTTCCCAGCCCATGCAGAACTTGCGTGGGTTCCGCCGGAACCCGGTGGAAACGCAGCATCGCGATAAGGGGATTGACGTATCTTACGTCTGTGCCCGGACCACGCACAGACTCCGACCAGTCCGGCTGGATTTTTGTCCCCGACAATTCCCGCCCGCCCCCGATCGTCCACGACAACCGCAGCAAACCATAGCGCAGGAAAGCTATCTCGGAAAAATGGCGCTACGCAACCAGAAATTCCGCCCTGACAACAAATCGTCATCATGATTGCGTTCCGGCCGCCCCGCCATGAGGACAGAGGCGAGGCGTCGGTCAGCCCGGGAGAGTTTGCAGGCCCAATAAGCGATTTCTGGCGCTCGATGTGTAAATCCTGCCGACATGCCTAGAGCGGGATGGGATCGCTCGCACTCACCCATCCCGCTCTAGTTTTTTGTTTTCTCGCGTGATTCACGCCTTCGGTGATTCCACCTTCGGCGATCACGCTCTAATTCGATCCAACTTTGAATTGGTAAACTCGGCCGACATGGTCAGTACGATTCGGCGATAAGCATTCATTACGGATAGAAGGCGGAAGAAAATCCCGCGACGGCCTTCCTTTTCCAGGGGGCCTGTGCAAGCCGGGCGATACGCCGTTGGCGGGCACGAACACACACCCTCAGCCATCAGAGCGGAACGTAAGCAGGCAAGCGGCCGCGCGCGGGCAAGCGGGCCACGAGCCGGCCGCCGAGGCAAAGCGGGGGGAAACGCCATGCGCCGGCGGCTGCGGCGACTCCATCCCGCTCTCGCCCTGCGCCGGCCGGTCGGATAATCCTGGCGCCGCATGGTCCAGGCAACCCCAATCCGCCGCCCCCCAATCCAACGCCGGGGCGTCGCCCTCGTCATCGCCGGACCGTCGGGCGTGGGCAAGACCGCGATCACGCGCGCCCTGCTCGCCGACGAGCCGGCGGCCTCGCTCTCGGTGAGCGTCACGACGCGCGCGCCGCGGCCGGACGAAAAGGAAGGCGTCCACTATTTCTTTCGTGACGAGGCGGCGTTCGAGGCCCTCGTCGAGAGGGGCGAGCTTTTGGAGTGGGCGGAGGTGTTCGGCCGCCGCTACGGCACGCCCCGGGCGCCGGTGGTGAAGGCCCTCGAGGCCGGGCGGGACGTCGTCTTCGACATCGATTGGCAGGGGCATCGGCTGCTGCGCGCTTCCCTGCCGAGCGACGTGGTGGGCGTGTTCGTGCTGCCCGGCTCATGGGCGGTGCTTGCCGAGCGCCTGGCCGGCCGGGGCGACCCGGAGGCCCGAATCGCCGAGCGGATGCGGGGCGCGGCGGCGGAGATCGCGCACTGGCCAGAATTCGACCATGTCGTCGTCAACCGCGATCTCCCGGAGAGCATTCTCGCGGTGCGGGAGATCCTGCATGCGGCCCGGCTGGCGACGACGCGTCAGCCGGGGCTCGCCGAGTTCGTGGCGGGTTTGGGTTAGATGAGGCGGGCGAGCCGGTCGAACTCCGCGATGGAGAGCGTCTCGGCACGGCGCTCGGCCGCGATGCCTGCGGCCGCAAGGAGTGCCGCGCCGCCGAGCGGCCTGAGCGCGGCGCGCAGCATCTTCCGCCGCTGGCCGAACGCGGCGGCCGTCAGCCTCTGCATCGCGGAGAAGAGCGCGGCCGGCGGCTGCTCCGCGTGCGGCGTGAGGGAGACCACCGCGGAGGAGACTTTCGGCCGCGGCGTGAAGGCCTCGGGCGGCAGGCGGAGCGCGATGCGCACCCGGCAGGTCCATTGGGCGAGCACGGCGAGCCTTCCGTACGCGGGGCTGGCCGGCGCGGCAGCGATGCGCTCGGCGACCTCTTCCTGGAACATCAGCGTCAATCCGGCGAAGGCGGCGGCCTCGCCGAGCCAGCCGACGAGGAGCGGTGTTGCGACGTTGTAGGGGAGATTCGCCACGATGTGCCGGGGGGAAGGCACGAGCGCGGGGATCGCGATCTCGCGCGCATCGGCGAGGATGAGGCGAAAGCGGTCGGCGTGGCGGTCGGCGAGGGGGCCGAGTGCCGCGCCCGCGCGCGGGTCGATCTCGATCGCGGTGACGCTCGCGGCCGGCGTCGCGAGCAGCGCCGCGGTGAGGCTGCCCGGGCCGGGCCCGACCTCGACCACGTGCACCCCGGCGAGATCGCCCGCTTCCGCCGCAATCCGGCGCGTGAGGTTGGCGTCGCGCAGGAAGTGCTGGCCGAGCGCCTTGCGCGCCTGGAAGTCCGGCCGCGGCGGGTGCGGGGCGAGGCGGGTCAGGAGGAGCGGATCACGATCACCGCCTGGCGGCGCAGATCGGCGACGAGCTGGCGGGAGAGGAGTTCGGCCCGGCTGTCCAGGATCGAGCGGGCGACCATCTCCGGCGGCGGCGCCTCCGGGTTCTCCATCCCGCGCGAGCAGACCATCACGACGGCCACGCCGTCATTGGCGATCAGCGGCTCGCTCACCTGGCCGACCGGCAGCGAGGCGAGCATGGCGCGGAACGAGGGCGGCGTCACCCGATCGATCTCGACCGGCCCCGGGTCCGCGGGGCGGACGTCGCCGGCGGCTTTGTTCGCCGCCTCCATCGCGGCGCAGTCATGCACCCGCGAGGCGAGCCCGCGCGCCTGCTCGATCCGGGCGCGCTGTTCGGCGGTGGGCGCGGCACCCGGGTTGAAGGAAGTGGTGAAGGGCAGGAAGACTTGGCGGATCGAGGCCGTCTCCGTGGCCCCGCCGCCGATCGCCCGGCGGTCGCGCAGCTCGACGACCTCGATCCCGCCGGCAACCGGGATGGGGTCGCTGATCGCGCCGGGCGGCATCTCGTTGAGCAGCGTCACCACCTGGGGATCGAGCTGGCTGGCCTGGACCCAGCCGAGGTCGCCGCCCTGGAGCGCGGTTTCGCTCTGGCTGAACTGCGCGGCGACGACCCCGAAGGGCGCGCCGGCGCGCAGCTCGTCGATCACCGAGGTGGCGAATTTCTCCGCCTCGCCGCGCGCCGAGGGGTTGTCCACGGGGATGAAAATCTCCGAGACGAGGTATTCCGGCTGGCCGACCTGCGCCTTGAGCGCCTCGATCCGGGCCTGGACCTCGGCCGGCGTCACCCGCGCCGCGGGGCCGAGCGCCTCGCGCAGGAGCTCGCTCCAGCCGAGCTCGACCCGGATCTGGTCGATCAGCGTCCTGAGCGCGACCCCCTGGCCTGCCAGGCGCGCCCTCAGCTCGCCAGGCTGCATGTGGTTTTGCGCCTCGATGCCGGCGAGTGCCGCGGCAATCGCCTTGTCGGGCACCACGATCCCTCTGCGCTCGATCTCCTGGAGGCGGAGCTTCTCGTCGATCAGCTGGTTGAGGATCTGCGGCTTCAGCCGGTCGAGCATGTCGGGCGACATCGGGATGCCCGACGAGAGGGCGAAGAGGCGGGCCCGGTTGTCCACATCGGCGCGGGTGATGACGTCGCCGTTCACCACCGCCGCGATCGACGCCACCTGGGCGCGCGCCGGCGGGGCCGAGGCCAGAGGGGCGAGCGCGGCGAGGAGGAGGCCGATCAGGAGGCGGGCGTGAGCGGGGGCGAGTCTACGCATGGGAACCTCGTAGTGTCCTGCCCCCTTCCGTTTGCTGCCATCGGCAGCAAACGGAAGGGGATCAGCAGGCCGCTGAACACAAAGAGCCAGTGTGCCGACCAAAGGGTCGATCCGCGGGAATGGAGCGTCGGACTCGGCACACTAGCGCGTTCCTCATAGAGCGCTGAAGCCGAACTGTCCTACCGTCTTGAACGTGATCTGGATGAGGACGGTGGTGGCGCCGTCGTCGCCATCGAGGGAGGTGAAGCGCCGGTCGAAGAGCAGGGCGAAGATCATGCACTCGTTCTGCCAGGATCCCTGGAAGCCGGCCGAGACCATGCTGCCGTTCTCGAGGTTCTGCCGCTCGTTGGCCGCCAGCTGCCAGGCGCCGTACTGCGCCGAGGCGCCGAGCGAAACCTCGCTGCGCGGCACGGTGAGGGCGGGCTGCGGGGTCGTCGGCGGCACATCATAGAGCAGGAAGGGGTTGTTCGGGGTGTAGAGGTAGCCGGCGTTGAAGCGCAGCCGGCTGGTGCCGAACCCGGCGGAGGCATTGGTGTAGTCGAGGCCGGCGCCGTCGATCGAGTAGCGGCCCTGCCAGTTGAAGCTGAGCCAGGGGCTCGGGGTGAAGGTCACGCGCGAGACGAGGTCGGAGAAGTTGTTGTTGAGGCCGGAGCCGGGGAGGAAGAGCGGATCCTTCTCCGCCTGGTAGGACTGGCCGATCAGGCCGTCGAGCGTGGTGCCCCCGATGTACCAGGCGCCGTGGATCGCGTAGTTGGCGCGCGTCCCGCCGTCCTGCCGATCGATGCCGGGGAAACGGTTCCATCCGAAGAGGTTGGCGTCGGTGAATTCGAGATAGAGGCTGTCCTCGTTCGGGATCGTGGACTGGGTGCCGGTGTTGGGTGCGGTGATGACCTGGACGATCGGCTCGATAAGCTCGCTCCCCCAGGCGCCGGTGCGCATCAGCGGCCAGCGGAAATTGACCGCGGCCTGCGGCAGGGCGGTCACGGGGTTGGAGGTGCTCTCCGGGAAATAGTCCGGCTGCTCGTCGAGGTTGGTGCCGCGGTACGCGGCGCTGGTGAGATGGAAGGCGACGCTCCAGAGCGTACCCTCCGGGCCGAGCCAGGGGCGCTCCCAGTTGAGGACGGCATCGGCGCGCTGCACGTTGGCACCCACCTGGCGGACCACGTTGAAGTAGCCGGCGTCGAGCGAGAGCCGCCCGCCGAGCGCATCGGGCGCCCCGAGATAGCTGTACTGCCAGTGCGGCAGCACCAACGGCAGGGCGGCGTCGTTGATCGCGGTGTTGAAGCCCTGGAAGATCTGGGTGTCGAGGCGGGTGTAGGCGCCCTGGCCGAAGCCCTCGACATAGGCGCTGCTGCCGAGTACGCCGCCGGCGCCGGGAAGGTTGTAGTCGCGCAGATATTGGGACGAGGAGGCGCGATCGAGGTTGAAGCCGTAGCGGTAGGTGTCGTTGTAGTCGAAGTTGCCGCTGGCGATGATGGCGGCCGCAGCCGAGCCGTGGTCGTCGGCGAGATAGCCGTTGAGATGGACCGCGCCGAAGTTGAAGTCCCGCCGGTAGTCGGCCTCGACCTGCCCGCCCGCCTGGGTGGCGAGGGTGGGCGAGATGACGACGTCGGACTGATTGTCGATCACGTAGTAGTAGGGGACGGTGAGGAACGCGCCGAGGTGCGTCGCGGTGCCGAACGAGGGGACGAGCAGGCCGCTCTCGCGCTTCACCGAGGGATCGGCGGTCCAGAAATAGGGGAAATAGAAGATCGGGAACCCGTAGATGCGCATCATCGCGTCGTAGTACTCGATGCGCTTGTTGACGAGGTCCTGCACGATCTTCGAGCCGGTGATCTGCCACAGCGGCGGGGCCTTGGGATTCTTCGCGCAGAGATTGCAGGTCGAATAGACGGCTTGCGCCAGCTCGTTGATCTTGCCGCCGGTGCGCTCGCCGCCGTTGGCGATCAGCCGCCCGTTCTCGGCCAAGCGTACGCTCATGCCCGTGAGCACGGCGTTCTCCATGCCATCGCTGAGCCTGGCGCGGTCCGCGAAGAGGACCTGGCCGTCGGGCTCGACCACCACGACATGGCCGGTCGCGATGCTGATGCCGGTGTTGCGGTTGTAGGTGATCCTGTCCGCCTCGAGCACGCGGTCGTTCTGCCAGGCCTGGACGTGGCCGGTGGCGGTGACGATGCCGGTGGTGCGGTCGTAGGTGATCCGGTCGGCGATGAACGTCACCGGCTGGCTCTTGGAGACCGGCGGGCCGCTCGGAACGAGCAGGCTCGAGGGCTGGGCCGCGGCCGGGGTCGCCGCCACGGCGGCACCGAGGACGGCGAGCAGGAGGGCGAAGGCGCGCGCGGCCGACATGCGCCAGATCAATATGGCTTCTGGCGGAATCGGGGCACCCCGCCGACTTGTCGGCGGGGACCCCGGCGCGCAGCGATCCGCCAAAGCCATGAAATTGATCGCCAAAACAAAGGCTAGCGCGTGATGATCTGAAATCATCACGCGCTAGCCGTCTTCGAGGTGCAGCAGCAGGGCGAGCGCCAGCATCAACCCGGAAGCGGCTGGGGCCCAGGCCGCCAGCAGCAGCGGCAGGGCGCCGGACTGGCCGTATTCGGCGGC
>Ga0335075_10004636_pt1 | contig 21447 bp, 20 predicted proteins | sample Lox_Sample_24_FD_206723 | JGI IMG/M metagenome (GOLD analysis project Ga0335075, IMG submission 206723) | Soil microbial communities from Loxahatchee National Wildlife Refuge, Florida, United States - Lox_Sample_2.4 | ecosystem: Environmental > Terrestrial > Soil > Wetlands | place: USA...
GTGTCCGGCTCGGAGCGCGGGCTGGGATCGCCGTTGATGAAACTGTTGCTGCCCGGGTTGGAATAGATCGGCCAGTAGGCCGAGTCGTCATGTTCATCGTGGCGCTGGAAGAAGAAGCTCGGCGTCACGTTCCAGCGGTCGTTCACCGCCCACAGGCCCGCGAGTCGCAGCACGCTGCTTTGGGTGTAGTTGGCATTGGAGTCCAGGATCGCCGAGCGCGGATCGGGGGCCGTGGGATCCACGGCATCGATCCAGCCGCCGTCCTTGCGGAACCAGGCGGTCACGCGCGCGCCGAACACCCCGTCGATGAGCGGACCGCCGGCGGCCACGCCGGCCTCGTAACTGGGGGCACCCCCCTGGGTATAGGCCAGTTCGGCCCGGCCCGACACCGAGGTGGTCGTGAGGCTCGGCTGCGTCGTGATGTAGCGCACGGTGCCGCCCTCGGAGCCCGCGCCGAACAGCGTGCCCTGCGGACCGCGCAGCACTTCGACGCGCGCGATGTCGAAGGCTTCGGGCACGGCCTCGTCCGGACTGAATGCCAGGGAGCGCATCTGGATGGGCGTATCGTCGATGTAGATGCCGGTCGTCCCGGAACCACCCGAGGAGGAGATGCCGCGGATCGCGATCTTGTTGGTGCCGTCCGCGTCCACGGTGATGCCGGGCGTGAAGCGCGCCAGATCCGCGATGTCCTTGATGCCCCGGGTCTCCATATCGTCGGCGGACATGGCGGTGATGCTGATCGGGACCTTGCTCAGCGACTGCTCACGGCGCGTCGCCGTGACCACGACTTCCTGCAGGCCCCCGCTGTCGGCCGGCGCCGCCGCCGGCGCTGCGCCCTCGTTCTGCACCTGCGCCGCATCGTCCCCCAGCGCCAGGAGGGGCAGGGCGCAGGCAAGCATGGCGGTACCGACGGCGACTTTGGGCTGCATGGCGGATCTCCCTTGATTATTGCTTCTTACGAACCGGACACCGAGCAAAACCGGTGCCACGTCCAGGAGCGTGGCTTATCGCGCAATCCGGCACCGGCGCGAGGCACGGCGCCATGCATTTGCCCACCGATGGTGCGCTAGTAGCCGCGCGCCTGGTCGACGACGTTGAGCATCCGCTCGCCGTTGGCGTAGCGGCGCAGGTTCTCGCGGGCGATGGTCCAGCGCTCTTCGCCGGGCAGGTCCGAGCGCGATGAGATATGCGGCGTGATGAGCACGTGCGGCGCGTGCCACAGCGGGTTGTCCGGGGGCAGGGGCTCGGGATCCGCGACATCCAGCCCGGCGCCTGCCAGGCGCTTGTCGAGCAGGGCCCGGGTGAGGTCGGCCATCACCATGGTGCCGCCCCGCGAGATGTTCACGAAATACGCGGTCGGCTTCAGCCGCGCGAAGAATTTCGCATCGAACATGCCGCGCGTGGTCGGCGTCAGCGGCACGCAGCTGACGATGACGTCGGCGCTCTTCGCCAGGTCCGCGAGTTCCGCCGGACTTCCGACATGGCTCACGAACGGCGGCCCGCTGCGATCGCCGTCACGCGTGGCGACCACCTTCATGCCCAGCCCATGGGCAAGCCGCGCGACGTCGGTGCCGATGCCGCCGAGTCCCACGACCAGCAGCGTCTTGCCCTCGAGCGACTGCATCGGCGTGCTGGCGCCGTGGCGGCCATTCCACTGGGCATTGGCCGTGTCGACGGCGAAGACATCCAGCCCGTGCGCCAGGGCCAGGGTCAGGGCGATGGCGTGTTCGGCGATCACGGCGGCGTCCACGGCCCGCATGTTGGTCAGCAGCAGGCCGCGCTCGCGCAACCCGGGAACGGCCAGGCAGTTCTCGACGCCTGCGGCGAGCGAGGCGATCCAGCGCAGATCGGTCGCCGCCCGCAGCAGCTGCGGCGCGCAGATCTCGGGGTTGAAACCGATCAGCACGTCGGTGCCCGGCGCCTCGGCCAGCGCCTCGGCAAGATCATGGGCGACGACTATCCGGCTGTGGGGTGCGGCGGCGGCGAACTGCGCCTGGCGCGGCGCCCAGTCCTGTCTGCCGAATTCCAGCAGCAGCACCTTCTGCGGCACGCGCCAGTCGGCCCTCCTGTTCACCGGAGTCGGGGCTGTCACCAGCTGCAGGGACCTGATCAGGTCGCCGGCGGTATCGGCGAGCGCCGGCGAGGCGAGGCCGAGTACCGCCGCCAGGGCGCCGGCCGCGATCCGCCATGCAATCGAGGGACGTAACGTCATGGATTGAAGGGTTCCGCTTGCAGAGTGGTTTGCGTGTCGCCCTTGATGGCCTTCAGGTGCAGACCCTGTTCCATCGCGGACAGGAACGCCGCTTCGTCGCCGATGTGAAACACGCCGTTGACGTGCCGCGAGCCCAGCGCGGGATCGCCGAGCACGATGGGCTTGCGCCGGTAGCGGTTGTACTCGGCGAGAGCGGTCTCGAGCGGCACGTCATCGAAGACGATGTGCTGCGTGCGCCAGCCCTGGATGCGGCTGATTTCGGCCGGTCGCAGTTCCGACAGGGTGCCTTGCACGCTGTAGCCGACGCCACGGCCGGCGCTGACCGCAACCGGTTCCGCGGTGGCCCTGGCGCCGCCGACGGTGACGGTACCTTCGAGCACCGACACGGCCGCTCCGCTGCGCACGATCTCCACGTCGAACTGGGTGCCCACGGCCGTGGTGACCCCGCGCAACGCAAGCACCTGGAACGGCCGCTGCGGATCGTGCGCCACGCTGAACAGGGCCTCGCCGCGGGTGAGTACGATGCGGCGCAGATGCCGGGACAGTTCGACCCGGATATCGCTGTCGGTGTTGAGCTGCACGGTCGAGCCGTCAGGCAGCACCACCGTGCGCTGTTCGCCCACCGCGGTCATGTACCGCATCTGCTCGGGGCGATCGAGGAACAGCCAGGCGAACACGCCCACCGCGATCAGCGAGGCCGCCAATGCAAGCTGGCGCAGCGGCAACCGCCGTCTCGCACGCCGCGCCGCTGCGACCTCGCCCCGGGCCACCAGCGCATCGGCCGCCGCCAGCAGCGCCGCCAGCTGCGGGCTGTCGCGCAGCTCACCGCTGAACTCCCAGGCGAGCTCGCAGTTCTCATAGGCGCGCTGATGTTCGGGATCCTGGATCCATTTCAGCCACGACTCCTCGAGCGCCCGATCCATGTCCGCGCCGTGCGCCTGGGAGAACCAGTCCGCGGCCTTCAGTTCATCGACTGACGAGGTCATTTCGCCTCCGCCATGGCGGTGCTCAGGCGCTCGATCGCTTCGGCCATCTTGCGGGCCACGGTGCGCGCACTCAGGTTCATGAGCCCGGCGATCTGCGGATAGGTCAGATCGCGGAAGCGATGCAGCACGAATACCGTGCGCGTGTCGGGCGGCAGCGCGGCGATCGCCTCCTCCAGCAGCGCGCGGGTCTGCTCGCCGGCCAGCTGCTGGTCGGGTCCGCGGTGATCCTCGGGGATTTCCTCGCCATCGATCGGCACATGCAGCGCGGCGCGGTGCGAGGCGCGGCGGCGATGGTGATCGCGGGCCAGGTTGGTCGCCGTCTGGAACAGGAACGAGCGGGCCATGGCGTCGATCCGCACCATTTCGCCATGCCGCAGCAGCCGGTAATAGCTCTCCTGAACCAGTTCGGCGGCATCGTCGGCGGGCACGAGGCGCATGAGATAATGCTGCAGCGACGCGCGATGCCGGTTGAACAGCATCGTCACGTAGGCGTGGTGCGAGGCATCCGCGGCGGGCGGTTGCGCGGGTTGCGGATCGATCAGGTCCAGCGCGTACGCCGCGTCGGCCGCAGCGGCAGTGGCTTGCGTCGGATCGTGGGCCATGGAGGATGTTAGCTCAGAACCGGTAACCGATTCCCACCGCGATCCGCACCGGGGGTCGCGCCTGCGTCCAGCTGACCTCGCTCGTGAACAGCCAGTGTGGCGCCAGCGGTACGTCCAGCCCGGCCTGCGCGGCGGCGCCGACCGTGGCCTGTCGTGTCCGGATCCCCGTGGTGTCGTATTGCGTCGCGATGTCGAGGCCGGCGCCCACATAGGGCCGCAGCCGGCTCCCCGGCGCAAAGTGATACTTCACGGTCAGGGTCGAGAGTTGCAGGCGGGCACTGCCCGCCCCCGCGTAGCGGATGGTCCCGGGAAGCATCACGGCCAGCTCGCCGGCGACATGGTCGGTCAGGAAGTATTCCGAGCCCACGGTTGCCGTGGCGCCGCCCGAGGCGCTGGCATTGCCGTGCACGAAGTCGGCCGCCAGCCGCAGCAGCCAGCGTCCCTCGCTCTGGCGTGCCATCGGGACATCAGGGGGCGGGGCCGTGGCGGCGGGTGGCGCGGGCGCGGGTTCCGGGGGTGCCGGCGCCGCGGCCACCACCGCCCGGGGCTTGATCACGAACACCCCGTCGGCCCCCTGGGTGGCCGTCAGGTTGCTGTGGGCCAGCAGGGCCCGCAGCGCCCGCCGGGGCGGCAGGCGGCCTTTGACCGCCGGTGCCCGAAGGCGGGCGATCGGACCCGGATCGACGAATACCTGCGCGTTCGCCTGCACGGCCCAGGCATTGAGTGCCGATGCCATGGGCTGCGAGGCAATGTCGAAGTCGACCGGGGTGGCGTCGGCGGCTGCCCTGGTCTGGCCCTGCGCCAGGCTCGCAGGAGACACCCCGGTCATCAACCAGGCCGCCGCGAGCACGGTGCTTCCGGACCCGCGGCCCATCCGTTTCAGGATTTGCCGCGCAGGGCGTGGTAGACGACCAGCACCAGCACCGCGCCGATGACCGCCACCAGCAGGCTGTGGATGTTCAGGCCCGACACCCCGGTGCCGCCGAAGAAGGTGAACACCCAGCCGCCCACCACCGCCCCGATGATGCCCAGGACGATGTCGAGGAAGAAACCTTCGCCGCGCCTGTTGACCAGCTTGCTGCCGATGAAGCCCGCGATCAGCCCGAGGATGATCCACGCCAGGATTGACATAGTCGTGCTCCCTTGTCGTTTTCTAGAACGTGTTGCCGGTGCCGAAGGTATCGCATTGGTTGATGTCGCCGGTGTCGATGCCGCGCCTGAACCAGGCGACCCGCTGCGCGCTGGTGCCGTGGGTGAAGGATTCGGGAACGACCGTGCCGCGGGCCTTCTGCTGCAGCGTATCGTCGCCGATCTGGCTCGCGGCGTTGAGCGCCGTCTCGATGTCCCCCTGTTGCAGGCGCCAGCCGCGTTCCTGCTGGGCGCGCCGCGCCCACACGCCGGCGAAGCAGTCGGCCTGCAGCTCGATTCTGACGCTGAGCGCATTGCTTTCGGCCTCGCCGCGGCGCTCGCGGAGCGCATCGACCTTGCCCAGGATCCCGAGCAGGTTCTGGACGTGGTGCCCCACTTCATGGCCGATCACATAGGCATGGGCGAACTGGCCCGGCGCATTCAGCTGCCGGGTCATCAGATCGAAGAAGTGCATGTCGAGGTAGACCGTGCGGTCATTCGGACAATAGAAGGGCCCGGCCGCGGCCTGCCCCCGTCCGCAGGCCGTGGGATAGCTGTCGGTGAACAGGATCAGCCTGGGGTTCTCGTAGGTGCGGCCGGTCTGGGTGAAATAGTCGGTCCAGACCACCTCGGTGCTGCGCAGGACCTGGGACACGAACTTCCTGTCGGGGTCATCCGCCGGGTCGGCCGTCTGGGGCGCTGCCTGCGGCACCGGCGGGTTGCTGCCGACGTCGCCGCCGCTGAGCAACCCGAGGATCTGCAGCGGGTTGATGCCGAACACCCAGCCGGCGATCAGCGCGATCGCGATGGTCCCGAGTCCGATGCCGTGCACCGGGCGGAACTGGAAGCCGCCGCCGCCACCGGCGCCACGCATGTCCTCGACGTTGCGGCTCTCGTCCTGGTCACGCATGTCCACGGTGGCGGCTCCTGTAGAGGCTAGACTTCGATCTTCGAGAAGCGCCAGGCGCCCAGCACGGTCAGGGCGGCGCCCACGCAGCCCAACACCAGCAGATCGCATAATGGACCAAAATGGGTCCGGCCGATGAGCATGCCGCGCAGTCCGTCCACGCCGTAGGTCAAAGGATCGATGTGGGTCAGGGCGACCAGCGGCTTGGGGAGGTTATCGAGCGGGTACAGCGCGCCGGAGAGGAAGAAGATCGGCAGCACCAGGAAGTTCATCACCATCTGGAAGCCCTGCATGTCCTTCAGGGTGGAGCCGATGGCGGTCCCCGCCGCCGCGAACACGATGGCCGTGAGGGCCAGGAAGCCCAGGGCCGGGAGGATCTGCGCGAGACTGACGGGCCGGAAGCCTGCGACCACGCACACCACCGCGACCAGGGCGCCCTGCAGCATGGCCGTGGTCGCCGAACCGCAGGTCCGTCCCAGCATGATCTGCACCCGCGACACCGGTGCCACCAGCGTTTCCTTGAGGAACCCGAACTGCCGGTCCCACAGCAGGCCGATGCCGGAGAACATCGAGGAGAACAGTACGGTCATGGCGATCACGCCCGGCGCCATGAACTGCAGGTAATTGCCGTTGCCGGATAGCCGGAACACGGGTCCGAGACCGAAGCCGAGCACCAGCAGGTACAGCAGCGGCTGGGCGAGCGAGGCGATGATCTGCGTCCGGGACCGCGTATAGCGCTTCAGTTCGCGCAGCCAGAGGATGTAGATGGCACTCATCGGCGCCGCCACATCTGCGCCGCCTGACGCATGCGATCGGCGGCGCCGGCGCTCTCATCGCGGATGGCGGTGCCGGTGAGCTTGAGGAACGCGGCCTCCAGGGACTCGGTGCCGGTCTGGGCCTTCAGTTCCTGCGAGGAACCGATGGCGACGATCTTGCCGTGGTCGATGACCGCGATGCGCGTGGCCACCCGGTCGGCTTCGTCCATGTAGTGCGTGGTCAGGAACACCGTCACCCCCTCGGTCCTGTTCAGATGCTGCACGTGGGACCACAGCTGGTTGCGGCTTTGCGGATCGAGCCCCAGCGTGGGTTCGTCGAGGAACAGGATGCGCGGGGTATGCAGCAGTCCCCGGGCGATTTCCAGTCGCCGCTTCATGCCTCCCGAGAACGTCTTGACCCGCTGCTCGCGCCGTTCCCACAGCTCGAACGCGCGCAGCAGGATCTCGGTGCGCTCGTGCCGGATGCGGCGCGGGACGTGGTAGAGAACGCCGTGCAGGTCCATGTTCTCCGCGGCGGTGAGGTCCTGGTCCAGGCTCGGATCCTGGAACACGATCCCGAAGCGCCGCCGTACCTCGTTCTGGTGCCGCGCCGGATCCAGCCCGTCCATGGTGATGGAGCCGCTGGTCGGCGCCAGGAGCGTCGTGAGCATGCGGATGGTCGTGGTCTTGCCGGCCCCGTTGGGCCCGAGGAATGCAAAGATCTCCCCGCCCGCGACCTCGAAGGAGATGTCGTCGACGGCCTTGAAGTCGCCGAACGAGCGCGACAGGTGCTGCACCTGGATCATGAGGACTCCGCAATCAGAGCGTGATGGTGGTGCCGAGCACCGCCAGGAACTGCCGTATCCAGGCCGGGTGCGCGGGCCAGGCGGGCGCCGTCACCAGGTTGCCGTCGGTGACCGCCTGGTCGATACCGATGTCGGCGTACTCGGCGCCGGCGAGGCGCACCTCCGGCGCACAGGCCGGATAGGCGGACACCCTGCGGCCGCGGATGACATCGGCGGCGGCCAACAGCTGGGCGCCGTGGCAGACGGCGGCAATGGGTTTGTTCGACCGCGCAAAATGCTGCACTGCCTTGATGACCCGCGGGTCCTGCCGCAGGTATTCGGGTGCCCGGCCGCCGGGGATGACCAGGGCATCGTAGTCGGCGGCCTCGAGGGCATCGAAGGTCGCGTTCAGCGTGAACCGGTGGCCCGGTTTTTCCGAATAGGTCTGGGCGCCCTCGAAATCGTGGACGGCGGTGAGCACGTGATCGCCCCGGGCCTTGCCCGGGCAGGCCGCGTCCACCGTGTGGCCAACCATGAGCAGCATCTGGAAGGGCACCATGGTTTCGTAGTCTTCCGCGTAATCGCCGGCGAGCAGCAGGATCTTCCTTTTGGCCATGGCGGTTCGGCTCCTCGGTTCCGGGGCAGGCATGCGAACGCGGTGCGACAGAGTCTCGAGTATCCCAGTTTCGGTCATGCGACTCCATGCGCAGCGCGCGGCCGGCCGCGGACACGCGCGCTATACTGCCGGCCGCTGGCAACCCGCCCGATTCACGGACATAACGATGGCTCGCAAATCCCGGCTCAGTGTCGCAGGACTGCTCGTGTTGAATTTCGCGGCGCTGGGGGTCGCGCAGGCCCAGAGCGCCGCCGTGAAGGCGCAGGGGCAGGCCGTGTTCCAGCGGCTGTGCGGCCTGTGCCACCTGAGCCTGGTGCCCACGGCGGGCAAGGCGCCGGCCACTCCGGATGCGCGGGCGGTGCCGCTGGAAATGCTGCGGCGGTTCCCGCCGGAGGCCATTCTCACGGCCCTGACCACCGGCAAGATGCAGGCGCAGGGGGCGACGCTCACCGATGCCGAGCGCAAGGCCGTGGCGCAGTACCTCGCGGGCCGGCCGTTCGGACCGGTGCAGAAGGTGGCGCTGACCGCGGGCAAGCCGTGCGAGAACCCGGCGCCCATGGGTGATCCGGCCACCACGCCGGGCTGGAGCGGCTGGGGCAACAGCCTGGAGAACACGCGTTTCCAGGACAAGGAGAAGGGTGGCCTGACGGCGGCCGATCTGCCCCATCTGAAACTGAAATGGGCCTTCGGCTATGCGAACGTGCCGGCGGCGCGCACCCAGCCGGCGGTCGCGGGCGGACGGTTGTTCGTGGCCAGCGACAACGGTGCGGTGTACGCGCTGGATCCGGCGACCGGCTGCACTTACTGGATGTTCAAGGCGGCCGCGGGCGTGCCGACGGCGCTGTCCGTGGCCCCCTACCGCTCGGCCGCGGGCGGCAACGGCTATGCGGTGCTGTTCGGCGACCGGCAGGCGAATGCCTACGCGGTGGATGCCCAGACCGGCAAGCAGGTGTGGATGACCAAACTCGACACCCATCCTTCGGCGGCCATCACCGGTGCGCCGGCGCCGTATGACGGACGGGTGTACGTGCCGATCCAGGGCGTGGGCGAGGAGGGACAGGGCATTCATGCCGCCAAGGGTTGCTGCACCTTCCGCGGCAGCGTCTCGGCGCTGGACATCAACAGCGGCAAGGTGCTGTGGAAGACCTACACCGTTGCCGAGGAGCCGAAACTGCGGGGCAAGGCCACGAGCGGTCTGCCGATCTACGGGCCCTCGGGCGTGGGCATCTGGTCCTCCCCGACCATCGACGTGAAGCGCAAGCTGCTGTACGTCTCGACCGGCAACGCCTACACCGATCCGCCGCAGCACACCAGCGATGCGGTGCTGGCGCTGGATCTGGCCACGGGCGCCATCAAGTGGGTGAGCCAGGTGCTGCCGAATGACGTCTGGGCGATGGGCTGCGCGGCGACCAACGCTCCGAATACCGGCTGCCCGGCGACTCTCGGGCAGGACTATGATTTTTCGGCCTCGCCGGCACTGGTGCACCTGAAGGGACGGGACCTGCTGGTGCTGCCGCAGAAATCCAGCATGTCCTATGGCATGGATCCTGATCAGGGCGGCAAGGTCGTCTGGCAGTACCGCCTCGGCAAGGGCAGCGGCCTCGGGGGCATGTGGGGCGCCGCCATCGAAGGCGACAAGGCCTACATCGGCACCGCAGACCTGCTGACGGAGACCCCGGGCGGTGTGCACGCCCTGAACGTCGCCGATGGCTCGGTCGCCTGGGCCGACGCGCGCCCGAAGGGCCTGTGCGCCGGCCAGCTCGGCTGCAGCACGGGCCAGGGTGCCGCGCTGACCGCCATTCCGGGGGCCGTGATCAGCGGCGCCATGGACGGCGGCGTCCGGGCGTATTCGACCAAAACCGGCAAGGTGCTCTGGATCTTCGATACCGCGCGGGACTTCAAGACCGTCAACGGCGTGAAGGCGAACGGCGGCAGCATCGATCAGGCCAGTCCGATCGTCGCCGGGGGCATGATGTTCGTGAACTCAGGCAACGGCAGCTTCGTCGGTCACACCGGCAACGTGCTGCTGGCGTTCGGCCTGCAGTAAAGGCTACGGCCCGTATCCCGGCGCGGCGGCCTGCGCCCAGCGCCGGGGTGTCAGGCCGTAGATGACGTGGATCTGACCCCAGCGCGGTGAGTCCTCCACGCCCCTGGGCAGCGCCCCGAGCTTCTCGACGGCGCGGCGTGAACGCAGGTTGTGCTCGGCCACCATGAACAGCACTTCCTGCACGTCGCTGAAGGCGTGATGGAGCATCAGCCGTTTCATTTCGGCATTGGTGGCGCCGCCCCAGTGGCTGCGTGCAAGAAAGGTGTAGCCGATCGAGATCGATGCACCCGGCACGTATTGCGTGTAGCGGGAGCAGCCGACGGGGACGTCGTGCGCGGTATCGACCGCGACCAGGCAGGCCTGCGACAGCAGTGCATCCGCGAAATATCGCTCGAAGCCCGCGCGCGTGGCACGCCCGGGGTCCGGGTGCAGCGCCCAGATGAGCGGATCGGCGGCCGCGGCTGCCAGTTCCTCGAAGTCGTCCTGGGCGAGCGGCCGCAGCGCGAGCTGCGGACCCACCAGCGTCGGCTGCAGGTCGAGCGTCATCAGCCGATTGTACCGGCCATCCAAAAAAGAAGGGGCGACACCCGTCGCCCCTTCCCGGGGTGCAACTGACTGCCGCAGCTCAGCCGAGTTGTACCGGCACGAAGATCCGCTCATCGCCGCGCTGGATGAGCAGCGCCACGGTATCCTTGTGCTGGTCCAGCATGGTGCGCAGCTGGTTCACGTTGTTGACGGCGCTGCCATCGATCGCCAGCACCACATCGCCAGCCTGGATGCCGGCACGTGCTGCCGCACCCCCTGCGCGCTCGACCAGCAGTCCTGAGTTGATGCCGCTCTGGCTCTTCTCATCCTGCGTCAGCGGACGCACGTTGAGGCCGAGAGTGGGTGCGCCGTTGGCTGAAGTGCGCACCAGGCTTGCCTTGTTGGGCACGCCGCCCAGCTTCGCGGTCAGGTCGACGGTCTTGCCGTTGCGCCACACCTTCAGGTGCGCTTCGTCGCCGGGCGCGGCCATGGCCACGGTCGCCGACAACTGCGTCGCATCGAGCAGGGCCGCGCCGTTGTAGTCCAGGATCACATCTCCGGCCTTGATACCGGCGCGCTCCGCGGCGCTGTCCGGCTCGACCTTCGAGACCAGTGCACCGGCGGGCATCGCCATGTGGAAGGACGTGGCCAGCTGCGCGTTCACCGGCTGGATGGTGACACCCAGGCGGGCATGTTCGACCTTGCCGGTCTTCAGGATCTCCTGCTGGACGTGCGTCGCAACCTCGATCGGGATGGCGAACGAGACGCCCTGGAAGCCGCCGGTGTTGCTGTAGATCTGGGAGTTGATGCCGACCACATTGCCGGAGCTATCGAACAGCGGACCACCGGAGTTGCCCGGGTTCACCGCCACGTCGGTCTGGATGAAGGCGACGGACTGGTCATCCGGCAGGGCACGGCCCTTGGCGCTGACGATGCCCGCCGTGGCGGTCTCCTCCAGGCCGTAGGGGTTGCCGATGGCGAGCACGTAGTCACCGACCTGCAGTTTGGTCGACGAAGTCATGTGCACCGTCGGCAGGTCCTTCGCGTCGATCTTGACGACGGCCACGTCGGTCGACTTGTCCTCGCCGAGGACCTTGGCCTTGTACTCCCGATGGTCGGAGAGCGTCACGGTCACGTGCGTCGCGCCGTCGACCACGTGGGCATTGGTCAGGATCACGCCGTTGGGACTGACGATGAAGCCCGATCCCAGGGCCCGTACCGGCGTGTCATTGCGCGGCTGATTGGGCATCTGGCCGAAAAAGCGGAAGAACGGGTTGTCACCGAACGGATTGTCGCCGCCGTTGCCATTGGAATGCGGACCGAAGCTGAAGCCGTTGCCGTTGCCCTGGTCCTGCCCATCACCGTCGTTGTCGTCGGACATGGCCGACGCCTTCGACTCGGTGGTGATGCCGACCACGGCGGCGCGGTTGGCGGCCACGATGGCGCGGTAGTTCGGCGCGCCGATGAAGGGAATCTGGGCGGCGGTCGGGCCCGCGATGGCGGCGGGGACCGCGGTGCCGGTGCCTGCGGCGCCCGCGGCAGTCAGGCCGGCGATGGCGGCGAAGGCGACGACTGCACCCGCCGACACGATCACTGTGGGGTTCTTGAGGTTCACGGTGCTATCTCCTGGTGCGCCACATCAGCGCTGATGGCACCAAGGATGCGCGGTCCGTCTTAAGGGGACCTTAAGGGGGCGGGAAGGTCACGACCACGTGCAGTCCATGGGGTGCGGCATCGCCCAGCGTCACCTGCGCCCCGTGCCGCTGCGCTATGGCTTTGACAATGGCCAAGCCCAGGCCGCTGCCGCCTTCCCCGGCGCGGGGGGCCCGGAAAAACCGGGCAAAGGCGCGATCCCGATCCGCCGGCGCAATACCCGGCCCCTGGTCCGTCACGGCCAGTACCGCCTGTCCCGCGGGCGTTGCCGTCACGCCCACCTCGACCGTCGAGCCCTCGGGTGAGTAGCGCACGGCATTGTCGATCAGGTTGCGGGCCAGCACCCGCAGCGCCTCGGCGTCGGCCTTGACCATCGCGGTGGCCTGGGCTTCGAGCCGGACGTCGACCCGGCGCGACTGGGCGAGCGGCTCCACATCCGCCACCGCGGCGTGCGCCACGGCATCCAGGGCGCAGGGCACGGCTTCGGCATGCAGTGCCTCCGGTTCGTTGCGGGCCAGGGTCAGGAGCTGGCTCACGAGGTGGGTGGCCCGGTCGATCGCCTCGCGCAGCCGTGTCGTCGCGAGCTCCCGGTCGGGGTGCTCGCGGGCGCGCTCGAGCAGCTGCAGGTGCAGCGACAGCGCGGTCAGCGGCGAGCGCAGCTCGTGCGCGGCGTCGGCCACGAACGCGCGCTGGCTCTCGAATGCGCCGGCGAGGCGCTCCAGCAGCCGGTTGAGTTCATCGACCAGGGGTGACACTTCGGCCGGGAGGTCCGCGGCCGCCACCGGCGCCAGGCTGTGCGCGTCGCGGCGTTCGAGCTGCTGCGTCAGTCCCTTCAGCGGCCGCACGGCGCGGGTCACGATCCAGGCCGCCACCGCCGCCATCATCAGCAGCAGCAGCAGCAGCGGCACCACGATGCGCAGCGCGGACTCGCTCGCCAGTCGCTCGCGCACGCTCCAGGGCTGCGCCACCTGGATGACGGCGGTCTGTGTCAGGTACGTGTAGGCCCGCCAGCGTTCGTTGCGGACCGTCAGATCCGAGTAGCCGAGGATCGCCTTGTCGAGGAACGGCAATTCCGGCGAGTACAGCCGCGTGCCGAAGATGTCCCAGATCTGGATGACGAAATCCGAGTTCTCCTGATGCGGCGGCAGCGTGTAGTTCCCGGACATGGAGGACGCCTGGTCGGCGATCGACAGCGCCATCTGGCGCAGCTGGTAGTCGAACAGGATCGAGGTTTCGTTCAGCACCCGGCGGTAGGTGATGACGCCCGTGACCAGCGACATCACGGCCACCAGCAGCAGCAGCCCCACCAGCAGCCGGCCCCGGATGGAGCGCATCACCGCGGCACGAAGTAGCCGGCACCGCGCCGGGTCTGGATGAAGGCCGTGCCCAGCTTGCGGCGCAGGGAGTGCACGTAGACCTCCACCGCGTTGCTCTCGACCGACTCGCCGAACCCGTACAGGCGATCCTCGAGCTGCGTGCGCGACAGCACCACCCCGGGACGCAACAGCAGCGCCTCCAGCACCGCATATTCCTTCGCCGACAGCGGCACGGGTGTCGGACCCTTGTGGACCTCGCGCGTGGCGCAGTTCACTCGCACGTCGCCGTGCTCGATGACCGGATCGCCACGCCCGGCACTGCGCCGCTGCGCGGCGCGCATGCGCGCGGCCAGTTCGTCGAGGTCGAAGGGTTTGACGAGGTAGTCGTCGGCGCCGGTGTCTAGGCCCGCCACACGGCTGCGCACGTCGTCACGCGCCGTGATGATGATCACCGGCGTGACATCGCCGCGCTCGCGCATGTGCCGCAGGACGGTCAGTCCGTCCATGCGCGGCAGGCCGAGGTCAAGCAGTACGATGTCGAAACGGGAGGCGCTGAGCGCGGCCAGGGCGGCCGCGCCGTCCGCCATCCAGTCGGTGACATGGCCGTCCTGCCCCAGGGCCGTACGCACGGCCTCGGCGATCATGCGGTCATCTTCGGCCAGCAGTACGCGCATGCGCGCACTGTAGCAAACGGATCAGGCCTGGGTATTGACCAGGTTGCCCACCGCGTTCATGTTCGAAAGGTCATTCGAGAAGTTCGTGAGGAAACCCGACAGCGACGCAGTGGCGTTGCCGCCCATCGCGCCCACCAGGTTCGCAAAGCTCTGCTGCAGCGAGTTGACGGCGGATGTCGTACCCGAAGCGCCGGTGGTGCCACTCACTTCGGAGATGAGGCTCTGCAGCGCCGAGCTCAGCGGACCACCGGCGAAGCCGGGAGGTGCCGGCGGCAGTGCGGTCGCGGCGGCGGCCTCGGAGCTGCCCGTCGCACCGCTGCCGGCGGTGGTGGTGGTCGAGTCGGGACTGGTGGCCGCGCCGCCCGTGCCCGCAGCTGTGCCCGCCTGGGCCTGCAGGGCTTCCACGAGGTTCTGGATGAAGGCCAGCATTGCTTCCTGCGGCGTCGTCGTGTTCGAAGTGGTCGAGGTCGAAGAGGTGCTCGAGGCGGCATCGGTCGCCGCCGCCGAGGCCGTGGTACTGGTGCCGCCGGTGGCCGCGGTTGCCGCGGAACTGGCGGTGGTCACGGCGCCCGAATCCGTCAGCGCCTGCATCAGGGCGGCGAGCAGACCGCCGGCCGGAGGTGTCTGTGTGGTGCCCTGGGTCGCGCCGGTCGTACCGGTGGCCGGGGTCTGCGCCGTGCTGCCGACCATGCCGATCGGGTACTGCTGCTGGATCTGCCAGCTGCTGCTGATTGCGCCAATGCTCATGTTTGAAACTCTCCGGACCGTGCGTGCGAACGTGGCAGCAACGCTAATCCCATCCGAAGTTTGGAATTGAGCGCTGCGTTGCAGTTTTCGCAGGCGTTTTGCGCCCGTCTCAACTCAAGTGTCAGCAACTGTTGCCGTGTGTCGCGGATGCGGAAGATGCGGCAAGCGCCAGCCGCCCGACGGCAAAGCGTTGCCGCTTCGGTTACCCTTCGGTCATGGAATCCGGAAAAATGAAAAGGGCGGCATTGGCGCTGCTGGTGATGCGGGTCGCAGTGCTGTGTTCCGCGTCCCTGGCGGGACCGCTCGCCGCCACGGACGTCGCCTTGGAGCACCAAGGCTGGCCGGCGCTCACGCAGCTGGCGAAATCGGGTGCGCTGGTGAGCGCGGCCGCGATCGACCTGGACCACCACCTGATGCTCGACCAGCTGCACGGCGAGACGCGTCTGACGCCCGCTTCCCTGACCAAGCTGGTCACGGCGGCCGTGGCCCTCGGGCGGTGGCCTGCGGACAAGATGTTCCACACCCGGCTGGTGTCGACGGCCGACGTCGTGGACGGCGAACTGCGCGGGGACCTGGTGCTGCTCGGCGGCGGCGATCCTTCCCTCGATGATGAGTCCTTCTGGGGACTGCTCGCGCAGCTGCGCGGCGCGGGAGTCAGGCAGGTCAGCGGGCGGCTGCTGGTGGTTCCGACTCCCTTCGGCTCGGTGGCCTGCGAGACCCAGGACCGCTGCGACGCCGAGCGCCATAGCGACCGATCGTACAATGCGCCGCTCGGGGCGCTGGGCGTGGACTACGGCAACTGGTGCGTGCTCATCCGTCCGGCACTGCCGGGGGAGGCCGCCGCGGTGCAGGGCTGCGGCGTGACCCGGCTGCCGATCGGCATCGACGGCAGCATCCGCACCGTCGCCGGCACCGCCCGGCAAACGTTCTGGCTGGAGCGCGTGACCGACGCCGGTGGCGACCGGCTGCGGGTGGGCGGCGACATTCCGGTCGGCCCGACGCAGCAGGATTACCGGGCGATGTCGGACCCGGTGCGCGGTTCAGGCCTGCTGCTGCGGCAGATGCTGCGTGAGAGCGGCGTGCGGCTCGACGGCGATGTGGCCGTCGATCTGACTCCGCCTGCGGCCACGGCCCGGGTGCTGGCCGATGTCGAGGGACTGGCGCTGGGGGAGCAGTTGGGCCGGATGCTGCGCTACTCGAACAATTACATCGCCGATGTGCTCACCCTGGATGTGGCCGCGGACCTGGGCGGTACGCCCGGCACACTGTCCGGGGCGGCCCAGAGCCTCGCGACCTTCGTTTCGGGACTCGCGCCGGGGAGCGCTGTGCCACCGCTCCTGCGCAGTGGCAGCGGACTCACTCCGGAGAACGCGCTTTCGGCCGATGATCTGATCGCGGTCCTGGCGCATGTATACCGCGATCCGCGGCGCTTTCCGGCGTACTACGGCGGACTCGTGGTGCCGCGGGATGCGCCCTTCGGGTTCCTGCGCGAAGGCGATGAGGCCTGGCTGGACCGCGTGGCACTCAAGACCGGCAGCATGGACGCGCCGCACTCGGTGCTGGGGATCGCCGGCTATCTGCGCAAGCGCGACGGCGGCTGGATGGCCTTCGCCGCCATCGTCAATGGCGGCGAGGCGCGGCCGCATGTGCCGCTGCGCGAGGCGCTAGCGGCTGCCCGCAGCGACGTCGAGGCGCTTCTGCGCCGGTACTGAGACGGCGGTGTGCCGGTCCAGCAGCGCGTGCAGCTGGCCGCGGCTCAGCGAACCCACGTGCGTCGCCACGGGCTGCCCGTCGCGGAACACCATCAGCGTCGGAATGCCCCGGATGCCGTAGCGGCGCGCGGTCGCCGCGTTCTCGTCGATGTTGAGCTTCGCGACCGTCAACCGGTCGGCGTATTCAGTGGCCGCCTCCTCGATGAGCGGTCCGATCATGCGGCACGGTCCGCACCACTCGGCCCAGTAGTCCACGAGCACGGGCCTGCCCGACTCGAGCACGTCGGCCTGGAAGCTGGCATCGGTCACGGTCCTGGTCGGATGGGTCATGGGTCCTCCTCGATCTGGAGCTGCATGTTATTATTCTATAAATCAGAGATAAACCGTCAAAATTGAGAACATTATTCCATTCAATGAATAATAGGCATGGATAAGTTCCAGGCCATGACGCTCTTCGTGCGCATCGTGGAGACGGGCGGGATCGCGCGGGCGGCCGCGAGCCTGCAGATCCCGAATGCGACCGCGACCACCCTGCTCCAGCGGCTGGAGTCCTCCCTCAAGGTGAAGCTCCTCAATCGCACCACCCGCCGCGTCAGCGTCACGCCGGATGGCGCCGCCTACTACACGCGGGCCGTCGCGATCCTGGCCGAACTCAGGGAGGCGGAGGAGGCGTTGACCCAGCAGGCGACCCGTCCGCGGGGGCGGGTGCGCGTGGATGTGCCGACGCTCATCGCCCGCGCCGTCATCGTTCCGGCGCTGCCGCAGTTCTTCGCGCGCTATCCGGACATCGAACTGGTGCTCGCCAGCAACGAACGGCACTTCGACCTGGTGGCGGAGGGCATCGACTGTGCCCTGTGGATCGGCGAGGTCGGCGACGAGAGCCTGATTGCGAGGCGGGTCGGTTTCCTGTACTTCGCCACCTGCGCGGCCCCGTCATACATCGCGGCACACGGCCTGCCGGCTCATCCGCGCGAACTCGCGCAGCACCGCTGCCTCAACCGCTTTGCCCCGCGCAGCGGCGAGAAGCTCGACTGGGTCTTCTCCAAGGATGGGGAGCGCGTGCAGGCGGTGTTCCCGGGATACCTCGCGCTCGAGGACGAGAACAGCTACGTGAGCGCCGCCGAGGCCGGCCTCGGCATCGCGCAGCTGCCCGCGTTCATCGTCAAGGAGGCGATGGAACGCGGGGCCCTGGAGCTGGCGCTGGCCGACTGGTTTCCCGAGCCGGCGCCCCTGCACGTGGTCTACGCGCACAGCCGGCACCAGTCGGGCCGGGTGCGGGTCTTCGTCGACTGGCTGGCCGCCCTGGTGGCCGAGCACGACGGCATCCAGCTGCGCTCGACCCTCAGGCCGCCGCGTTCATCGCCCCGCGCGCCATCGCCCGGTTGACCGCGGAGATCACCGCGAGGAGCGAGGCGGTGATGATGTTGTTGTGGATGCCGACGCCGAAGAGCGTGACGCGCGAGTGCGTGGTGATCTCCACGTAGGCGACCGCCTGGGCGCCGCTGCCGGCCGAGCGCGAATGCTCCGAGTACGAGAGCACGTCCATCGGCAGCGCCAGCGCCTCGACCAGGGCGTCGATCGGGCCGGACCCGGAGCCCGTCAGCGTCAGCGGTGCGCCGTCCCGATCGACGTGCAGCGTGATCCGCTCGCGGTCCGCGCCGTCGGCGGTCGCCGCCAGCTGGTGCGAGCGGTAGACGAAGGGCGCCGTGGTGCGCAGGTATTCGGCGCCGAAGAGTTCCGCGATCTCGTCGCTGGTGAGTTCCTTGCCGGAGGCATCCGCCGCGGCCTGGACCACCTGGCTGAACTCGATCTGCAGCCGTCGCGGCAGCACGTACTGGTGGTCGCGCTCCAGCAGGTAGGCGACGCCGCCTTTGCCGGACTGGCTGTTGACGCGGATGATGGAATCGTAGGTGCGGCCCAGGTCCTGCGGATCGATCGGCAGGTAGGGCACGTCCCAGAGGGCGCCGGGCCTGAGGGCCGCGAAGCCTTTCTTGATGGCGTCCTGGTGCGAGCCGGAGAAGGCCGTGAACACCAGATCGCCGACGTAGGGGTGGCGCGGATGGATGGGCAGCTGGCTGCAGTCCTCGGCGCAGCGGGCGACCTCGTTGATGTTCGAGAAATCCAGCCCGGGGTGCACGCCCTGGGTATAGAGATTCAGGGCCAGGGTCACGATGTCGACGTTGCCGGTGCGCTCGCCGTTGCCGAACAGCGTGCCCTCGATGCGGTCGGCGCCGGCCATGACCGCGAGTTCCGCGGCCGCGACGCCCGTGCCCCGGTCGTTGTGCGGATGGACGCTGACAATGATCCGGTCGCGGTGCGCGACCTGCCGGCAGAACCATTCGATCTGGTCCGCGTAGAGGTTGGGCGTGGCCACTTCCACGGTGGCCGGCAGGTTGATGATGGCCTTGCGGGCGGGTGTCGGTTCCCACACCTGGGTCACCGCATCGCAGACCTCGACCGCGTAGTCGAGTTCGGTGGCCGTAAAGCTTTCGGGGCTGTACTGGAAGATCCACTGGGTGTCGCGGCGACGCTCGGCCTCGCGGCGCACGCACTCGGCGCCACGCACGGCAATGTCCCGGACTCCGGCGCGGTCGAGCTTGAAGACCACGCGCCGCTGGGTCGTGGACGTGGAGTTGTAGACGTGCACGATCACCCGTCGCGCGCCATCCAGGGCCTGGTAGGTGCGGGCGATGATCTCCGGGCGGGCCTGGGTCAGCACCTGGATGGTCACGTCCTCGGGGATCAGGTCACCGTCGATGAGTTCACGGACGAAGTCGAAATCGGTCTGGGAGGCGGCCGGGAACCCCACCTCGATTTCCTTGAACCCGAGCTTCACCAGCTGCGCGAACATCCGGTGCTTGCGCGCCGAATTCATCGGTTCGATCAGGGCCTGGTTGCCATCGCGCAGGTCCACGCTGCACCAGGCCGGGGCCTGCGTGATCAGGCGGTCGGGCCAGGTCCGGCCGGTCAGGCGGATCGGGGCGAAGGGAACGTATTTTTCGGAAGGATTCTTGAGCATGGAATCACCAGCGCATGAAGGTACGGCGAACAATGCCACCGGTCCGGGGGCTTGGGTCCGGTCGGGTGCGTGGGTTCCCGTCTTGATGGCGCCGACGGGTAGCGCGAGTGGGTATGGCGCCTAGCGGCGCAGAAGCAGGAGCGCAAGCAGCCCGGTCGCCCGGGCGGCGGGAGTCAGGGCCTGGATCGGGCCCGGCGTGGTGCGGCTGCTGTTCATGCCCGCCAACCCTAGCACTGCATTGTCTGGAAAAACAAGACTGCCGGGCCGTTTTGCGACCGGAGTGCTATCTTTGCGCCCCCTGTCGAGGAACCGGAAGCTCATCCATGTCGCGTCTGACGAAATTGGTCGCCCTGCTGCTCCTGACCCTGGGCCTGCCGGGCATCGCCCTGGCCGCCTTCAGCAAGCAGGCCTCGACGGTGCTCATCACCGGGGCCAACCACGGCCTGGGCCTGGAGCTTGCCCGCCAGTACGCGAGCATGGGCTGGAACGTCATCGCCACGACGCGCCACCCGGCAGGAGATCCCTCCTCGAAGGAGCTGGAGGCCATCCGGGCCGCGCATCCGAACCTGGCCATCGAGCAGCTGGACGTGACCGACTCGGCGATGATCAAGGCGCTGGCGGCGAAGTACCGGAACCAGCCCATCGACGTGCTGCTCAACAACGCGGCGGCCGTGGAGCCGACGTTCGCCGCCGACATGGCCGCGGTGATGAAGCCCTATGACCAGATCGATTTCGATGCCGCCCGGCACGACTTCGACGTGAATACCCTCGGCCCGATGCGGGTGGTGCAGGCGTTCGCGCCCAACGTCATCGCCTCGAAGGGCAAGCGCATGGCGACCATCACGTCCATGGCCGGCTCCTTCGGTGCGCCGATGGCGGGGGCCATGGGCATGAACTACGGCGCCAGCAAGGCGGCGCTGAACAAGTACATGACGCTGCTGACGATCGCCCTGAAGCCCAAGGGCGTGCTGGTGGGCCTGTTCCAGCCGGTGTTCATCGCCACCAAGGATGACACCCAGGCGATGAAGGGCGCCTCGCCCGTCGGTCCCGAAGTCACCAAGCTGATCAAGGCGATCGATGCCATGTCGCCCGCGACGGACGGCAAGATCGTGAACTTCTCGACGGGGAAGATCGACCCGTACTGATCGTTAGCGACGTCCGGGCCGCACCGGCGGCGCGCTCACGCCGGCGCCCGGGCTCTGCATCTGCAGCAGCATCTGCTCGGCGCCGTAGACCGCATCGAGGTAGGCGGCGCGGATCAGGTGCGGGGCGATGTCGCGGTAGCGGGCGTGGATCCAGGTCGCCGACTCGTAGGCCTTGGCGCAGGCCAGCGCCGCGCCCGCATCGCCATCCCCGGTCACCAGCGCATTCTCCACCGCCGGCGCCAGCGGCAGCTCGTCGACGATCTTGGCCATGGGCATGCCCATCAGTACATCGAGCATCGAGAACAGGCCGGTGATGAAGTAGGGCGCCGTCGCGGCATGGCCGGCGAGCCGCGCCAGCTGTTCGCACATCTGGGCGCGCGCCATCGCCGTGACGAACAGGCTCGGGGGCCGGTTCTCAAGCTGCTGCAGGGCGGCCAGCAGGCACAGCTGGCGCAGGTTATCCAGGCCCAGCAGGTTCAGCGCCTGGCGGATCGAATCGACCTTCCGCGGCAGGTTGAAGAAGCTCGAATTGATACAGCGCAGGACGCGGTAGGACATCGCCAGGTCCTGCGCGATCAGCTGCTCGACCTCGCGCAGGGTCACGTCCGGATCCTGCAG
>Ga0335075_10004637_pt1 | contig 21445 bp, 20 predicted proteins | sample Lox_Sample_24_FD_206723 | JGI IMG/M metagenome (GOLD analysis project Ga0335075, IMG submission 206723) | Soil microbial communities from Loxahatchee National Wildlife Refuge, Florida, United States - Lox_Sample_2.4 | ecosystem: Environmental > Terrestrial > Soil > Wetlands | place: USA...
ACGTTGCCGGGATCCCCGTCGATTCCGTCAATGAACGCCGCAGCCCGGCCGTCGATGCTGAACGCTCCGGCAAGTGATAGCGGCTCGCCGGTGGCCACGTAGGCCGCGATCTCCGCGTCCGTCGGTTTGCCGAATCTGATGGTCGTCGCCGCAACGCCGCTTACCCCGACAAGATCGACACTTTGACTGGCGCACCCGATCTCGGGGTGACTTTCGCGTCGGCTGGCCCGGCCGTCGATCAGGCAGTGCCCGGTGTAGAGGGTGCCTTCCGATGCGGCCAGCCGCTTCCAGACGGCGATTGCGTCCTGCGGCGTTGCGGGCTTGCCGAGTGCGTCACCGTCGAGGTCGAGCATCGAGTCGCAGCCGAGCACCAGCGCGCCGGGACGGGCGGCCGCCACTGCGGCAGCTTTGCGCTCGGCTAGCGCGACGGTGAGGTCCGCGGTGCCGAGGCCGTCATCGTTGGTCTCCGGCACGCCGCTCACGATTACCTCGGGATCGAAGCCAGCATCGCGCAGCAGCCGCAGCCGCCCTGAAGATCCGGACGCGAGGACAAGCACGGGAACTGCCGGAGCGGCCATGGTGAGAACCCTAGCTGCCGTCGCGCCGCGGGTAGCAACTCGGAATGCGCAGGGCTCGCGGCAGGTTGCCATCCTCATGGCAGCTCCGCACACGATCACCACCAGCCCGGCTAACCGTCACATTGAGATTTCGCTCGGTGGCGTCAAGCTTGCCGAGTCCGACCGGGCCGTCCGCCTGGAAGAGACCGGTTTGCAGGACCGCTATTACCTGCCGCGCGAAGACGTGCGCACCGAGTACCTGCGCCCGACAGACACCAGGACCACGTGCCCGTTCAAAGGCGAGGCGTCTTACTGGGCTGTCGATGTCGGCGGCGAGGTGTACCAAGACCTCGTCTGGAGTTACGAGGACCCGATTCCCGCCGCGACTGGCGTCGCCGGCCTGCTGTGCTTCTACGCTGAGCACGTTGAGCAGCAGGTCAGCTAGCCGGCCGCTGCGCTGTAGGCGGACCGCCGACCCGGCGGGCCGGCCTGGACTGGCTTCGCCCTGTACCGTGCCAGCTGAGTGAGCTGAGCTAGCTCGGCGCCAATGTCGGCGGCCAGCCTGCTGGCTTGCTCAGCGGCAGGCGACAGGGCCTTCACTGCTGGCGCAAGCGACCGGCCGAGCGGCGGCAGAAGGCGTGAGCCCGCGGTGCCCGCGAGCGAGCTAGCACTGGCGATCGTCCAGCCGACCGGGCCGATGGGGACACATCCGAAGAACTGGCTTATCCCCGGTGTCTGCACGACGGCGACGAGAATGCCGAGGCTGACCGCGCTTCCGGCGGCAACGGCCGGGCTGCGTCCACCCACCAGCAAGGTCTGACCTATCTCGGTGCCGACGAGTGCCGCCAGGCCGATAGTCCGGGCGCGGGCTGCCGTCCCGGTCATCCGGCCGGCAGCCCACCCTCCGCTGGCTGCGAGGGCGGTTGCCACGGCGCGGACCGCGATCTCATCGGTCAGCGCGGACCCGAGCGAGATGTCGGGTCCTTCGGCCAGGAGGCTGCCCGTGGCCTCCTGCGGTGGGCTGCGCAGGGCCACGGTGAGCGCAGGCACCAAGTCGGTGAGCATGTTCACTAGCAGGAGCTGCCGCGCCGACAGTGGCGATGACCCGCCGAGCAGGGTGCCGAGCAGGGTGAACCCGATCTCGCCAATGTTCCCGCCGACCAGGATGCCGATCGCCTGCTTGACCGAGCGCCACATCGCCCTGCCCTCGACCACGGCCGCGATGATCGTTTCCAGCCGGTCATCCCCCACAACCAGGTCAGCGGCAGCCCGGGCGGCCGGCGTCGCTCGCCGGCCTAGCGCGATGCCGATGTCGGCAAGCCTGATCGCGGCGGCGTCGTTGGCGCCATCGCCCGTCATGGCGACAACGCCGCCCCCAGCCTGGAAGGCTTGTACCACGCGGACTTTCTGTTCGGGGGTGCAGCGAGCGATCACTGTCGCGTCAGCCAGTACCCTGCGCAGTTCCTGGTCGTCGAGCCGGTCGAGATCGGGTCCGGTCACGATGGCGCCACCGTTGAGCACGTCAAGTTCTGCGGCGATCGCCTTGGCCGTGGCCGGGTGATCGCCGGTGATCATGACAACGTGAACGCCGGCATCACGCATCTCGCGGACCGACACTCCGGCGGTGGCGCGGACCGGGTCACCGAATGCCACGAAGCCGGCGAAAGACAGCTCGCCAACGCCGTCGAGTTGGTAAGGGCGGCCGACGTGGTTCTCCGCCACGGCCAGGACACGATAGCCCTTTCCCGCCAGCCGGTGCAGTTCGCCGTTGAGCTGTTTGCGGTCACGCGGGCGGATCGGCCGGCCGCGCCAGCTCGTGCAGCGTGCCAGTACTACCTCTGGCGCGCCCTTTACCGACAGGAGCGGTCCGTTCGCCGAGCTGCCGAGAGTGGCGTGATAGGCGCGGCTGGGTTCGAAGGGGAGCGCGTCGAGACGCTGCCAGCCCGGGCAGTCAGCCGACCGGGCCAGCTGATGGGCCGCGGCCGCGTCGGCAACTGCCTGATCTGTCGGGTGCTCGGCAACACCGCCGCGCCGTGCCCGCGGCGTCGCGCGGAGTGCAGCCGCCAGGACCTGGCGCTGGGAGACGCCTAGCGCGTCCGTATCGCAGGTCGCGGTCCCGTCCGAGACCGCGGACAGAGCCATCCGTCCCTGAGTCAGCGTGCCGGTCTTGTCGAAGCACAGCACGTCAACTCGGCCGAGCGCCTCAATGGTGCGCGGGTTGCGAACCAGCGCTCCGCGAGTGGCGAGACGCCGGGCGGAGGCGAGCTGGGCCGCCGTGACGAGGAACGGCAGCCCTTCAGGGACGGACGCTACCGCGAGCCCGACTGCAGCCCCGACAGTGTCGGACGCACGAGCGCCGCGCAGCATCCCGGCGAGCACCAAGCCGCCGGCCGAGCCAACTGCGAGCGGCAAGGTAATGCCGGTGAGCCGGCTGAGCCTTGCCTCTACGCCAGTGACCGGGGCCGCCTGCGCAATGGCTGCCAGACTCCGTCCCATCTGCGTTGCGGTGCCGGTTGCGACGACAATCGCGCTGGCGCGCCCGGCAGCCACCGTCGTGCCCTCGTACAGCATCGACCGGCGCTCAGCTATCGCGTCTGCGACCACCGGACCGCTGACCTTCTCCACCGGAATCGATTCGCCGGTCACAGACGACTCATCGACTTGCAGGGCGGTGGCATCGAGAAGCCGGCAATCCGCCGGTATCACGTCGCCGGCATCAAGCAGCACGACATCGCCAACAACGAGGCCAGCGGCGGGGATTGCCTGGTCGCGGCCGTCGCGCCGCACCTTAGCGGTCACTGCCGATGCTTCCAGCAGCCGCGTCATGGACCTGTCAGTCACCACCCGCTGGACGCCGCCGATGAGCGCGGACAGACCCGCTACCCCCGAGACAATGACAGCGTCGGCGACCGCGCCGATCGAAGCTGACAGGGCCGCGCCGCCACCGAGTATCGGTGTCAGCGGGTTCGCCAGCTCCTCTATGAACGCACGCGGCAGCGAGGGCAAGCGCAGCGGCCGCTGGCCCGGCTGCCAGCGCGCCCTGGAATCCTCGCCGTCCAAGCCGCCGGGCCGGCTACCTAGGCGTTCGACTACGACATCAGCGGGCATCGCGTGCCATGGCGGCGCTGGCGGCAGCCCGGCAACAGGTCTGCGCGCCAGCTCCGCCACCGACCACACGCCGCCGGTCCAGGCAATCGCGGCCGCCGCGTTGACCGCCAGCAGGCTGCGCGCGGATGACCCCCGCTCAGGTCCGCCGAATGCCAGCGCACCGCCGAACGCGGTGCCGGCCTGTGACAGCGCCACACTGCGGCGTGCCGCCGAACGGCCGGCGTGCGCGGCGTCGAGGAGCAACGCGGCCGCCGACAGGTCGCTTCCCACCAGGATGTGCGCCCCCCAGGCCGGCCGGCCATCGAGCGCGGTCAGCCCCACGCCAACGTCGGCCGACGCGAGGGCCCGTCGCTGCCGGGAGACCAGCAGTACCGCGGCACCATCAGCTTGCAGCGACCTGACAGAGGCAACCAGCCGCCGGCCGCCGGGCACTACCCGGGCAGCGCCATGCATCAAGCTCTGCGCATCCGCTGAGTCATCCGAGCCGGCCATGACGAACGCAGCGCCTGGCCGGCTCGCGGCCGCAAGCATCGCGTCGGCAGCTCCGGCCCGTTCCGGCACGACGCCGATCACGGCCAGGAGGTGGTTCGCCTCCGCCAAGCCGAGCACCCGCACCGCTCCGCGGGCACTAAGCCGGGCCGCTATCCGCGTGCCGCTCCTGCCCTTCAGCCCGAGCGCGTCCAGCGGTCCGAGCCGGAGCAGGCCATCGCTGATGCTCTCGCCGATGCGCTCGGCAGCAAAGAGCGAGTGCGCGAGGCCGGTGAGCTGATTCACATCACCGCCGGCTAGCGGGACTACGTCGCCGATGATCAGCGCTCCGGTCGTCAGTACTTCGGCATCGACCACGACGGTGTCAATGCGGTCAAGCAGGCGCAGAGCACGAGGGTCGGTGACCACCACATCACGACGCGCAAGCAGGCAGCCAAGCGCGGATGCGAATCCTTCCTGGCCGAACCGCGCTGCCTTCGGCAGTGTCGCCAGCGCGACGCCGGTGGCGCGCCGCGGGCTTCCCGACACTGCCAGGATCCCGCCGAAGGCCCCTGCAGCACCGAAGCCGAGCCGTTCGCTATAGCGTTCAACCGGGCCGGGCGGCAACGGCTGCGGCCGCTCCGGCGTGAGCGGCTGCGCTGCGGCATTGCGCCGGTCGCCGCATAGCAGCGGCTCGGACCTGGCCCAGCTGTCACGCTGCAGCACTGCTTCGGCAGCTTGCGTCACTCGCTGACCAAGATCGAGCGCGAGTCCGCCGATTCCCTGCGCCGCGGTCTGCCCGACGGTGTTGCCGGCTGCGATCAGCAGGTCTCCCCGGTCGGCGCCCAGAGCTCGCTCAACAGCTCCGCGCAGCTGGGGCTGAGTGTCGATGAACTGGCCAAGCGAGCCAAGCTCAGCCGGGAGCCTGACCATCCGCAAAGCGCGGCTGGCGCCTGCGACGGCCATCCCGGTTGCGCCGGCAGCAAGCGCCGCTACCGCCGCGGGAACCCGCTCGATCTGCGTACCGGCCGGCTTGACGGGCTCGGCGGGGTGCTCGCGTTCCATGCGGTCGACAATGCCGACCAGGTCGGCCACCGGCGGGTCGTCATCGCAGCTAACCACGACCACACCAAGCGGAGCGTTTACTGCGGCCCACCGAACCGAAGCGTGACGCTCGAGCTCGGTTTCGACTGCCCGGCCGAGGGCTGCCCCCGCTTGAGCGCTGATACTGCTCACTCTGATATGCACCCGATTTTGGCTGCGCCACGCCACCCGTGATGAATGCAAGGAGGGCAGGACTCGCCCCACTGGCCTGATGGCCGCGGCGACCACCCCCGGTATCAGCGCCATGGCACTAGCGGCCCGGTCGGGGCGGTCGGGTCAGCTTCCAGGCGCGAGCGACGCACGGCCGCCCGAGGGGCTGTGTGCACCGCCACATCGTGCGTGCTCGCCGGGCGCGCTGACATCACGCGGAACGGGTGAGCATCTAGCGGCCCGTCAATCACCCGGACGGGCGGGTGTGCGCCCCGGCCAGCGAGGGCAGCATGTCCTGATGGACGCGAAGACCCAATCCGGCACCGGCCGAAGACCGGCGGCGCAGCGGGCGCCGCACAACGGCCAGCGTTCCGATCATGAAGGTGACCACGCTGACGCCGGCATAGATCTGCCAGTTGTCGGCCACCTAACGTTCGAAAGTGCCGGCTTCCTAGTAGGTCTAGGGGTCGCCGCGGCGGTCGGCGTGCTCGAGTGGCCTGTTGTCGCTGCTGTCGGCATCGGCTACGCGCTGGCCAGAAAAGAAGCGACACATCATGGCCAGCGCCCGAACTAACTCAACCCGGCCATCTCGGGCTAGGCCACGGGGCGAACCAGACGAGCCGGCCGCTGCCCGGAAGCCACCTGGCGGTGGCCGGAGCAGTCGGACAATGGGCCCGGCAGAGCGCGCTATGGACCTCACCGTGCAAAAGCATTCGATCTGCGTCACGCTGCCTGACGACCTGGGCACCGTCCGGCTGCCTGAACCGGAACGGCTTGCCTACTACGGCGGCCTCGTCGCGCTTGCCGCATTCGGCATTCTTGACTGGCCGGTAGCAATCGTCCTCGGCATCGGGCACGTGCTCGCCGAACAGCACCGTCACCGGTTCCTTGAGGACTTCGGCGAGGCGCTCGCGGAAGCCTAGCTTCAGCCAGGCTGAGGGCCTGTCGCAACAGGCCGGGCTGGATCGGTGATCCAGTCTGACCATGAGCCGACATATAGCGCGGCCGGGATGCCCGCCAGCGTCAGCGCCAGCATCTGGTGCGCAGCGGTCACGCCTGACCCGCAGTACACGCCCACTTCGTCAGGGCACTCGGCGGTACCGTCAGCCGCGGCTTTGATGCCAAGATCGGCGAACCGCGCGCAAAGGTCGGCTACCGGGCGGAACCGCCCGTCCGCCGTGACGTTCTCGGCCGTAGGCGCGCTCAGCGCACCAGGGATATGCCCGGCTACCCGGTCGACAGGTTCTGTCTGCCCCCGGTAGCGAGCTGGAGCCCTGGCATCCAGCAGGATGCCGGACCTCGCGGTAGCTCCCGCGCTGGCGGCGTCTAGCACCGGCATCCGACCCGGGCTCGCTGTGAAGTCACCCGGCTCGGGCACCGTGTCACGCGTGCTCACCGGCAACCCGGCAGCCGCCCAGGCACTGAAGCCGCCGTCCAGCACCCGCACCTGTTCGTGACCGTAGTACCTGAGCATCCACCATGCCCTCGCCGCAGTTGTCGAGTCGGCCTCATCGCAGACCACCACGTTCCGGTCCGATCGCACTCCCGCGGCACGCATGGCAGCCTCGAAGTCCGCTGTCTCAGGCAGCGGGTGGCGGCCGCAGTTACCAGGCGCTCCCGCGAGTTGGGTATCGAGATCGACGTACACGGCCCCGGGCACATGACCCGCTTGGTAACTGTCGAGGCCGGGCGGCCCGCCTAGCCGCCAGCGCACGTCGATCAGGACCGGCGGCTCATCTCCGGCGAGCGCCTTCGCCAGCTCGGCAGGGCTAATCAACGGGCCCTCCGGGCCTCCCATCGGGCCCGCTTCATCATTAATCCCGGCGGCTAGCGCAGACATCGGTTCCGATCACCCCGGCCTTTCTGTGGATAACACTAATCCTGTGGATAACTCGTTGATAACTGTGCACAAACGGCTGAAGTGCGGTGCGGATCACATCGGCGCCTGTGGATAACCGTTCGGCCAGCCGGTCGCACATCACGCTCGGTGAGACAGCAACGGCACCCGTTGGTCACTTGCCGTTAGCGAACCGTGCATCCCGATGAGAGCTGATTCGCGCGGCTCGGTCACCTTCGCTACTACCGCCGACAGGCCCCGAGCGGCCGCGATGACATCGCCGATGCGCTCGGCTACCCGTGGGTCCACCGGTCCGAACCACCCCGCCTCGATGGCCTCTTCCCGGCCAGCAACCCAGGCACTGTCACCCAGCGTGTCCTGCCACGCCGCAAGGACGTCGGCCGCGGCGCCAGGCCTCGCGTAGACGTGGCGGGCGCGCGGCTCGCCGCCGAGCAGCGCGACGCCGTCCCGCAGTCCTGGCGCGGCGTCTGCATCGACCCGGCGGTCCGGCGGCACGTCGACCATGCCGTGATCGGCGGTGATGTACAGCGCCGTGCCCGGCGGAATCGCGCCGGCCAGCTGCTCGGCGAGCAGGTCTATGTGCCTGAGCTGGTATCGCCACGCTGCCGACGTGCAGCCCAGCGCGTGTCCGGTCGCATCCAGGTCGCCTGTGTACACCATCGCTAGTGCGCGCGGCTGTTCTGCCAGTGCCGTCACGGTGCGCCCTACCAGGCCGCCGGCGGTCTCCGCGCTCCGGTAGTCGGCTCCGCGCATCGCGGCCTCGGACAGGCCCGAGTGGCGGAATGCACCGCTGGCGATCCGGAAGGCCCCGACTCCCGCAGCAGCCGTCCGCTCGAAGATCGTCGCCTTCGGCTGCCATTCCCGTGGGTCTACCGCCTTGTCCCAGCGCAGCGCGTTCAGCAGCTGACCTGTGGACGGCACCCTGACCTGATAGCCAAGTAGCCCGTGCTGGCCGGGCGGGCGTGCGGTGCCAAGCGAGCTGAGGCTGGTCACGGTGGTTGCCGGAAACCCGGCGGCCAGCCAGCAGCCTGTCTCGGCCAGCCCGGACAGGAATGGCGCTGTGGCCCGGTGTGCGCCCAACTGATCCCAGCCAAGTCCGTCCACGACAAACAAGCAGGCCTTGCTCACCGACGGCAGCCCGAGCGCATTCGCCGCCCCCGGCACGGCGAGCGAGGCAAGCAGCGATTCGCTGAGGTCGGCCAGTGTGCTACGCCCGTAGTCAGGCAGAACTGGCGATTCCGACTGCTCCCCCGAGTTGACCGCTCCGGGTGCGGTCACGGCCGACTGGTCGCCTCGGTCAGCGCCTGAGCAAATGAGACCACTTGCTGGACCGCTTCCGGGCCGTCAGCAGCCTCGCTGACCCGGACGGTCAGATCATCCGCGGTCATCGTGCCGGTGTAACCGTGATCGGCCTCGCAGTTCTCGTCGCCGCAGTGCGCCGGCTCTATCTCGATGTGAGAGAGCACGTTCCAGCCGATGGTCAGGACGACTTCGCTCGGGGCTGTGGTGCCAGGAACGTACGACGCTGGATCTGCGATCACCCTCGTCAACGCCACGGACGAGATGCGCGAGTGCCTGACGGCCTCAGTGCTTGTCTCGGCTTGCGGCCGCGACTGCGGATCGGATTCTTCCGCCGGATATTCGTCAGTATGGGAGTAGACGAGGCGTGTTGGCGTCAGGGCCATGACGGTCACGTGACGGCGCACCTCCATGCCTGGATCGAAGTGAGCGTCGTGAATCACCACGAAGGAGACCACAGATTCACTGCCTACGGCTGATGACACCGCGTCGTAGACCAGGCCGGGGTAGTAGCCGCTTCGCTCGATCGCGGATTGCATTCCGCCAGAAGCGGCCTTCGTTTCGCTCATTCCCCCATCCTGCACCGTCTGCGGGCTCTGCTTCACCAGGTAGGGCAGACTTCTCTGGCAGCGCAGCGAACTAGTCAGCCGGCCCGCCCAGCTGCGCGGGCCCCGGACGACGGTCCGGTTGCGCTGTCCCCGGCAGGTAGTGCAGGACCGCCATGTCGCCGGCCACGGTCACGCCGGTGAGGGTCATCCGGCCTGCCGGGCTCGCGCCGGACAGCAGCCTCGGTGCCCGTTCGTCGCCAACCATGACCGGCGCGATGGCAAGCACGAACTCATCAGCGAGGTCAGCCGACAGGAACTGGGCGAGCACGTGTGCACCGCCCTCCACCAGCAGCCGTCCGATACCCCGGCGGGCCAGATCGGCGAGAATCCAGCTGATGTCCAGGTCTGGGGCATCTCGAAGATGCCCGGAGACAGGCACGACGACCGCAGCGCCAGAGAGCCGGGCTGTCAGCTCGTCGGCAACCGCGGCCGCCGCATACACCAGGGGCCGGCCGGTGTGGACGGCCCCGTCGGGGAAATCCGCCGGCCTGTCTGTGAACCCCGGCGGCTGGCGGTGTGCCAGATCCGGGCTTGCCAGGGCCTGGTCAGGTGCGGGCGCGAAAAACCGGGCCTGTGGGTCCAGCAGGCCGCTGCGGGTGATCGTGACCCGGCGCGGGCTAGCCGCGCGGCCGAGCTCAAGCCTTTGCTGGCGCCGGGCTGACGAGCGGACCAGCAGCCGGGGATTGTCGGAGCGGACGGTCTGTGCTCCGACCAGGATGGCGTCGCTGGCGGCCCGCAGTTCGTCGACCCGGTCCAGGTCCGCCTCGTCGGACAGTACTAGCCGGGTGCCGGAGGCATCATCTATGTAGCCGTCGGCCGACATCGCAGCCGACAACAGCACGTATGGCCGCTCGGTCACTCGCGCCTCCCGCCGGTGAGCCTGTCCGATTGCCGAGCCTAGAACGCCTCGCTAAGAACCCGGGTAACCGTAGGCTCGGATGCCATGATCTGGGACGGGCTAAGGCTGGCGGGAACGCTGCTGACGGCTGTCCCGATCCCTGGCAGCCGAGCTGGCCACGGAGCCGCGAACGGGGTACCGGACCGCCGGACTGCCGCCGCGGCCATGTACTGGGCACCGGTAATCGGCTTCTTGCTCGGGGCAGCGGCGGCCGGCGTGCTACTTGCCTGCCGGGCCGGTCACTCAGGTCCGCTGCTCGCCGCAGTCCTCGCCATTGCCGCGCTGGCGGCGCTGACTCGGGGGCTGCATCTGGACGGGCTCGCCGACCTGGCGGACGGCCTCGGCAGCCGCCAGCCCGCCGTGCGCGCGCTAGAGATCATGAAGCAGTCTGATATCGGGCCGTTCGGCGTGGCGACGATCGTGCTGACCGTCCTGATCCAGGTCAGCGCCCTCGCCAGAGCCGAACAGGTCGGCCGGGGCCCGGTGGCCGTCGTGGCGGCCGCTGTCACAGCGCGCCTGGCCATAATGCTTGCCTGCCGCGCCGCAGTGCCGTCCGCCCGGCCGGACGGGCTCGGGGCCCTGGTCGCCCGCACAGTCCATCCGCTTTTCGGCGGCATTCTCGTGCTTGCCGCCCTGGCCGGCGCCGGCGCCTTCGGCTGGATCTACCCGGCTGCCATGGCCATCGCCCTCTCGGTCTCGCTGGCGCTGACCAGCCTGGCGACGCGCCGGCTCGGCGGCATCACCGGGGACGTACTGGGCGCCATCGCCGAGGTCGCGGCAGCCGCCTGCCTGCTCGTTACGGCCTTGAGCTGACCGGTAGACCAACTGGCCTGCTGGCAGCAGCGTCGCGATGACCCCGACGGTCAGCTCAGCGCGGCCCGCAGCCGGTCAGCGTACTGCCCCGCTTCCGCGTCGCTGTCATAACGGCTGCGTGGCCAGAAGAAGCCGCGCAACCCGTCACCTTTCGTCCGGGGCACGACATGAAAATGCAGGTGCGGCACGCTCTGGCTCACCACGTTGTTGGCGGCCACGAAGGTGCCCTGGCAGCCGAGGGCCGCCGGCATCACCGCGCTCACCCGCCGGACCCGGGTGAAGTACGGCCCGACATCGGCAACTGGCAGGTCGGCGAGTGTCCGTACGTGCTCACGCGGTGCGACGAGCACGTGCCCTTTGAACACCGGCCGGCTGTCCAGGAACGCCACGACAACGTCGTCAGCCAGCACGACGTGCGCGGGCACGACCCCGGCGATGATGTCGCAGAAGATGCACTTGCTGCTCGCACTACCCTCATGAACGGCCACTGCACGGACGATAACCTGCCGGCATGGCGGCTGACGGGCAACGGCACATAGTGGCGATCGGCGGGTTCGGCGCGCCGCGGCAGCAGGATCTGCGGCTGCCGGCCCTGATCCGCTACGCCCTTGAGCTGTCCGGTGCCTCACAGCCCAGGGTCTGCGTGCTGAACACCGCGGCCGGGGACGAACCCACCGCATACGTGCGCATGTACGCCATGCTCGCCGAGCTCGGAGCCAGGCCCTCGCACCTGCAGCTGTTCTCGATGCCGAACGTGGCTGACCCCGCGGACCTGCTGCTTTCGCAGGATGTGATCTTCGTCGGCGGCGGCAGCGTCGCCAACATGGTGGCTGTGTGGCGCGTCCACGGCCTGGATGAGGTGTTCCGCCAGGCGTGGGACGCCGGGATCGTGCTGGCCGGGGTCAGCGCGGGCGCGATCTGCTGGTTTGACGGCGGCACCACGGACTCGTTCGGGCCTGCACTGCGCCCGTTTACCGGCGGCCTGCGATTGCTGCCCGGCAGCTACTGCCCGCACTACAGCTCCGAGCCCACCCGGCGGCCGGCCTACGAGGCACTCGTCGGACACGGAACGCTGCCGCCCGGCCTCGCGTGCGACGACGGCGCCGCGGCGCACTTTGCCGGCACGACGCTCGCCGGGATCGTCGCCGACCGGCCGGGCGCTACCGGATACCTGGTCCGGCCGGACGGGGCAGGAGGCAGCCACCAGGAGCCACTCGAGGTCACCGCTCTGCTGCCGGGCTGACTCGGCTGGCCTCAGGCCAGCCGAACCCGGGCGCGCTTGCCGCTACCGGCCTGAACATCCGCCCTAGGGCTGACCAGGACCAGCCCGAAGGCTGACGGCATTCAACGACCGACGGCATACCCTTAACCTCGTGTCCGCCCTGTACGCCTGGCTGCGCAGCCACCGGTTGTTCGTGGACGGCGTACTGGCTCTGGCCCTGGGCTTGCTCGGTATCGGGCAGCTACTTCACGGCCCGTGGACGCAGATGGTCGCCTGGGTTCTCCTCGTCACGGCGGTATTCATCAGGCGCCGGATCGCCGTGACCGCATTTTGTATCGGTGCGCTCGGTGGCGCAGTGCAAGTAGCCGGCGGGGAGTTCTTCAAAGCCCCCCCGCTGCCGACGGATATCGCGATGCTCGTCCTGCTCTACACGGTTGCGGCATACCGGCCACGGCGCGCCTCTGTCCCCGCGCTGCTCGTCTGCCTGGCCGGAGCTGCCGTCGCCGGGGCCACGGTCTGGATGCCGGTGAATGGCCCTGTCCTTGCTTTTACCCAGGTCGCCTTTGCCGCCGTGCTTTTCAGCGGCTGCATCCTGCTCGCCTGGGTTCTCGGCGACTCGATGCGCTACCGGCGCGGCTACTACGCGGCCCTCGAAGACAAGGCGGCCCGGCTCGAAGCTGAGCGGCATGCTCAAGCCAAGATCGCGGCTGCAGCCGAGCGGGCCAGGATTGCCCGTGAACTGCACGACATCGTCGCACATCACGTCAGCGTCATGGTGGTACAGGCTGATGGTGCCCGGTACGCATTGCGCACGGACCCTGACCGGGCCGAAACCGCACTGACGGCGATCTCCGCAACCGGACGTCAGGCGCTCACCGAGATGCGCAGGCTGCTCGGCGTGCTGAGGTCGGCGGGCGCGCAGAATAGCCTCGCACCGGTGCCCGGCCTCGGCGAACTGCGCGAGCTGCTCGACCAGGCCAGGGCGGCCGGGCTCGAAGTCAGCTACACCCTCACCGGCACGCCGCGAGAGCTACCAGAAGGCGCCGAGCTGGCCGCCTACCGGGTGGTACAGGAATCACTGACAAACACGCGCAAGCACGGCGGCCTCGCAGCGACCGCAGCTGTCGCGCTGCGTTACGAGCCCGACGGACTGACTGTCGAGGTCACCGACGACGGCATTGCCGGCCCGGGCAATGAGCCGGCCGGCCACGGCCTGGCCGGCATGCGCGAGCGGATCGCGATGTACGGCGGCACGGTCCAGGCCGGACCGCTGCCGGGCGGCGGCTTCGCCGTGACCGCTCATCTGCCCTGCCCGAGCGCGGCAGACGGGCGAGGCGCCCACCGCGACGTCCAGGAGGACATCCTCGTGCAGGACCAGTTGGAACCAGGGACGGAGGAACCGGTGGCGCGGCTGCAGCAGCACGATGAGTACAAGTCAGACCGTGCCGGGAACGGGCTTGGTCTCGGCTGGTCCGGCTCGTCTGGTCTGGCCGGCCCAGCGCGATGACGGTCCTGGAGCCGGGCGGAGCCTCGGACTGCACGCTGATAAGGATCATCCTCGTGGACGACCAGGAGCTGGTGCGGGCCGGCTTCAGAATGGTCCTGGAAGCCCAGCCGGACATGCAGGTCGTCGGGGAGGCTGCAGACGGGCTAGCGGCGATCGACCTGGCGCGGCGCCTGAACGCGGACGTGATGATCATGGACGCCCGGATGCCCAGGCTCGACGGAGTCGACGCGACCAGGCAGATCCGCCAGCATGGTGACCTGCCGCGCATCCTGATGCTGACCACGTTCGATCTCGACGAGTACGCGTTCGCCGCCCTCAAGGCGGGGGCCAGCGGATTCCTGCTCAAGGACGTCCCGCCCGAGGAGCTACTGTTCGCGATCCGCGCGGTGCACTCAGGCGATTCGGTGGTCGCGCCGTCAACGACCAGGCGGCTCATCGACCAGTTTGCGGCACTCCTGCCAGAAGGCGGGCAGCCCGCGCCGAGTGAGCTTGCCGAACTCACCGACCGGGAGCGCGAGGTCCTGACGCTTGTCGCGCAGGGCCTGTCCAACGGCGAGATCGCGCGGCACCTGTTCGTGTCCGAAGCAACGGTCAAGACGCACGTCGGGCGGGTGCTGGCCAAGCTGAGCTTGCGCGACCGGGTGCAAGCGGTCGTCTACGCCTATGAGCATGGCCTCGTGCGGGCCGGCCAGCGCCCGTGAGACCGGACCGCTTCCCCGGTGGCCCGCCGCGATCCGGCAGCCGCGCGGACCTGGCAGCTACCCAGAAGTGACGCCCGGACTCACCTGACAGCTACGGCGAACTGGAACCAGCAGCCAACTGACAGTTTCACTCAATTGAAAGGCACACGCGGCTAAGACTTGACAGAACGAACCGCGCAAAGCAGTACTTTCCGCCCCCCATTCCAGGATAAAACCGGCGGCTACCAGGACCGGCAGCGTTGACGAGGTGAGCCTGCGCGACTGGCGGGGCATATGTTTCTCATGGGACTGGCGTACGAAAGGCTTGGCGCCGGACCACCGCTGGTCCTCTTGCACGGCATCGGGCATCGGCGGCAGGCCTGGGAAGCTGTCCTAGATCGCCTCGCACCCTATCGCGATCTGATCGTCGTCGATCTGCCCGGTCATGGTGAGTCGCCGCCCCTGGAAACTGCCGGACGCTCGGTGGCTCACGCGCTCGTGGCAGAGACCACCGGCTTGCTGGACGAACTCGGCCTGGAGCGCGCCCACTTCGCCGGGAGTTCGCTTGGCGGTCGGCTGGCGCTGGAGGCGGCCGTAGCCGGCCGCGCAGCCAGCGTGACCGCAATCTCGCCAGCCGGGTTCTGGCGAAGTTCTCGCGAGCTGACCTACGCGCGCGCGATATCGAAGGCCATGCAGGTGGCCGGGCGGCTCATCCAGCCGTTCGGTCCTGCCCTGGTGCGCACCACAGCAGGACGAGCCGTGATCTATGCGGAACTAGTCAGCAAGCCGTCTCAGGTGGGACCCGAGCAAGCCATCGGCGACATGAACGCTTTCCTGGCGGCCAGGTTCACTACCAATGCGATCTTGGCGATAGCAACCCCGTTCACGGGCACCGTGCCGACCGGGATTCCGGTGACAATCGCGTGGGGCACAAATGACCGCCTGCTGCCGCCGCGACAGGCCCTGGTCGCGAAGGAACGCATCCGCCAGGCCCGGCTCGTCCCGCTGCCCGGCTGCGGGCACGTGCCCATGACCGACAACCCCAGGCTGGTTGCTGACGTCCTGCTCCGTGGCAGCCGCGTGGCGCTCCATGTCGGCGGCCAAAGCGCGGCTGGTTTAACCCCGTCCAGCCGGTGGCCGGCTGTGAGTTGCGAGAATCGCGCCGGCGAGTTCCGCGTGCCAATCGGGCGCTCCGGATGACCGCGCAGCCATAATGAAGTTCCGGGCTCTCCGCAAATGGCAAGCGTGTTCGATAGTCAAAACGCTGTAGCCTGGCCTAGTTTGGATACTGAAGTTTGCACTCCGTCGCGGTGCCCGGCACTTCCACGTGTTGCGGCGCTCGCAGCGGGAAGGCCATGTAGCACAAAAGTTTGCGCTACGTCCAGGGCGGCCACACGGTACGGGGATGCACTTGCGACTTCTGCTAGCCGTGCGCGAGGTACGCATCTTGCCGTGGCGTGTCGGCAGTGATCAGCAGGCACTTTGCGCCCTGGCCGGCTGGAGGTAGAGGGCATGTCCGCATCCGGGCAGACAGCTCATGCCGGACCCGGGCGCGTCAACTGGCGGCGCTTCGCCATGATTATGGTGCCGGCGATTGCACTCGCCGGCGTACTCGTCGTGCTGACCGCCCAAAGCGTGCTGGCCGTCTCCTTCAGCATTTCCGGGACTCCGTTCACGGTTACTGCCGATTCGCTCAAAGGCCAGGGATTCGAGCAATTGACCGTCGTGGACAGGTCAGTCATCAACGACCTGCCGGGTAATAACAATCAGATCGTGCTGGAAGACGACGCAATCCGTTATGCGGTCATAAGTCACCTGTGCCTGAGCGTAACGGTGCTCGGCGTCAACATGGTCATTACCGCCGGCGACGGCAGTTCCCCAGCCACCGGCTCTGAACTCCAGGTAGACGCCAACCGGCTGTCCGGCAATGCCGCGTTCAGCCATATCAACATCGGGCAGGACGCCAGCACGGTGACCGAGGTCCCCGGCGTGGCGGGCGCGGCGGGTGGTTTCGCCATGCAGGCTGACACGGTCAGCATCGACAATCTGCGCGAGCACGCTTATGCCACCACCGCAGGCACGTTCGCACTGCCCGGGTTCGGCCTGCACTTCGGCGGTTCGTGTTAGCCGTGACGCGATCACTAGATGACGCTGACGACATCCCGGCTGGCGAGCGCGGGGCCGGCGAACCAGTTAACGGAGTCGACCAGGACGCCTTCGGCGCCTGGTACAAGTGGCGTCACAACAGACCGTTCTGGGGCGGACTGCTCGTTCTGATTGGCGGCGGGGAGATCCTGCTGTCGGAGCGCGCGCCGATCCCGGTCGTAATCCACGTCGGCATGCAAGGCCTGGCTGGCTACCTGGTCCCCGTGGTGCTCCTGCTCTGCGGGCTGCTGCTGTGGTTCACCCCTGAGCAGCGAACGTTCTACTCGATCATCGCCGTCCTGCTCTCCCTGGTCTCATGGGTGACCTCCAATCTCGGCGGTTTCTTCGTCGGAATGGCACTGGGCCTGGTAGGCGGTTCGCTCAGTTTTGCCTGGGTGCGCGGCAACAGTGCCCAGGCGCGGCAGCGCCAGGGACCGCGCCGCCGGGACCCGCCCGGGGGGCAGCGCAGCGGACCGCGGCGTCCGGAACCGTCAGGCGGGCTTGATCTCATACTCGGCGGCCCGCGCAAGAGCGCCCGGCCCGTCAGGGCGCCTGGTCGTCGGCGGCCGGCGCGTCACGCTACTGGCAGGACCGCACCCGCCCGGGACGATCCGCCCGGCGCTGTCGCTCAGGCAGGAGCCTGACAGCGCCGCCGCGTGCCCGGCGGCTGGCAGAATGGCCACGTGCCAGCTAGTGCCCGCCCGACCGACCGGACTCCGGCATCGCCTGAACAACCCGAGCCAGACTCTGGCCCGCCGCCGGGCGGGTGGCTGCTGCTGATCTATCGCGTGCCGTCCGAGCCGAGCAGGCTGCGCGCGACCGTGTGGCGCAGGATCAAGAGCCTTGGCGCCATCTACCTGCAGAACTCTGCGGCCGCGTTGCCTGCCAGCGTCGCGGCCGAACGATCACTGCGCAAGCTGCGCAGTGAGATCCTCGACATGTCGGGCACGGCCGTCCTGATGGCCTGCGAGGTTCTTGCCGGCGAGGCCGACGTCCGGGCAGCGTTCCAGGCCGCGCGCGACGACGAGTACGAAGAGATCGTCGACAAGTGCGCTGACTTCATCGCGGGCGTCAACAAGGAGTACGTCGAGAGCCACTTCAGTTACGCCGAGCTTGAGGAGAACGAGGTCGACCTGCTCAAGTTGCGCACCTGGCTGGCGCGGGTCCGCGAGCGGGACGTCTTCGGAGCAGCCGGTCTCGGCCAGGCGCTCAGTTCGCTGGAGGAATGTGAGGAGAAGCTGGAGGCGTACGCTGCTCGCGTCTACGCGGAGGAAGCAGAGGGGCACTGACAGCCCGCTGCAGGCTCAGCGGCAGCAGGATTATCAGCAGCAGCGGCAGCACCCACCAGGCCGTCACGCCCGCCTGGTCCAGGCCGTATGTCACGGCCAGGCCGATTACGACGCCGACCGCTACCAGCCAGTCGTCGCCGATGACGAAGTCATACCAGAACGCGCCGAACGCCCGCAGCTTTGACATCAGCCCAGCTCCCTCACTGCGCGCCATGGCCAGCCGGCGCGCGCAGATCCGCGCCGCCGCCAGCCGTCGCCTCGGTGGTCCGCCGCAGTAGCGCGGTCAGCCCGATCCCGAACAGGGCGATCGCCGGGATGATCACTAGCAGCGCCGCATCCGAGCCTGGCCAGTTCGCGCCTGCGCCTTCGCCGCCCCAGAAGATGCCGAAGCTGGTCAGCATGATCCCGACCACGAACTTCATGGTGTTTTCCGGCACGCGCGCCAACGGCGCCCTGACTGCGAAGCCCGCTGCGACGACCAGCACCACCGCGCAGCCGGCCGCGACCGAAGCCAGCCCGACATTCTTGGCATTGGCACCGAAAGTCAGCACGATGAAGACGACCTCAAGTCCCTCCAGCAGCACGCCCTTGAATGCCAGCGTGAAGCCGTACCAGTCCGGTGCGAGTAGGAAGCGCCTGGACTGTTGCCCGGCAGCCTCGGCCATGTGCTCGGCGTACAGTTTGTCCTCATCGTGCAGCGACTTGTGACCGCTGGCGCGCAGGATCGCCTTGCGCAGCCACTGCAACCCGAACACCAGCAGCAACGCGCCGACCACCACCCGCAGCCCGCGCAACGGAATGTCCGAAACCGCAGGACCGAGGACGGCCACAATGACGGCCAGTACGGCACAGGCCGCTGCAGTGCCGACGCCCGCCGACCGCCAGTCGCGCGCGGTCCCGGCCGCCAGCACGATCGTGGTCGCTTCGACCGCCTCGACCACGCAGGCCAGGAAGACCGCGATAAACAACGCGGCCGCGCTTGCTCCCACCAGCGGCCTCCTGTTCGGTTCAAGCGGGATGACCTAGCCAGCATAACAGCTGTCATATCGGCCACATGACAACTGTTACGACTGCGGCAGGCGGTCACTGCCCGCGGACCTGGCGCCATACCGGGAGGCACTAGGCTCAGACCGTGACGACGAACCCGGTGAGAACTACCCAAGAAGACGCACGCAGCGCCGCAGCCGACGCACTCATTATCGGAGTGACGCAAGGTACGGACGGCCCGGTCCCCGCATCCGGCGCAGAAGACGTCGACGCAGCGCTCGGCAACACGCTCGCGGCCACCCTGTCGGCCCTCGGCGCCACCGGCAGGCAGGACGAGCTGACCAAGATCTCGTCGGGCGGCGCGACCGCCGCGCCTCTCATCGTGGCAGTAGGCCTGGGCAAAGAAGATCAAGGCGGGGAACGCGCCAGGCTCGAGTCGCTGCGCCGTGCCGCGGGCTCGGCCGTCCGGGCAGTCGACGGGGGCAAGACCCAGTCCATCGCTTTGTCGCTGCCGACCGGTGACGCGGCCGAGACCGAAGCCGTAGCGCTCGGCGCCCTGCTCGGCCGCTATAGCTTCACCCGCTACCGCTCCGCTGGCGCCGACGGCGCCCGTGCCACGAACTCGCCGTCGCTGACCGTGATCAGCAGGGCCGCCGGCGCCGACGAGGCGGTCCGGCGAGCCCAGGCGCTGGCGGATGCCATGGCGCTCGTCCGTGACCTGGTCAACACCAGCCCGTCGCAGCTGTACCCGAAAACATTCGCCGCCGAGGCGGCCCGGGTGGCGGAGAGCGCCGGGCTGACGATCGAGATACTAGATGGCCAGGCGCTGGCCGATGGCGGGTACGGCGGGCTGACCGGCGTCGGACAGGGTTCGGTGCACCCGCCCCACCTGGTGCGGGTCGCTTATCAGCACCCGGGCGCCAGCAAAACGGTCGTATTCGCCGGGAAGGGCATCACGTTCGACTCCGGCGGCCTGTCGCTCAAGCCCTCTAAGGCAATGGAAGCGATGAAGTCCGACATGGGCGGCGCGGCCGCCGTGCTCGGTGCACTGCAGGCGATAGCAGCCCTGAAACCCCAGGTCAACGTCGTCGGCTACCTGCCCATGGCGGAGAACATGCCAGGCGGCCGCGCGCAGCGGCCGTCCGACGTGATCACGATCTTCGGCGGGAAGACGGTCGAGGTCCTGAACACCGACGCTGAAGGCCGGCTGGTGCTGGCAGACGCACTCGCCAGGTCCGCTGACGACAAGCCGGATCTGATCATCGACGTGGCCACCCTGACCGGTGCCCAGCTGGTCGCGCTCGGCCCGCGCATCGCCGGCGTCATGGCCAGCACTGACGACCTGGCAACCGCGGTGGCCGATGCGGCGCGACAGGCAGGTGAGCAGGCATGGCCGATGCCGCTGCCGGAGGAATTGCGCAAAGGCCTGGACTCAACGGTTGCGGACATCGCTAACGTGGCCGGCGAACGATGGGGCGGCATGTTGGTGGCCGGGCTCTTCCTGAAGGAATTTGTGCCCGAGGGCGCGCGCTGGGCCCATGTGGACATTGCCGGGCCCGCCTTCCACGAGGGCGAGCCGTACGGATACACCCCGAAGGGCGGGACCGGCGCCGCAGTGCGGATGCTCGTCCAGGTGGCGACCGACGTCGCCGACGGGCGCCTGTAAGGCGGCGAGCGTAATACAGCGGCGAGCAACGGCGCTCGACGCGGGTTTTCTGCTAAGGAGCACAAACGTGAGTGACAGTAGCGCCAGCCAGGCGGCCTACGACATCGTCATTCTCGGTGGCGGCAGCGGCGGCTATGCCTGCGCGCTGCGGGCGGCCGAGCTGGGCAAGCGGGTCGCGCTGATCGAGAAGGACAAGGTCGGCGGCACCTGCCTGCACCGGGGCTGTATCCCGACGAAGGCACTGCTGCATGCGGCCGAGGTCGCTGACCTGGCCAGCGAGGGCCCGGCGCTGGGCGTGCGCAGCACCTTCGACGGCATCGACATGAACGGCGTGAACGGCTACAAGGACAAAGTCGTCACCCGGCTGTGGAAGGGCCTGACCAACCTGGTCGCCAGCCGCAAGATCGACGTCATCGAGGGCACCGGCAAGCTTGTCTCCCCGACCGCCGTCCAGGTCGGGGACCGGGTCATCGAGGGCGCGCATATCGTGCTGGCCAGCGGGTCAGAGACGCGCAGCCTGCCCGGCCTGGAGATCGACGGCCACCGGGTTATCACCAGCGAGCAAGCGCTCCAGCTCGATCACGTGCCGTCCTCAGTGGTCATACTCGGCGGCGGCGTGATCGGCGTCGAGTTCGCCAGCGTCTGGCGGTCGTTCGGCAGCGAAGTCACGATCGTCGAGATGCTGCCGCACCTGCTGCCGACCGAGGAGGAGTCGAGCTCGAAGCTGCTGGAGCGGGCGTTCCGCCGGCGCGGCATCGGCTTCAAGGTCGGTACCAGGTTCGAAAGCGTGAAGGACACCGGCACTGGTGTGACCGTCACGCTCGAGGGCGGCGCGACCATTGACGCCGAGCTGATGCTCGTTGCCGTCGGCCGCGGGCCAGTCTCGGCCGGCCTCGGCTACGACGAGGTGGGCGTCGCCATGGACCGGGGCTTCGTGCTGGTCGACGAGCTCTGCCGGACGAACGTCCCGACCATCTCAGCGGTCGGTGACCTCCGGCCGGGCCTGCAACTCGCGCACGTTGGCTTCGCCGAGGGCATCATGGTCGCGGAGCGGGTCGCCGGACTCCAGGTGATCCCGATCAACTA
>Ga0335075_10004640_pt1 | contig 21440 bp, 17 predicted proteins | sample Lox_Sample_24_FD_206723 | JGI IMG/M metagenome (GOLD analysis project Ga0335075, IMG submission 206723) | Soil microbial communities from Loxahatchee National Wildlife Refuge, Florida, United States - Lox_Sample_2.4 | ecosystem: Environmental > Terrestrial > Soil > Wetlands | place: USA...
GGGGCCGAGCGCGACGTCGAGCAGGATGATGTCGAAGTGGTCGGTGCTCGCTCGGTCGATCGCCGAGCGCCCGTCACCCACGGCCATCACCCGATGCCCCTCGCGTGAAAACGAGCGCGTCAGCATCTCGCGCAGATCCGACTCGTCGTCGACGACGAGGATGATCAGCGAGGCATCATTGCTGCGCGCCGCCGGCGCGTTGGCCTGTGTAGTCCGTCCAGCCGACATCGACTAAAACCGAGACGATCGTAGCGCCGAGGGCGCTCATCAATCTAAACGCGGGACCAGTTCCAATTCGTGCGACCCGGCCCTGCCCGCGGTGCTGCCCGCCGGCACCTCCACGGTGCGCGGGGCGAGCCGCCCCGCGGCCGCCACCGACCACAGCACGGTGAGCCAGGTGATCGTGGCGAGCGTCACGTGGATCCAGACCATGTCGGACGGCAGGTGCAGCTCGTACTGGACGCTCCCGACGAGGCCCTGGGCCGCGAGCAGGACGCCCAGCACGGTCAGCGGCTCCATCATCCGCTCGCTCGCCCCCCGGTGGCGATGAAGGAACCACACCCCGATCACGACCACCCCGAACAGCGCCGCGATCGCCGCGTGCTGGTGGACCGTCCAGGTGAGCGTGTCGGCGCCCTTGAAGTGCAGCCGATGGACGTGCTGGCCGGTGACGCCGCCGGAATGCGGTCCGGCTGCCGTGGCAGCGGTCCCGGCGAAGATCGTGAGCGCGGCGAGCGGGAGCAGAGCGCGGACCGACCACACCTCGAGTCGATCCTTCGACGGCCGGCGCGACCCCGGCTCGAACGTGCTCCGCCAGGCCAGCGCCACCGCGGCCACCAGGATGATCAGCGAGAGGCTGAAGTGAGCCATCACGAACCCCGGAGCGAGGTGGTTGAGGACCGTGAAACCCCCGAGCACTGCTTGCGCCACCACGCCGAGGGGGAGCAGCACGGCCAGGATCGCCAGATCCCGCCGGAACGGGCGCCGCGTGAACGCCAGCGCGGCGGCGACCACCGTGATGACCCCGACGATCGCCGACACCGCCCGGTTGCCGAACTCGATTAGGGCGTGCGAGCTGAGCGGCGGGAGCGGCGTCCCCCCGCATTTCGGCCAGTTGGCGCAGCCCAAGCCCGAGTCGGTCAGCCGCACCGCCGCCCCCGTCATCACGATGAGGGTCAGCGCGGCCAGCGAGACATAGGCAACACGGCGGTACTGGGCTGGCGTTACGGCAAGGCGGTCGAGCACTCAGACTAAGTATGCCGCGCGGCCCCTGGATCGTCAGCGCCGGTCAGCCGAGCCGCGAAGCGGCTAGGCAAAGCCGAGCTAACCGAACATCCTCTCCAGATCGGCCACGGCTGGGAAGCCCGGGCTGATCAGATCGTCCATCGGCTTATAGATGAAGGAGTGCGGATAGCCACGTTCGATAAACGTCGCTTCGGCGAGATGCGCCGCCGGGTTGCGGCGCTCGCCATCGAGATCGTGGGCCTCCATCCTTATCTCCGAGATCCGCGCCAGGCAGTCCGGCGGGGTGCTGTACAGGACGTCGTACTCAGCGCCTTCGATGTCGAGCTTCAGTAGATCAACCCCGTCGAGGCCGTCGCGCTGCATGATCCCTGCCAGCGTAAAGGCGGGCACGGTGACACTTCGCGCACCGAACGAGGGTGCGATGAGGCTGGGGAAGAAGAGGTCCTCCCCGTCCACGTAGAGCTCAGCATGTCCGCTGTCGGCGGCGACCGCGGCATTGCGGCACTCCACGTTGACCTGGTTCAGCGCGACGTTCGCGACGAGGAGGGCGTAGGCGCTGGGCATGGCTCGTACGCGACGATCCGAGCGCCGGGCGCAGTGGCTGCCGCGTACACCGCGAATACCCCCGTGCTCGAGCCCAGATCGAGCACCGTGGCGCCAGCGCGCACCGCTCCGTAGTCGCGTCGAAGGAAGGTCTCAATGATCGGCACATGGTCGACGCCGCGCCCGATCCGCAATCGCACCCCATTGCGGAAAGCATACGGTCGACGGGGCACCACCCCAAGCGCGTAGCCGGCCATGAACCGGGGCCAGCTGCGCACTTCGCGGCGCGCGAGTGGCAAGATCCTGAGCCGCCGCACTACTTTGCGCGGTGACCGGACGGAACGGCCCATCAGCCTCGCAGCCGGTGCTGCAACTCGTCAGCGCGCTCGACCGCGAGCCCGATCACTGAGCACGCGCGGCTGACATCGTCCTCGCTCATCGTCGTACCCGAAGGTAAGGTCACTACCCGGGCGCAGAGTGCCTCGGTCGCCGGCAAACAACCAGCTGTGGCTCGGTACGGCTCATGGCGGTGGCAGCCGGGATGGAAATACCGGCGGGCGAGGATGTTCTCAGCCTGGAGCACCGCGACCAGATCATCCCGGAGCCCTGGTGGAACCTCCAGCACCACGTAGTGGAAGTTGTGGTGGGCGTCGTAATCGACGAGCTTCACCCCGCTCACCCCGGCGAGCTCGTCCGCGTAGCGCCGGTGGTTGCGACGGTTCGCGTCGATGAATTCTGGGAGGGACTCAAGCGACGCGATTCCCATCGCCGCGGAAAGTTCGCTCATTTTGGCGTTCGTGCCGAGCATCCCCACGGTGTCGTAGTCGACGAAGCCAAAGTTGCGCATCCGCCGTAGCCGCTCGGCCAGGGCGCTGTCCCGGGTCAGCACCGCCCCGCCCTCGGCGGCGTTGGCCACCTTCGTAGCGTGGAAGCTCAGCACCTCTGAGCCCCCGAGCCCGGTGGTGCAGCCAAGCGCCTGCGCGGCGTCGAACAGCAGCGGCAGGCGGTGGGCGCGCGCAATCGCGACCAGCCGCTCGGCGTGGCCGGCACGGCCCCAGAGGTGAACCCCAATGATTCCGCCTGTGGCAGGCGTGATCGCGCGCTCAACCGCGGCCGGATCGAGCGTATGAGTGTCCAGATCGACCTCGCAGAACACGGGCGTCAGGCCGACCCAGCGCATGGCGTGAGCGGTGCCGATGAACGTGAACGACGGCATGATGACCTCGCCCGAGAATCCGAGTGCGACGGCAGCCAATTGGAGCCCCATCGTGCCGCTGCTGACGGCCACGCAGTGCTCGACCCCGGCCAGCTCGGCCACGCGCGCCTCAAACTCGTCGACGAGCGGCCCGTCGTTGGTCAGCCAGCGGCTCCGGATCACGCCGGAGATCAGGGACAGCACACGCTCCGGGTCCCCGATGTTCGGGCGCCCGACATGACGCGGCTCAGCGAACGCCGGTTCGCCACCGAAGATGGCTAGCTCAGCGAGGTCAGCCAGTTGCAATGGCATGGCCGATTCCGGTCAGGCCGAAGCCGTTTCCGTTGTAGAGGAGGTGCCAAACACCCCGGTGCTCGTACACGCTCGGGTAGGTGATCATGACGTCGTCGAAGCCGCATTTGGAGACATCGATGCCCGCCTCGTCGTCGAGGCGGTCCCACGACAGGCCATCGGCCGACTCCGCGTAGCCGATGCGGTAGCTCTGTCGCGGATCGTGACGATAGCCGCGGCTACCGCGATAGCAGAACCACATACGGTACCGGTCAGCAGCACGGACGACCCATGGACGTGCGTTGGACTCCTCCGGGTGCCGCGGCTCGATGCAGGTCAGATTCTCGCGCCGCCACTCGATGCCATCGTCGGATTCGCCGTACTTGATGACGTAGAGCGGCTCGGGTTGGCCGTCGACGGTTAGCCATCCGGTGGAGGACGCGTACCACATCCGCCAGAGTCCATTGTCCTTGAGGACAAACGGGCTGGCGGTGAAAAACGGCTCGTCCCGGGTGCGGTCGACGACCGGACCCTCGAACGGCCGCTCAAAGCTCACCCCGCCATCGCGGCTAATGGCCAAACCGACGGAGTTGCGGTACGGCACCGTCACGCCGCGATTCCAACCGATGTAGTACAGATACTTCTGGACCCCATTCTGGACGAGGCATGCGGGCATCGCCCCGCTGTCGTCGAAGGCCCCGAGCCGACCGAGGCCGAGCACCGGCCGGTCGTGAACGTAGAGTACATTCGAGGGATCGGCTGGATCCACTTCGATGAAGGCGACACGCGTACGTCCCTCGGGATCACGCGGTCCGAAGTAGATCCGCAGGCGGTCCTCGCCGATTTGGTCGGGGACGGGCACGCACGCGTGGTGCGCCATCCAGGGGAACTGGCCGTCAGCATGGAACACCACGCCCCGCTTGGACCAGCTCACTCCTATCCGCCCGACTTGTGCGAAAGGCTGAAGAGCCGGTCGCTTCGAACGTCGCTGGGCTTGGTTCCCTTGATCCTGTAGACCGAGAAGGGTTCGGTGTCGGCCATGATCGCGGTCCCGGCCCCGACTACTGTTTCAGGTGCGATCACGGTCTCATCTCGCACGGTGGCATTAACGCCGAAGAACGAATACGCACCAATCCGGCACGCACCCGAGATCACTACCTGCGACGTGATCATCACATGGTCCTCAATCACTGTGTGGTGTCCAATGTGGTTGCCACTCCACATCACGACGTTACGCCCAATGGTCACGTACGGCTGGATCGTGTTGTCCTCGAGGATGAAGCAGTTTTCACCACACGAGAAGTCGGGAAACGTTGTCGCCTTGGAGCTAACGTAGCTGACGATGTCGTAGCCCTTGGCTTTCGCCTCGGCCAGCTTGTCGGCGCGAGCGTGGTTTATCCGCTTGAAGCTGATCGGCACGAACATCGACACCTCCGAGGCTGGATACGCATGCTCCACGTCCTCCCAGGCCACGACGGGAAGCTCGTGGAGCGTGTCCTCGACGAGATAGTCGCGGTCGACAGTGAATGCCACGACGTCGTGCGGAGAGTCGTGCGTGAAGTAGAAGTGCGCAAGCTCGGCCCACTGGCCGACCCCGAACACAACGATGCCCTTGCTCATCAGGCAGCCATGGTATCGCCGCGGTAAGCAGGAAAGAACGAGCTCGGCTTTGTGCTGAGCGCGGCGTATCGCTCGCGGTCGAGGATCCGACCACAGAAATGGGCTGTACGGGTGCCCGAAGCCCACCCGGCTTTGAATCGCGTGAGGCCGTCGCTCTGCTCGTCGCGGAGGCCCGCCCCGGCGCCGAGCGACGCCCATTCCAGACCCTGGTCCGAGAACTCCTCGAGCGCCGCTGCCATCAGCGCGTACGAAGCATCAAGCTTGTAACCGCGGGAGCTGTAGGCGGCAAGATGCCAGTAGGCCACCCGGCGGTCGAGATACCAAAGCGTGGCTCCGACGGTGGCGCCGGACTCGCTCGCACGGAAGGCGATTATGCCCGGCACCGCCAGCTGGCGAGCAAACGATTCCGGCGAGAACGCCGAGATTCCCGTGATCTCGTGACGGCGGATCAGCTCCGAGTAAAGCGCTAGCCAGTCGTCTAGGAGATCCAATGGCGCCATGACGCGCTCGACAGCCACCTTGCGCTGCCCGCGGGCCGCGAAACGCTGGTGATGCGTGCTCGTCCTCCCGACAGGACTGGGACCCAGTTCCACCACGAGGTGCTCCTTGAACACGTGGCGCCGATCTGGGAAGACAGCGTCGAGCTGCTCCACCGTCCAATCACCGAACGGATCCGCGACGAGGCTAACGCAGATCAGATCCCGGGCCAGCACGTCGAGATCGGCGGCCAGACCCGACCAGTCCGTGCAGGCGAACAGGGGGTATGGTCCCATCGCATCGCGATGCGAGCCGCCCGGTATCGAGCGCACGAGCAGCGAGCCGTCGCTGCCTGGGAGGCGAAGCGGAACGCCGAATTCGCTCAGCGCCGCCGCGTAGGCCGGATGTCGGTAGCCGCCCGTCGTCAGAACGGGGACATCGTAGGCTGATCCCCTGATACCTTGCCCGCCTTGCCACCGGCGAAGCGCATCCCCCGTCCGGTCCGGGCAGCTCGCAACGCCGCCCAGCGGCTGTACGACACGTTCGTCGGCGTGCAAGAACTGAACGCGAGCGTCGAGACATTGGTGAGTGAGCTCGCGGTACTCGCTGCGAAACTCGAGGCGCTAAGCGACCGGACTCGAGCCGACCGGCAGACAATCGACGCGAACCATGCCGAAGCGCTCGAGATCCTCCGCCTCATTCACGACGACGAGCCGGCGAACCGCCAGCGCCTGTGGAGGATTCGGGAGACGCCGGAGTACGCCCGCGCGTTCGAGGAGCCCGAACCGCTGGTGAGCGTGTGCATAGCCACCTACACGAACACCGAGATGCTGCTGGAGCGAGCTTTGCCCTCGGTGCTCAGGCAGACCTACCAGCGCATTGAGGTCGTGGTTGTCGGGGACGCGGCCGCACCGGAGGTGGAGCGAGCAGTGAAGGGGGTTGGCGATCCGCGCGTGCGGTACGCAAACATGACCGTGCGAGGCCCCTACCCGGAGTCACAGGATCGGTTGTGGTACGTGGCCGGCGGCCCCCCGTCCAACGAGGCCATGCGGCTGGCGAAGGGACGTTGGATCGCGAGCATGGACGACGACGACGAGTCCACTCCCGACCGCGTCGAGCTGCTGCTGGGCGCCGCACGCGAGCGCAATCTGGAGTTCTGCTACGGCCGGATCGCGCGGCACGATCCGGATGGGGCAACGATGTTGCTTTGTGAGTTCCCTCCGGGATACGCCAAGGTCGGGCTGCAGGCATCGATCATGCACACCGACATGCGGTTCATCTGTGCGGAGCTCGGAGACGCGCTCTTCCGTGTCGTCGGCGACTGGTCACGCGTGCGCCGAATGCTGCGCATCGGCGTGCGGATGGGGATGATCGACGACGTCGTCCTTCACTACTACCCGGGCCTGCTCTGGAGAAGGACCGACGCCTAAACATCCGTGCCAGATCAAGTGGGGTATCACGACCGAAGGAGCGAACTGCTCCGGGACGATGGGTCCCCCGGCACCGGTCCGCCGGTATCAAGGCTGCAGCGCCCTCAGGTCGGCCTCAACCATCCGCTCGATGAGCCGCTCGATCGACACGGTGGGACGCCAGCCCAGAAGCCGTCGCGCCCGGGTCGAGTCGCCCACGCGAGGCGTTCCCTCGGCAGGGCGGACCAGGACCGCGTCGACGCTCAGGTGACCCTCCGCGCGCAGCCCGACGCCGGCGAAGGCGCGCTCGGCGAAGTCCGCCACTGTGTGCCCGACTCCGCTGGCGAGGATGTAGTCGTCTGGTTCGTTCCGCTGGAGCATCAGCCACGCTCCGAGGATCACGTCCAGGCGAACGACCAGTCGTGTACCGCACTCATGTCGCCGAGGTCCGCGCGCTCGGCGTATCCCAGCTTGATGGCCGTGTCCTCCCGCTCAAGGGCTCTCGGGAGCGGCGCCGAACATCGCGCCGAACAGCCGCGCCTGGCCGCACTAGGCGAATACGGCCTTCAGGAGAGTCGCGGTCGCGCCTGCAGCGCAGCGAGCGTCCCGGACGGATCCCGCCATGACTCGGGGACGAACGACGACGCTGCCGGGTGATACAGCTCGTCGGGGCGAGCCCAGGCCACGGTGCTCCGGAGGCTCTTTAAGTTGAGCAGATGCCCTCCGCAACCTCGATTCGGTCCCGTAGGTGCTCGGAGGCAACGAGAGGCTCGAACGGCGAACGCCTGATCATCCCAACCAAGTGGTAGCCGCGTTCCAAAAGAAGTTCGGCTAGAAGCGAGCAGTCCTGACTGGTGAGCCCGGTCATGAGCGCCGGCCTCGGGCTCCACACCGACGGCCACGCTACGGCTGATCAGCGCCGGCCTTCGCTTCCGACCCGGCACGAGCCAGCTCCGCACTGGCGACCTGACCTCCTCAGAGCAGCTGATAATCGGCGTCGACCATAGGCCGAATCAGCTCCTCGAAGCTTGTCCGTGGCTCCCGGCCGAGCTCGCGCCCGGCTTTCGAAGCGTCCCCGACCAGATGATCGACCTTCGCCGGCCGCTTCAGCGATTCGTCCCTAACGACGTGATCGTTGAAGCCCAATCCTGCCTGATCGAACGCAATTTCCACGCAATCGCGACCGAATGGGCCTTGCTCGTGGCGACGACGTAATACCCCGGCGAATCCTGCTGCAGCGTCATCTACATCGCTACCACGAAGTGGGGTGCATAGCCCCAAGTCTCGTTCGGCGTCGAGATTGGCGGGGAGAGCTTCTCGACGAGACCGAGCTTGATCGCGGCGGCGTGCCAGGTGATCTTGCGCGTCACGAACTCCAGCCCGCGGCGCGGCGATTCGTGGTTGAAGAGGGTCCTACTCGAGGCGTGAAGTTCGTAAGACTCGCAGTAGCAGACCGTGATGAAATGGCCGTAAACCTTGGCCGCGCCATACGGGGAGCGAGGGTAGAATGGCGTGAGCTCGTTCTGGGCACCTCCCAAACCTTTCCGAACATCTCGCTCGATGCGGTCTGGCAGAACGAGCTTCCGAGCAGACCTCACGCATCGCATCGAGCATCCGCGCCACTCCGACGCCGGTGAACTCGGCGGTCAGCGGCAGCTCGATCCACGAGACCGCCCCGAACTACATCGCAGCCAGGTTGTTGATCTCCGCCAGCTGAGCGATCCGAAGCGCGTCCACCAGTGACCGGTCCTCAAGCGGGTCGGCTTGATGGAGCGTGACCTGGTCGCGGAGGTGCTCGATCCGTTCGAACCGCTCCGTCGAGGAGCGGCGCACCATGCCGTGGACGTCGTACCCGTTCTCGAGGAGCACCTCGGCAAGATACGACCCGTCCTGGCCCGTGATCCCAGTAATGAACGCGGTGGGGCGCCCGGGCATGTGCCGGGAACCTAGCCGATGGGTCCGCTCGAGGGCCCTCGCGTGGCATCGCTCCACCCGTCGGCCCTCCTTCCGCGGATGGCGGCATATACAGTCTCCGTGGATCGAAGGCATGGAAACCGATCGCAGCATCTATCTGTCGCTGACAGAGCTAAGTCGCCGCTATCGCGCGGGACCGGATGGGACTCGCCACGGGCCTCTCACGGAGTACGAGCTGCGCTGCTTCAGTCAGCACGGCGAGGACGGCGCGATAGCGGAGATCCTGGCGCGAATAGGCTCAGGGGCCAACTGGTTTGTCGAGTTCGGGATAGAGAGCGGACGCGAAGGGAACTGCGTTTTCTTAGCTGATGTCCTCGATTGGACCGGACTGTTCCTCGAGGCCGACCAGGCTGATTATGATGATCTGGCCCGCAAGTACGCCGCAGCCGACCGAGTCACAACTGTGAACGCTGCAGTTACTCCCGAAAACGTCGAGGACGTCTTCGCCAATGCCGGCGTGCCGAGGGAGCCCGACGTCCTGTCGATTGACGTGGACGGGCCAGATTACTGGATCTGGGAGGCTCTCGAGGCGTACCGACCGCGTCTCGTAGTGATCGAGTACAACGCGCTTTTGCCAGCTGGGCGCGAGCTGGCCCAGTCACGCAGTCACGACGAGCCTTGGGCCGGAACCGACTTCTTCGGCGCGTCCCTGGATGCGCTATGCGCGCTCGGGGAGCGTAAGGGTTACCGACTCGTACATACCGATCTAGCCGGCGCCAATGCCTTCTTTGTGCGCAGCGATTTGGTCTCGGACAAGTTCCCACCGCCAGACCGGATCCCTCGCCGCCACGTCCCTAACTACTTCATGACGGGTTACCGCCATCCCCCCGACGATCGCCACCGGAGCTACTTCGACCTCGCCTCCGGGGAGGAGTGCGCCCAAGAGGGGACCGCACCCCAGCCCCCAAAGAGCGGACCACGAGCTGGGCCTGGCTTCCCGCCCATCGAGCCATCGAGAGGTTTAAGAGCGCTTACGCGGGAAGAGGCTCAGGCACTGGCTGCGCGCACCGACTTCACCTGGCACCAGCGGTTTGAGCTCGCTCCCGGCGTATTCACTCCGGGCGTCAGCGACGTTGGATTTCTCCTCCAAGCCGCTCAAATTCCCGAACGCCTCGACGGCGCGACGGTCCTTGACATCGGAACCACGAACGGAGGAGCAGCATTCGAGTGTGAACGGCGCGGGGCGAGTCGTGTCGTCGTCGTCGACATCGCCGACCCGGAATGGTTCGGATTCGCCGCGATCAAGGAAAGGCTTGGCTCGCGTGCGGAGCACGTTCAGGCAAGCATCTACGAGCTGCCCGCGCTCCTGCACGAGACGTTCGACGTCGTGCTGTTCTGGGGTGTCCTGTACCACCTCCGTCATCCCCTACTGGCGCTGGACAATGTTCGTCGGCTCGCTCGTGGGCACGTGTCCATCGAGACTGCCGTTGCCGATCACGAGCTCAACCAGGATTACCGCGAGCGCCCCGTCGCGCGCTTTTACCGCCGGGATGAGCTCGCCGGCGACAGTAGTAACTGGTTCGCGCCCACGGTGGCGGCACTCACGGACTGGTGCCAGTCTTGTGGGCTGTCACCGACCCACGTCGAGAGCTGGCCCAGGGGCGCACCGACCCGCGCGATGATCGTGTCCCTGACGAGAGAGCCTGAGTATCTGGCGCTGTCCTACGAACGACCGTTGACCTGCTCAGTGACTGGACACGGTGCACACTTCGGAAGTCTGGGATAGCAGGGTCCCCTGCCGATTCGCGGCGGGCCGAGGACGCGCAAGAGTCAATCGCGAACAGTCGCACCGTGGTCAGAATCGATGAGGGATGTCGCGCTGGTGGACGGGGTGCTGCAAAAATTGAGGACGTGACCGCCACCGAAGCGCCGCATCAGGCCGGAGGCCCGGTCGCAGCCAAAACCAGTCGGCCACGCTTGCGCCCCCAAGCATCGGGCGCGCTCGTTTGGGTGGTGGTGCCGCTCGCGATCGTGGCGTTGGCGTGGCAGCCCCTCGTCCTCGCTCCCGCGCCTGGGCTCGACCCGAGCTGGATGGCAGCCCTCGCCATGGCAGTCCACAACGGGATCGGCTTCGGTGACCACGCCGTCTTCAGTTACGGACCGCTTGGCTTTCTGCAGAACTCCACTCTCTGGTACAGCGGCCTGGGCATGGCCTCGTTCGCCTACGCCCTCTTGACTCGCTTCGCGCTCGGCATGGCTCTGTATTTCGGTGCGCGCCGATCTTTCGGTCCCGTACTCGCCTTCGTGTTTGCGGTCATCGTTGCAAGCGTGACTTACAACCAACCGTCAGAGTGGATCGTCGTCCTGATCGTGATGGTAGGTGCGGCAACGAGCGAGCTGAGCCGCCGCCGAGTGCTCCTCATAGCGACGGCAGCCGGAGCCGCGGCGGGTATCGAGCTCCTCGGCAAGACTTCAGTGGGTGTTGACCTGACCGTGATGACCGCGGTCTTCCTCATCAGTCTTCCGGGGCGCCGGCGCGATTATGCGTGCGCTGCCGTTAGTGCATTCGTGGGGGCTCTCATACTGGGCTGGGTGGCGAGCGGTCAGGACGTTGGCGCGCTTCCCGACTACGTGAAGTACTCGCTTCAGGTGATCTCGGGCTACTCGGCCGCGATGAGCACCGCCGCGGCGGGTCTCGGCTGGCAATCGACCGCCGCCATCGTCGCACTGGGCGTCGGGTTATGGGGGGCGTTACACACAACCAGGGATTCCCCACCGCGCCAACGGGTCGGCGTGGCGCTGGTTTGGATCGTGTACTGGTTCTTCATTTTCAAGGAAGGCTTCGTGCGGCACGATAGCGGCCACGCAAGCATCTTCTTCAACGCGATGCTCGGTGGCTTCCTCGCCTTTCGGTGGCGTCCGGAGTACCGACCGGCGGCGGTTGCCTGCGGCGCCTTGTTGCTCTCAGTGTCGCTGGCCGTAGTGGCACAGCCGCTGTCCACGGTGCTCGACCCGACAGCAAACGTCAGAATCATGGTTGATCAGCTTCGGGACGTGCTGGGGAGCAATCGGCGGTCGGCGATCATCGCGGCCGGACGCGCCGCGATCAAGGGTGCCGAGCCACTGGATCAACGGACCCTGGCGCTTCTCGGCAAGCACACAGTCGCCATATATCCAAGCGAAATCGCATTGGCCTGGGCCTATGGGCTGAACTGGGACCCGATTCCCGTGCTGCAGTCCTACACCGCCTACACGACCGGGCTTGATCGGCTCGATGCCAACTTTCTCGCATCGACAGATTCGCCACAGCGCATCCTCATCCAGCAGCCGATAAGCATCGATGGTCGGATCCTGTCCTTCGACGAGCCACTGACGAGCCGAGAGATGCTCTGCCGCTTCCGCGAGCTCTACGCGACTGAGTCGGTGGCCGTTCTAGCTCGTGGAGCCAACCGTTGCTCGGCGCCTACTCGGCTATCGACCGTCCACGCGCACTGGGGCCAGTTCGTCACGGTCCCGCCGCCACCTAATGACCATTCGCTTGTGTTCGTCCGAGTGTCGGGAGCCGGCCCCGCCGGGTTTGAGCGATTGAAGGCCTTGCTCGACAAGCCTGCCATCCGTCTGGTACTGATCAACGGACGGCCGAACCGCTTGATCACCGGTACGGCGAATGACGGCCTCCCGCTCCGGGCGAGCGCTGGGACCGACTTCACGCCACCCTTCAACGTCGCCGTGGACGCTCACACGATCTCAATCATCGAGCAGGGGACGATCCCGACCAGCGGGACGATCGTGTACTCGTTCTATGCCCAGTCATTCGATTCGGGACCGGCCGGACCCCATCGGCTCGGCTGAGCCGTATCGACGGCTATCTCCGGCCGTCGCCACAACCGCGAATTCGCCGGCAACGAAGCGGTCGCGCTCGACATTTCCTGTTCCATTTGGATGGAACACGAAGGCGGACGCAAATCCCGCCTCACGGCAGAGCTCGAGCGCAACTTCGGGAAATACGGGCCGCTGGTGACTCAGGTCGACCCAAAACGTCTTCAACGCCGGGAGTGAATGCGGATTGACCGTCTCAGCGATCAGCAAGCCGTCGTTAGTGAGCTTGTGCAGCGCGAGGGCAAGCAGCCGGCGAAGCTGGGTCTCCGTGAGGTGCTCGATCACCTGGGCCGTAAAGACGACTCCTAGGCTGCCATCCGGCTGCTGTTCGAGACACTCGAGGCCGTCCGCCTGAATTACGTCCGCATGACCTTTCTCGTGACAGCGAGCCACCATGCCGGCATCGGCGTCCACGCCGATGAACGGAATCCCGGCATCCCGGAGGAGGTCGAGCAACTCTCCCCGGCCGCAGCCGAAGTCGAACACCGGCTGCCGTTCGCCGATGATGGATAGATACCTGCGCTGCCGCTCGCGGATGAACTCCTCCGAGCCGCGGAAGACGTCCTCGAACGCCCGATATTCATCGTCGCCGGTGGAGCCGTCTGCCGTGTTGTACGCGAGGACGACCCCCGCCTCCGGTTCACGCCTCGTGACAAACGGCGTGCCTTCCATGAATGGGATCGCGTGGGTCTCCGCTTCGAGACGATCGATCCGTTCCACGAGGTAGTCGACGAGCTTTGCTCGCTCGTCCGCAGCCCGACGTTCGACGGCCACACGCCGCGTATCGCGGAGGTAGGTTTCCTCCATTCGAAGCTGGTCCGGCACTAGGTAATCGAGCGTCCGGTCGATGTTTTGGAGGGTCTCGAGCATTTCTGCGTTGACTGTCAGCTGATGAGCCGTGAACGGCTTGATGATCCGGAGCACCGCCTCCCGAAGCGCAGAGCGTGCGAAACCCCCAGGCTCGTATGGCGCTAACCCGCGCTCAACCCGATCGGCAAGGTCCGCGAGCGTGCTCGACTGCGGATAGAACGCCGCGCGACCCTCACGGGCAGCACGGGCCTGGACGCGGCGAAGGCGCGCTGTTATTTGCTGGCCGGCGGCTTCAGAAGAGTGGGTGCGGCGAATGTCGACGGCGGCGCGCCTGCCGCGCTCAAGCGACTCTTCACGATCGTCGAAGACCTCGCGCATGAGGCGCGCAGCATGCTGGACGTTTGGATTTGCCCACTCCCCATCCGGCGGATACGGCTCCGCTCCCTCGCCGATCGGGACGAGATCGTAGTCGACCAGGTAGCTGTTCCAGGCCGTCATGAAGTCCATGTTGCCCGAGTAGGACGTGGCAATCACCGGCTTGCCCAGGAACATTGCCTCTGCCATCGTGAGCCCGAATCCCTCGGACCGGTGAAGTGACACGTAGCAGTCACATGCCGCAGTCAAAGCGTTCTTCTCGTCAGGGGTCAGGTACTGCTCGATCAACTCAATGTCGGGACGATCCGCGATGGCCTGGTGAAGCTGCGCGTGTTGCAGCGCGTCGTGGTCAGCATTGATGCACTTGATTACGAGCTTTGCCCCTGACTCGGGGACAAAGGCCTGGCTGAAGGCCCGTACAAGCCCGAGTGGGTTCTTGCGCTCGAAGACGCTCAGATAGTCAAACGAGAACAGGAACACGAATTCGTCCGGCGAGAAGTTGAAGAGCTCGCGCCCCCTCGGAGGGGCTGCCGGCATCTCGATCGGAAGGGGGATTCGAATCACCGGCACCGTCGCCACCGACGAGACGGCGCGGGCCACGTGATGGCTGGGCGCCCAGACCTCATCGACGAGCGCGAATGCGTCCGCCCAGTCCCCTGGCGGAGTCGCGGTGACCTCCCAAAACCACAGCCCGATCGTGTAGCGCCCGGCGAAAAACTGCGAGCCGGCATGCTGGGCAAAGTCGGGAAGCGCGTCGGCATTCATGCAGACCAGGTTGATCGGGTACCGGGCGTTTCTGTGGTCCAGATAGGTGAATGGGTGTCCTTGCCGACTAAGCGGGACGGTGCGTCCGTGCAGTGGTAGGACCGGCACGCCGACCGCATCGAGGGCGTTGACCATCTGCCGTCCAGCCTCCCCTACTCCCAGCTCCGAGCGGAAGTACCCCACAACGTTGACCCCGAACGGCGGCTCCGATGGCGGTGCGGGGATTGCCGTGACGTCTACCGGCGGCGGCGCCACGGCGGGCGCCTCGGACGCCGGCAGCAACTGTTCTGGGAGGTCTAGCTCAGTCCGTCCGTGTTCCCACGCCCACCTGACGTAGTCGGCCCGGTCCGCTCCGGAGAGGTCCGGAAAGGCGCGCTGAAGATCGTCGCGCTGCTCGTAGATTTCCGCCAACAGGCGCGTGATGCCAGGAGGGGAATCCTCGTCCTGCGCAGTCAACCAGGCGGCGAACGCCTCGTAGCCGGAAGCCTTGAGTGGAGAGCTGTGGAGCTCGCCGCGATCTTCGCCCTTCCGGAACAGTCTGCGAAGAATCGGGTTGAAGGAGGCGCCATCCGCCAGCCGCCCCAGGTCGTACTCCCACGCCTTGGCTACGGCGTATCCGTCCGAGTCGAGGGCAGCCGCGTATTCGCGGCAGAGCCTGTCCAGCGCCGGCCGTTTCTCGAGTTTGATGCGCGTCTGATGGCGGCTGAGGGCGTCCAGTCGGCCGGGGTCAAAGCCGCTGAAGTGGAAGAAAACGAGCGGCCGCCCGTCGACGGTGTAGGAGATGCCGTCATGGTCGAGCTCTCGCGCATGCAGATTCCAGTACGCGACGTTGAACTCCGGATCGCGGACGATCGCGTAGTCCGGCATCAACCCGGGCACGAGGTCCATCCAGCGCTGGTCGACGAAATAGCCATACACCGGATCGACGCGGCAATCCCGTCGGAGCCGGTCCGACCACCAGTCGAGCAGCTGATCGGTTGCCGGGCTACCTGCCAGCGAGATGTAGCCAAGGTTGAAGACCCCGGCGATCATGATGTCGACCTGCGAAGGGTGCTCGCCGTCAAACGGGATTGGCACCGTGTTATGAGGAATCAGGACGAGCCTATGCTCAAGCGCCAACTGCTCGAGGCGGTTCAACGACCCGAATACTTGTATGTCCGGATCGAGGTACGTGATGGCCTGTGAGCCGCGGTCCAGCAGATGCCTGAGCAGCCATGGCTTGACCGCCGTAGAGAGCTCGAGCACGTCATACCGGGCCGCCATGTGACCGAACTCGTCGCAGCCGAGATCCGCCGGCGTCATGATCTCGAAGGGCTCCTTCCCGGGCTCCAGGTAACCGTTGGCGTCGTCGATGACCAGCACGAAGAACCGGCCGCCCGGGTGATGCTCTGCGAACGAGCGGGCCAGAACGCGCGCGTGTGCGGCGTAATTCTTCGCGATGATCGTGCAGACGTCCATTCGCCTCCGCCCCAATCCGGGTTGGCCAGGAGCCGAGATTATCGGAGGAAGCGGCTCCGACCACGGACGTTGGCGCTCCAGGCGGCGCCCGGGTAGCGATCCGGCATAATCGCGCCCCTCGATGCGGATTCTGATCACGGGCGGCGCCGGGTTCATCGGCGCGAACGTTGCGATCGGGCTCGCCGGTCGGCACCGAGACTGGGAGATCTGGGCGCTCGACAACCTCCGCCGCCGGGGCTCCGAGCTTAACCTCGCCCGCTTGCGCGAGATCGGGGTCACGTTCATGCACGGCGATGTGAGGGAGCTCGACGATCTTTTGTCGATCGGTGATGTGGACGCACTCGTCGAATGCTCGGCGGAGCCATCTGCCCTCGCAGGGTTTGACGGCAGTCCAGACTATGTCGTGAAGTCGAACCTGCTCGGGGCCTACAACTGCCTTGAGCTGGCACGCCGCCGTCGGGCCTACGTGTTGTTCTTATCGACGAGCCGGGTGTACCCGGTCGGCGCTCTCCGGAGGTTGGCATTCGAGGAGCAGGAAAGCCGCTTCGAGCTTATGACCGAACAGCCCTTCGCCGGCGCCGGCCCCGCGGGGATCTCAGAGGAGTTGCCGCTCGACGGTGCCAGGACACTCTACGGATCGACGAAGCTCGCCGCCGAGCTGCTAATCGCGGAGTATCGGGACGCCTACGGACTTCAGGCCGTCGTCGACCGATGCGGGGTGGTCGCAGGCCCTTGGCAGATGGGCAGGGTCGACCAGGGCGTGTTCACGTACTGGATGCTCGCCCACCACTTTCGCCGCCCGCTGCGATACATCGGGTTTGGCGGTACTGGCAAACAGGTCCGCGACCTGCTGCATGTCGAGGATCTCCTCGAGTTACTCGACGAGCAGATCCAGTTTCCGGAGCGTTGGGACGGCGCCAAGCTCAACGTCGGGGGCGGTCGCGAATGCAGCCTCTCGCTGTTGGAGACCACCGCGCTCTGCGCGCAGATCACCGGTAACGAGATTGAGGTGGGCAGGGTCCCCGAGACCCGCCCCGGCGACGTTCCGATTTACGTTTCGGACTGCCGACAGCTGTTCGAACGTACCGCTTGGCGGCCGCGACGCACTGCACGCGACGTGCTCGCGGACATCGAGACCTGGATCGCAGCCAACGAGGACGCGGTTCGAAGCGCCCTATGAGATCGGACGTCGTCCCACGACCAGGAACTGTTTCCCCAGCAGCCGCCAGGCCAACGGCATCCGCAGGTATTGGCGGATGAGACTGGAGGACGGAGGCAGTCGCCCCGTGAACGAATAGGGTAGGAACCGCGCATGCGCGCGCTCGGGGTCGAATCCAGCCGCATAGAGATGCTCCTGGATCGCTTGGTGCGTAAAGATCAGCGTGTGATCCGCCATATCGAAATACTGCGCGGCGCAGTAGCGGAAATTCGGCCCCATGATCGCGATCCGGCCACCGGGCTTGGTCGCCGCAAACATGCGTTCGAGGAAGGTTGCCACCGCCTCCTGAGTCGTTAGATGCTCCAGGAAGTTCGAGACAAAGATCCCTTCGAAATGGGCTGGAGGAAGTTCCGCCTCGACTGCGTCCGCGATGAGGACGCGGACGTCTGAGGCATACGTCCCCTCGGCATAGGCAACCCTATCCATGGCCCAGCGCTCCGGCGCCGGGACCGCGTTGATGAACTCGCCCCGGCCCGCCGCGGGGTCCAGCACGACCTCGGGACGCCCGAGTCGCCCGTGAATATAGAGTGCAATCTCCCGCCAGACCGCCGCGCGGGCGCCCTGGTCGACGTTGCGGAAGCGATACTCGTAGAGGCGCTGGTAGTCCATCGTGGCCTGAAGCCGACTGGGGCCCATCAGCGTCGGCACCATAGCGGCTTCGTCCACGGCTTGCGCCCGCCGCGGCGGGCGCGATGCGCCTCACCTTGTGGTTGACTACGGATCATGCCGACGGCGATAGTCACAGGATCTGGTGGTCTGATTGGTTCCGAGTCGACGCAGCATTTCGTCGATGCCGGCTATGAGGTGGTGGGCTTGGAGAACGACATGCGCGCGCAGTTCTTCGGACCCTCTGCCTCCACCGCCCACACGACCCAGCGGCTCTGCGAGACGCTCGGTAGCTCGTTCCGCTCCGTCGAGGTCGACATCCGCGATGTCGACGCTGTCAGTCGGGTGTTTGCCGAGCACGCCCCCTCGCTCGAGCTTGTGATCCACACCGCCGCACAGCCATCGCACGACTGGGCTGCCTCGGACCCACACACCGATTTCACGGTCAACGCCAACGGCACGCTGAACCTCCTCGAGGCCACCCGGAGCCACGCGCCGGACGCCACATTCATCTTCTGCTCCACCAACAAGGTCTACGGGGACCTGCCCAACCATCTCCCCTTGCTCGACGTCGGGCGCCGTCTCGAGCTCCCCGAAGATCATCGGTACGCGCAGGGAATCGATACATCGATGTCGATCGACGCCTCGACTCACTCGTTGTTCGGTGTGTCGAAGGCGTCCGCAGACCTTCTCGTCCAGGAGTACGGACGCTACTTCGCCATGCCCACAGTGTGTTTCCGCGGTGGTTGCCTGACTGGCCCTAACCATGCCGGGGCAAAGCTCCACGGCTTTCTCTCTTACCTAATGCGCTGCACCATGACCGGCGACCCGTACACGATCTTCGGCTACGAAGGCAAGCAGGTGCGAGACAACATCCACTCCGCCGACCTGGTCGAGGCGTTCCATGCCTTCCACCGGTCTCCGCGTACAGCTTCTGTATACAACATCGGCGGCGGTCGTAACAGCAATTGCTCGATGCTCGAAGCAATTGAGTTGTGTGAGCAGATCGCAAGCCGCGAGCTCAATTGGGAGCTTTCTGATGTCAACCGCATCGGCGACCACCGCTGGTGGATCTCGGATCTCGAGCCGTTCCGGCTCGATTACCCCGCCTGGAACATTACCCACGACGTCGAGACGGTCCTGCGTGAGATATACGAGCACAACGCCGAGCTCTGGCTCGCGGCGCGATGAAGCTCTCGGTCGTCATTCCGGCGCACAATGAAGTGGAGTCGATCGGCGAGACCGTCGATCGGACGGCCAGGGAGCTGAGACGAGCCGGCATAGACCACGAGATTCTGGTCATCGACGATGCAAGCGGCGATGGGACCGGCGATGCGGTCGCGACAATTGCTCAGGAGAATCCAAACGTCAGGTGTGTTCGGTCACACCTGCCGCCGGGATTTGGACAGGCGGTCCGTGCGGGACTTGAGCTCTACACGGGCGATGCGGTGGCAATCATGATGGCGGATCTGTCCGACTCCCCTCAGGATCTGGTCCTCTACTACCGCATCCTTGAACATGGCTATGACTGCGCCTTCGGAACGCGCTTTGGGCATGGTGGCTCGACGCATGACTATCCCCGCGTGAAGCTGATCGTCAATCGGATCGCTAACTTCTGCATCCGGGTGCTGTTCCAGCACGGATACAATGACACAACCAACGCGTTCAAGGCCTACCGTCGGTACGTGATCGACCAGCTCGAGCCCCTCCTTTCGAATCACTTCAACCTAACCGTGGAATTGCCGCTCAAGGCTGTCGTACGTGGATACAGTTATGCCGTCGTGCCCGTGTCCTGGACCAACCGTCAGCACGGCGCCTCGAAGCTGCGGCTGCAAGAGATGGGCAGCCGCTACGTGTTCATAATTCTCTACGTGTGGCTCGAACATCACCTCAGCCGTGGTGACTACCGACGCAAGGACATCCCCGAGCCAGCGGCGAGAAAGCCACGCGAGCGCGTGCTGGTCGATAACGGGAAGCATTTCGCTCGTTGAGAACTGGCTGCGTCGGCGACCTGACGCGACGGCGGGGCACTGGCCAGTCGGAACATGAGTGAACCGACGCCCGTCAACCGCGAATGGGCCACGATGTTGGGGCTTTGGGAACTCGCCGCCCTGGGGTGCTTCCTGGGCGTCGCCTTCAAGCCCTCCGCGAGCGTCCACGTGGGAACCGGGTTACAGATCCTTGATCTCGTGCGGGTCTTCGCCACGACCGCGCTGGCAATCGTCCTGGTCCTAGGTCCGGGTCTCGCGCTGCGGACCCACCTTCGCCGACACATCGAGATTGGGTTCGTGCCGCTTCCCGGGCTGGCGCTCCTGGTTCTCACCGGCAGCGTCGCTTGGGGAGTCGGCCGTGCCGGATGGGTCCACCCTCGGGCGGTCTGCCTGATGATCATCGTTCCCGTCCTTGCCTGGCTCCTGCTCAGCTTGGTGCGCGCCGGCCGCGGCGCGCTGCTCAGACCCGGGGAGGGCCGCGTCCTGTTGCTGATCGCCGCGGCGCTCGGTATTGCCATCGCCCGCTCGCTCTGGTCGCTCGGCCCCCCCGGCGAGCTTTACGGCGGCACTACCAATCGCACTCTCGAGGTCGGGAACCTCTCTGACAGCCGTATCCCCTGGCAGGTCGTCAACCTAGTGGCAAACGGTATCTCCCCCTTCAGCGCCCTTGCCAGCACACATTTCTTCCCGTATACGTTCTCCGACCGTGGGCCGTTGGCCGGGCTGGCCAGCGTTCCGGTAGTCATGCTCACCGGCGGACACCCCCCCGCCATCGTCGACAACCCGCCGTGGACGCCGTTCGACGCCGAGGGCTTCATGGCCTATCGATTGGCCATGATGGTGTTCGCCGCCACATCGTTTTTGTCCCTCTGGACGCTGACTCGTCGTCTCGGCGGTGAGAAGGCGGCTCGACTCGCCCTGCTGCTGGCCCTAACGACACCATTCCTGGTCCACGAGATCTGGTTCACGTGGCCCAAGATGCTGGCCGCCTCTTTGGTGCTCCTGTCCGTGGTGGCCCTCTTGGATGGCCGTCCACTCATCGCCGGACTGCTGGTCGGAGCCGGTTATCTGGCTCATCCGCTCGCCTTGCTCGCGCTGCCGGCCCTGGGGCTGATCGCGCTCTGGCCCCTCACTGGGGCCGAGCTCCGCCGTCCCCGAGTGCGTCAGCTGCTGTTCCTGGTCGCCGGTGTCGCGGTCTTCGCCGTCGGATGGCGACTATTCAACGGGTCCCACTACACCCAGTCCACGTTTCTAAGTTATCTGACCCAAGCCGACCAACCACCCGGAGTGGCAGTGACGGTCTCGAAGTGGATCGCCGATCGCCTGATCTCACTCGGGAACACCGTGATCCCGCTTCGCCTGTTTTTCTTCTCCTCGCATGACCCCTACGTGAACTCCATTTACGGCCCGTCTCCGCCGATCGTGCACTTCTTCTTCCAGTACTGGTACACGCTGCCGTTCGGCGTTGGCATTTTCTTCTATCCGCTTCTTCTGGAAAGCGTGGGACAAGCGTTGAGAAGATGGCCTTGGCCGGTCACCGCTACCGTTCTGGCGCCATTCGCAGTGTTCGTGATCTGGTGGGGCGCCGAGTCCGTCGGCCTGCTCCCGGCCGGCCTCCATTTCTGGATCTTCACCCTGGTCGT
>Ga0335075_10004642_pt1 | contig 21437 bp, 13 predicted proteins | sample Lox_Sample_24_FD_206723 | JGI IMG/M metagenome (GOLD analysis project Ga0335075, IMG submission 206723) | Soil microbial communities from Loxahatchee National Wildlife Refuge, Florida, United States - Lox_Sample_2.4 | ecosystem: Environmental > Terrestrial > Soil > Wetlands | place: USA...
GCGCGGCCTTGCGATAGGGTTTGTTCCAGTCGAGACCGTTCTCGTGCATCGAAAAAAGGATGCGCCGATGCACGGGCTTGAGCCCGTCGCGCGCGTCAGGCAGCGCGCGGGCAACGATGACGCTCATGGCGTAATCGAGGTAGGAGCGCTTCAGCTCGTCCTCGATCGCAATATTGCTGATGCCTGCGCCAGACGGGCCGCCGGGCGCCGCGATATCGCTCAATTTCCGCTCCTTAAAGGGGCCGTTTTCAGGCCGCGCTGTGAGGCCCAAAGGTGGGGGCAAAACCTAGCATTTTGCGGCGCAGCAGCGCCAGCAAAAAGAGGCCGGGCATCCACGCGGAAAAGGCTGAAATTCCCGCTTCCTAGAATGGAATTTCGTCGTCCATTTCGTTGCGTTCGAAACTTGCCGGCGGCTCCGCCGGGCCGCCCATGCGTGCCGGCGCACCGCCGCCCTCGCCGCGGCTGTCGAGCATCACCAATTCCCCGCGGAACCGCTGCAGCACCACCTCGGTCGAATAACGTTCGGCGCCGTCCTTGTCGGTCCATTTGCGGGTCTGGAGCTGGCCCTCGAGATAGACTTTCGCGCCCTTGCGCAGATATTGCTCGGCGACCTTGGCGAGGTTCTCGTTGAAGATCACCACGCGGTGCCATTCGGTGCGTTCCTTGCGCTCGCCGGTGCCCTTGTCGCGCCAGGTCTCCGAGGTCGCCACCGAAAGGTTGATGATCGGGTCGCCTGCATTGGTGCGCCGGACATCGGGGTCCTTTCCGAGATTGCCCACCAGAATCACCTTGTTCACGCTGCCGGCCATGTCCGTCTCCGCTTCTCGCTTTTCCCAACGTTAGCCGCCCCGCCCGGCCCCGCGCCATCGCGCGGTTCCCGCCGGCCTGTGGACAGAACGCGACAGATTTAGCATGCGTTCCTGTTTTGTTCAATACGCCCATGATCCCTTGCTGTCGGCACCCCCAGGCGCTCCGGTCGAATCAGCATCGCCCAGGAACCCTTGCCGCTCAGACGCGGCGCCAGGAAGGAAGGTGCGGGCTGTCCGCTTGAATCCCCCGGCGGGAACCGCAACCGCCATTTCGGGCGTGATATCGGCGCCGCTATCGACCCACCACGTTCCCGACAGAACCATCTGGATGCGATCCGTCGCGCAGCTGTGCGGCGCGCGCTGAACCAGCCCGGATTCCATTTCATCAGGACGAGGTACGGTCCCGGCTTGTTGAAATCGCCATGGAGCCTGGCCATTTCGCCGCTGTGCGGCGGCAGCCCGTCACACGAAGAAAAGCTGATGTCATTGTGCTGCAGAACGAATGTCTGCTTCGGATCGATCGGCGAAGCCTCGGCCCTGTCAGCAGCAAGTGCGGTCAGTAGCGATGAAAGAAGAAACGTTCGGCGCTCCATGTTTGTCTCCTTTGCCTCGGTCTTCATTTCCTGTCGGACAACCGCGTGGCGTCGCGGTCTGAAGGAAGATCCGTCGTGTCCCACCCGCCGCCGAGCGCTCGGATCAGCGCGACGTTCGCCACCGACAGCCGTGTGCGAATGTCGAGCGCCGCCTGCTGCGCCTGAAGCAATGCGGTCTGCGCGGTGACGACTTCCAGATAGCTTTCCGCGCCGTCGCGATAGAGATTGAGGGCGATGTCCAGCGAACGCTGCGCAGCCTTCGCACCCGCCTCGTCATCGGCGAATTCACGGCCCAGCCATTGGCGAAGCGCGAGGTTGTCTTCCACCTCCCGGTATGCGTTGAGCACGGTCGCGCGATAATTCGCCCCGGCCTCGCGGAATTTGGCGTAGGCCGCCGCCTCCTGGGCGTCGAGCGCCCCTCCGGTCAGCAAGGGCAGCGTCACCGAAGGACCCAATGTCCAGAAGGTGTTGGGCCAGCTGAACAGGTTGAGTTGCGTGCTTTGGGTTCCACCAAGCAGGTTGAGCGAGAACGAAGGATAGAAGGCGGCGCGGGCGACGCCGATCTCGCTGTTGGCGGCGCTGACGGCCCGCTCCGCTTCGGCGATGTCGGGCCTGCGCTGCAGCAACTCGGACGGAACTCCGGCCGGTACATCCGGCAGCCGGAACGAGATCACTTGCGCAGGAATCGAGAAATCACTCGCGGGCTCGCCCACCAGCACCGCAATTGCATGCTCCATGAGCGTCCGCTGCGCGTAGATGTCGGCGAGCGTCGCGCGAACCGTATCCAGTTGCGTCTGGGCGCGGGAGACATCGAGGCCCGACGCGATCTTGCCCTCGAAGCGCCGCCTGGTGAGGTCCAACGCCTCCTGATAATCATTTGTCGTTTCCCCGAGGAGACCGGCGTCGGCATCGAGGCCGCGCAACAGGAAGTAGTCCGTCGCCAGTTCGCCCTGAAGACTGAGATGCACCGTCGCCAGATCGGCTGCGCTGGCCTGCGCCGATGCCACGCCGGCCGCCGCTTCGTTGCGGAGCTTGCCCCAGATATCGATCTCGTAGCTCGCCGCGACATCGAGCTGATTGGCACCGTAATAATTCGGCTGCGCGGCGCCACGCAGCGGACGGTCCTGGGATTGTTTGTCGGTCGACAGGAACCCATCCAGTTCGGCCTGCGGATAAAGGCCGGCCGCGGCCTCTGCGGCGAATGCCCGTGCCTGGTCATAGCGCGCGACGGCCGCCGCCAGATCCGGGTTCGCCGGCCCTATCCGATCTTCGAGCCCATCGAGCGTCGCATCCTCATATTGCTGCCACCATGCGCCGCGCGGGAGACCGTCCATCGGCTTTGCCGGCTGCCACGGACCCGTTTCCTTATAGTCCGTGGGCACAGTGACAAGTGGCGCGCGATAAGCAGGCGCCAGATCACAGGCGCTCAGAAGCCAGGCGAATGCGACGACGTATGTGTATCGCGGAGTCATGTTTCAGTTCTCTTTGGCTACCGCCGCGCGCGAAGCGGCCACGCTGACCTTCTGGCCGGCCTGCAACGTCTCCGGCGGACTGTCGATCACACGATCGGCCGTAGACAGGCCGGAGAGAATTTCGACGCTGTCGCCGAAATCCCGACCCAGCCGGACGGGTTTGAATTCCACGCGGTTGTCGGCACCCAGGACGGCAAGCTCGATTCCTCTGTCGACCGGAACGAGCGCGGTGGCGGGCACGCGCACAACGTTTTGATTGCCGGTGATCTCGAATCGAACGTCGCAATAAGCACCGGCGGAAAGCCGGCCATCGGCATTATCCGCCTGCAGCTCGACGAGCATGCTGCGCGAGGCAGCTTCCATCGCGTGCGAGGTCGTCACGACCACCGCATCGAATTGCCGGCCGGGAAATTGCGGCAGTTGGAATGTCGCCCGCGTTCCGGGCTCGATGGCTGCCGAAAACGCCTGCGGAACCTGAACGTAGATGCGGACCCGGTGCAGATCGGAGAGTTCGAACAATTCCTGCCCGCTGTTCCCCGCATTGATCAAGGCACCGATATCCGTCTTGCGGGCGGTGACAATGCCGTCAAAGGGGGCGACGATGGTCTTGAACGCTTCCATCGCCGCCAGCTGCGCCACCTTTGCCTGCGCGGCGTCGACGACGGCTTTCTTTGCTGCCTCTTCGCCGGTTTTTTCGTCCGCCGATTGCTGCGACACCGATTCCGAAGGCAGAAGCGCATTCCAGCGGCGCGCGGTGAGAGCCGCCAATTGTTCGTTTGCTTTGGCGGTAGCGAGGTCGGCCCTGGCCTGCTCGAATTGCTGGTCGAGGTCGGGAGCCTCGATGACCGCGAGTGTTTGTCCGGCCTTCACATGGGTGCCGATATCCGCCTGCCAGCTCTTGAGATAACCGCTGACCCGCGAATAGATCGCCGCCCTGTTGATGGGCTGGATCGTGCCCGGCAGCGTCAATGCGTTTGCCTTGCCGCCTTGTTGCAGCACGGCAAGCGAAACGGTCGCGACGGACTGCCTGGCCGTCCAATGGGCGAGGCTTTGCTGGTCGAGAATTCGCACAACGATGCCGATCGTCGCGACCGTGCAGGCGATCGCGAGTACGGCGATGCCTGTCCGTTTCAGCCGGCGGAGATTGGGTGCAAGGACGGAATCCGACGCCATCGGTTGCTCCATTGCTCAGGTGTTGGTCACCGCGCGTGCCGGTACCTCGGCTCTCTTCACGTCGCGCGCGTGTATGAGGCTGAACACGGTGGGAACAAGAAAAAGCGTGGCCGATGTCGCAAAGATCAGGCCGCCGATCACGGCGCGGCCAAGCGGCGTGTTCTGGCCCGGTTCGATCGCCATCGGAAGCATGCCGATCACCATTGCAAGCGCCGTCATCAGCACGGGACGGAATCGCGTACTGCCCGCCTCCATCGCGGCGGTCAGGGCATCGGCGCCGTCCGCCATGCGCTCGCGCGCAAAGGCGATCACAAGGATGCTGTTGGCGGTGGCGACGCCCATGCACATGATGGCGCCGGTCAGCGCCGGCACGGAGAGCGTCGTGCCGGTGACAAACAACATCCATACAACGCCGGCAAGCGCGGTCGGAAGCGCCACAACGATCACGAAGGGATCGCGCCAGGATTGAAAGTTGACGACGATCAGGAGGTAGATGAGCACGATGGCAAAGGCGAGCCCCGCGAACAGTTGCTCATAGGCGCTCGTCATTGTGGCCACCTGGCCGCGCATGACGGCGTGCGCGCCGCGCGGCAGCCGGTTCGCCGTATCCTGCATCGCGCGGCGGATGTCGGACGCGACACCGCCGAGATCGCGCCCCTCGGTCGTTGCGTAAATGTCGATAACGGGACGCACATTGTAGTGAGAAATGACGGCGTTGCCGGGCGTCCGGCTGATTGTTGCCAGACCACCGAGCAGTTGCGACGGGCCGCCTGTCCCGGAAGTGAGCGGCATGTTCCGCAATGCAGCCATGGTGTCGACATCGTATTGCGGGGTCTCGACCGACACGGGATAGGAGACACCATTCTTCGGATCCAACCAGAAGGTCGGATTGGTCTGGGTGCTGCCCGCCAGCGTATCGAGCATGGCGGTCGCCGCGTCGCGCTCATTGATGTTGACCAGCCCGGCCAATGTGCGATTGATGCGGACTCTCAGCGTCGGTTGATGAAAGGCCTGCTGGATGCGCGCATCGGCAATTCCGGTGACGCGATCGATCCGCGACAGCAACTGGCCGGCATATTTCCGATCGGCCTCGAGATCATTGCCCACGATCTGTACATCGACGGGAGACGGCACGCCGAAATTGAGAATTTGACTGACCATATCGGCCGGCAGGAAGGAAAAGGTTACGCCGGGGAAACGGCGGGGCAATTGTTCGCGCATCGTCCTGACGTAACCGGCCGTCGGCGCGTGGCCCGGCTTCAGGCTTATCAGAATGTCGGCATCCTCGACACCGATCGTTCCCGAATTGTTGTAGGCCATATTGATGGCGCTGACCGAAAGACCGATGTTGTCGACAATTCCGCCCAGCTGATCAGACGGAATGATCCGGCGGATCGCCGCGCCGACCGTGTCGCATAATTTCGTGGTTTCCTCGATTCGCGTGCCGGTCTGCGCTCTCACATGGAGCTTGATCTGACCGCCATCGACATTCGGAAAGAAGTTCTCGCCCAGGAACGGGACAAGTCCGAAGGAGAGCAGGGAGCAAGCAACGAAGCCTGCGATTGCCGTGAGGCTGTTGGCGAGGCTGAGCTGCAGCAATCCGCGATAATGCGCCCGCACACGTTCGAAACGATGCTCGAATCCCCGCTGGAAGCGGAGAAGCGCGGCACCGAGCCTTGCGAACGCGCCAGGAACCGCGTGGCCGGCGGCGTCGGCATTGTCGTGCAATGCCTGGTTCCGCAGAAGGTGGTTCGCGAGCGTCGGCACCAATGTGTAGGTAAGAAGGTAGGACGCCATCAGCGCGAAGACGAACGCTTCGGCGAGGGGACGGAACAGGTAACCGGCGACGCCGCCCAGTCCGAACATCGGTACGAAGGCGATACAGATGCACAACAGCGAGACCGTCGCCGGGACCATGATCTGCCGCGCGCCGTCGAGGATCGCCGTCTCGATATCCTGGCCGAGATCGAGATGGCGATTGATGTTCTCGATCGTCACCGTTGCGTCGTCGACCAGGATGCCGACCGCCAGCGCGAGGCCGCCCAGCGTCATCACATTGATCGTCTCGCCCAGAACCGAGAGCAGCGTCAGCGAAGTGAGAACGGCCAGCGGGATCGACGTCGCGATGATCAGCGTCGAACGCCAGCTGCCGAGGAACAACAGGATCATCGCAGCAGTCAGCGCCGCAGCGATCAGCGCTTCGCGGACCACATCGGAAACCGCGCTGATGACATAGGGCGACTGGTCGCCGACGGCCGTCATGTGCAGGCTCGCGGGCACCGTTTCCGCCACGCTCGGCAACAGCGCCTTGATCCCGGAGATGATATTCAATGTGGATGCGGCGCCCGACTTCTCGATGGCGAGAAGAACGGCGCCCTTCCCGTCGACATGGACGACATTGGTCTGCGGTGGGCTACCGTCATGCACGAAGGCCACGTCGCGCATATATACGACGGCGCCATTGACGGTTTTGACCGGAAGGTCGTTGAAAGCCTGGATCGTCGTGGGCGAATCGTTCAGATCCACCGTGTACTCCAGTTTTCCGATTTTCTCGGTTCCAACCGGCGTGATCAGATTCTGGACCGAAAGCGCGTTGATGACGTCGTTCGCGGAAATCCCGTAGGTGTGCAGTGCCTGCTGATCGAGATCCGCCTGGACCTGCCGGACTTTTCCCCCGTAGGGCAGCGGGATCGAAACACCGGGAACCGATACCAGCTGCGGGCGGATGAAGCTCGCGGCTTCGTCAAATAATGTCGATTCCGACAGCTGATCGCTCGACAGCGCGAGCTGGAGGATGGGGACCGTGGACGCATTGAAGGTCAGAACCGTCGGCGGCGTAATGCCGGCGGGCATCTGCTTCAATACGGTCTGCGAAACGGCGGTGACTTCCGCCAGCGCCGCGTTGATGTTTACCGTCGGCTGGAAGAATATCTTGATAATTCCGTAGTTCGGTATCGATTGCGACTCGATGTGCTCGATGTCGTTGACCGAGGTTGTGGCCGCACGTTCGTAATAGGTGACGATGCGCCCGGACATGTCGTCCGGCGACAGGCCGGTGTAGCTGAACACGACGCAGATGACCGGGATGTTGATGTTCGGGAAAATGTCCTTCGGCGTCCGGACGATCGAGATGACCCCGAAGATCAGGATCAGCAGCGCCATGACTACGAAGGTGTAGGAATGCCGGAGTGCAATCCTGACAATTCCGACCATGGCTCGTCCCCGCGTTGACCTCTCGGTCGGAACACCTGCGGCGGAAACCGGGGATTACGATTGAATTCGGCTTTAACCACCCGGGACTAAAGCCGAATTTAGTCGCAGCCGCTCCGGCCGCAAATACTATCCTCGATACGATCAGGCCCGCCGGGCGATCACCCCGATGCGAGCATATCGGAAGACCAAAGACTATGCCAGAGTTGAAGGAGTTGACCTCCGCCTCCCATCGGACCATGCCGAATCTGCTTCCCATCGAGGACGACGACGAGAGCGCCGAAGAAATCATTGGAGAGCCTCCGCACCGGAAATGAGCATCAGAATATTCCGCCCATCATCGGAATGAGCTGCCGTGCACCGAGGACGCTCAAATGGTGTTCGTCCCGGTAGAGAGGGATGCCGTTGAGCGCGACTTCGCAGGTGCCGGTGGCGCAGAGGATGCGGTGCGGATAGAGGATGGTTGCGCCAAATTGACGATGCAGGCCGGCGAAAGTAGCAAGCACGAATTTCTGGCGCTGAAGATAATCACCAATGCCGGGCGCGGCCGCGACCGTGTCCTCGGCGAGCGCACGCCGGGCGAGGATGGCGGGCACCGGCCAGCCGATCTCGGGAACAGATGCGACGAGCACGATTTTTTTGTTCAGGCTCACGAGTTCGCCGAGCGTGCGGGCGAGTCCGCGCCGGAACACCATGTGATTGTCACCCTCCGGAGCGCCATCGCATGTATCGTCGCGCAGCGCGACATGGCCTTTGGGCTCGTCGCCATAGGGTGAGCCTTCGGCGTATTTCGCCCAGCGCGCTTCGAGGATCACTTCCCTGATGGCGGGATCATGGGCGAGCGCGGCGACGGCATCGTTGAAGGCGCGGCAGCGCGGCATGGGCGTTGTCACCCCGAGCAGCGGCGGACAGGCTTCGCCGCCCGCAAAGATGCCGCCGCGGCCGGCGTCGGCGGCTGCCGCGGAGACCGCCGGCAGGATCGCATCGGCGTGGCTGTCGCCCCAGAGCAGAAAGCTCGGCCGCGCGTTCTTCGCGCCGATCACGCAGAGCCGATGCGCGCGCACATCCTGCGCGGTGCGGAAGAAACAATTCCCGATGCGCGGCTCGTGATCGTCCTGTTCCGCCAGGATGCGCTGGAGACCGGGGCGCAGACGCTGGGGAAAGCCATCGCTCGAAGATGCGAAGCTCGCACTGGCCGCCGCGAGCGCCATGACGCCGGCCACAGCCGCGAAGGCGGCCCGGCGTCGAAGGCGAAACCGCGCCTTGCGGAACGGCTGCTCGACGTAACGCCAGGAGAGCACCGCCAGCGCGAAAGATAGCGTCATCAGCGCCACGCCCGCAGTGCCGGACGGTTCGCGGAAATCGATATAGGTCGCAAAGACGAAGACCGGCCAGTGCCACAGATAGAGCGAGTAGGAAATGAGTCCGACGAAGACGAGCGGGCGCGACGCGAGAAGCGTGCCCGCGAGCGTCTTTCCGGGTTGCGCCGCGTGGATGACCAGTGCGGCACCGACGCAGGGCAGTAGCGCCGCCGGTCCCGGAAACGGCATCCGCGGCGTAAACTGGAAGACCGCGGCAAGAATCAGAGCGGCGCCGAGTGCCGAAAGGAGTTCTGTGGCAATGCGGGATTTCGGCCGTGGCAACACGCCGAGCGCGAGGAGCGAGCCCAGCATCAGCTCCCAGGCACGGGCGGGCAGCAGATAGAAGGTTGCGACTTTTGCGGCCAGCACGCCCCAGGCGCTCAGTCCGAGCGACGCCACAAGCACGCCGGCGATCATGCCGGCGCGCCGGCGCGCCGGCGCGTGGCGAAGGCCAAGCAGCAGCGCGGGAAACAGCAGGTAGAACTGCTCCTCCACCGCGATGGACCACAGATGCAGGAGCGGTTTCTGGTCCGCGAATGTGTCGAAATATCCCGCCTCACGCCAGAACTCGAAATTGGCGCCGAACAGAGCCGTAGCGAAAAGGCTTTGAGCATAGCGCACGAGATCGAGGGGAAAGAAGAAGATGAACGCGGTAGCGGAAACCACCGCCAACATTGCAAACAGCGCCGGAAAGATGCGCCGCACGCGCCGCGCATAGAAACGCGCGAGCGAAAAATCGCCGCGCTCAAGCTCGCCCTGAATAAGCGATGTGATCAGATAGCCGGAAATGACGAAGAACATATCGACGCCGACGAACCCGCCGCGAAATCCCGGCACGCCGTAATGGAAAAGCACCACCGGCAGAATCGCCAACGCCCGGAGACCGTCAATCTCGGGTCTATATCCTTGGCGGGTCGAAATGGAATGATTGCACGCGGAGACGCGGAGGCGCGGAGCAGACCAATCCAGGAGGTTGCGCAACGAGCGCACAAGGAAGTATTCGCGCGCGTTCGCGCGCAATTCTTTCTTTGCCGCGCTTTTCGAGCCTCTGTCATGAAAAGGCTGGCCCGACCTTGGCGCCATGCCGCCCTCTGGGTTTACCCCCTCTCCGCGCCTCCGCGTCTCCGCGCGCAACTTAGCCTCCCTGCCCCAGCCACGAATGTCGACGTTTCAGCGCGCAGAGCGGCGTCGGGTTGCAAAGTTTCTGTGTTCTTCCTATGTTCATGCACGAGCCGGATTTTCCGCGTCCTTCCGCGATCAGCAATCCACGGTGCTCCGCGGGCGATTGCCCGTTGCCGGAGTCATGGCTGGTGCGCGGTTGCGGCGGCGAAGCGCATAAGGCAGGAGTCGGCGCCCGGACGAAAGACATGCTCAAGAACATTTCCATACGCGGCGCACGCGAGCACAACCTCAAGAATGTCGATGTGGATATTCCGCGCGACACGCTGACGGTCATTACCGGCCTTTCAGGTTCGGGGAAATCATCGCTCGCCTTCGACACGATCTATGCGGAAGGCCAGCGGCGCTATGTCGAGAGCCTTTCAGCGTATGCGCGGCAGTTTCTCGAACTGATGCAGAAGCCGGACGTCGACCATATCGAAGGTCTGTCGCCCGCCATCTCCATCGAGCAGAAGACGACTTCGCGCAATCCCCGCTCGACGGTCGGCACCGTCACCGAAATCTATGATTATCTGCGCCTGCTTTTCGCGCGTGTCGGCGTGCCCTATTCGCCCGCGACCGGTCTGCCCATCGAAAGCCAGACCGTCAGCCAGATGGCGGACCGTATTCTTGCGCTCGATGCCGGCACGCGGCTTTACCTGCTCGCGCCGATCGTGCGCGACCGCAAAGGCGAATACAGGAAGGAACTGGCGGAGCTGCAGAAGAAAGGCTTCCAGCGCGTCAAGGTCGACGGCAAGTACTACGAACTCGGCACCGTGCCGGCGCTCGACAAGAAGCTCAAGCACGACATCGAGATTGTAGTCGACCGCATCGTGGTCAAACCTGACATCGGCAACCGCCTGCCCGATTCGATCGAGACCGCGCTCAATCTCGCCGACGGGTTGCTGATCGTCGAATACGCCGATGTTAAGGAGAATGGTGAGCCGAAGCGGCTCTTGATGTCGTCGAAATTCGCCTGCCCGGTTTCGGGCTTCACGATTCCCGAGATCGAGCCGCGGCTGTTTTCGTTCAACAATCCGCATGGCGCCTGCCCCGTCTGCGACGGTCTTGGCACGCAGCTCTATTTCGATCCACAGCTTATCGTGCCCGATGAAAGCCTCAGCCTGCGCAAGGGTGCGATTGCGCCCTGGTCGAAATCCTCCTCGCCCTATTATCTCCAGACGCTCGAGGCACTGGCGCGGCATTACAAATTCTCGCTCAACGAGCCGTGGGAAGATTTACCCAAACGCGCGCGCGATATCATCCTGAACGGCTCGGGCGAGGACGAAATCAAGTTCATTTATGACGACGGGCTCCGGCGCTATGAAACAAAGAAGACCTTCGAAGGCGTCCTTCCCAACATGCAGCGCCGGTTCAAGGAAACGGATTCCTCCTGGATCCGCGAGGATCTCGAGCGCTACCAGGACACGAGTCCTTGTGAGGCCTGCAATGGCTACCGGCTGAAGCCTGAGGCGCTGGCGGTGAAGATCGCGGGCCTGCATATCGGGCAGGTTTCCGAAATGTCGATCAAGCATGCCGATGAATGGTTCCGCGACCTGGATCCGCATCTGACGCCCAAGCAACAGGAGATCGCGGCGCGCATCCTGAAAGAGATCCGCGCGCGGCTGCGCTTTTTGAACAATGTCGGCCTCGATTATCTCTCGCTGTCGCGCGCGTCGGGCACGCTGTCGGGCGGCGAAAGCCAGCGGATTCGTCTCGCTTCGCAGATCGGCTCGGGCCTCACCGGCGTGCTCTATGTGCTCGACGAGCCGTCAATCGGACTGCACCAGCGCGACAATGCGAAGCTTCTGGAATCGCTGAAAGGCCTGCGCGATCTCGGCAACAGCGTCATCGTGGTCGAGCATGACGAGGAAGCGATCCGCGTGGCCGATCATGTCATCGATATGGGGCCTGGCGCCGGCATCCATGGCGGCGAAATCGTCGCCGAAGGCACGCCCGCCGACATCATGCGCGCGCCGCGAAGCCTCACCGGAAAATATCTCGTCGGCCTCGAGCAAATTCCCATTCCGGCGCGGCGCCGCAAAGCGGCGCTCGACCGCTGGGTGAAAGTGATCGGCGCGCGCGGCAACAACCTCAAGAATGTTTCGGCGCAGATTCCGCTCGGCACCTTCACTTGCATCACCGGCGTGTCCGGCGGCGGCAAATCCACGCTCGTCATCGAAACGCTCTACAAGGCGGCGGCGCGGCGGCTGAACGGAGCGCGCGAGCATCCCGCACCCCATGACCGCATCGAGGGCCTCGAATTCCTCGACAGGGTGATCGACATCGACCAGTCGCCGATCGGGCGCACGCCGCGCTCCAATCCGGCGACTTATACCGGCGCTTTCACGCCGATCCGCGACTGGTTCGCGGAGTTGCCGGAAGCCAAGGCGCGCGGCTATGCGCCGGGGCGCTTCTCGTTCAATGTGAAAGGCGGGCGCTGCGAGGCCTGCCAGGGCGACGGCGTCATCAAGATCGAGATGCACTTTTTGCCCGACGTCTATGTGCAATGCGATGTCTGCAAGGGCAAGCGCTACAACCGCGAAACGCTGGAAGTGAAGTTCCGCGATTATTCCATTGCCGATGTGCTCGACATGACGGTGGAAGCCGGGGCCGAGCTGTTCCGCGCCGTGCCGGCTATCCGTGAGAAGCTCGACACATTGGCACGCGTAGGCCTTGGCTATATCAGCATCGGCCAGCAGGCGACGACTTTGTCCGGCGGCGAAGCCCAGCGCGTGAAGCTGTCCAAGGAACTGTCCCGCCGCGCCACCGGCCGCACGCTCTATTTCCTCGACGAGCCGACGACGGGATTGCACTTCCACGACGTGGCGAAGCTGCTCGATGTGCTGCACGAGCTGGTCGACAACGGCAACACGGTGGTCGTGATCGAGCACAATCTCGAAGTGATAAAAACCGCCGACTGGATCGTCGACCTCGGCCCCGAAGGCGGCGACGGCGGCGGAGAGATCGTGGCCAGCGGCACGCCGGAAGACGTGGTGAAGGTCGCGCGGTCGTACACAGGGCAATATCTGAAACCGCTGCTGAAAAACCGCCGCGCGATCACCAGAGCCGCGGAATGAATCCCCTCGCCCCCGCGCAGCGGGGGAGAGGGCCAGGGTGAGGGGGCCGTGGTCACAGAACGAAAATCGAGAGAACGCAAAGAGCGCGTGCAGCTGCGTTCATTCGCGCGCGCGATGCGCCACGTGCCGACCGAGGCGGAAAAGAAGTTTTGGTGGATGGTCCGCGACCGTCGGCTGGGCGGCTACAAGTTCAAGCGGCAACACCCCATCGGCAACTACATTGCGGACTTCGTTTGTCTCGAAGCAAAATTGATTGTTGAACTGGACGGCGGGCAACATGCCGAGCAGCAAGAACATGATGCGAAGCGGGACGCGTTTTTCAAATCTCAAGGTTTTCGCGTCATGCGACTTTGGAATTGCAATTTCCTTGAACACCAGGATGCAGTAGCGCGGAAACTACTCGCAGAGCTCGACGGCGGAGAGACCCCCTCACCCCAACCCTCTCCCCCGCTTTGCGGGGAAGAGGGAGAAATAGAAGCGTCAGATGGCCTGTAAGCCGGGTTCTGTCCCCGGGCGGTGAAGCCCGATGGATGGCCATTCCTCTGGGACGCCTGTCGCCAGGCGCCTCGCGCGACCGACCCGGACGGCAGCCCGGATACAGGCCCAGTGCCGTCCCTATTTGGTCTTGCTCCCGGTGGGGCTTGCCGTGCCGCGTCCGTTGCCGTCCGCGCGGTGCGCTCTTGCCGCACCGTTTCACCCTTGCCACAGCCGAAGCTGCCTGGCGGTTTGTTTTCTGTGGCGCTTTCCCTGGGGTCGCCCCCGCCGGACGTTATCCGGCACCGTGTCTCCGTGGAGCCCGGACTTTCCTCTCTCCGTCTTCGCCAAAGCGATGGCGGACAGCGGCCATCCGGCCATCTGACGCGGCCAAAACATAACAGTTTGAAGACATGTACGCGAGGGGTTCAGGCGAGCGCCCGGTCGACGGCCGCCATCGCATGAAGCTCCGTGGTGTCGAAGAGCGGGATTTCCGATTCCTCGGGACTCACCAGGAGGGACAATTCGGTGCAACCGAGAATGACACCTTCCGCACCGCGCTCTCCCAGACGCCGGATAGCCGATCGAAGGAAGCGGCCGGAGGATTCGAGAAACTGTCCCCGCGACAGTTCTTCATAAATCAAACGGTGCGTTTCCTGCGCATCGTCCTCAGCGGGCGTCATGATTTCAATGCTGTGGTCGCGCACCAGCGGGCTGCGGAGGAAATCCGCCGTCATCGTGTATCTGGTGCCGAGAACCCCGACCCTCCGGAAATCCCTCGCATGGATGGCGGCGCCGAGTGGCGTTGCGATGTGAAGCAGCGGCACACCGCCCGCGTCCTCCACGTCCTCGGCAAGAATGTGCATCGTATTGCAGCAGATGATGAGAAAGTCCGCGCCGCCTTGCGCAAGCGCCCGCGCCGCCTCGCGCATGCGCTGTCCCGCGGCCTTCCAATCACCGGCGGCCTGCAGCACCTCGATTTCACCGAGATCGAACGACCACAAAAGTATCTTCGCAGAATGCACGCCGCCCAGCCGCCGCTGCACCTCCTGATTGACGACTCGGTAGTAGATAGCCGAGGATTCCCAGCTCATGCCGCCGATCATGCCGATGGTTTTCATGGGCTCCGTTCCTCCCTCATCATTTCCAGCAGAGCGGCGAGACGGGCTTCCGTCTCCGCGTCCACAAAACCATCGATGTTTTCCGGACGGAAATGCCGCTGGAATGCAGTGACGACCGTGGCAAGCGGAATGTCCACCTCCGGCGCCACACCGTAACCGAACCGGGCGAGCATGTTCACGATATCGGGTCCTCCCCCGCCTGCGGGGGAGGTGGCGCGCACAAGCGCGCCTGAGGGGGGAAGTGCGCGCGCGGGACTACCGCCCTCCGCCTCGCTTCGCTGCGCGTTGCCCGGCACCTCCCCCGCTTGCGGGAGAGGAAAGATTCCGATGCCGTGCGCCGCGAGCAACTGCCAAGGAAACAACTCACCCGGATCCATCTTGCGAGCTGGAGCGACGTCGGAGTGGCCAAGGACGCGATGCGGCGGGATCGGATGGCGCGCGAGAATGCCGCGCGCGAGTCCGATCAGAGCTGCGATCTGTGCATCGGGAAACGGCACATAGCCGAATTCGTGGCCGGGATTGACCAACTCAATTCCGATCGAGCGGCTGTTCACGTCGCGCTCGCCGGCCCAGTACGAAACACCTGCGTGCCGTGCCCTCAGGCTCTCATCGACATGCCGATAGATGTGGCCATCGCGGTCGACGGTGTAATGCGCCGATACTTTCGCCTCGGGATCGCACAGCCGGGCGAGCGCTTCCTCGGCCGTCGCCATTCCGGTATAATGCAGAACAAGAATATCGATCGGACAGCCATCGCGGCGCGCGTCGAAATTCGGCGAAGGCTGTTCGATCCAGCCGCTCACGACGCGAGCCGCCGTTCCTGCATGATCTTCGCATAGGCCGTGTTGATTGCGGCGAGTTTCTCGTTGGCCAACCGCAGGAATTCCTCGGGGACGCCGCGCGCCATGAGGCTGTCGGGATGGTTTTCGCGCACCAGGAGGCGATAGGTGCGCTTGATCTCTTCTTCGCTCGCGCTGTACTCGACACCGAGCACGACATAGGGATCTGCCTCGTCGGGTCCCAGATGCGAGGCGCGGATGCGGCGGAATGCATCCGGCGCGAAGCCGAAAATGTCGGCGACGCGTTCAAGGAATTCGAGTTCCGCAGGATGCAGCACGCCATCGGCCATCGCGATTTCGAACAGGCCGTCGAGAACGTCTTCCAGTACGGCCGGCCGATCACGAAATGTCCGCGCGATCTGACCGGCATAGATTTCGTAACCCGCCGTGTCCTGCCGTGCGAGATTGAAGATGCGCCGGACGCTGGCTTCTTCGGAAGGCGGCACGCGGAACATGCGGCCGAATGCTTCGATCTCGTCAGCGGTTACCGTGCCGTCGGCTTTCGCCATTTTTGCGCTGAGGGCGATGATCGCGATCGTAAAGACAATCCCGGGCTCACCATCCTCGCGCGCGCCGCGGTCGAAGAGCACATGCCCCGCAAACGCGCCCGCCAGCGCCCCGATCGGGCCGCCACCGAACAGGAACCCTGCCGCCGCGCCGCTTATTTTTCCCCAGATGGACATGGACGAATTCCTTAAGCCAATCTTGGCCGATTTGCGACCGCAGGGAATTCCCGGGTTTGAGGCGGAGCGGAAATGACGGGCATCGGCTGGCGTTTCTACATTGATCGTGGCGGCACCTTTACGGACGTCGTCGCGCAAGCCCCCGACGGTACGTTGTCGAGTCTGAAACTTCTTTCCGAGGACGACCGATTCGACGACGCCGCGCTCGCGGGCATCCGCCGGTTCCTTGGGATTGCGGCCAATTCCGTCATCCCGCCGGAATCGCTGGTCGAACTTCGCGTCGGCACGACTGTCGCAACCAACGCGCTGCTGGAGCGGCGCGGCGAACCTGTCGTGCTCGTCACCACGCGCGGGTTCCGCGACCAGCTCAGGATTGGCTACCAGAACCGGCCGAAACTGTTTGTACTGAAAATTGATCTGCCACAGCCGCTGTATGGGCGCGTGATCGAGGCGAATGAGCGCATCGGCGCCTCGGGCGAAGTGTTGCGGCAGCTTGACGAAATGGTGCTGCAACGCGATCTCAAGGCCGCACGGGCAGACGGATTATCGGGCTGCGCGATCCTGTTCATGCATGGCTATCGCTATCCGGCACATGAGAGGCGGGCGGCTGAGATCGCAAGATCGCTTGGCTTTACTCAGGTTTCGACGAGCCACGAGACCATACCGCTGATCAAATATGTAAGCCGCGGCGATACGACCGTTGCCGATGCATATCTGTCGCCGGTGGTCGACCGATACGTCCGACGTATCTCACACGCGATCGGGGCGGATGATAAAGGTCCGCGGCTGTTTTTCATGATGTCGAATGGCGGCCTCGCAGCTCCTTCCGCCTTCCACGGCAAGGATGCCGTGCTGTCCGGGCCCGCGGGCGGCGTGGTCGGAATGGCCGAAACGGCGCGCGCGGCGGGCTACGATCACGTCATCGGTTTCGACATGGGCGGTACTTCGACCGACGTGTCGCGCTTCGACGGCCTCTATGAGCGCAGTCACGAGAACGAGATTGCAGGCGTGCGGCTGCGCGTGCCGATGTTGGCGATTCATACCATTGCCGCGGGTGGTGGCTCGATCCTGCATTCCGACGGTGCGCGATTCCGCGTGGGACCTGACTCCGCGGGCGCCATTCCAGGGCCGATGAGCTATCGCGTCGGCGGCCCGCTGACCATCACCGATGCCAATGTCATGACCGGCAAATTGCAGCCGGCGTATTTTCCGAAAATCTTTGGTGGTACGCGCGATCAACCTCTCGATACTGACAGCGTACGCGATGCGTTCGCCCAGCTCGCGCGCGAGGTGGGCCGCAGCACCGAAGAGGTCGCAGACGGATTCATCCGCATCGCCGTCGAGAACATGGCCAACGCCATCAAACGCATCTCCGTGGCACGCGGCTACGATGCGCGGCTCTACACACTGGCCTGCTTCGGCGGCGCCGGCGGCCAGCACGCCTGTCTCGTGGGCGACGCGCTCGGGATCACGCGCATTTTCATCCATCCGTTTTCGGGCGTGCTCTCGGCCTGGGGCATAAGGCTCGCCGCGATTCGCGCCTTCCGGCAGCGAGCGATCGGTCGGGAACTCCATATCGAACTCGCGCAATATCTTGCCGAAACCGCGCAGGAAATGGCCCGCGAGACGATCACCGAGGTTGGAGCGCAGGGCGGCCGCAACGTAGCGACCACGGCATCCGTACATATCCGCTACGCCGGCAGCGACACCACGCTGGCTGTTCCACTCGCAACGGCCGACGAGATGTCGCGAGCTTTCGTCGTGGCGCATGCGCGACAATTCGGATTCGGTTTCGAAAACAGGCCACTGATCGCGGAATCCCTCGAAATCGAAGCTTTCAGCCGGGAGCCGGATGCCGAACGTGCGACCGCGCCCGCCGCGAGACCCGCATCGAAGGCGTCGCGCCGCTCCCGTTTCTACTCGCAGGGCGCATGGCGCGATTGTGACGTGCGGGACGTGAATGAGCTGGAGGCGGGTACTATCAAGCAGGGACCAGCGTTGCTGATCGAACCGCACCAGACGATCGTCGTGGAGCCGGGCTGGCAGGCGGAAGTCACACCAGCGCGCGCCATCGTGCTTTCCCGCACAGGACACAGCGTTGCGCCGAAGCAGACAGGCGAAGCCGTCGATCCCGTGCAGCTCGAAGTATTCGCCAACCTGTTCATGCAGATCGCCGAAGAGATGGGCGTCACGCTGCAGAACACCGCTTCATCCGTAAATATCAAGGAGCGCCTCGACTTCTCCTGCGCCATTTTCGACGCAGAGGGCAATCTTGTCGCCAATGCGCCGCACATGCCGGTGCATCTCGGATCAATGGGCGATTGCGTGACATCGATCATCGCGAGGTTCGGCGACCGGATTGCCGAAGGCGACATGTTCGCGACCAATGCGCCTTATGACGGCGGCACCCACCTGCCGGACATCACGGTGGTCGCGCCTGTGTTCGTCGATGGCCAGAGGCGTTTCTTTACCGCCGCGCGCGGCCATCACGCCGACATTGGCGGCATTTCTCCAGGGTCCATGCCGCCCTTCTCCTGCAACATCGCCGAAGAAGGCGCGCTGTTCGACAATCTGCGCATGATCCGCAGCGGACATTTCGACGAAGAGGCCATTCGCGCGATCCTGGACGCCGGCGAATATCCGGCACGCAATCCCGCGCAGAACATCGCCGATCTGAGGGCGCAGGCGGCGGCCTGCGCGCGCGGCATCGCGGAATTGCACCGCGCGGCTGGCGTCCATGGCGCAAATACGATCGCGGCCTATATGCGCCATGTTCAGGACAACGCCGAAGAGGCGGTGCGCCGTGTCATCGGCGCGCTGCGCGATGGTCATTTCATCATGCCCATGGACGGCAATCTGGAAATTCGCGTCGCCATAACCGCCGATCGCGAAACACGTAGCGCGCAGATCGACTTTAGTGGCACGTCACCGCAGTCCGACAGCAATCTCAATGCGCCGCGCTCCGTCACCAAGGCCGCGGTGCTCTATGTCTTTCGTTGCCTCGTGCCCGAAGATATTCCGCTGAATGCAGGCTGCCTCAAACCACTCGAAATCGTCGTCCCCGAAGGCTCGCTGCTCAACCCGCGCTATCCGGCGGCGGTTGCGGGCGGCAATGTGGAAACAAGCCAGGCCGTTGTCGACGCATTGTTCGGCGCGCTGGGCGTGATGGCCGCGGCGCAAGGCACGATGAACAATCTCACTTTCGGCAATGCTGCCCATCAATATTACGAAACCATCTGCGGCGGCGCGGGTGCAGGCGCGGATTTCGTCGGCGCATCCGCCGTGCACACGCATATGACCAATTCGCGGTTGACCGATCCCGAAGTGCTGGAAACACGCTATCCGGTGGTGCTCGAGGAGTTCGCGATCCGCCATGGTTCGGGCGGGCTGGGGCGCCATCGCGGCGGCGATGGCGTGCTTCGCCGCATCCGCTTCCTTGAACCGATGACGGCTGCCATACTTTCGACGCGCCGCGAAACCGAGCCGTTCGGGCTTGCGGGCGGCGACTCAGCATCGCCCGGCGCAAACTTGATCATCCGCGCCGGCGGCGAAACGGTGGCGCTGAGAGGCCGCGACGAAATCGCGGTCGATAGCGGGGATCAGATTCTCATCGCCACCCCCGGCGGCGGAGGATACGGCCGCGCGGCGAAAACGTAACTACGAGGCCTGTCTCAATCGCGGCAAGGAGCGCCCGGCGGGCAGGATGATCGTTACACAGGTGCCCTCGCCCACATAGCTCTCGAGCTCGATGCGACCGCCATGAGCCTCGGTCAGGCCTTTCACGATCGTGAGGCCGAGTCCTGTCCCCCTGTCGGCGATGGCGACGTCGTGGCGCCCGTGGCCGAAGCTCTGGAAAACACGCAACTGATCGCCGGGATCGATTCCGACCCCGGTGTCGCGCACGCCGAAAATGACGTCCGCAGAATTCGCGAGGCGAGCGAAAGTTACCACCTCACCGCCAGCCGGCGTGAATTTGAGTGCATTAGAGAGAAGATTGATCAGAATCTGCCGCAGCGTGCGCTCGTCCGCCCGCAACAGCGGAAGATCACCGGCTACGTCGGTAACGAGTATCAATCCTGAAGTTGCCGCCTGCGACGCCATGAGCCGGACGGTCGCGTTGATCAGCCTGGCGATGTCCATGTCTGTTTCATGGAGATCGATGCGCCCGGCCTCGATCCTTGCAAGGTCCAGTATGTCGTTGACGAACGCCAGCAGCTGATTGCCGGATTCGTGCACGAGTTTCGCATATTCGGCAGACTGGGCCGGGTTTGCGCCGCGCGCGGTGCCATAAATCATTTCGGAAAATCCCAAAATCGCATTCAGCGGCGTTCTGAGTTCGTGGCTCATATTGGCGAGGAATTCCGACTTGGCCCGGCTCGCGGCTTCCGCGTGCTCGCGTGCGTGATCCGATTCGGCCTTGGAATGCGCAAGCGCCTCGATGAGTTCGTTCTTGTCGCCCCGCGTTCCGCCACCCGACCACCGGCAAAGCAAGGCCCCCAGCGGAACGTCTGCATCAGCCGGGGTCAAGCCCACCTTTCCGGTAACTTACCGGCCGGGCGCCGGAGCGCGGCCAGCACGATCAGGTGAGTTTTTCGAAACCGGCCGGTCCGCTGACCGTCACGTTCAGATCGGTGACGAGCCCGCTACCGAGCGAATAGACCCAGCCATGGACGCTCACCGGCTGCGACCGCGCCCAGGCGTCCTGCACGAATACATCCGAGGCGACATTCCTCATTTGCCGCATGACGTTCAGTTCGCAGAGGCGGTCGAGGCGCCGGCGCTCGTCGGCGATCGCTTCGAGCTCGTAGCGGTGCTGGTCATAAACTTCACGGATGGGATGTAACCAATGATCAACAAGTCCACGGCGGCGCCCGTCGACCGCGGCAGCAATCCCTCCGCAGCCGTAATGTCCCACGACAAGAATGTGCCGCACCTTGAGCACCTCGACGGCAAACTGCAGCACCGAGAGGTAGTTTGCATCTTGCGGCGGCGCGAGATTGGCAACGTTGCGGTGAACGAAAAGCTCGCCCGGATCGAGACCCACGATCTCGTTTGCCGGCACGCGGCTGTCGGAGCACCCGATCCACAGATATTCGGGCGACTGCTGCCTTTCGAGCCGCCGGAAGAAATCCGCATCGCCTCCAACCTTGCGCGCCGCCCATTCGCGGTTGTTCCGTTTCAGATGATCAAGCATGGCTGCCCTTGCTTCACTTTGGCCAGACTGGGAAGAGAAATCGTTGCAACCGTCATTTCAAACCGACCAGCACCTTGCCCTCGGTGGAAAGATAGTTATTGCGATAGTCGAAACGCGGCGTATCGGAGAACAGCAGCGAGTAATATTTCATCTGCTCGGCCCACCAATAGCCGGGACACAGATCGCCCTGCTTCACGGGTCGTGCTGTGACGTCCTCAAGAATCGTATAACCGAAGCGGGCGCGGCTCGTCCGTTTCATGTTTTCGTAGT
>Ga0335075_10004643_pt1 | contig 21427 bp, 29 predicted proteins | sample Lox_Sample_24_FD_206723 | JGI IMG/M metagenome (GOLD analysis project Ga0335075, IMG submission 206723) | Soil microbial communities from Loxahatchee National Wildlife Refuge, Florida, United States - Lox_Sample_2.4 | ecosystem: Environmental > Terrestrial > Soil > Wetlands | place: USA...
TCGTGCGCAGCCCGCCCGCGGAGACTCCGAGCACCTCAGCCAGCTGCTCGGCACGCACGCGGTTCGGTGCGTGCACCGCGAGCACCGCCAAGAGCCGGCGCTGAGTCACGCTCGGCAGGTCGATCGCATCACCATCCTCGGTGATGACCTGAATCGGGCCTAGCACCCTGATCACGCCCGCCCCTCCCTCGTGCGAGGGGTGATGGTCATCGAGCCAGGCGTTCAGCGCCGGCGCACTGCGGGACGGTGACCCCTGGCACATCACATCCGGCAGCCAGCCGGATCGGTCACCGGCCGGACAGCGGCCCGCGGGCCACCCACCCTTCCCCCCCGCCCATTCTGACCTAGCGGTTACCGGCCATCCTGCCAGAAATGCGCATACCGGGCGAGAGACCTGATGGCGGTCAACTCCCTGGCAGACCACGACAAGCAGCCGCACCTGCGCTAAGGCAAGTGCCACCGTATTAGCAAGCAGTCCGCCGCGACGCCGGGGCTACCAGGCCTCCACGAATACAGAATGACGCGCCGGTGAGGCGCAGCTGCAACACCACCGTGCGATGCTTGCCCCAACACGCCGACGACAGCTGCAGCCAGGTCATCGGCGCCTAGGACTTCCGCTGATTTGACCGGTCGTGACTCGCGGCTTGTGACAGGCGGACCTCCAGGTAACGCGATCAAGGGAGAGCCATGGCCATCAGCGCTCATTTCCGGCACCGCGGGTTCACTCCCGAGAAGTACGACGAAGCCATCCGCCGGCTCGACGCAACCGGTAAGGGCAGCCCGGCCGCCAGGCTCTACCACGCCGCCATCGAGGCCGATGGCGAGATCGAGGTCTTCGATATCTGGGCGTCCCAGAAAGCCCTGGAGAAATGGGGCCCCGAAGGATTCGTCCCGGTCCTCCTCGACCTCGGCGTGGAACTTCACCCCCCGGAAATCCACCCTGTCCTCAACATCATCCAGAGCTGACCAGCCATGAGACGAAGACAGATCAGCACCCAATAACGAATGATCTGCATCCCGGTGGACAGCCCGGGACCGCACTTTACCTGCAGCGCCGAATCGGCGATAGGTTCGCGGATTCGGCGCATTCCGCCTCACGCTGCGTAATCGGCTTTACGTCCAGGGGGCGCTGGCCAATCCGTCGCTGAACAGCTCAGGCGGATCGGTCCGGCACGCGCAGATCGAAGTGACGACGGGACGGACGTCTATGCGGAAGTCTCCGACGAGCAGACCTTTCGGGCGCTCAGCCCTGGCCGGACCTCAACGGACATTTAGTGTCTTGACAGCGACATCGGCGAGGTGCCCGTTGGCCCTGCTCCGCAGAGTTACGCTGTGTTCCAGCAACATGAGCGCTATGTCGTCGTGGCCGTGACCGCCGGTGTGCCGGTGCACGGTTGTCATCAGCGTGTCCAGCGCCTGCTCACAGTCTGCGGCGGCAAGCGCTGCCGCGATCTGATCTTCCGCGAGGAACTCTCCGTGCTGGTCGCGGCTCTCGACAAGTCCGTCGGTGTAGAGCAGCAGCCGGTCGCCGGGTGACCAGCGCGCGCTGAACGCGGTGAAGTCATCCTGCAGGCCCAGCGGCAGCGCGACCGTCCCGTCGGCCAGCGGATGCAAGCCGCCGCTGTGATGCAGGAAGGGCGGGTGATGACCGCAGTTGACAACGGTCAGCTCGCTGCGCGAGGTGACTTGGACCAGCACCGCCGTGACGAAATCCTCCTCGTCCAGGTGCGGGCCGATGGCCCGGCTGACTTCGCCCGCCACGTGCTCCAGGGCGGGCACCGCGATCGCACTTCGCCGGAACGCGCTCAGGACGTGTCCGGCGAGCAGGACGGCGTCCAGGCCGTTGCCGCGGACGTCCCCGATGATCACCCGGATGCCGTGCCCGGTGGGGATGATCTCGTACAAATCACCGCCGACCGAGGCTTCGCGTGTCGCCGAGCGGTAGCGGGCCGCGACGTTGATCCCGGTCATTTCCGCGGGCGGCGGCGGGAGCAGCGCAAGCTGCGATGCCTTCGCGATGGCGGTCATTTGCGCCAGGCGCTCCTCGCGGCGGCGGCGTATGCCCGCCACCACGACCGCCATCGCGCCGATAGCGCTTGCCGCCACAACCCGAGTCCAGTAGACGCTATCTCCGGCGCTGTCATGCCACGCCGTCCCAGCGGTGAGCGCCACAGCGCCGCCTGCCACGATGGCCGTACGGCGTTCGGCGGCGGCGGTAGCCATGATCAGCGGCGCAATCCCGAACAGTGAATACTCCGTCATGCGCGTCAGCACGTGAAGCACACCGAACAAAACCAGCCACAAGGCCGCCGCGGCCATTGCCACCTGCCCGGCCGGCCGGCGCGACCACGCCCTCACTCCGGGTTGCCCATTGACACGAGCTTCACGGGCTCCCCCAACCACTTCACCGAGTGCCCAGCCCGGTTCAGAACGCCCGGTGGTATGGCCCTCGCGGCCCGGGCAAGATGCGCAACGACCGCGAAGTCCACCTGTCCCGAGCTATTGACGCAAGCGCCAACGGTAGCACGGCAGATCCGTCACCGCAGGCAACCAGCACCATTCGCCCCATGGCGGCACATCGAGGACACTGATAGCTAGATCATCACAAGCGCCATCACGTGCACACCCCGGGCGGGCAACGCCCAGGACGGCGACGACGACAACAGGCCGAATCCGCCCAGTATCAGACCGGGAACGGCAGCGGATGCCGGGACCGGATCGGCGATCCGGCCGCTGGCCGCGTGCTGTTAAGGGCCGATCTACGTCACGTCCGGTAGGCGGCACTTCGCGCCTAGCACGCGTAGCCGCCTGACGGACGAACCGATGAGGCTTCCTGATTGGCCGGCGCACCGATGGATCATTCTGGGCCCGGTTTGCATGTCGGGGCATGCTGGCGATGGAGGCCCGCAGCGGTCTGCGCGGGCCTGGGTTCGGCGGTCACGGGTCGGCTGGTCAGGCAGCGCATCGGCCAGCTCATGGACCGCCGGAGATCCCGGGCTTGCCGGAGCGCGGGTCAGGCCCATCACTCGTCCGGGGTGAGGTAGCGGCAGCCGCTCATGGGCCGGGATGAGACTGGTGGTTTGTCGGTGCCTGGCAGGGACAGGCACGCCCGGAACGTCCTCAGAGGAGTGGAGGCTGGCACGCCCGGCTCAGCTACCCGCGTCAACGCGCTCGATCATGTGATGGTGGTGCTGTTTGAGAACCGGTCCCTGGACGACGTGCTGGGCCTCTACGGGCCCGGGGATGGCAAGGCCTTCGAGGGCGTCATCGGGGAGGAGCTGAGCAACCCGATCCCCGGATGGGCCATTTTCACGATAGATGGCGGTAGACGCTCATGCCGAGTGCCGCGTGACGGTGCTTCAGCCGCCGAAGTAGCGTGATAGCCGAGGCCCGGAATGAACGTCAGCAACCCTTCTTGTTCAAGTAGCCGCATGGCCTTGCCGCACGTCGCGCGCGCGCGCCCGAACTCCCGGCTGAGTGTCGTCAGCGACGGTACCGGCTGGCCCGGCGCTACCTCACCAGCCATGATCTGCCTGCGCAGCCGCGCCGCCATCCGGATATACGGCCGCGGGTCAGCCTCGCCCAGATCAACGGGCTGACTCATGGCGCACCTCCCCTTGTCGATGAACCATACTAGTCCATGGTCGTCCGCTCTCGTAAATAATTGTCAGGCTCCGCCGCTACATGGAGCTGAAATAAGCTATCTATGACTTATTTCAGCTCTAGATGTTACGGAATGCCTTCGCTTGCTTGCGGTTGGTCCCGGACCGGCGCCGGATCGCGGGGTGACCGGCTAGTCTCGGCGCTGGAAGTGGAGCGCGGAGGAACGCGTGTCGGAAGGCGATCCGGAGAACTGGGCTGCGGTTGCCCAGGAGATCAGCGACCGTATCCGTGAGCTCGGCTGGCGCCAGCGTGAGCTTGCGGAGCGCTCGCATGTGTCCGTGGCCGTCGTCCGGGAAATCCAGCGGCACACCGTCGAGCGTCGCCGTAGCTCCCGCACGCTCGAGGCCTTGTCCGTGGCACTCGGGTGGGAGCCGGAATACCTTCATCGGGTGCTCAAGGGCCGCTCGGAGCAGTCCGGGGGTCATGCCGCGCCTGACCTTGCTGCCGTGTGGTCTCGCCTTGGTTCCTTCGACTTGCGGCTTGCCGAGATCTGCAAGCTTCTGACCGAACTTAAGTCCGAGATCGCCACGGTGATTGATCATGCCCGCGACGATTGACGGACGAGCCCGCATACACGTGGTTGCGACATGGACTGGCGGCGATGCCGACCTGCTCCGGCAGTCCCTGAGGATGACCAACGAATCATTCGCGGAGTACCTAGGCGTCGCCGTCCGCACCGTCGCCAACTGGCGCAAGCAGCCTGAGATCATTCCTAAACCATCGATACAGGAAGCTCTGGATACGGCGCTCGAGCGTGCGCCGGATCGGGCGAAAGCCCAGTTCACCCTGCTGGCAGAACGCGGCAACCGGGCGGATCGCGTGGATTCCCCTGGAATGCGAGATCCGCACGCCTTCGGTCCTGCCGGTTCATCTCCGTCAGCAGCTCAGGCGATTCCCCGGCAGCGGATCCCGCCTGATGACATCGATGACCTGCTCGCGCAGCTTACGGTCACCAGCACTGCCGGGGACACGATCGAGCAGATCGAACGAGCCGCCATCTCCCTGGCTGAATCTCATACGCAAGCACCTGCCCGCAAGATCCTGAGCCAGGTCGTGCCTCTCGATCATCGCGTCCGTTCGCTGCTTGGGGGAAGGCTGCCGCTCTCACAGCAACGCGACCTGTACAGGATCGAATCCCTGCTACTGTCGCACGCCTGCCTGCTGCTGGGGGACCTTAACGAGAACGCTCTTGCTGAACGGTACGGTACGGCGGCGCTCGCCCTGGCCAAGGAAGCGGAGTCGGATCAGGCGGTTGCCATGACGGTACTCGCGAAGACATTCCGCTGGCAGAAGCGATTCACCGAATCGATGGATATGGCGTCCAGAGGGTTCGCGTGCAGCCCGAACACCCCTATCCGCGTGCAGCTGGCCAGCCAGGAAGCGAACGCCGCAGCGCTCCTGGGCCGCGCAGGGCGTGCGCGGGAGGCTCTGGCCAGAGCCGAGCGGGCCGCAGAGCTCGTGACGCCGGACTCCGGCCTTTCGGCCTGGTCGTTCCCTGTGACCCGGCAGGCGGTCTTCGCGCAGTCTGTGGCGACGCAGATAGGCGATGCGGACGCGATGTTGCAGGCCGCCGCGGCGGCCGATGCTGCCTGGTCCGCGGGAGCACCGAAAGTCTCCGCGAACTGGGCCCAGATACGGGTCGGCGCGGGGATCGCGCATCTGCTGAACGGTTCGCTTGACGGTGCTGTCGCGGAAGCAGAGCCCGTACTGGCCCTTCCCCCGGGCATGCGCGTCGCTACCGTGACGGCCTACACAGAACGGCTCAGGCGACGCCTGGAACACCCTCCGTATAGCGGTGCTACTGGAGTTCGTGAACTGGGTGAGCGGCTCGCGCAATTCAAAGCGGACGCCCTGCCAGATACAGAATCCCAAGAGGACTGAAACCGTGATGCCCGTACCGGACGAAACACGAGACCGCTGGGACAGCAGGGCAGAACCGGACTCCGGCAAGGGCACCATCTACTGGCACATCCTGTTCCGGGACGATCCTGCCGTTCGCGCCACGGCCCAGGAGACACAAGCACGACTGGCTCCGTTCCGCGATCTCCACATGACCCCTGGGGAGTGGCTGCACGCAACAATTCTCGTCGCGGGCACGACGGACGATATCTCTGACGAGGACCTGGACCTGATGCTTGCCGAGGCACGACAACGCCTCTGCAGAGTTCAACCGATCAGCGTGACAATTTCCAGGGTCCTGTATCACCCGGAGGCGATCATGCTGGGGTTCACGCCCGAAGGTGCGCTAGATCCCATCCACCACGCTGTGCGGCAGGCCACGGTTACGGCAACAGGGCGAACGGGCAGCGTTACCGGGCCTGCCGGGCGGTGGGCTCCCCATATGACCATCTCGTACAGCACGGGCAAACAACCCATGGCACCCATCGCCGTCGCCCTGGGACACGAAGTGCCGCGATGCGACATCACCGTGAGAACCGTCAGCCTGGTTATCCAGTGGGGTCCTGAGCGGCTGTGGAATTGGCAGCCAGTGGGCATGGCCATCCTAGGTACTTCATACTCAAGATGAACTGGTAGAGATCGGGTCGCCCGTCGGCGGGCCATGTACTATGGGCTGTAGTAGCCGTGGCGAGCTGAACGGGGCGCGACAGTGACACGAGCGCGCGCGGTGGTGATCGGCGCAGGGATCGGCGGCCTGGCGGCGGCTGCGGGGCTGCGGGTGGCCGGCTGGGATGTTACTGCCTGCGAGCGCGCCACGTCGCTTGAGCCGGTCGGGGTCGCCCTGGCGCTGGCTCCCAACGGGCTGCGCGCGCTGGATGCGATCGGTGCCGGGGATGCGCTGCGGGCGCTGGCGGTCCCGCAGGAACTGGGCATCCGGCGTTGCGACGGCCGGTGGCTCATGCGCAGCACCACCGGCCGGATGGTCTCGGACCGGTTCGGGGATCCGGTCATCTTGCTGCCGCGGGCGGCCGTCATCGACGTGCTGGCGGCCCGCGTTCCCGGCGGGGTGCTCTGCCTGGCAACCGAGGTGACGTCGGTCGAGTCCGGGGGGAAGGCGGCAGCGCGCGTGGCCACCACGGCGGGCGAGCTGGATGCCGATCTCGTGGTGGCTGCGGACGGGATCGGTTCGGCGTCGCGCTCGGCGCTGTTCCCCGGTCATCCGGGGCTTCGCTACGCGGGGTTCACGACCTGGCGGCTGCTCACCGGTCCGGTGACCGGGCAGGTCCCGATGGCGGAGAGCTGGGGGCGCGGTACCGTCTTCGGCGTGATGCCGCTGTCGGACGGGCGGGTCTACTGCTACGCCGCCGCGCCCGCGGACCCCGGCGTGCGCGCCGGCGACGAGCTGCCCGAGCTGGTCAGGCTCTTCGGCAGGTGGCACGAGCCGATCCCGGGACTGCTCGCGATCGCCAGGCCGCAGGACGTGCTCCGCCATGATGTCGCCGAGCTGGCTGCACCGCTGCCGTCCTTCCACCGCGGCCGGGCCGCGCTGCTCGGCGACGCCGCCCATCCGATGACGCCGAACCTCGGCCAGGGCGCGTGCCAGGCACTCGAAGACGCTGCGGTCATCTCCTGGCTGGCTGCCGGGACAGGACCGGACGCGGTAACCGGGATGCTGGCCCGTTACACCGCCGCCAGGCTGCCCCGCACCACCGACGTCGTCCGCTGGTCCCGCCGTGCCGCCACCGTGACAACCTGGGCCTCGCCTCCGGCCGTCGCCTTCCGCAACACGGTGGCGCGGCTGACAGGCAGGCTCGCACCGGGAGCCGCGCTGCGCGGCCTCGCCGCCATCTACGGCTGGCAACCCCCGGCAGCGGCCCCCCCTCCGGGGACGCGGGCTGACGTGGAAGTGAGCAACTGAACCAGGCGACTGGCAGAGGTCGGGTCGTGAGTCGACCGGTTCCTGGCCGCCGCACTGATCGACGGCTGCATGGCAGGAACCGGCCTGAAAATCGAGCCCTGGTGACCACATGCACTACGAGTTCAACCTGGGTAGCACGGCAGCCGCATTTTGGTGCTGTGGGCTGGGCGAAGGAGCCGACTAGCTGCCCTCGACCGCATCCACGGTACGCAGATGCGCACCAATCTGGCCCAACTCATGTACGAACGTGCCGCGACCGGCGATGGTGGCCACGAGACCCTCCTCACTCAGGCGCCCATCGCCCTACGGCCCTGCCGTGATTCAGGACTGTCGCGAGCCTGTTTACTGAATCGGCCATTCGTCTCGCGCCTGGACGAACGTGCCCATACCGCGCACAGTGTGCACATACCCCTGTTCGCGTAGTATCGCCACCGCCTTCCGGGCCGTGTCACGTGCCACGCCGAACTCTTCGGTCAGGTGAGGCTCTGACGGTATCGGCATGCGCGGGGTCAGTTTGCCGTCCCTGATCCGCTGCCGTAGCACGTCGGCTATCTGGACGTGGCGAGGCACATCCGGCAGGAACGGGTAGGGCTCCCGTTGATCTTCGGACATGCAGCAGACCGTACCTGACCAGCAAAGACTACGGAGGGTCGTCCCTGTCAGTAGCTGTCTGTACTTGTGAGTACTTGTCTGTTGTCAGGTGTTATGCTTGGGAGCGGCCCGGCGGGATCGTGATGCCTTCCGCATCCACTTCCAAGGTCCCGCCGGAGCCCTGTTGATCGATGGCCGTCACGCCGAAGTCAGGAGGAGCCACGCCGGATTGCCTGAACTGTGCCCTGCTCCTCCGTAGAGGGCGACGGGCCGACCCGGTGGAGTAAAGGGACGCAACCCAGGGGAGCATGTTCCAGTCATGAGCACGGCGGAGCCGGGCACCCAGCCCATCACATTCCGTGCCATGTTCGTCAAGGAGCTGCGCGCCCGTAGAGAGCATGTGGGCCTGCTTCAGCGTGAATTCGCTGACAAGGCGCACGTATCGCTGTCGTCGGTCAAGCAGTACGAGGCGGGAAAGAAGAAGCCGGGCCGCAAGTTCGCTACCTGGTGCGATGACTTCTATGGGTGTCCGGGGACATTCGAGCGGCTCTACGACGGGATGATCGCCGAGTCCTACCCGTCATGGTTCGGCCCGCGTGTTCTCTTTGAGGACAAGGCCACGTGCGTCCACGAATGGGAGATGCGGGGCATACCAGGCCTGCTGCAAACACGCGCCTACGCCGACGCCGTCATACGAGCATGCCGGCCCTACGACGCCGGGGAAGACCTGGACCGTGATGCGGCGGCGCGCATCGAGCGGCAGAACATCTTCATGCGTGACGATCCCCCGAAACTGTGGGTAGTCCTGGGTGAAGGAGTGCTCAGGCAGGCGGTCGGGGGTTTCCGCGTCATACGCGAGCAACTCGACCACCTGCTCATCCTCGCCGAGGCGCAAGGGATCGTGCTGCAAGTCCTGCCGTTCGCGGTAAGCGACGCGCCGGGAGTAGACGGGCCCGCGGCCCTGTTCGAGTTCGATGACTCGCCTCCGGTCGCCTACCTCGAGGGATGGGGCTCCGGCAGAGTCGTCAAAGACCCGAGGGAGGTAGCGGCAATCGCTACAGCGCTTAGCATGATCAAGGGATGTGCGCTGTCCCCGATCGATTCGGCACAGCTCATAACCAAGATCAGGAGCGCGCTATGAGCCACGAGACGGTCTCTGGCTGGCGGGTAGCCACCTACACCGGCGGTCAGGGCAACTGCGTCGAGGTGGGCACGTCGGCCGCCACGGTCGCCGTGCGCGACACCCAGGACAAAATGGGTCCAGTGCTGCACTTCGATCCGTCCGCGTGGCACGCGTTCACGGAGCATCTCAAAGGATAGTCCTTTGAGGTGAACCGCCCCGTTCGGACGACTGAAATCTCCGAGCGGGAGTCTTCGTGCATGCCGATTGGCCTGAGATAAATCGGGCCGGGTTTGCGCCAGGGACACCGGAAATCTCGCCAGGGACACTCATCCATCGGTGTCCCCCGGAACCCTTGGAACGATGCCTTCTTGCCTGTCATCGTTGAGATTTGCAGGAGGAAAGGTTCCAATGGCCCCCATAAACGACACTTTGACCGAGGCGCGAGCCAGGCATCCTCATTTGGCATCCGGATCTCTAGCGCCGACCAGTACCGGGCGACTTCGCGGGGTAATCTCCGGCTCACTAAGAACACGCGCCCCAGTTGGGTCATCGCGGTGAATGCCAACGTCGGGCCCGCGCTCGGATCAGCCTGGCAGCCAATCCAGCCCGGCGTGCCCCGGCCATTGGATGCCGGCAGCATCGCGCTGGTAACGCTGCCCACTTCCCCGTTCTGGGCGCGCCGGTATACCCGTATGTTCCTGGACTCCTGCCGAGGAATCGGTGACGACATAACAGAGACGGCAGAATTGCTCGTCTCCGAGCTCGTGACCAACGCAGTGCGATTCGTCAACGATCCGGAGCGCGCGCCGCGATATTCCAAGCGCGCGAACGCGGGCATGATATCGCTGTTCCTAAGGCATTTCCGCGGGAGCCTGCTCATCGAAGTCTACGACACCGACGACAATCCACCGGTCCTGTCCGGCCCCGATGACTATGCGGAAAGCGGCCGGGGACTGGTGCTCGTCAACGCGCTGAGCAAGGAATGGTCGTACTTCCTCCCGCCAGGCGGCGGCAAGGTCGTCTACTGCGTCTTGGAGATAGCGTGACCCGCGACCACGATGTCAGGCAGCTCACCACGGCCGCGCTTGAGCAGACGAAGCGCGAGCTGCGCGCAAACCTCGGCCTGATCAGCCCGGGCTCCCCGGCGCACGTTCCGATCCTGGCTCAAATGCGGGCAATCGACGCCGAGCTGGCCAGACGTGCCGGTGACCAGCAGCCCCACGGAAGCCAGCGCCACGACAGCGGAATACTTCCTGGCCCGTCTCCCATGACTCTTCCGGGCGACGTTGATCGAGAAAAGGAGGTCCCGTGAATGCCGTGCCGATAGATGCTGACTACACGCCTCGCTACATCCGACTTGCGAGGCTGCTGCGGGGACGGATCGAAGACGGCACCTACCCGTTCGGCTCGCTACTGCCATCAGCCACCCGATTGGCCGAACTACACACGGTGTCCAAGGCGACGGCTCGGCACGCGCTCGAAGTCCTCGTGAAAAGCGGACACGCGCGCCACATCGAATCCAAGCCCCATCAGGTCATCTGGCGGCAAGCGAGTCACGACGAAAAAGCCCGATAGTGCTCTATGAGCAAGGAGACACTGAGGTCATTCCATGGCCTCGATTTCTGCCCGGAGGCGGTCCCGGTCGATACTGGTTCCACTGATGACGACGCGAGCGATGTCCCGCGTGCATGCGATGTCCGTGAGCGGATCTCCGTTAAGGACGAGGAAGTCAGCGCGCTTGCCGGGTGCGATGATTCCTCGGTCGGCGAGGCCGAGCAGTTGCGCAGGCACGGCGGTAGCGGCGCGGATGGCCGCTAGCGGGGCCATCCCGGCCTGGACCATTGCCTCAAGTTCCCGGTGCTCGGCGTATCCCGGGAACTGCCACACATCAGCCCCGGTGTCGACCGAGATCGAGATACGGACCCCGGCATCGACGCAGGCCCGGAACGACCTCTCCAGGATGGCGTAGCCGGCAGCCGCCCGGCGGGCTCTGTCAGCCGGTACCTGGTTCAGCTGCTGGCCGACCGCCCGGCGGACAGCGGACGGAACGGTCTCGGCCAGCGCCGGATCCTCCAGCCAGGACGCATCGCCAGGCAGGTACTTCTGGATGGACAAAGAGGAGAACTGGAACGCGTCCCGGCCGAGGATCGCGTCGAGGAGTGCGCGGTCCGGCTCCTGGGTCCGTACCAGGTGGGCAAGTCCGTCGGCGCCGGCGGCGATCGCCGTCTTCGCATCGCTCAGGTCATAGACGTGGGCGATGACGCTGAGCCCGTGCCGGTGCGTTTCCTGCGCCACAGCGGCGGCAAGATCCGCCGTGAGCTTCGCCTTGGTTCCCCCGCGATCGTCCAGCCACATCTTGACCACGTCAACCCGCTTGCCTGCCAGAACCCGCACGATCTCCCGAGCCTGATCTGCGGTCGAGACCTCATTGAGGACGTCGGTGGCGAAGAACGGGCCGCCGTTCTCTTGTCCCGGGGTGGGCGCGACGATGCCGGTTCCCGCCGTGAAGAGCAGGGCCAGTCCTGGGTCGGCGAGTTTGCCCGCCCGCTGCTGGTCGCGGATGCCGATCTCCGTGTCGTCCCGGTCGGTGCCCAGGGACTGGAAGACGCTGACGCCGTAATAGATCAGACGGCGCAGATGATCGAGCACGTTCTCGGCAGAGTAGTTCCTCGCATCAGTTTCGCCTGCCTTCCAGTACCCGACATGCCCGTGCGGGTTGATAAGCGCCGGCATCACGGTCTTGCCTGCGAGATCCACGTGCTCGACGTCGCCAGCCGACTCAGCCGTGCCGATCGACTCAACAACGCCGTCCCGGACCGTAATCGCGGCACCATCGACCGCGGGGCTGCCGTCACCAGGAATCAGCCGGCATCTGGTATAGACCTTCACCGCCGCGTCAGGCACCGGACACCAGTTGAGCAGACGGCCCATCGCGTCCCACGCAGCAAGGCCGCCGACACCCAAGCGACATCGAACCTCCAGCACCAACCCGACGGTCTCAACGCCGAGCTACGAAACCCGGCGGTGCCACGACCCGTGATCAGACGTTATCCCACCGCTCTCAGCCCCAAAAGTTTCGCCGAGCGGGGCAACCTGCGGTCGTATACGACCCAGCAACTAGACATGCGCTCCCTTGCGCGACTCCGGCAAGCTCTTCCCGGCATAGCCGAGCTCACGTGCAAGCGCGGCGGATTACACCCTGACCGACGCCGGCTCCTGCCCAAGGCAGCGCCGGGAAGCTACTGGATCTCCAGCTGTGGCCGCAAACGCCGGTTTCTGATGCCAGGCAGCGACCTATCCGCAGGCTGATTTCCAGATGGGCGGCGAATGCCGGTCCGACCGGCTGCCATTTCCATTTACTGTCCGCCTCTCTCCGCGGGCTGCATTACAGGTGCACTGCACTTGCGCTGCACCTGCACTGAATGTGCATTAGAAGTGCGTTGGAAACGAGCCGGACCTGCGGTGGACTTAAAGGCATGGAAAGCAAATGGCCCGGAAAGCGAATACAAGCCAACCTGCCGTTTATGGTACACACGCTCTGCAACCATTACGGGGGCGGCTTTAAAGCCAGCAATAAGCTCAACGATTTGGCCGCGCCGCCCTCAAGGGCCTCCAGCCGATACCACGGGACAGCCCCATCGACCCGCACCTGGCTGCGTATTGCCGCCCGCTGTTGCGCACGGCCTTCTCAGAACCGCATCGCGGTGCCCTGGCCGCCGGCCGAGTGTCGTCGGCACCGACTGCATAGTTCGTCGGCTGCGACCGCGCTCCACAGCATCCCGCTACGGGACCTCGTACCGGAGAGAAGCCACAGGCCGTGGACATCCTGATCGCCGCCGTGATCCTAACCGTCCTGGGCGTGCTCGCCGTGCTGGTGCTCGTACTGGTCAGCATTCACGACGAGGACCGGCACATGAGCCTGACCGGCGCCCCCCGCAACCGCACCGGAGCGGTCACCCGCCGACTGCTCGGCGTCGGCGTCCGCACCCCAGGACCCTGGCCCGGCAACGACCAGATTCCTCCCGGGAGCGATGTGCCATGACCGTCTCGATCCCGCCCGTCACCTTCCCGGGCACCGGAACCAGCCGGGAGCTCACAGGCCGCCGCCTTACTTCAGGCCTGATCCTGATCATGTCCAGGCCGGCCGCCCCGGCGCCCGGCTACGGCCGCCAGCCCGCCCCGCCCAGGTCGCCCAGGGACCGTTCCGGCCTGTGGCTGCGCAACGCCGCTGCCGGGTTGTGCCTCCTGTCCGCGGCCGCCGCGGCGGTGAGTTTTACCGCCCAGTACCGGATGGTCGACGCCACCCGCCATCTGCCAGTGGTCGCCGCCCTGGAGGCCGCCATCCCGGACGCGGCCGCCTTGGTCTTCGCCTGCCTGGGCATCGCCCTGGCGCTGCACGGCCGCCGCGCGATCCGCGCCCGGGCGCTCAACCTCGCTGCGGTCGGCGCCAGCGTGTTCATGAACGCGATCGCGGCCACGCCCGGCTGGCGGAACCTGGCCATCTGGGCCATGCCCCCCATCGCTTACGCCCTGGCCAGCGACACCTTGATCGGCGTCGTCCGCGCCTGGGCCCTGGCCCGCCACCAGCACCTGACCGCTCCGTTGGCCGACCAGGAGGCCACCCCGCTAGCCGTGCTCGGCGGCCTGATCTTGTGGCTGCTGCGCCTGGCCCTGGCCCCCGCCTCCACCCTGGCCGGGTTCCGCGACTGGGTGCTCGAGGAATGCCCGGTCGCCCCCGGCCGCCGCGTCGCCGTGTCCACTCAGGCCTGCTCGGGCGAGGGCCAGGAGACGGTCCCGCGGAAGGCGACAAAGACCGCCCGGTTCCTTTCCTTGGTCACCGAACGGAACGGCCCTCTCGCCTCCATCCCCCTTGATCGCGTCGCCGCCATCAGCGCGGCCCTGGCCCCAGCCGTCGGCCTGAACCCTGGCGCCGCCCGCGCCGCCCTGCGCAAAGCCGTCCTCGCCGCCCAGAACGGAACCCCCCGATGATGCTCAAGTACGCCATCGCCCTGCTCGTCGTGATCCTGCTCGCCGCCGTGTTCGCCTGGGCGTTCCTGCCCGCCCGGTACCTGCCCGGCAACCGCGCCCGCCACCTGCGGATCCGGCTGCACCTTCGGCTGCACCCCGGGAAAGGCTTCGCCCACGTCTTCAGCCTGTGGCTGCGCTGGGGCCGCTTCGCGGTTCTGCGCCGGTCGGGCCGGATCCGCGCCGCGCTCCCGCTGTGGTACCGGATCGCTGAACCTCGCCAGCACTCGGTGTTCCTCGGCCGGGCCCACTACCGGCACGGCCTGCGGGTCCCGCTGGAAGAGCACCTGCTGGTCATGGCGCCCCCACGCACCCACAAGACCGCGTTCCTGGCCGATGTCATCCTGCGCTACCCCGGCCCGGTCATCGCCACCACCACCAAGGCCGACATCTACCACCTGACCAGCGCCGTCCGCTCAGAGCACGGCCGGGTGCACGTGTTCAACCCGCAGCACATCGGCGGCGTCGCGTCCACCTTCTGCTGGGACCCGGTGGCCGGGTGCGAGGACCCGGCCACCGCGATCCGCCGCGCCGACGCGTTCGCGTTCGCCGTGTCCCAGAAAGGCGTCGAGGACGCCACGTTCTGGTCGGCGAAAGCCAGCGACTACCTGCGCGGCTACTTCCACGCCGCCGCCCTGGCCCGCTACGACCTGAGCTCGGTTGCGGCGTGGGTGTCCGGCGCCGACCCGGACGTCCCGGAGCGGATCCTGCTCGCCGCCGGCGCCCGCCAGTGGTCCCACACCTTGGCCGAACTCCGCTCCGAGGCCCACAAGACCGCTGCCACCGTCCGGATGGTGATGTCAAGGGCCCTGTCTTTCATGGCCGACCCTGCCCTGGCCGCCAGCGTCCTGCCCGGCCCCGGTGACGGGTTCGACATCCCCGCCTTCCTCGACCGCGCCGGCACCGTGTACCTGATCGCCGAAGCCGTCTCCGACGAGGCCCCGGTCGCCCCGCTGTTCGCCGCGATGGCCACCGAGATCCACTACATCGCGGCCCAGCTCGGCCAGGCCTCCTCGTCGGGCCGGCTGGACCCGCCGCTGCTGATGGGCCTGGACGAGGTGACGCAGATCTGCCCGGTCCCACTGCCGTTCTGGCTCTCGGACTCCGGCGGCAAGGGCATCCAGGTGGTCGCCGTCGTACACGGTGAGGCCCAGCTCGCCGAACGGTGGGGGAACTACGGACGGCAGGTGGTGCTGGACACCTCCTCGGTCAAGGTGTTCCTGCCGGGCATCACCGACACCACCACGTTGCAGGCGGCCAGCACGCTGTGCGGGCAGGCGTCGTGGAAGCTCCGCGGCCAGGACCATGTCACCCGCCACGACGTGGCCACCCCGGACATGATCCGCCAGCTGCCCGCGGGGTTCGCCCTGGTCATCCGCGGCGGCTGCGCCCCCGTCATCGCCTGCCTCCCGCGGGCCTGGAAGAACCCGGCCTACCGCCGCGCCCGCCGCCTCGGCCAGGCCCCCTGGCAGGCCATCGCCGAGTTCCCGGCCGACGAGGACCCTCAGCCCGGCATCCCCGACTACGTGCCCGCCGACTGGATCCCCGGCGACGGCACCACCTATCCCTGGAGCTGACCATGAGCGGCACCGATCCGATCACTGCCATCGTCGACCAGCTCGCCGCCCACGCCGAGCAGCTCACCCGCCTGGACACCCGCGAAGCCGACCATCACGCTACGGCCAGCAGCCGGCTGGCCGAGCTCGTCGGCCAGGCCACTGCTCTTGGCCAGGTGGTTCGGGAGCACGCTGCCGCCCTCGGCCACCTCACCGCGACCAGCCAGACCGACCGCGACGCTGACGGTTATTACCCCGGCCCGGCGCCGGCTTGGTGGAAGGTGACGGCCGACGACAGGCAGGAACCGGTTACCCGGCTGCGGGCCTGGGTGGAGCAGGTCTACCGGCCCGGCTACGGGCACCTCGCCGCCGGCCTAGGCCCCTGCTGGCCCGCCCACGACCTGTGCCTATACGGGCTCGACATACTGGCCGAGCTGTGGTCGGTGCTGTACCTGCAGCCCGCACGCAGCCCCGGACTGGTCTCCGCCCAGGCCGAATACCAGGCCCGCATCCTGCCCGCCCTGGCCGACCAGCTCTGCACCGAGACCAACCGCTGCGGTCACCCCCGTAACCCCGCAGCAGCCGACGGCCAGCCCTGGAGCAGGCCATGACCCGGGCCACGCTCCGCCAGGCCCTGGAATACGCGGCGCGCGGCTGGCCGGTGTTCCCCTGCACCGCCGGCCGGAAGACCCCGGCCACCCCGCACGGCCACCGCGACGCCACCACCGACCCCGAGCAGATCACCGCCTGGTTCACCCGCAACCCGCGCTGGAACCTGGCCATCGCCACCGGCGCACCCGGACCCGATGTCCTAGACGTCGACGAGCACGGCCCGGCCGGGAACGGCTACGCCGCCTTCGCCGCGCTGACCAACGCCGGCCTGGTCGACGGCGCGGCCGCGTACGTCCGCACCCCCAGCGCCGGCCTGCACGCCTACTTCCGCGGCTCAGACCAGCGCAACGGCCACCTACCCGACTGCCACCTGGACTTCCGCTCCAGCGGCGGCTACGTCCTGACCCCGCCCTCCCAGGTCGACGGCAGGCCCTACCAGCTGATCCGCACCGCGGACACCGACGGCCGCGGCCTGGACTGGGCCACCGTCACCGCCCTGCTGGAACCCCAGCGGCAGACCGCCCGGCCCCAGCCGCACCCCGACCCCGGCCGGGACCTGAGCCACCTGGCCCGGTGGGTCGCAGCTCAGGGGGAGGGCAACCGCAACGCGGGCCTGTTCTGGGCCGCCAACCGCGCCCTGGACGCCGACCCGGCCGCCGACCTCAGCCCGCTGGCCGCCGCCGCCCGCCAAGCCGGCCTGGGCGAACGAGAGGTCAACCGCACCCTCCAGTCCGCACGGAGAACCGGCCAGCCCGGCCCGCCAGCACCGGACTACCAGGCCGAGGCAGGCGATCCGTCGTGACCGCCCCCACCATCCCCCCGACCGGACACAACCCGGCCAGCCCCGGGCAGCGCCAGGCCGTCCGCGACCACGTGACCCAGCTCCGGCAGCACGGCTGGACCTACCGCTCGATCGCCGCCGCGGCCGCGCTGTCCCCGGACACCGTCTACGCCCTGGCCACCGGCCGAAGGCGAGCACAACCCGGCACGGCCACCGCCGTCCTCAACCTGACCCGCCGCATCTTGTCCGGGTCACGGCTGGACGCGGGCGGCACCCGGCTGCGGCTGCGGGCCCTGCACGTCATGGGCCACGGCTCGGCCCGCATCGCGCGCGCCGCCGGCGTCCACCCCACGACCATCCGCCGGCTCGTCCGCGGCGACGCGGCCACCGTCAGCCCCCGGCTGCGCTCCGCGATCATCGCCGTCTACGAGGCCTGGTGGGACAAGCGCGCCCCCGAACGCACCCCTGCCGAGCGGGGCGCGGCCACCTGCTCGCGCAAGCGCGCCATCGCCGGGAACTGGTGCGCGGCCGCCGCCCTGGACGACGACCTGCTCGACACCCCCGGCTACCGGCCCCAGGCCGGCTGGAAACCCGCCACCGGCACCGGCACCGCCCCCGACATCCGCCCGCCGGGCCGCCTTCACCCCAAGAGCCGCGCATGACCAGCGACGACGACCGCCTCACCTCCGGATTGATCTTCGACGTATTCGACACTCTGGAACGCCACGGCTACCACCGGTACGACAACCGGCACACCGGCCTGGCCATCGGGGCGATCCTCGACCTCGCGTACCTCTACGACGGCACCCGCGACGTTCCCTACGCCACCTACGCGCCGGCACCGCACACCGGGCCAGGCCCAGCTGACCCCGGCGAAGACGACGCGGTGATCCTCACCGATACCGAAGTCCACACCCTCGTCGGCGCGCTGGACATCGCCGCTGACTACAAGCGTGACCGCGCCGCCGGCTGCGCCGATTGCGCGGACCAGACCTGCATGACCTGCCAGTCCCGGCTCCGCGACGCCACGGCCTACGACCAGATGGCCACCCAGATGCTGCAGACCGCCCAGATCGCCAGGACTCCGAACTCCGCGCAGCCCGAACCGGGCAGCCCGCCACCTGCCCGCCAGCTCCATCCCGTAGTGGACCGGGAGGCCGGCCAGTGACCCGCCCGCGTCGCGAACCAGAACCCCGGACCCCCCGGCCCGCCGCGCCCTTCATACCCCCGCAGCCCAGCGAAGAGGACCTTCTCGAACTACGGGATCTCGGTGACTTCGACGCTCCCGAACGTCCCGATGGCTGGCCGATCAGGGCTCCGCAGTACGTGATCGTCCTCGCCGCGAGCGACTGGTACAAGGAGCACTTCCCGGACAGGGCCGCCAACCTCTGGGACGCCCTGCACACCGGCGGCGACCGGGGCCCCGAGCCCGACCTGGAAGCAGAACCATGACCGCCCGAGAACCAAGCGCTACCTCACCGACTCCAGGCACGCGGACAGCGGCACAAGAGATCGTCGCCGCCCTGGCACTTCCGCTGACTCCTGCCTTGGCGGAGCCACCGCGTCCGTTGCCCCTGATCGGCCTCTACCAGCTATCACGCGATACCACGATGCTCTACGGCGTCGGGCCGGTAGACGCATCCGGAAGGGTCAAGAATAGTGATATTGTCCGCGGTCTTGGCTGGCAACCTGGGGACAAGCTCGAAGTAATTCCCGGCCTGGGCGGGATCGTGATCTTCTCGTCTCCCGGCGGTCTTTTCACTGTGCCCGTTAAACCCTGCATCGTGATCCCCGCTGCGGCGCGGCGGATTCACGATATCCAACCTGGTGATCACGTCCTTCTCGCTGCCGCGCCAGAATACGGCGTCGTGATCGTCCACACGCGGCAAGCAGTCAACGAGATGCTCGCCCGCTATCATTCGGCATTCCCGTCACGGGGTCATCAGCATGAATAGCAGCCGTAATCCCGCGCTTCGTCCCGAGGAGATAGAAGCAGCGCGCTTGCTGCTGGAGAAATTGGGCATCAACCCAGCCGATCTCATGCCCGCGCCCAGTGGCTCCCCCAGCATCCCTACTTTCGCTGAGTACATCCCGCGTGTCTCCGACGCGGTCAGCATCGGAACGCGCCGGGTCTACGGCTCCTACTGGAACCGGGTGGTCCAGGCCTGGGGCTCCAGGCCCATCACGGAGGCGACCGCCTCGGAGATCAGCCAGCTTGCCGAGCAGGTCAAAGCGACGGTCGTTCAGAGAAAAAATGCCCGTGGCGGCCGTGGAGCAGCCGAGCACCTGATCGCCGCCCTCCGGTGCATGTACCAGCATGCGGTCGCCGACGGCATCTTGACCGGGAGCCAGAACCCCGCCGCCCGCGTGCCCAAGCCGCGGCGGCTGGCCAGCACGCGCCGGGCGCTGCCCGACAGCCACCTCCAAGAGATCCACCGCGTCGCGGCGGCCACTGGGGATGACCCAGCCTTGGACGCACTCCTGTTGCGGCTGCATACCGAGACCGCCTGCCGGCGCGGCGGCGCCCTGGCGCTGCTGCCCGAAGACCTCGACGCGGAGCACTGCCTCATCCGGCTGCATGAGAAAGGCGAGACGGTGCGCTGGCAGCCCGTGTCGCCCACCTTGATGTCGCATCTTCTCGCCCACGGGGAAACCCGGGGCGGGCTCGCGCTGGGACGGCCTTTGCTGCGGTACGCCAACGGCCGGTCCATCAGTTCCCGGCGTTATGACTACCTGTGGCGTCGCCTGGGCCATCATCTCCCGTGGGTCGCAACCCAGCAGGTCAGCATGCACTGGATTCGCCATACGACTTTGACCTGGGTCGAGCGCAACTTCGGCTTCGCTACCGCGCAGGCCTACGCCGGGCACGAGGACCACGGCCGGGGAGGAAAGTCCATGGCCACCTACGTCCGCGCGGGCCTCCCCGAGGTAGCAACCGCCCTGGCCGCCCTAACCGGCGAGGATCACCCGCTGGCGATCAGCCTGCCGTCTCAGGACGGCCGCCGTCCTCCGCCCGGATTGCCTGAAGTGCCTGATTGATCACGATCCGTCAGCCTAGGCTGCCTGGCATGGAGGAGCCTGTCGCCAAGCTTGTCGTCGGCGAACTGGCAGGTTCGGGCGAGATGTCCGCCGTGGCCGGATGGGACGAGGAGCCGCTGGGACGTGCGCTGGTGTTCCGGCTATGGCCAGCACGGGTGCTGCGCGTCGTGGGCGACAGCCTGCTAGCCGCCGAACTCAGGCGCCTCCTCAGGGTCGGCGCGGCTCCCGGCGGGACCTGCATCCGGTGCCGACCGGACACACCCCGCTTCACGTACTCGCTGGGCCGCTGCATCGCCTGTCCGGCAGCGACCGGTTCTACAACCTGCTGGAGCTGAAACGGATTCGCGTTCGTCGAGGAAGTCGCCGCCACGCGGGAGACCTGCTGGTTCGACCTGCGCAACTGTGGGACCCGGTTCATTGACGCAGTACGGCAGGTTATCGGCGAGCTGCACATAGCTCGACTTTCGCACTTTCACCGAACTGCGGCTCGCGAGGAGCGGGGTCTGTCATGGAGCGCCGGCCTGATCGTCGACCTGCGGCCCGGTGGGTTGCTCGAGACCGTGATGGTCAACGACGCCGACGGCAGCACGTACACGATGCGCCGTCTACGTCGAGGTGCGCCGCCCGGACCGGCTAGTGTGGACCGAACCCGACGCCGGGATGACCACGACCATCACCTTCGCCGAGCTTGCCGACGGCCGCACCGAGGTCGTCACCCACCAGGCCAACGTGCCCGCCGCATACCGCAGCCCTGGGGCGCAGCAGGGATTCCGCACCAGCCTCGACCGCTGCGCCGCCTACGTCGCCTCGCTGACCAGGAAGGAATGAGCCTTGAAGGGCCGGATATGCCATGACGGATGACGCTTACCTGCAGCCTGCCGTGGCTGCCGAGTTCACCAGCCTGGCCGATCTGCTCTCGGCCGCCACCGGCGCGCAGTGGGATACCTGGTCGCTATGTGCGGGCTGGCGGGTCAGGGAGGTGATCGCCCACCTGACCATGGCGGCGCGTTACTCCGAGCAGGAGTTCATGGCCGAGCTGCAGCGGCGCGGCCTTGACGTCACCCAGCTGTCCGACGAGATCGCGGGCCGGGATGCGAACCTGCCCACCAGCCAGCTCGTCGCCTGCCTGCGATCGGAGGTGATGCGGCAGTGGACGCCACCTGGCGGTGGCTATCGCCGTGCCCTCCGTCACGTGGTGATTCACGGCCTGGACGTGACCG
>Ga0335075_10004644_pt1 | contig 21425 bp, 21 predicted proteins | sample Lox_Sample_24_FD_206723 | JGI IMG/M metagenome (GOLD analysis project Ga0335075, IMG submission 206723) | Soil microbial communities from Loxahatchee National Wildlife Refuge, Florida, United States - Lox_Sample_2.4 | ecosystem: Environmental > Terrestrial > Soil > Wetlands | place: USA...
CGTCGCGGGCATGGAGGCGGTGTTTCCGCTCTGGCGGCGCAACACGGCAGAACTCGCGCGGGACATGATCGCCAGCGGCCTCGTCGCCTATGTCGCCTGTCTCGATCCGCGCAAGACACCGCGGAGTTTCGCCGGCCGGAAGTTCGACGAATCCTTCCTGCACGATCTGCCCCAAGGCATCGATCCGTGCGGCGAGAACGGCGAGTTTCACACCGTCGTTGCCGCCGGGCCGATGTTTGCACATCCGATTGCCGTCACCATCGGCGAAACGGTGGAACGCGACGGATTCGTATTCACCGATATGATTGCGGTCCAGAATTCCAATGCACGCGGCTAGCCCGTTCCGTTGGTGCCGTGCGGCGCTGCTCGGTGCCGTGGCCGGCGCAGCGGCGCTTGGCTGCCTGATACTCGAATGCTGCCCGGCGACGCCGCCTGATGCCTGTTCGTACCTTGCAAATGCGGCCGGTTCCCGGTCCGGCGGCGCGGCATTCCTCGCAAGCTATCCGACCGCCGGCAAGGGCCCGCTTCATGATGCGGCGTTCCTCTACGACAACGCGCTCGCCGCGATCGCGCTTGTCGGCTGCGGCAAGCCCCACGAAGCTGCAAGAATAGGCGATGCAATTCTGCTGGCGCTCGATCACGACAGATACTGGCACGACGGGCGTCTGCGAAACGCCTATCAGGCGGGACCGGTCGGCACCGGTTCTGTAAAGCTGGCCGGTTGGTGGGATGCCGCTCAAAACCGATGGGTAGAAGATCGGTACCAGGTCGCCAGCGACAGCGGCAACATGGCATGGGCCATGCTCGCGCTCCTCGCTCTCGACAAAGCGTCCGGCGATCGACGGTATTTGGAGGGCGCCGTGCGGATCGGCAACCGGGTAAGCCGCTGGATCACAAACAACGGCCCTGGAGGATTTTCCGGAGGGACGCTCGGCTACGAGCCTGATCCGCAGATCGAACCCTGGAAATCGACGGAGCATAATTCCGACCTGGCCGCGGCCTTCACGGGACTTGCGCGAGCTACAGGGGACCGACAATGGCTCGTACCTGCGCGCAGGGCTCAGAAATTCGTAAGCGCCATGTGGTCGGCCGAGTGCGACTGTTTCGCGGCGGGGACGGGCGAAGATGGAGTAACGCCCAACCGCCTTCTTGCGCTGGATGCCCAGGTCTATCCGCTGCTGGCGATCACGGGGGCGCGAAAGCAGTATGGCGCGGCGCAGGCCACCGTCGAAAGAAAACTAAGTGATAATGGCGGCCTGTCCTATAGCGACGCCAGGGCGGGCCTGTGGACCGAGGGGACGGCGCAGTTTGCGCTCCTGGCGGAGCTGTCCGGGCGGAAGAACGCCGCGAACGGATTGATCCAGGCTCTCAGCAAAGTGCGCGCAGCCGATGGCAGCTACTATGCGACCGATGCCAGGGAGTTGCCCACCGGACTCGTTCTTGACACCGACTCCGGACAGACCCGAAAGTATTTTCACATCCCCCATCTCGCAGCGACGGCCTGGGTCGCGATCGCGGAGCGGAGGTACAACCCCTTCACGCAAACGCATGAGCTGCCATAGCCGCACGCAGCCTGCCGCGATATGGAACGATTCGGCTAAACTGTTGGCGAGAACGCTTCCTAGGTTACAAACAATCCCACCGATGCCGCCGCCATCACGGCGGTGGCGAGCCAGCCCACCACCTTCAGTTTCCAGGAAATGACAAGGCGCCCCATGATGCGCGGGTTGGAGGAAATCAGCATCATCACGGCCATGAGGGGAGCGGCGAGCACGCCGTTAACGACGGCCGTCCAGTAGAGCGCCTTCATCGGATCGATGGGCGAGAAGGCGAGTGCCAGGCCGATGGCGGTCGCGCCCGCGATCACGCCGTAGAAAGCGCGTGCTGCTTTCGGTTTGCTGTCCAGGCTGGCCGTCCAGCGGAAGGTTTCGCACACCGCATAACCGGCCGAGCCGGCGAGCACGGGCAGCGCGAGCAATCCGGTGCCGATGATGCCGGCCGCGAACAGCGCGCTCGCGAAGCGTCCGGCGATCGGCTTGAGCGCCTCGGCCGCCTGCACGCTGCTATTGATGGTGCGGATGCCATGCGCGTACAGCGTCGCCGCCACCGCAAAGATGATGAAAATGGCAATGATGTTGGAAACGCCGGTGAGCGTGTCGATGCGGATACGCCGGAGTTCGGCGCCGGCGCTGCGCGGCGCGATGAACAACGCCTTGCGGCGACGCCGTTGCAGCTCTTCCACTTCCTGCGACGACTGCCAGAAGAACAGGTAGGGACTGATCGTCGTGCCGAGCACGGCGACCAGCGCTGTCGCCGCGGCCGCGCCGCCCCCGAGCCGCGGTATCACCAGACCTGCTGCCGCCGCACCCCAATCGACATGCGCCACGATCACCGTCGCTACATAGGCGAAGAGGGAAAGCGTGGTCCATTTGAGGATCGACGCATAGCGCGCATAGCTGAGCCAGGCTTCGGCTGAAAACGAAAGCGCGGTGATGGCGACGGCCCAGAACTGCATCGGCCCGGGAAACAACAAAGTCGCCGCATCGCCCATGGCGGCGATGTCGGCACCGAGATTGATCGTATTGGCGACGAGCAGTGCAATGACCACCGTATCAAGCAGCCAGCGCGGATAATGGCGCCGCAGATTGGCGGCGATGCCATGGCCCGTGGTCGAGCCGATACGTGCGGCGATTTCCTGGATCGCCGCCATCAACGGATAGGCGAACACCATCGTCCAGCCCATTTGATAGCCGAACTGCGCGCCCACCTGGCTGTAGGTGGCGATGCCGCTTGGATCGTCGTCGGCTGCGCCGGTGACGAGGCCGGGGCCCAGGATGGCAAGAAACCGGACGACGACGCTGCGCGGCGGCGCAGCCGGGGTGTTTGTTACCTGGATGTCGGCCGCCGCATCATTCATGTTGTCAGCGCCGTCCAAACAGGCGCTCGATGTCGGCGAGCTTCAGCTCGACATAGGTGGGGCGCCCGTGATTGCATTGTCCGGAATGCGGCGTTGCTTCCATCTCGCGAAGCAGCGCGTTCATTTCTGCCGCCGTCAGCCGCCGGCCGGCTCGCACGCTCATGTGACAGGCGAGCGTTGCAGAAACATTTTCGAGCCGTTCTTTGAGGGACAAGGCGGCGCCGGTCTCTGCGATGTCGTCGGCCAAGTCGCGCACCAGCGCTTTCAGATCCGCCGCACCGAGCAGCGCCGGCGCTTCGCGCACCAATACGGCATCAGGGCCAAAAGGTTCGATCACGAGACCCAACTCCGCAAGTTCATCCGACCGCTCCGTAACGCGTTCGACATCGGCCGGCTCCAGTTCGACGACTTCGGGAATAAGCAATGGCTGCGTTGCCACCTTCCCCTTGGCAAGCTCATGCTTCATCCGCTCATAGACAAGACGCTCATGGGCGGCATGTTGATCCACGATGACGATGCCGTCCGTTGTCTGCGCGACGATGTAGGTCTCATGGAGTTGCCCCCGCGCCACGCCGAGCGGCAGATGCTCCGGCGGTTCTTCCGCCATGGGCTGCTCGACACGGGCGGAAAGGGACGGTGTGGCCGCGCGGTCGAGCAGCGGCGCCTGCCAGGCCGCGGCCGGTTCGGCGACGCCGCGCTGTCCGGCCCGATCGTAACTATAGGCGGACGCACTTTGCGGCCGGAGCGCGGCGAGGGTGGCGCCGGCCACCGTCGTCGAGGCGCGATGCGCGGCCGTGGACAGCGCGGCTTTGAGCGCGCTGACGATCAGCCCGCGCACCAGCCCGCCGTCCCGGAAGCGCACTTCCGTCTTGGCGGGATGAACGTTCACATCGACGAAGTCCGCGTCGCAATCGACGAACAGGGCGAGCGCGGGATGGCGGTCGCGCGCGAGAAAATCGGCATAGGCGCCGCGTACCGCGCCGAGCAGCAGCCGGTCGCGCACCGGCCGTCCATTCACGAACAGGAACTGCATCTGCGACGAAGCGCGGTTGTAGGTCGGAAGGCCGGCAAAGCCGGTGAGGTGCACGCCTTCGCGCGCGGCTTCGACCGGGATGGCATTTTCGGCGAAATCGCGACCGATGATGCGCGCGAGCCGTTTCAGCCGGCCGTGGAACAGGTCGCCCTCGCCGGCATGGTCGAGCACGCGTCTGCCATCCATGGCGAGCGTGACGTGCACGTCGGGCCGCGCCATGGCGAGCCGCTTCACCACATCGGCCGTCGCCAGATCCTCGGAGCGCGCCGATTTCAGGAATTTGAGCCGCGCGGGCGTGGCGAAGAACAATTCCCGTACTTCAACCCGCGTGCCCGACCGGCCGGTCGAAAGGAATCCGACCGGCGCAGGCGCATCGACCCGCTCTCCTTCGACCCGGATCGCATGCGCGTCGCTGTCACGTGTCCGGCTGGTAATCGTGAGACGCGCCACAGCTCCGATCGACGGCAGCGCTTCGCCGCGGAAGCCGAGCGTGGCGATATGCGAAAGATCGTCTGCGCCGTCGCGCGTCAGGGGAAGCTTGGACGTCGCGTGGCGCAGCACCGCAAGCTGAAGCTCATGCGCCGCCATGCCGATGCCGTCATCTTCCACCACGATGAGATCAGCGCCGCCGGCTGTGGTGGAGATATCCACGCGGGTGGCGCCCGCATCGAGCGCGTTTTCGATCAGCTCCTTGACGGCGCTGGCCGGGCGTTCGACCACCTCGCCCGCCGCGATGCGGTTGATCGTGCCCTCGCCGAGCCGCCGGATGGCGGGGCGTGCCGATTCGCTTGCCATGGCGCAGCGTAGAACAACAGGCGCACCCGCGAAATCGCCGGGCCCCTATCAAGGGTCGAGGGTGCCGGCGGCCGGTTTGCCGTTATGCGATTCGTCCATTCCGCCAGCCACCTCCACGCTGAGTTTCGCGGGATTGAACAGACGGCGCGCGGCGCGCTTCACCTGATCGAGCGTCACGGCATTGATCAGAGCATTGCGGTTGCGAATGTAGTCGACGGGAAGGCCGAGCCGCTGGAATTCGCCGAGCTGGTCGACAATGCCGACATTGGAACTGAAGGCAAGCGGCCAGGAGCCGGTAAGATAGGTCTTGGCGTCGGCGAGTTCGGCATCGGTGGGACCGTTCTGCGCGAAATCGCGCAAGGTCTCGCGCATCGCGGCGATCGTCTCTTTGGTGCTGCTGCGCTTTGTCGCCATCTCGCCCAGCACGAGGCCCGCCCGCTGCAGGCTTTCGAGCGAAGTGGACACGTCGTAGGTGAGGCCGCGCTTCTCGCGCAGCTCGTCTGTCAACCGCGAGGCAAAGCCACCACCACCCAGAATGTAATTTGCTACATAGGCCGGCAGGTAATCGGGGTCGCGGCGCAGAAGTCCCGGCAACCCGAACACGACATCGGACTGCGGCACCGGCATGTCGGTGACCGCAAGGTGCGGGCCGCCCGGATGGTCGACGAGCACGGGTCCACGTGGCGCCGTGACGCGAAGTTCGCCGAATGCGCTTTTGACGAGCGCTTCGAGATGGCCTTCATCCACATCGCCGGCGACGGCGATAGTGAGTCCCCCGGCCACCCAATGCGTGGCGGCAAAATGCTTCAGGTCGGAGGCCCTGATCGCGGCCAGACTCTGGGCATCGCCGTCGATCGGGTGACCGTAGGGGCCGTCGTGAAACCAGCCGCGGAAGAAGGCTTTCTGCGCCACATCGTCGGGATCCTGATCCTGGTCAGCGATATCGGCGTCGATCTGGGCGCGGACGCGGGCGATGGCATCGGCATCGAAGCGGGGGTGGGACAGCGCCTGGCCCAGAAGATCGAACGCATCCTTTGCATTGTCGGCCAGCGTGACGAGTGAAATTATAAGATAATCGCGGTCGGTGGTCACCGAAAGGCGGATGGCCCGGTTGCCGAGCGCGGTCTGAAAGGCGCCGGCTTTCATGCTGCCTGCGCCTTCGTCGAGCAGCTCGGCCGCGAAATTCGCAAGGCCGGATTTTCCGGGCGGATCATAGGCCGAACCCGCCGGCAATGCGGCGGACAATGCGATCATCGGCAACGTATGATCGCTGACATACCAAATCTCCTCGCCATTGGGAGCGGGCAGCGTCTTCACCTCCAGCGCCCGCGCCGTCATCGGCATGGCCAGGAGCAGCAACGCTGCAGCAAAGAAGCGGCACGCGGAGGCGCAGAGGCGCGGAGGAGTTTCGCCACTAAGAGCACGAAGAGCACCAGGGGAAAAACGCGCGCTCCGCGCGCAAGCGTTCTTCGTGTTCTTTGTGGTAAAATAATTATTCCGCGGCTCCGCGGCTCCACGTGCAACCAGGTCACGCATCACGGTTTTCCTCCGGGGAGGAGATAGCCGGTCACGGATTCGCGCGGGATCATGTCCTTTTGGGTTGCGTCGCGCACCGCGTCGCCGGTGACGGCGCGGACGCGGCCGGGCCATTCATGGACGTCGTCAGCCGTCAGCCCGATGGCGAGCGCCTGCCCATAGGCCGAGGCGAGTTCGAGCTGGTTGTCGCGGCGATAGACGGCATCGGCAACCAGCTGCGTCTTTGCCCGCTCGATATCGCCGCCTTTCGGCGGTGCGGCCGCATATTGCCGAAGAATGGCGTCGATCGCATGTTCCACCACTTCCATCGTCGCGCCCGGGCGCAGCACGGCATAGATCTCAAATTCACCGGCATCGCGCGCATAGCCCTCGTAGGAAGCACCTGCATCGGAAGCGAGCTTCCGCTTCACGACAAGCTCGCGATAGAGGGTGGAAGTGGGATCGCCGCCGAGCAGTTGCGCCAGCACATCGAGCGCTTCCGCTTCGCCGGGTTTGGCTTCGGTATAACTCGGCACCCGATAGAGGCGCAGAAACAGCGGCAGTTTCACGTCGTCGCGCGTGATGGTCAGCCGCGTTTCGCCGAGACGCGGCGGCTGCGCATAATCGGCGCGCGGTCCAAGTTCGCGCGCCGGCACCTTGGCGTAGGTCGCTTCCGCATCGACGCGCACTTCATCGGGCGTGACGTCTCCGGCCACGACGAGAATGGCATTGTTGGGGGCATAATGCCGCGCATAGAAGGCCTGCGCCTCGAGACGGCCGATGCGGCGCACTTCCTCGGGCCAGCCGATCACCGGCCGGCCATAAGGATGCGACAGATGCAGCTCCGCCTCCATCTGTTCGTGCATCAGCGCCTCGGGATCATTGTCGATACGCGTGCGGCGCTCTTCGAGAACGATGTCCCGCTCGGTGCGCACGGACGGATCGGAGAGATCGAGATTGGCCATGCGGTCGGCATCAAGACCCATGACGAGCCGCAGACGATCCTTGGCGATCTGTTCGTAGAACGCCGTGTAATCATGGGTGGTGAAGGCATTGTCTTCGCCGCCGTTGCGCGCCACGGTGCGCGAAAATTGGTCGCCGGGCAGGCTCGCCGTGCCACGGAACATCATGTGCTCGAAGAAATGGGCGAGACCCGAAAGGCCGGGTGGATCGTCCACCGCGCCGACGCGATACCACAGCATCTGGGTGACGACAGGCGCACGATGATCGGGCACGACGAGTACGGATAGACCGTTCTGCAGCGCAAACTGGAAGATTTTGCCGTCCTGCGCCTGCGCGGGCGCCCGCAGCGCCGCTGCGAGCATGAGGGCCAGGCAAATTATCTTCCCCGTCATCGCATCTCGCTTTCCTTCCCCGCATGCGGGAGAGGTGACGCGAGCGCAGCGAGGCGCCGGAGGGGGTAAGTCGCGCGCGCTATCCCCCTCCGGCGCTTCGGGGCGCCATGGGGAGGAAAGTCAATGCGGATGACGAGGGGAGGATATCCCGTGGATGGCGGCACATCAGAATATCCCATCAAACCAGCCGCCGCTGTCCTTCTGGATCGTCGCCGAATCGGTGGGCTTTGCCGGAGGCTGTTTGGCGGCAGGCTGGGTGCCATTGCCTGTATTCATGGTTCCCGCGACCTGCTGGCCCTGCGCCTTCGCGGCATCGATGCGCTGCGCCTCGGCATCGGCGTTGAGCGGCGCGCCCTTATAAGGATCCGGCGAACTGAACAACAATTCGTCGGTGAAACTGTCGTCCGTCGCTTCCATCTGCTTCTCGTCGGCAGTGATCTGTTTCCGGATGGCCGGGTCCGCGTTGGCGCCGCCGGAATTGGCAAGCACGACGCGCTCCTCCGGGCTGAAATTGCCCGGCAGGGCGGCCGCAGCAGCAGATGGATCGTCGCCGAACAGGGCCGTTTGCGCCGCGTCGGTCGGCGATGCCTGATTGGTGGGCACAGCACCGGGCTTGGGCGGCTTCAGGTTGAAATCCGGCGGTATGACCAGTGGAGATTTCGTCACCACCGCAAATTCGTCCGGCGGTTCTTTGGTGACGCCAGCCGCTTCGCGGATGCTCTCGCAGCCGATCAGGGACAGCGCCATTCCTGCAAGCGCCGCCACCCGCAGCACGTTTGGTATCGCTCTCATTCGGATCTCCCGCCTTGCCGGGTCGCTGCCTCCGGATTGGGCCGCGCCAATGCATCATAAAGCAACGCGGCCACGCCCAGCGTGATCGCGCAATCGGCAATGTTGAATACATACCAATCATAGCCGTGGACATAAAAGTGAAAAAAGTCCGCGACGCGTCCGTAAATGAGGCGGTCGATAAGGTTCCCAATGGCACCGCCGATCACAAGCCCGAGCGCTACGGCGAGCAGCCTGCGCCCGGCGTGCCAGAGCCACCAGCCAAGCCCCACCACTGCGGCGAGGGAAAAAATGGCCAGCACGGCCGTACCCAGAAAACCGCGGGCGGGCAGCAGCCCGTAGCTAATGCCCGGATTCCACACCATGACAAGGTCGAAAAATGGAAGAACGGGAATGCGGTCGCCCGGCGACATCTCGATGAAGTGAAAGCCGTAAAGCAGGGCAAGCTTCGAGCCCTGGTCGAGGGCGAGCGCCCCGGCCGCGCAGGCAAGGCCCAGATCGCGGGGGGTCATGGGCATCTTTCTTCCAGATGATCGACGGCGTCGCCACAGCGCCGGCATAGATCGTCATGGCTCGGCACCGTGCCAACCTCGGGCAGGATCATCCAGCAGCGGGCACATTTCCTTCCCTCGGCCAAGCGGAACAGCGCAGCGGCGCCGGGAACATCCGATAGCCGGAAAGCGTCTGCCGGTCCCTCGCCGACCGCGATTTCGGTGGCAGAGGTGATGGCAATTTCGGCAAGGTCGACCGTTTCAAACAAGGCCGCATCCGCCCCATCCTCTACAAACAGCACCGGCGCGGCATCGAGGCTCGAACCGATCACCTTGTCGCGCCGCGCGATTTCGAGCGCGCCGGTGATCACGCGCCGCAGCGTGCGGATGCGAGTCCATTTCGCGATCGCCGCCGCATTGTTCCATTGCTCCGGCGTCGCGGGGAACAACTCAAGATGGACGCTGCCATCGCCGTCCGGATACCGGCATGTCCAGGCTTCTTCCATTGTGAAGCAAAGCAGCGGCGCGAGCCATGTCACGACCCGCCGGAATGTTTCATCCATCACCGTGCGGGCGGCTCTCCGCCGCGGCGCATCCCTGCGGTCGCAATAAAGCGAATCCTTGCGGATATCGAAATAGAAGGCGGAAAGCTCGTTGGTGCAGAAATTGAAGAGCTGCGTATGGACGCGGTTGAAATCATATTCCGCGTAACCGCCGCGCACGCCCCCATCGAGTTCTGCCAGCTTGGCAAGGATGAACTGCTCAAGCTCCGGCATTTCGTCATAACCGATGCGCTCGCGTTCCTCGAATCCTGAGAGATTGGCGAGCATGAAGCGGATCGTGTTGCGCAGCCGCCTATAGGCGTCGACATTCGCCTTCACGATCTCCGCGCCGATGCGCAAATCTTCGGTGAAGTCCGAACTTGCCGCCCACAGGCGCAGGATATCGGCGCCGTTTTTTTCGGCGATGGTCTGCGGCAGGACCGTATTGCCGAGCGATTTCGACATCTTACGGCCCTGCTCGTCGAGCACGAAGCCATGCGTCAGCACGGCCTTGTAAGGCGCGCGGCCGCGCGTCCCGCAGCTTTCGAGCAGGGACGACTGAAACCAGCCGCGATGCTGGTCGGAGCCTTCGAGATAAAGATCGGCGCGGTCGGCTCGCGGCCAGGACGGCTCGATCGGATTTTCGACCGTGAAGACATAGGTCGAGCCGGAATCGAACCAGACGTCGAGGATGTCCTTCACCTGCTCGAATTTGTCCGCGTCGTAATCATTTCCGAGGAATCGTTGCGCTGGTGAGCTGAACCAGGCATCGGCGCCTTCCTTGTTGAATGCCTCGACAATGCGCGCATTGACATTCGCGTCATCGAGCACCTCGCCGCTTTGTTTGTCGACGAAGATCGCGATCGGCACACCCCAGGCGCGCTGGCGCGACAACACCCAATCGGGCCGCGTCTCCACCATGGAGGATATCCGGTTCTCGGCTTGCGGCGGATACCAGCGCGTCGCGCGAATCGATTCCATCGCGCGCTGCCGGAGCGTGTCGTTGCCGAATTCCGGCATCGGCTTGTCGATCGCCGCGAACCATTGCGGCGTCGCGCGGAAAATCACCGGCGCTTTCGAGCGCCAGCTATGCGGATATTGGTGTCTGAGGCTGCCCTTCGCGAGCAATTTGCCGGCGGCAATCAGCTCCCTGATGACGGCGCCATTCGCATCGCCATCCTTGCCGTCGGCCGCGAGGATTCTTTTGCCGGCAAAGTGAGGAACCTTGCTGGTGTAGGAACCGTCCTCAGCAACCAGATCGAAGGGGTCAGGGCTCGCAGCAAAACGATGTTTCGCTCTGATATAAAGCTCATAGTCGTCTTCGCCGTGCCCAGGCGCAGTGTGCACAAATCCGGTACCTGCGTCCGCCGTTACATGGCTGCCGGAAAGCATAGGTACCAAGAAATCATAACCGAGATTGCGTAGTGGATGAAAACAGGCGGCGATATCAGAAGGATCGATCTCCCGGACTAACGACAATGCCACCTTCGCATGTTGTGCGACTTGCTCAGCAAGAGAACACGCCAAGATCAGGAGCTCACCCGGAACCGCCAAACTTCCATCGTGAACAGCCGTGACCTCGAACACCCCGTAAGAAATGTCCGGCGAGTACGCAATCGCCCTGTTTCCCGGTATTGTCCAAGGAGTCGTGGTCCAGATGACAACGGAGGCTTGGGCCAATCCCATCTCCGGAAAGCGTCCAGCCGCTGCAACGAGTCGCGGTTTCTCGTGACTTGCAACTACGCCAGACACTGGAAATTTGACATAGATCGCGGGCGACGTCTTCTCGTGATATTCCACTTCCGCTTCGGCGAGCGCCGTCTTCTCGACGGGCGACCACATCACGGGTCGAAAGCCGCGATAAAGCAATTTTTTGCGGACGAATTTGTGCAGCTCGGAGGCGATCGCCGCCTCGGCACGGAAATCCATCGTCAGATAGGGATGGTCCCATTCGCCGATGCAACCGAGCCGTTTGAATTGCTCGCGCTGCACATCGATCCAGTGCGAAGCGAAGGCGCGGCAGTCGCGCCGCAACTGATCGACGGGAACCTCGTCCTTCGACTTTCCTTCGGCGCGGTATCTTTCCTCGATCTTCCATTCGATCGGCAGGCCGTGGCAGTCCCAGCCGGGTACGTAAGGCGCATCGCGGCCGAGCATGCCCTGGCTCCGAACCACGAAATCCTTCAGGATCTTGTTGAGCCCGGTACCCGAATGGATTTCGCCGTTCGCGTAGGGCGGGCCGTCATGCAGCACAAAGAGCGGCCTGCCCTTCGACTGCGCGCGAATGCGGCCATAGAGGTCGAGCTTCTGCCAGCGCGCGAGCCATTGCGGCTCGGCCTCGGGCAGACCGGCCTTCATCGGGAAGCTGGTGGCGGGAAGAAATACGGTCGAGCGGTAATCGCGCGGCGCGGAATCGTTCGTGGTCGGGGACGTCATCTGTTTCGGGCCTTCGGGAGGTTTGCGGATTCGGGGCGATCCCGGCTTCCGCGCGGATGAAGCGTCAAACTTCCCGGCGCGGCGCCGGGCGGCGAATTCGCGATATCTTCCTGAAATCCCGACGTCTCATGGCTGGCCTTCCGTACGGTGTCCGCCTTCTATCAGCCCGCTCCGCCCTCCGTCCAGCGGCAGAATACCTTCCGTCCTTGTCCTGCCGATCCCAAAAGACTAGTCTGAAATCTAGCCTGTTGAGTTGCCAAGCATGAGCGCCAAGACCTGGCCGGTACAGGATGCCAAAGCCCGTTTCAGCGAACTTCTGGAGACCTGCCTGAAACACGGCCCCCAGATCGTTACCAAACGGGGCGCCGAGGCGGCAGTCCTCGTTCCCGCTGAAGAATGGCACCGGCTCAAGGAGCGTTTCCGGCCGACGCTGAAGGACCTGTTGCTTTCCGACGAGGCAAGGTTCGATTTCCCTCTCCCAAAACGCGGCCGTCTGCGTCGGCGCGCGCCGAAACCGTTTCGATGAGTGCTCCTGGGTGTATCTGCTCGATACAAACATCATTTCGGAGATTCGACGGCGCAAACCTCATGGTGCCGTATTGGCCTGGCTCCGCGATACCCCCGGTGCCGCGATGCATCTCGCCGCCATCACACTTGGCGAGCTGCAGGCCGGAGTCGAAAAAACTCGCCCGCTTGATCGGACGAAAGCGGCAGAAATAGAAGCCTGGATAGACGAACTCGCCGCCACAATGAAGGTGTTGCCGGCCGACGGTCCGGTCTTTCGGCGATGGGCACAGCTCATGCACGGGCGTCCCGATGAACTTATCGAAGATGCCATGATAGCGGCAACCGCCGATATACACGGCCTTCTTGTCGTCACCAGAAATACGCGCGATTTCCAGCTCCTGGGTGTCAAGACATTCAACCCGTTCGAATTTGGCAAAGCGTAATAGATGGCGGACTGATCTGCGCCATCGGCTGCCCGTACTATCCCAAACGAGGAGCTGCGGCGAGTGCCGCCCGTGCCGCTTCCGTATCGGCGGTGATTTGTTTCTTGAGCGCATCGATACCGGCGAACTTCGCTTCCGGGCGTAGATAAGCGACGAGTTCGACGGCGAGGTGCTTGCCGTAGAGGTCGCCGGAAAAATCGAACAGCCACGCTTCCAGCAGCGGCTGCGGTACCTCGAACATGGGGCGAATGCCGAAACTGGCGACGCCGTCATAACGGCCGACAGGCTTGTCGTCCTCCATGATCGTTGCCCGCACCGCATAGATGCCGAAAGCCGGCGCGAGGTAGCCATCGATGCGCATATTCGCGGTGGGAACCCCGATCAACCGGCCGCGGCCGTCGCCGTGCTCGACGCGCGATTCGATCGTCCAGTAATGGCCGAGCAATGCCGCCGCTTCATCGGGCCGGCCATTCCTGAGCGCAAGCCGGATGCGCGAGGAGGAAATCTTTCCATGCCGCTCGTCCTCCACGGGCGGAAAGATGGTGACGCCCAGCCCCTCCATCTCTCCCATATAGGCAAGGAGCGCGGTGTCGCCGGCGCGGCCCCTGCCGAAGCGGAAGTCTTCGCCGACGATAACGCAGCCCGCGCCGAGACTTTCGATCAGCACGTGCAGAATGAAATCCTGCGCGCTCATCGCCGCCATCGCCGCATCGAAGGTGAGGGCAAACATCGCATCGGCGCCCTGTTCGGCAATGAGGCGCGCCTTGGTGCGCAAGGGGGTGAGCCGAAAGCATTCCGCGCCTGGCCGGAAGAATTCCTGGGGGTGGGGCTCGAAGGCGAGCACGCCGAAAATCGCGCCGCGCTCGGCGGCCAGCAGTCTCGCTTCAGCCATCAGCGCCTGGTGACCGCGATGCACGCCGTCAAAATTGCCGATGGCGATGACGCCGCCTTTGAATGCGTCGTAAATGTCCTGATAGTGGCGGAAGATGCGCATTCCGTGGACGGTCAGGCCTTCGGGGGCGGCATGACGGTCGCTTCTCCCTCGATGACGACGGTGTCGCCCACTTTGCACACGCAATCGAAAACGACGCGGCGCTTTTCGGCGGTGACGTCGCGCACGGTGCAGGTCGCGGTGACCGTATCGCCGATGCGCACCGGCGCCTTGAAGCGGATGTTCAATCCCAGAAAGATCGTGCCGGGACCCGGCATCTGCATTCCAAGCACGGTGGAGATGTAGCTGGCCGTCAGCACGCCGTGCGCGATGCGGCCCTTGAACGGCGTGGTGCTGGCGAATGCATCGTCGAAATGAACGGGATTGGTGTCGCCGCTCACCTCGCCGAACAACGTTATGTCATGCTCGCTGACGGTCTTGGCAAATTCTGCCGACATGCCGGGCTTGAGATCATCGATCGGATAGCTCATGCGTCACTCCTTGGCGGGTGCCTCTTATCCGCAAGTCCCGCTACCAGACAAGCGCGCGCATGGCGCCCTTCGCCGTTACCCCTGCGCGCGCCACCAGTCCCGCGATGGCGGGCGGCGTCAACTCGGGAATGTCGTCGCCGTGAATGCCATCGGCAATGAACACCGCATCGAGACCTGCGCCATTCGCCCCGCGGATGTCGGTTTCGAGGCCGTCGCCGACCACCAGAACACGCAACCCGTCACGCTTCGCGACACCACGCAGGCGCGCCAGCGCGGCCACATAAATCGCCCCATGCGGCTTGCCGAAATAGACGGAGCAGCCGCCGAGTTCGGTGTAGAGCCGGGCGAGCGCGCCCGCGCAAAAAATCAGCCTCTCGCCGTAGCGCACGACAATATCGGGGTTGGCGCACAAGAATTTCAGCTCGCGCGCCTTCAGTTCCACGAGCACCGGGCGATAATCTTCAGGTTTCTGCGATTTATCGTCAACGAGCCCGGTGCATAGCACGATCTGGGCTTTGGCCACATCCTCGACGCGTTCCACAGACAGACCGGCGACGATTCCAAGATCGCGATCCGGACCGATATAGAGAAGTGGCAGGTTCCGGCCCGCGCTGCGCCGGGCGATATCATCGCGTGCGAGCATGCCCGAGGTGAGGATCGAATCGTAGCAATCCTTCGGTACGTGCAGCCGCGCGAATTGTTGCTCCACGTCTTCCGCGGACCGCGGCGCATTCGACAGCAGGATCACCGGCCCACGCTGCGCGCGAAACCGGCGGAGCGCCTCGACAGCAGGCCCATGGGCGCTCCGGCCGTCATGCACCACACCCCACACATCGCAGAGGAGCGCGTCATATCCGCCGGCGATTTCGCCGAGCCCGCCGAGAATGGCCGGCGCTTGCGCGGGCGAAGACACCGAATCCGGATTCATCACTGCCAAAGTCTTGCCGCCTCGCTTGCGGCGCGCCTAGAGTTGGGCAAAGCCATAGCCGAGGTGCTCCCATGAGCGCAAAGTCTGCCCATGATTTTTCCTTCCGTGCGATCGAAGGCGGCGACTTGCCGCTGTCCGCTTTCGCCGGCAAGGCGCTGCTCGTCGTCAATGTCGCGAGCCGCTGCGGATTGACTCCGCAATATGCGGCGCTGGAGAAATTGTGGACGGCGCGCCGCGATGACGGTCTTGTCGTTCTCGGCGTGCCCGCCAATGATTTCGGCGCGCAGGAACCCGGCACCGAAGACGAAATCCGCAGCTTCTGCGACCTGAACTATCATGTCGATTTTCCGATGACGGCGAAGGAACATGTGATCGGGCCGCAGGCGCACCCGCTCTACAGATGGGTCGCCGCCGAACTGGGCGAAGATGCGGCGCCAAAATGGAATTTCCACAAATATCTCTTCGACCGCCGCGGCACGATCGCCGGCACCTTCGGCTCCCGCACGCCACCGGACGACGCGGCGATCACCTTGGCTATCGACACTGCGCTGGCGTCCTGACGCCGAAATAAGTGCAAATAATTTGTCATCCCCGCGCAAGCGGGGACCCAGCTCGCCGCCCTTTCCGGACAAATCGTGCAACTGGGCTCCCGCTTGCGCGGGAATGACACCGGGTGCGCAGCATTCTTCCAATCGCAGCACGATAAGTAGAGGATTTCAGTGAATGCCCAGCACCTCTTCCGCACTCTTGTATGAAAGGTGCTGTGCTTCGGCGACGGCCTTGTAGGTCAGCATGTGCTTGTAGACGTTGAGGCCCGCGCGCAGATGCGGATTTTTCCGCATCGCCTCTTCCGGTCCCTGATCGGCAAGCGCGAGCGTGAAAGGCAACGTCGCGTTGTTCAGCGCGAAGGTCGAGGTGCGCGCCACGCCGCCCGGCATGTTCGCCACGCAGTAATGAACGACATCGTGCACGAGATAGGTTGGATTGTCGTGCGTGGTGGGATGCGAGGTCTCCGCACAGCCGCCCTGGTCGATGGCCACGTCGACGATAACCGACCCCTTCTTCATCTGCTTCACCATCTTTTCGGTGATGAGTTTCGGCGCCGCAGCGCCCGGCAGCAGCACGCCGCCGATGACGAGATCCGCGGCCACGACATGTTCTTCGATGGAATCGATGGTGGAATAAATTGTGTTCAGCATCGCGCCGAACTGGAGATCGAGTTCGTTCAGCCGGGGGAGTGAAATATCGAGTATGGTGACATGTGCTTCGAGGCCCATCGCCATTCGCGCAGCATTGGTGCCGACAACGCCACCGCCCAGGACCACGACTTTCGCGGCCGGAACGCCGGGCACGCCCCCCAGCAACATGCCGCGGCCGCCCTGCGCGATTTCAAGACTGTGCGCACCCGCCTGGATGGACATGCGTCCTGCCACCTCGCTCATCGGCGCAAGTAGTGGCAGCCCGCCGCGGGCATCGGTGACCGTTTCATAGGCGATGCAGATCGCGCCGGAATCGATAAGCCCGCGAGTCTGTTCGGGGTCGGGTGCGAGATGGAGATAGGCAAAGAGCGTCTGGCCCGGGCGGAGCCGTTTGATCTCTACCGCCTGCGGCTCCTTCACCTTCACGATCATGTCGGCTGCAGCGAAGATTTCGGCCGCATCCGCGTTGAGCTTCGCGCCGGCGCGCGTATACATGTCGTCGGTAAGACCGATGGTCTCGCCGGCCCGGTTTTCGACCAGCACCTCATGGCCGCGCGAAACAAGTTCGCGCGCGGCAGAGGGCGTCAGGCCGACGCGATATTCGCGGTTCTTGATTTCCTTGGGAACGCCGATGCGCATGGAGACCTCTCGCTGAAGCAGGTTGTTACCAGCGGCTCCTTGCTTCCAGAACCGCGAAGACGAAAAAGACGGGAAGCTCGATCATGGCGGCATACCATAGAAATTCCGGTTCGATGACCCGGTTGGTGGCGTGCAGGAGAGTCTGGCTGCCGACGTAGAGCAAGCATGTCAGAAGCGGCGGCGCGACCAGCACGAATCCGATAAGCGAAAGCCTGCGAACGATGCTCATCCCCTTACCCCAGCCGCCCCAGGACCGCGCGCAGCCCTTCGATCATTCGCGCAATCTCCGACTCCGAGGCGATCAGCGCAGGTGCCAGCGCGATCGTATCGCCGGAGACGCGCAGCACGAGATTCTCTTGGGCAAAGGCGCGCGCGAGCACCTCATAGCCCTTGCGCCCCGGTCCGCTCAAGTCGGGCTCGAGATCAATCCCTGCGGCAAGGCCGACATTGCGGATATCTGTCACATGCGGCGCGCCTCTGAGCGCATGCACGGCATCCTCGAGAACGGGCTCAAGTCTTCGCGCGCGTTCGTAGAGCGATTCCTCGCGATAGACATCAAGGGTGGCGAGGGCGGCGGCACAGGCAAGCGGGTGGCCGGAATAGGTGTGACCGTGGAACAGCTCGATGCCGTGCTCGGGGCCATGCATAAACGCGTCATGGATCCGGCTTGAAACCACGACACCGCCCATCGGCACCGCCCCATTCGTCACCCCCTTGGCGAAAGTGATGAGGTCGGGCACCACGCCATAGCGCTCTGCGGCGAAAGCATGGCCAAGCCGTCCGAAGCCCGTGATGACTTCGTCGAAGATGAGAAGAATGCCATGGGCATCGCACAGCGCGCGCAGGCGCTGGAGATAATCCTGTGGCGATGCAAACACGCCGGCCGAACCTGCCATCGGCTCCACGATCACGGCGGCAATGGTTTCTCCGCCATGGACCGCGACGGAGCGCGCCAGCGGGTCAACGAATTCCGCTCCCCCTGCGGGCTCACGCCGCGTGAATGCCATGCGCGTCCGGTCATAGGGCAGCGGCAGATGATCGTCCGTACCCGGAAGAAGCGGCCCGAAGGCTCGGCGGTTATTCGGAATGCCGCCGACAGAAATGCCGGCGAAGGTGGCGCCGTGATACCCGCGCTCGCGGCCGATGAGGCGAAATCTCTGGCCTTCGCCAATTGCGTGAAAATAGCCGCGCGCGATCTTGAGCGCGGTATCTGCCGCCTCCGATCCCGAATTGACGAAGAACACGTGATCGAGACCCGGCGGTGCCATTTGCGCGAGTCTTGCAGCAAGCTCGAAAGCGGCCGGATGGCCGAACTGAAAGGCCGGCGCATAATCAAGTTCGGCTGCCGCAGCGCGGATTGCTTCGACAATGCGGGGTTGCGCGTGTCCCGCATTTACGCACCACAGACCGGAGCAGGAATCGAGAAAAGCCTTCCCCGCCGCGTCGTAGAAATACATGCCCTCGGCACGGGCGAGCAGGCGCGGCCCGGCGCGGAAGGCGCGGTTCGCACTGAAGGGAAGCCAGAAGGCGGAGAGGTCGTTGCGAAGCGGATGACAGGTATCGGACGCCATGTGCGCTCTTAACGCGGAGCGCGGGCGGCTCCAAGGTCACATGGGTTTGAAAACGCGCCGACGCTGACGGAAAGCCGCCGGGCCCGGGAAGGCGCCCTTCGTGCGGCGGAGCCTAGCGGTGCCAGCCGCCGTGCCAACCCCAGCCGGGGTGCCAGCCGCCATGCCAGCCTGCGCCATGCCAGCCACCGCCAAAGCCGGTGTGCCAGCCGCCGTGCCACCATATCCAGGGATGGCCACCCCACCAGCGGTAGTAATGCGGCCCATACCACCATGTGCCGCCAATAAAGACGGGGTAACTGTAACTGTAATAGCCGCAATAAGCGGGACCATAGGCGCAAGGGGGAGCGGGCACGCCGATACCAACTCCCACGACAACCGCATGCGCAGGGACCGTCGATATGGCGGTTCCGGTCATCATTACGGCACCGAGTGCCAGTTTTCCGAGCTGTTTCATGGCTCAAAATTCCTTCCGCAAACGGACGCCTGCCGTTCATGCCCCGTCATGCTACGCGAAAGGTTCTGAACTCGCGATGAATGCGGAGAGTCAGTAACTGCAAGAATCGCGCGGCAAAAACGCGCCAGCCCGGCGGGAGGGACCGCCGGGCCGGTGCAAGCCGAGAACTCCGGCTGCGTGTCTAGCGGCCGTGGAACCCGCCGCCTACACCATGGAAGCCGCCGCCGTGCCACGCGCCACCGTGCCAGCCGCCCCAGCCACCATGCCAGCCGCCCCAGCCGCCATGCCAGCCGCCCCAGCCGCCGCGCCAGCCGCCCCAGCAGCAGCCACCGCGCCAACCCCAACCGACGCCCACATAGGGGCCGCCCCAGTAGGGATAGCCATAATAGCCATAATAGGGGTAGTAGCCGGGGTAGTAACCGGGATAGTAGCCCGGCACGCCGATTCCGACGCCCACCGCAACGCCAGCGCTGGCAGGCGTTGTCAGAGCCGCTGTGGCACCGATGGCGGTGCCCGCCATCAACACTGCGCCAAGCGCCAGTTTTCCAAGACGATTCATTGTTTTGCTCCTTTCAAAGCCATGTCCCTCCCACTCCAGGGCGGATAATTGCGCACCCGCCCTGAACCCGCGATGAACATGATTGTCATGGTTCGGCTAGCTCACCATGGAAAATTTGCCTGACCTGAACCTGTCGAAGGATCAGGCGGAGCATCCGCGCGCCTCGATCGGCCAGATCGCTTCCAGGCGGCCGCCGCGTATCACATGATAATAATCATGCAGATTAACCGTGGGATCGCAGTGCGGAACGGCGCAGGTTATGACATCGCCGGTTTTCAACCTGTGATCGGCGGATGAATATTCAATGCCGCCCTGCTCATCGCCGAAGAAGAAATAATTTGCGCGCGGCGGCGCGCCATCGACGATGACGGGCGGCCCCGCATCGGTGGCGAAGGCCTTGAACCCCGCATCGGTTGTGGCAAGCCCTTCGCGATTGGCGCTGATCACCGTCGTTTGAAGAAACAACGATGTTTCAAACGGCGGCTTCGCGGACGATTTCTCCCATACCTCGTTGTACTGCCCGTCCATGAAAATATACGAGCCGACCTGAAGTTCCGTAAGCACGCGCGCATCGGGATCGATGTCGAAGGTTCCCGTGCCTGCACCTGTCAGGATCTCGGGGGAAAATCCTTCGCTTTGCAACCTCAGGCGGAATCGATCGAGCTCCCCAAGAACGGACAGGGATTTCGCGCGGCGCTCATTGGCCGATTCGAGATGCTGCAGATTTCCGGCGTAACATTGCAGGCCCCGGAATATGAAAGCCGGATTGTGCGCAACGGAACGAACGAGCGCCGCCGCGGCGTCACCCGGTCGAAGGCCGGTGCGCCCCATTCCGGGATCGATGTCTACGAGCAGCCCCAGCTGCTTCCCGCTCGACGACACGGCTGACGCGAGCTGCCCGGCAGTCGCCAGGTTGTCGCACACCGCCATCAATTCGCCGACGCGCATGTTCAACGCGATCAGCCGCGCGATCCCGCGCTCCGTCACCACCGGCGAAGTAATCAGGATCGAATCGATGCCGGCATCCGCCAGCGATTCGGCTTCGCCAAGCTTCGCCACGCATATGCCGAGGGCGCCGGCCGCGATCTGGCGGCGAGCGATCTCGGAGCATTTATGGGTCTTGGCGTGCGGGCGGAGCCCGATGTCATTCGCCTGCGCGTGGCGAGTCATCCGCCGGAGGTTCTCGTTGAACCGGTCGAGATCGATCACCAGCGCCGGCGTCGCAAGCCTCCAACGCCCGCCCGGCACCCCGATGAGATCCGCATTCAAAGCCGGCGCGCGCATTCGCCACCTCGACATGGTCCGCGGTCCCTCTTGACCGCCGCTCTGCTCATCCCTGTTTCGGCCGCGATGGACGCCGTCGTCAACATCGACAAAGGCAGGGTGCACATTATCCGGCCGGAAGACCTTAATTCTCGGGGGAATCAGGGGATGGCGGCGATGTTGAAAATCTCGACCATCGCGATAGCGCTTGCGCTTCTTCCTTCCTGCAGTGCGGCGGCACCAGGCTACGATATCGTGATCCACGGCGGCACGATTTATGACGGATCGGGCGGCAAGCCCTATGTCGGCGATATCGCGATTACTGGCGATCGCATCGCGCGCATCGCGCCGCAGATCGAAGAGCGCGGGCGAGCCGAAATCGACGCGAAAGGCAAGGTGGTCGCGCCGGGCTTCATCAACATGCTGGCCCACCCGGAGGAGAGTCTTTTCGCAGACGGCCGGGGCTTAAGCGATCTCGCGCAGGGCGTGACGTATGACATCGGGCGTTCGCGACAGCGCCGCATAAGTTCGCGAACGCGCTCATACTCCTGATGGAAATCAAATTCT
>Ga0335075_10004645_pt1 | contig 21418 bp, 14 predicted proteins | sample Lox_Sample_24_FD_206723 | JGI IMG/M metagenome (GOLD analysis project Ga0335075, IMG submission 206723) | Soil microbial communities from Loxahatchee National Wildlife Refuge, Florida, United States - Lox_Sample_2.4 | ecosystem: Environmental > Terrestrial > Soil > Wetlands | place: USA...
AACTTTTCTGCAAGCAGCTGATTTCAGGGCACTTGCAAGCCAAACGCGGATGCGGTGGAATCGCTGCAACTTGCTGATTTTGTTGAACTTCCCACCAAGTTAATAACAGGCTCTAGATAAAACAGCATTGAGCTCGTTCGAACGAGGCTGCGGACGAGCGGAGCGAGAGAGCTGAAATCCCAATGCCTCCCGTCTGCGTCCATGGGACTCCCGGGGCACAGATGCAGAACACTGATCGCAACAGAGCAGAGCCGAGTGAACATCGGCCCGGCCCAATACTGGCGAGCGGAGTCCGAGCGGGTCCCGGCAATCCTGTGAGAGAGCGAGATCGCATTTCCTACCGATGCGATGTACTTCGGGATAACGGTCCAGTAGTACTCGGTTGGAGATTGTGGTCGGGGGCTGTCGCCTTCGCTCACAGCAGTCGGCTCCTAATTCAACCACAAGCATACGGCCGCGAGAGCCCCCTTGGAGGCAAGTCGCCGTAACCCTGTCAACCCTCCACCACCCACACCGGACCAGCGATCAGTAAACAGAGATCAGTGATCAGAGCCGCCCATGTTTGACATAAAGCTGTCATGTGCATCATACTTATGTCATGCCAGTCCGCACCACCGTCGACATCCCCGAGCCGCTGCACGATCTGCTGCGCCGCAAGGCGGAAAGCTCCGGCGCCTCCATCCGCTCGCTCATCGTGCGCGCCATCGAGGAGTCCTATGCGGCATCGCCCCGCAAAGACAGGTTGACCGGCCCGCTCGTGCGTCTCTCCAGCAAGCCCGGCCCGCGCTTCCCCGCCGACGAGAATCCGCATGACCTTATTTTTCCCTGACGTCAACGTGTGGCTGGCGCTCTCCGTCGCCGACCACACGCACAGCGACGACGCCTGGCGCTGGCTCCGCGTCCTGCCCGCCGATGCCCGGCTGGCCTTCGGGCGCTTCACGCACATGGGCCTGCTCCGCCTGCTCACTAACCCCGCGGTGATGGGCAAGCGCCCGCTCACCCTCCGGCAGGCCTGGCAGGTGTACGACCGCTGGCTCGGCGACCCGCGCGTCCATTTCTATCCCGAGCCGCGCGCGGCCGACTCCCTCTACCGCCAGATCCTCGAGCCCTTCGCCGCGCAGCCCAACTCCAAATGGGTGGGCGACGGCTGGCTGCTGGCCTTCGCCTCCGGGGCCTCGGCCACCCTGGTCACCTTCGACCGCGCCCTCAATGAACTGGCCCGCAGGAACGGCCACGCCTCGGTCATCCCGGCTTAGGAGCGAAGGGACGCTCCGGATCGGTGACACGCCGAACTTGCCGACCCTCCCCCGCCCGCACCAGGGCAACGCCGGCTGATTCCACAGCGCGCCGCCCTGCACCCTGCAACCTGCTCCCCCGTCGTTCATTACCTCCGTACCCCGGCACCCCCCGATTTCTCTTGCCTCTCGCTCCAGCACTCTCTACGCTGGAAGTGGAAAGCTCTGTCCGCCTCGGCGCTCAGAGCTTTTTCTCTTGGCGCGTACACTGCGCTCTGCGCACTGTGCCCTGAGCTCTGTGCTCGGCGGCCGGCGCCACGAGTACCGAGCCGGTAATATCGCAAGAGGAACCTCCGGGTGAGTCAGCTGACAACATCCCCTGGAACCTCCGCGGAATCGATCACCGTCCCGCACTGCACCTCCCGGGGGGGAGAGAGTGCCGGTTGACCGGCTGGTAAACGAGCCCAGCACCCCACCTCACCTCTTCCTCGACTCTCCTGATGGAGAGAGCCAGTCGTCCAGCCAGTCGGGGTTCTCGGCCGGAGGGGGCTGGGTTGACGGCGGTTCGCCTCGGCCCGATGGTTCAGCAGCGCCCAGCGATCGGCCGATAGTCGTTTCGGCGAGGCCTTTTCGGATGCGCTCGGCAACCGGATCGACGCCGCTGCCGTGATCCGCCGGCGAGACTTGGGGCTGGAGGATGGGTCCCGGAGGCGCGGCGGGAACAATCGCGCTCTCGACCGGCGCGGGAACGCTCTCCGATGCAGGCGTGATGCTCGCCACCGGTTCCGCGACGCTGCCGGGGAGGGACGCAATCGCTTCCACGGGCGGAGCAGGATTCGCGGCCTCTGCCGGCGCGGCGGCAATTTCCGCAGGAGGCTCGGCTTTTGGTGCGTGCGCGGCAGGCGTCTCAGGAGGCGCATCGAGCCATCCGACCGGTGCGCCCCCCGTTTCCTCCGGCGCAGGCTGAAACACGAAGGCGGCACGCTGGCGCGGCGGTCGATCCGCTTCTCGCGCAGCCTCTCTTTCGAAGCGTGCGGGCTCCGGCGGCGCGGCGCGCGGTTCCTCGATTCTGACGGGATCGGGCGGGGTGATCATGCGCCCGGGAGTGGAGCTCGTTCCCAGATGGAGGTAGACGTCATCGCCTCCCCGGCGGCGAAACGCCAGGGCGGCAAGGCCGAGATAGAGAAGGCCGCAGACGGCGCCAGCCACGATGGCAGGCCACAGCGGCAGGCGCGGCCCGGAAGCGGCGGCCAGATGAACGATGCTGAACGGACCCTGCGACGACGGCAGCGGCTCCCCGCCGGCCGCGGGCGTGGACGAGAGGTTCTGCTCCTGAACGCCTGAGGAAGAGGATGGCCCGGCCGCGGGCGACGTGGATGCGACAGCGGACGGCGGAGCGGCGGGCGCGCTCGGTTGCGGACTGGAGGGAGCCTGCGCGGCTTCCGCGATCTGGATCTTTTTCGCCTCGTCGGTCACGATTGTGATGGCCTGGCTCAGCTCGGAGCGCTCGGCGTCGAGCTCCCGCCTGCTGACGCCCACGGCGTTAAAGCCGCCGCGACGGCCGCCGGAGAGGATCGAGTCGAGGGCCTGCTGGATCTCGTCAAAGCGGCCGCCGATGCTGGGATCGGCCAGCTCCTTCGGGTATTGGGCGCGAAGGTCCCGCAGGGTTGTCCGGGCCTGGGCGACTTCAGTCCTGAGCAGCGACTGCTGGCGCGATTCGCTGTTGAAGCCGCCGCCTTCGGCGAGCCGCTCCACGCGCTGATCCGTTGCAGTGAGCTGCGCGCCGAGGTTGTTGAGCGCGTCGGACAGGGGATGGCTCGCCGGAGCGCGATTGGGCGGCGCAGGCTGCGATGCAGCGCCCGTCGCGGCCGGGGGGTGGGCGCGGCCCTGATTTGCGGGCGCGGATTGCGGCGGTGCAGCCATTGCGCCGGAGGCTGAGCTTCCTGCGGCCAGAACCTGTGCGACGGCGTTGGTGACGGCCATGGAGTCGGACGAATCCGGGGCATCGAAGCGCACCTGGAGCTGCGGCGCCGCGGAAGGCTGCGCCAGATGGAGCTCAGAGCGAAGCTCGCCGAGCAATCCCGGAGACTGCGTCAACTGGAGATCGGAGCGGAACTCGCCAATCTGGCCGGCGGGAGTGGACGAGGCAAGATGCGCCTGCTTCGCCAGGTTGGCGACGGTCTGGTCGTTCAGCAGCGATTCCGCCAGCGCGACGGCGGGATTCCTGGCGGCGGCGAGGCCTGGGTCGACACGCTGGGCGGCGTCGGAATTGAAGGCGAGCGCGGCAGTCGATGCGGAGCCCCTGGACTGATCGATCTGCCAGGCGCAGCCGGCAGCGGCGACGGCGGCGGCGATGAGGAATGCGAAGAATTTGTGGCCCAGGGGAATTCCAGAATGAACGTCAGTATCTTCCATAAGCCCTCGATGGCGTCAAAGATCCGGGCAGATTCTTTCAGTGGAGCGCGCGCTCAGGGAACACCGTGATCGCGCGTGAGGCCTGCCCAATAGGATGCGGTCATCCGGTCGTTCTTGTGGCGTGCTGACGACTCTGGCGGCAGGACGCGCCAGGGTTGCGGCGGTCCATGCCCATCCGGAGGGCGGCTCTCTTCGTAAACGATACGCCGGACAAGGTTTTTCGTCACGAGGCGGCGGGGGAAGCGTCTCGAGGAAAATATTGTAAAGAAAGGTACTTGCGTTCCGGTGCGGGGCGGACGGGGAGCGAAAAATTTGCCCTGCCGCGGGTCCAGGTCCATGCAACGCCGCCGGGGCAGTCCGGGAACCCGGGCCGAGCGCCTCCTAATCCAGTTCCCTCACTCGCCGCATCACGTCCTGGCATTCGCGCGTCAGCCGCAGCGCTTCGTCCATCTTGCCGGCGCGCTCCGCCTGGTCGATGGCCGCGCGCAGACGGCGCTGCTCGTGCTCGAGAGCCGAGCGCCGGATCGCCTGCACCGCTTCTTCCACCTCGTCGGCTTCGGGCTCCGCGTCGTGGATGGAGAGAAAGACCTCGGCCAGCACTCGCCGCTCCTCCTCGGTGCCGAGCGCCGCCAGCGGATCGGCTCCGTCGGGCCGCGCGCGCAGCTGCTCGATCATGGTGCGCACGTCGTCGCGCATCGCCGCAAACTCGCGCTCGTGCTCGTGCCACGCGCCCTCGGCTACTAAATAACCCTCGCTCGAGCGCGGCGCCGAAAATGCCTGCAGCAGGAGCTGCTCGGCATGGGTCAGCGACTGCTGCTGCGGCGCCAGCGAATCGCGCCGCCGGGATGCTGCGTCCTTCAGCTCCGCGCGCACCAACGCCGAGTCCACGCCCAGCGCCTGGGCCGCGTCGTTGGCGAAGGCATCGCGCTCAATGCGGCCGGGGATGCGCCGGATGTGCGGCAGCAGGAAGTTCAGCTGCTCGGTCTTTGCCCGCGGATCGCGCCCCGGGAAGAGCTGGCGCGCCCGCTCGATCAGGTAGCTCTGATACGGTGGCGCCGAGCGCAGCGCGTCGGCGTAGGCGCGCGCGCCCCGTTCGCGCACGTAGCGATCCGGGTCAAGGCCGCCTTCGAGTGTCAGCACGCGCACCTCGAAGCCCTCTTCGGTGAGCAGCGCAATGGATTTTTCGGCGGCGTTCGCTCCGGCCGTATCGGGATCGAAGTTCACGATGACGCGCGTTGCGTAGCGCCGCAGCAACCGGACCTGCATCTCGGTGAACGCCGTGCCGCTGGTAGCGAGCACGTTGGGAATACCGGCGAGGAAGACGGAGATGCAGTCCATCTGTCCTTCCACCAGCACCACGCCGCCGTCGGAGCGGATCGCCTGGCGCGCCTTATCGAGATTGAAGAGCACCTGCCCCTTCGAGTAGAGCGGCGTTTCCGGCGAGTTGATGTACTTCGGGCCGGCCTTCTCGCCGGTCTCCAGCGTGCGCGCGGTGAAGGCAATCACCCGGCCGCTCTCGTTGGCGATGGGGAACATCACCCTCTTGCGGAAGCGCGCGTAGATCGGACCGGGGCTGCCGTCCTCCTGCTCCTTCCACGAGAAGAGCCCGGAGAGCCGCAGCGTCTCCACGTCCGCGTGGCCCTGCAGGCGTTCCCGCAGCGCGTGGTAGTTATCGGGAGCGTAACCGATGCGAAACTTTGCGATCCCGTCGGCATTCAGGCCGCGTCTGGTCAGGTATTCGCGAGCGGCAGCGCCTTCGGGCGAGCGCAGCTGCTCCTCGAACCAGGCCGTCGCCGTCTCCTGCAGTTCCAGCAGCTTACCCCGCTGGCGGTGCTCGGCCGCTTCTTCGGGCGAGGAGTATTCGCGCTTGGGCAGCGGAATGCCGCACTTCTGAGCGACCGTCCGCACTGCCTCAGGAAAGCCCACGTTTTCAATCTTCTGCACGAACGAAAAAACGTCGCCCGACTGGCCGCAGCCGAAACAGTGGAAGAACTGGCGGCCGGCGTGGACGCTGAACGACGGGGTCTTCTCCTTATGGAACGGGCACAAACCGCTGTAGTTCTGGGCGCCGGCCTTGCGCAGGCGGACGTACTCGCCGACGATCTTGACGATGTCGGCCTGCTCCTTCACGCTCTGGGCAAAATCCGCAGCCATCTGGACTCAAACGAGGTTCGGATACAGGGTAACGCGGCAAGGCGATGTCCTATTTTCCGAAACACCCCCTCCGCATCGGCAATCGACGAAAATCCCTCTTGACAGCCTATGCGAGGCACGATACATTGCATTAAATAGTATATGGCGAAGCAAGAGCCAACCGATCAGAGCGAACGCTGGGAAGCTCAGCTGCGCAAGGGGGCGCTGGAAATGGCCATCCTCGCAGCGCTCTGGAAGGAGCGCGGCTACGGCCTCGAAATCATTCGCCAACTGGAGAGCCAGTCGCAACTCGTGCTCGCCGAGGGAACCATTTATCCGATCCTGAACCGGTTGAAAGCGGACGGGCTGCTCCATTCCGAATGGGTGGAGGTGGAGGCGGAGGCGGGGCACCCGCGCAAGTACTACTCGCTGACGGCCGCAGGACGCGAACGGCTCCGGCAGATGACGGACGCCTGGGTGGGCTTTTCGCGGGGCCTGGGCCGGCTGATCGCGCCGGTTCTGGAAGAAAGGCAGGAGGCATCGCAATGACGAACGAATCCGCTGCAGACCAGTATCTTTCCGAGTTGCGGTCGCACCTGGGACCGCTGACGCTGGCCGAACGCGAAGAGATCCTGCGGGAGATCGCGGCGCACATTCGCGATTCCGCCGAGGAATCCGGCGGCGGCGTGGAAGCGGTGCTGGGGCGGCTGGGCCCGCCCAAAAGACTCGCGGCCGAATATCGCGATGGCCTGCTGATCCGGCAGGCGAGCCGCAGCTTTTCGCCGCTACGGCTTCTCCGCGGGTCGCTGCGACTGGCGACGAAGGGTTTCTTCGGCGCGGCCGTCTTCTTCTGCGCGGTGATCGGGTACACGGTTGGCGGGAGCCTGATTCTGTCGGCATTCCTGAAGATCTTCCTGCCGGCCAATACGGGAGTGTGGATGATCGGATCGCATCTTGCGGAAACCGGGACGCTCTTCCCTGCCCCCGGCTCTCCGGCTCGGGAAGTTCTGGGCTACTGGTACATTCCGCTGGTGCTGACGGCCGGGGCTCCGCTGCTGATCGCAACCACCTGGGCCATTCGGCTGTGCCTGAGAACCTCACGGTTCTGCCAGGCAAAACTGGGCTCCGCCGCCGGCAAAATCGCGGTTCCCGCGGTGATGCTGGCGGTGATGGCGACACTCGGCGTGCGTCCCCCCTGGCCGCGGGCGATCCCTCAGCCCGGGTCCGGAGCAAATTGCTCTATCCACGAAACAATTTGTCGTTTTCCACATCTAAAACATTGAGGATTTGCCCCAGGGACATGGTGGTTCACGCGGAATCGACTCCGAAATGCCAGAAAGGGCCGGAGTTAGCTCGATTTTCGTGATATTCTGAACCTCCTGGGCAGACGTGCGCCCTTTACCCGGCGGCCCTATGAGCCGAAACCCGGGATTGTGCCTTTTTATGGCCCTGACCGCACCTCGTCCACTCCAGGCAGACAGATCCGAAAATTTAATGCGGGGGACCAATCCGCTTGGCGATTGACGACAAATACGAACAGGACATTCAGAAGCTCATTGACGCGGGCAAAGAGAAGGGCTACCTGACCTACAACGAGGTCAACGACCTTCTGCCCGGGGACATGAACTCGCCCGACGACCTCGACGACCTGATCACGACGATCGGGACGCAGGGCATCGACATTCTTGAGGGCGGGCCGAAAATCGGCGGCGGCGAACGCGACGAATTCGAAGGCGAAGAGGGCGAAGACGTCGAGCTGGATCTGACGCCGGGCACGCTGGAGAAGACCAACGATCCGGTGCGCATGTATCTGCGCGAGATGGGCACCGTGCCGCTGCTCACGCGCGAAGGCGAAGTAGAGATCGCGCGCCGCATCGAGCGCGGCCAGCTGCGCGTGCTGAAGGCTATTTCGCGCTCCCCGGTGGTGATCCGGGAGATCGTCGCCCTGGGCGAGGATCTGAAGCGCGGCGTGCGCAACATCAAGGAAGTGGTGATCTTCGACGACGAGGAGCTCACCGAAGAGGTGGTGCAGGCGCGCGTGCGGCAGACGGTCGCGCGCATCGACGTGCTGGTGAAGCACCAGAAGAAGGCGCAGCAGCTCGAGGAGAAGCTGGCCACGGTAAACCAGAAGGCGAAGCCGCGGGAGCACCGCCGGCTGCGCTGGAGCATCGCGCGGGAGAAGGTGCACGTTTCGCGGATCGTGCGCGAGCTGAAATACACCAACCAGGAAAACAAGCGGCTTCTCGACAAGGTGAACAAGACGGTCGAGGCGATGCGCACCCTCGAGCGCCAGATTCGCTCGCTCGACCAGAAGTGGGAGCAGTCGCGCTCGGAGGAGCTGAAGAAGGAATACCGGCGCCAGCAGAAGAACTGCAAGACGGATCTGGAGAAGCTCGAGGAAGAAGCGGGCGTCTCGATCGCCGAGCTGAAGCGCACGCAGCGCGAGATGATCCAGGGCGACATGGACGCCGAGCAGGCCAAGCGGGAGCTGATCGAAGCCAACCTGCGGCTGGTGGTTTCCATCGCGAAGAAATACACCAACCGCGGGCTGCAGTTTCTCGACCTGATTCAGGAAGGCAACATCGGACTGATGAAGGCGGTGGACAAGTTCGAGTACCGCCGCGGTTACAAATTCTCGACCTACGCCACCTGGTGGATCCGGCAGGCCATCACCCGCGCCATCGCGGACCAGGCCCGCACCATCCGCATTCCGGTGCACATGATCGAAACCATCAACAAGCTGATCCGCACCTCGCGGCAGCTGGTGCAGGAGCTGGGCCGCGAGCCGACCTCGGAAGAGATCGCGAAGCGGATGGATATTCCGGTGGCCAAGGTACGCAAGGTGCTGAAGATCGCCCAGGAGCCCATCTCGCTGGAGACGCCGATCGGCGAAGAGGAAGACTCGCACCTCGGCGATTTCATCGAAGATCGCCAGGCGGTTTCACCCTCCGATGCCGTCATCAGCGTGAACCTGAAGGAATACACCTCGCAGGTGCTGCGCACGCTCACGCCGCGCGAGGAGCGCGTGGTGAAGATGCGCTTCGGCCTCGAGGACGGCTCCGAGCATACGCTCGAGGAAGTGGGCCAGAGCTTCCAGGTCACGCGCGAACGCATCCGGCAGATCGAAGCCAAGGCGCTGCGCAAGCTGCGCCATCCGTCCCGTTCCCGCAAGCTGCGGGCCTTCGTGGACACGGCGCACGAATAGCCGCGCCGAAGCCCGGACACTGAGCCGCTCCCAAATGGGAGCGGCTTTCTTTTTGTCTGATCGCGTCAAGATCCGGACCGATTTCGCACAGCGTTACCACCTAAGTACCATTGTGGAAGTTACTATCGTTTTGCAATAGTAACCGAGCAGTACTTTTCTATTTTGCAGTGACTTCCTGAACGTGCGGAGGGTTCCTGCTTTGCCTGCTTTGGATCTCGACGTTTCTGGCCTTTGGTCGGGGCTGCGCGCCCGCGTCCAGCGATTCTCTGATTTCAGCCACCAGCCCCGGAAACCCAACGGCGGCTGCATCCGGGGCTTCATCTGGGCTGTGCTTTTTGAAGCGGTGAGCGCGCTCGCGCTGGTTGGGCTGATCTATGCCTTCCGCACGCTCTGGTTTTAGTTGCGGGCGCTACTGCACGGTGAGGTCGAACGCCGCGCTGTGCGTGATATTCGACATCGTCCCGGTCGCTGTGAAGACGTAGGCGCCGGGCGGCGTAGCGTTTTTTGGAGGGCCGGTGCCGCCGGAGCCGGAGCTGGCGTTTACGCCACAACCGGCGGGAATGAGCACAAGAATTGCGGCGATCGCCAGCAGCGTCGCCAGCCGCTTACGGCGCAGGCCCAGGAACAGGAGCGGAATTGTCATTGCGAGCACGGGCCAGGCCCTCCCCCGAGGTTGATTCGGGCCCGTGCTCTGCGCCGAGGCGTTCGCGGTGGCCACGCCGGTGGCGATGCAGACGGTGGCCGTCGACGTATTGGTTCCGCTGATCGGGACGGTGGCGTTGGTGGCCGACGGGCACGCTCCGTTCTGCGCAAGGCCGAAAGTGCAGGTCGCGTTTTCAGGGGCGCCGGTGCAGGCCAGGGTGACGGTGCCGGAGGTTCCGCCCAGCCCGCTGAGTTGCAGGGTGAAGCTTGACGTCTGGCCGCTGGTGACGACGGCGGAAGATGAGCCGGTGACGGCGATGCTGAAGTCCTCGGCCGCTCCGGCCAAAGCGACGGTGAGCGCCCTGGGCAGGTTGGCCGCAGAGATGGTGAGGCTACCCGCCACCGGTCCTGCTACAGATGGCGCGGAAAAGACGACGCCGAGTTGGCAGGCCGCGCCCACTCCGAGGGTCGCAGGGCAATTGTTGCTGGCAAGGGAGAAGTCCGCTGTGACCGACTCAGCAAGGCCGGTGAGCGCATACCCGCCGCTGTTGGTGACGGTCACCGTCTGCACGCTGCTGGTGGTGCCGGCGGCATAACCCCCGAAATTGATGGATTGCGGCGTCGCCGAGACGCCGGGCGGCGCAACGCCGGTGCCGGCGAGGGTGACGGACTGGCTGCGCAATTCGTCGGCAACGCTCAGGGTTCCCGTTTCCGCACCGATGACGGTGGGTGTATACGCGACCGTGATCGGGCAGCTTCCGTGGCCCTGCAGCAGCGTTCCGCAGCCACTGACCGCGGTGAAGTCTCCCGCAACGGATACCGCGATCTGCGTCAGCGGCTGATCGCCGGAGTTTGTCAGCGTGACGGTTTGGGAGGCGCTGGTAGTGCCAACCTGCTGAGGCGAGAAGTTCAGCAACAGCGGCGACAATCCGTCGGTCGGCGGAGATTGCCCGGTGCCTGTGAGCTGCGCCGTCTGCGTGCCCTGGGAATCCGTGATGGTGAGCGCGCCGGATACGGCTCCGGAGGCAGCCGGAGAAAAGGTGATGACGACCGTGCAGCTGGTCTCCCCGGGCAGTGAATTTCCGCAGGTATTTGCTGTGATGGCGAAGCCGCTGCTCACGGTTTCGCCGGTGAGCGCGACGGGTTCCCCGCCGGTATTGGCGACGGTTACATCCTGTACGGGAGATGTGCTGCCGACGTCGATGGAGCCAAATGCGAGGGAGGTGGGTGTGAGAACGATGTCGCCGGGCGCGAGTCCGGTTCCGGATAGCGCCACGGACAGCTGGCCGCCGGTGACGTTGGCAAAAATCGTCAGCGCGCCGCTGCGCGCGCCTGTCGCTGTTGGGTCGAAGGTGACCTGCGCCTGGCAACTGCCCTGGGGAGCAATCGATTCACCACCGCAGTTGTCGGTCTCGGCGAAATCTCCGCTGATGCTCACGCTCGAGATGTTCAGATTGAGCGTCCCGGTATTCGTCACCGTGACCGTCTGCGCGACGCTCACGGTTTGCACCTGCTCGGCAGCGAAGACCAGCGAACCGGGGGAAACCGTAACGGTGGTGGGAGCAATCCCAGCGGTCGCCAGCCCCACCTGCCAGATGCCGCGGCCATACGTGGCTGCGCGGAGGGTCTGCGTCGCTCCCTGGTTGTACGACATCAGGCTGATGACCGGCGCATTGGGCAGACCGGTGCCGTAGACATTCCAGCAGGCGGATCCGGCAGGCACACAGGCGCCGACGTTCTGGGTGATGTAGACGCCGGAGTCGAGCGCGACATAGACGATGTTGGCATCGTTGGGATCGACGACGACGCTGTTGGCCGGCGCGTAGGGCAGATCCGAGGTGACGTCGGTCCAGTGCGCCCCGCCATCCGCCGAACGATAGACCAGCGGCTCATGCATGGTCGGCGTGGAATATCCCTGCACAGTTACGTAGAGGGTCTGCCCGGATGCGTCATGCGGATCGGTATAGATGCTGGAGATATCGAAGGCGCCGGGATTGAAGGGCTGATTGGGCTCGTTGGTGACCGGCGATGCGGCATCGTCGGTCCATAGCGTATTCGCCGCCTGGGAGGCGTTGTTCACGGCCGCGGCGAAGAGGTGCCCCGGCGTCAGGCCGCCGCCATCGATGGCTCCCGCCATGCCCGCATAGATCTGTTCCGAGCCGGAAGCGCCCGCCGAGTTGTCGGCGCCCACGGCCAGCGAACGGATCTCCGAATCGCCGTCGCAGAAACTCGTGCTCTGGTCGTGATCGAGAATCGGGCTCAGCAGGCTCTCTGCATCCCAGCCAGCGCCATTGGCCGCTCCGCGCCACACCCGGCATGTGCCCAGGATCAGATTGGCTGTATCGGCGGGATCGAGAACCCAGGCAGCGGGAATGACCTGCACGTCGTTGTCGACCTGGGATTCACCGATCGCCACGGCGCCGAAGCCGGCCACGTTGCACGCGGTTCCTTCCGTGCACTGATTGATTCCCACACCGAACTCCGAGGTGGCGTACCAGTTCTGCGGGTTCACCGGATCGATGGCGGCCACATTGCCTTCGCCATTGAGCACCTGATTCCACGCGCCGCCGCCGGCTGCCGGAGCGGCAGTCCCCATCTCGCCGAACGCCGCCAGCCAGGTGGAAGGATTGTTTGGATCCTCGGCGAAGCTTTCCACCTCCGCGAGCGAACCGAGGCCGCTATTGAGATTCTGGAAATGGGCGGCATCTTTCGGGGAGCACGGCGGCTGCTGCTGGTTCACGGCGTCCGTCGATCGCCACAGGCCGCCATCATTGCCGAAATAGAGCAGACCGGTGCTGCCGAAAGTCGAATCGATCGCATGCTGCGCGGGCGCCACCTGCGCAGCCGCGCACGCAGCGGTGTTCGTGGTGTTGCGCCACACGCAACTGTTCGCCAGGCTGCATTTCCAGATGTCCGCCGTGCCGGCAAAGAGCAGGGTGTCCTGTTGTGAAGGCACCGCGGCCAGCCAGAGGTTGTAATCGCCTTCCGGGATGGTCCCGTCGCCGCTGGTCGAGTCCAGCGCCTGATCGGCAATTTGCGTCGCGAAGAGAACGGTGGGCGAGGCGCACTGACCGGCGGTCAGATTGCACGCGTCCTGCCACAACCCCTGATCGAGATTGTTCGCGTCCACGGTCAAAGCGAAGAGGTCGCCGGTTGCCGGCTGCACGGCCAGGGCTCCGCGAAAAATCGGACAGGCCTCGGACCCGGAAGCCCCGGCATTGGGCGGACACATCTCGGTTGTCAGATTCGCGCCGGGCTGATTGACGAGGCGTGTCCAGGTGACGCCATCCGGGGATGAGTAATAGCCGTGATATCGCACCGCCGCGTAAAAACTCTGCCGAATCGGGTTCCACACCACCGCGGTGGCAGCGTTGCCTCCGGTCACCGGCATCTGGCTCGATTCGATGACCTGGGTACCGTCCTCAATCGTTGCCAGTTGCCAGGTCTGCCCCGCGTCCTGCGAGTAGTAGAGGCCGAGAATGCTGGACGGCATCGTGGTCTGCGTCACCAGACCGTATTCCGACTGAGTGACCGCGGCCACAACTACACCGGGATTGACCGTGCTCCACGCGAAGCCGGCAAAGGCGTTGCCGAGGAAGCTGTACTCTTCGCCGGAGGGCGCCGTCGAAGTGGCAATGAGGGTCCAGGTATTCCCGTGGTCCGCCGATCGCAGCAGTCCCGCTCCATACCACGAGTCGGTGGCGTCGTTCGGATCGCCGGTGCCGGCCAGAACCACACCGGTCCCGCCAGGCTGCACCGAAACCGCGCCGATGCTGAGCGACGTGAGAATCGCGGACGAGAACGCGCTGAGGTTATCGGTCAGCGGCGCAAAGGCCGGGCTGGAGCCCGCGGCATTCGTGGACTCCCAGACTCCTCCGCCGGTGGTGCCCACGTACAGGGTGTTGCCGGTGGAGTCGTAAGGGTCGGCCGAGAGACTGGTGACGCGCCCCGTGACCAGGCCCCACGCCGAGGTGCTGACCTGCTGCGGCCCCACCGGCTGCCACGTTGCAGACGCGCCCGGGCTCTGCTGGGGCTGAGCGCGCACCATGGCGGCATGCTGCGCGCGCGCCCGCATCATGACGAGAGCCGGCGCCGGCATCCCCGGCCGGCCCGCGCCACGGCGCGCTACAAACAACTTCGCCCGCTGCTTCGCGCCCGCGGCTGCCGCATCCTGCGCTGGGGCGGCCGCGACGCCTGGACTTCGCGCGGAAAGCTTTTGGCTTCCGGAATATGCCGACGCGAGCGCAAGGGCGATTCCGCACACAACACCGATCTTGCCGGGAAGTCTCACCTGCAGGCCCACGCCGGCCCTCCGCGGGCGCGCATGGCCCGCGCTCAATGACAGCCGGAATATGTCGATTATTCAGTCGCGCCGCTGCATGCAGCACGTTACTTTCGTCAGGATGAGGTCTCCCTTGTACCGCAACGGGAATTCATTCCTGAACTGAAACGGGACGGCGCAATCCCACTCACCGCGCTCAGCGCAGGATCGGGAACATGCCGGGCGACCCGGCGCCGTAGTCCAGATCGAATCCCAGTTGCAGCTTGGCGGCTTCCGACATCCGTCCGGGATTCCATGGCGGATCGAAGACCACCTGCACGCGAACTTCGCGAACCTCGGGCAGCCGACGCAGCTTCGACTCGACATCGGCCTTCAGCACATCCGACATGCCGCATCCCGGCGCGGTGAGCGACATCTGCACGTCGATCTTTTTGCCCGCCGGTTGAAGGTCGGAGATTTCGCAGGAGTAGATGAGCCCCAGATCGACGATATTCACCGGAATCTCCGGGTCGAAGACGGTTTTCAGCTGATCCCAGACCATCCGCTCGCTGAAGGTTGGCGGCGTATGAGTCTCCGCTGCCGGCCCGCTCAGCCCCAGCGCATCCGCATCCTTATCTTCAATCCGAAACAGCGCGCCCGCGGCTGAAACTGTGTAGCTCGTGCCCAGGGCCTGGGTGACACGCACCGTCGTCCCCGCGTGCAGCGTCTGCCTGGTCCCCGCAGGGATGGCGACTGCGTCGCAGTCGCGCTTCAGGGTCACGGTTTGGTTGGTGATGATCATGAGCGTTCGCCGTGCGCGCAGCACCTATTCGGTGGAAACATTCTCCTGCTTCCCTTCGAGGGCCGCCTCGAGCGTGTGCCACGCCAGGGTCGCGCACTTCACGCGCACAGGGAACTCTGAGACGCCGGAGAACACCGCCAGCTTGCCCAGTTCGGCCTCGCTCGGGTGGCCGTGCCCGGTTACCAGATCGTGAAATCGCTGGAAGATTTTCTGCGCCTCGGCCTTTGTCTTGCCTTTCACCGACTGCGTCATCATCGAGGCCGACGCTTTCGAGATTGCGCACCCGGCGCCCTGAAATCCGATGTCCTTCACCACGTCGCCGTCCATTTCCAGGTAGACGGTGAAGCGATCGCCACAGAGCGGGTTGTAGCCCTCCGCCTTGTGATTCGTGTGGGCCGGCTCTTTATAGTTCCGGGGAGCCTTGCTGTGCTCCAAAATCACTTCCTGATACAGATCGCGCAATTCCGGCATCAGGCGAAAACCTCCCCGACCCGGCGAATGCCTGCGGCGAGCGCATCGATCTCGGCGCGCGTGTTGTACATCGCAAACGACGCCCGCACCGTCGCCGGAATGTGGAAGCGCTCCATCACCGGCTGCGCGCAGTGGTGGCCCGTGCGCACGGCGATGCCCTGCTGGTCGAGGATGGTCCCGATATCGTGGGGGTGCACGTCATCGAGGACGAACGAGAGCACGCTGGCCTTGTCCTTCGCCGTGCCGATAATCCGCACGCCCGGCAGCCTGCCCACAACCTCGGTCGCGTACTCCAGCAGATCGTGCTCATGCGCGGCGATCTTCGTCACGCCGATGCCGTTCATGTACTCGATGGCCGCGCGCCATCCGGCTACACCGCCCATGTCCGGCGTGCCCGCCTCAAACTTGTGCGGCAGCTTGTTCCAGGTGGTCTTTTCGAAGGTCACCGAGCTGATCATGTCGCCGCCGCCCTGGTATGGCGGCATCGCCTCCAGCAGAGCCGCTTTGCCGTAGAGCGCCCCGATGCCGGTCGGTCCGTACATCTTGTGCGCGGAGAACGCGTAGAAGTCGGCATCGAGGTCGCGCACGTCAACGGTGAGATGCGGCACAGCCTGCGCGCCATCCACCAGCACGGGAATGCCCTGCGCGTGCGCCATGGCGATCATGCGCTTTACTGGATTGATGGTTCCCAGCGCGTTCGACACATGCGCAATGGCCGCCAGCTTCGTCCGCGGCGTGAGCAGCTTCGCGTATTCCTCGACAATCAGCTCGCCCCGGTCGTTGATGGGCGCCACGCGCAGCTTCGCACCTTTCTCTTCGCACAGCAGCTGCCAGGGCACGATGTTGGAGTGGTGCTCCATCGCCGTGATCACCACCTCGTCGCCGGCGCCCACGTGCGCGCGCCCGTAGCTCTGCGCGACCAGGTTGATGGCCTCGGTGGTGCCGCGCACGAAGATGATCTCGCGCGCTTCGGCGGCGTTGACGAAGCGCTGAACCGCCTGGCGCGTCAGCTCGAAGTCTTCGGTCGCTTTTTCCGAGAGGTAATGCACGCCGCGATGGATGTTCGCGTTGCTGCGCTCGTAGTAGCCCACAATCGCGTCGATCACTGCCTGCGGTTTCTGCGCAGTGGCCGCGTTATCCAGATACACAAGCTCGTGACCCCGCACCTGGCGGTGCAGGATGGGAAAGTCGGCGCGGATCTTCTCCACGTCGAAACCGGCAACCGCTTCCACTGTGCTCGCGCTCATCCCACTTCCTCCAGCGCCCGCTCCGTCATCTTGCCTGTGGACGTCTGCCCAGGGGTCCCCGACGCGCCCGGTGTCGGCGCGATGGGGTGACGGGGGGAACTTTCCATAAACAGCAAATGGGCCCGGATCAGCCCCTCGATGTGTTGGCGCGCCACTGCGCTGTGCATGCGATCCACGCACTCCTCAGCGAAGGCCATCAGCAGCAGCTTGCGGGCTTCGGCCTGGCTGATGCCGCGCGACTGCAGATAGAAGAGCGCGTTCTCCTCGATCTGCCCGATGGTCGCGCCGTGCGTGCACTTCACATCGTCGGCGTAGATTTCCAGCTGCGGCTTGGTGTCGATCTGCGCGTCGTCGCTCAGCAGCAGATTGCGATTCGTCTGCTTGGCGTCGGTCTTCTGCGCGTCCTTGTGGACGACGATGCGCCCGTGGAAGACGCCGTGCGCCTGGCCGTCGAGGATGCCGTTGTAAAACTGGCGGCTGCCGCAGTGCGGGCTGGCGTGTTCCACGTGCATGTAGTTGTCGAGATGCTGCCGTTCCGTTCCCAGGAACAGTCCGTTGATCAGGCACTCGCCGCCTTCGCCGGCCAGCACCGGGTGGACGTTGTTCCGCACCAGGCCGCCGCCCAGCAGCAGCGAGTGCGACGACACGTTCGCGCTGCGGCCCTGCTGAATACGCAGCGTCGACACGTTGAACGCCTTCAGGTGCTCGCGCTCGATCAGATAGTGCTGCGCCACGGTGCTCTCGCCGGCAACCAGCTCCGTCACCGCGTTGGAGAAAGCGACCGACTCGCCACCGATGGAGACGTAATCCTCGATGACTGCAATCTGCGCCTGATCCTCAGCGACAATCAGATTCCGCGGATGGGTCACCGTCGGCGCATCTTCGTGCGTGGTGAGGTAGAGCAGGTAAATCGGCGCTTCCAGCACCACGCCGCGCGCCGCATGCACCCAGGCGCCGTCGCTGAGGAATGCCGTATTCAGCGCCACAAACGCGTCGCGCTTCTGATCCGCGTAGCGCCCCAGGTGCTTCTCGATCGACTCGGGATGCTGCTCGATCTGCTCGCGCAGGCTCGCGACCGTGACGCCTTTCGGCAGGCCGCTCGTCTGCGACAGTTCCCTGGCGTAGCGTCCATTGACGAAGACCAGGGTCGCCGCAGCGCCCTCGATACCGAAGGCCTCGACGTTCTTCTTCGTAAGCTTGTCCGCGCCGGCCGGCCGGAAGTGCGTCCGCGCTATCGCCGAGACATTTGTGAAGCGCCAGTCCTCATCCTTCGTGGTGGGGAAGCCGACGTCCCAGAAGCGGGCAAAGGCGTCTTCGCGGAGCCGCTTCAGCCACGCGGCGCGCGGCGCAGTCTTCTCCGCCTCGGTGAACGCCTCAAGCCAGCTCTGGACCCAGGCGCCTTTTTGTTCCGCGGTAGCCGCCATTACCTTCGCGCTCCCACTGGTTGATACGCTTCGTGCTCGGTCCAGCCGTAGCCCTTTTCTTCCAGCTCCAGCGCCAGCTCCTTGCCGCCCGAGCGGACAATGCGGCCGTCGACGAGAACGTGCACAAAATCCGGCACGATGTAGTTCAGCAGCCGCTGGTAGTGCGTGACGACGAGCATAGCGCGCTCCGGGTTGCGCAGCGAATTCACGCCGTTGGCGACGATGCGCAGCGCATCGATGTCCAGGCCCGAATCGGTCTCATCCAGAATGGCCAGCTTCGGCTCCAGCACCGCCATCTGCAGAATCTCGTTGCGCTTCTTCTCGCCGCCGGAGAAGCCCTCGTTCAGCGAGCGATTCATCAGTTTCTCGTCCATTTCCAGCAGCGCCAGCTTTTCGCGGAACAGCGGCAGGAAATCCATCGCGTCCATTTCCTCCTGGCCGCGGTACTTCCGCTGCGCGTTCAGCGCGGAGCGCAGAAAGTACGTGTTGCCGATTCCTGGAATCTCCACCGGATACTGGAAGGCCAGAAAGACGCCCTCGCAGGCCGCTTCTTCCGGCTTCATCTCCAGCAGATCCTTGCCCTCGAAGGTGATGGAGCCGTTGGTCACCTCATACGCATCGCGGCGCGCCAGCACCTGCGCCAGCGTGCTCTTGCCCGAGCCGTTGGGGCCCATGATGGAGTGGACCTCGCCCGCATTCAGCGTCAGGTCGATGCCCTTCAGGATCTCGTGACCGCCCACGTTCACATGCAGATTCTTGATTTCCAGCAAACTCATCCGTCCGTTTCCTCGTATCCGAAATCTCTTCCGCCGGCCTGCCGGCCTGCTTTGATCTAACCGCACCTTAGCTGGCCGTTTCTTCAGCCGGGCGCCCCGCCCTTGTCGCCCGTCGTTGGCGACAGGGTGGGATCAGCCCACGCTTCCTTCCAGGCTGATGCTCAGCAGCTTCTGCGCTTCCACGGCAAACTCCATCGGCAGCTCGCGGAAGACCTGCTTACAGAATCCGTTCACGATCATGGAGACCGCATCTTCGGTCTTCAGCCCGCGCTGCTGCAGATAAAACAGCTGATCCTCGCCGATCTTGGACGTGGCCGCCTCGTGCTCCATGCGCGCCGATGAATTCTTCACTTCGATGTACGGGAAGGTATGCGCGCCGCACTTGTCGCCGATCAGCAGCGAGTCGCACTGGGTGTAGTTACGCGCGCCCTCGGCGCCTTTCATGATCTTCACCATGCCGCGATAGGTGTTCTGCCCGTGGCCGGCGCTGATGCCCTTCGAGACGATGGTGCTCTTGGTGTTCTTCCCGAGGTGGATCATCTTCGTTCCGGTGTCGGCCTGCTGATAATTGTTCGTCAGCGCCACCGAGTAGAACTCGCCCACGGAGTTATCGCCCTGCAGAATGCACGACGGATACTTCCAGGTGATCGCCGAGCCGGTCTCCACCTGCGTCCACGAGATCTTCGAATTCTTCCCCAGGCACTTGCCGCGCTTGGTTACGAAGTTATAGATCCCCCCCTTGCCGTTCTTGTCGCCGGGATACCAGTTCTGCACCGTCGAGTAGCGGATCTGCGCGTTGTCCAGCGCCACCAGCTCCACCACCGCCGCGTGCAGCTGATTCTCGTCGCGCATCGGCGCGGTGCAGCCCTCGAGGTAGCTCACGTAGCTGCCTTCGTCGGCGATAATCAGCGTCCGCTCGAACTGGCCAGTCTCGGCGGCGTTGATGCGGAAGTAGGTCGACAGCTCCATGGGGCACCGTACGCCCTTCGGCACATACACAAACGATCCGTCGCTGAAGACCGCGGCGTTCAGGGCCGCATAGAAATTGTCGGTGTGCGGCACCACTGAGCCGAGATACTTCTTCACCAGATCGGGATGGTTCTTCACCGCCTCGGAGAACGAGCAGAAGATAATCCCCAGCTCGGCGAGCTTCTCTTTGAACGTGGTCGCGACGCTCACGCTGTCGAAGACCGCGTCCACGGCGACGTTCGCAAGCAGTTTCTGCTCGGCCAGCGGAATCCCCAGCTTCTCGTAGGTCCGCAGAATCTCCGGATCCAGCTCGTCCAGACTGTTCAGCTTTTTCTTTTGTTTTGGCGCGGAGTAGTACGCGATGTCCTGGTAATTGATCGGCGGGAAGGTCACGTTGGCCCACTTCGGTTCCGCCTGCACGCGCTCCTGCTGTGCCCAGTAGCGGTAGGCATTCAGCCGCCACTCCAGCATGAACTCCGGCTCGCCCTTCTTCTCCGAGATCAGGCGGATCACGTCTTCGTCCAGCCCTTTGCGGATCCGGTCTTCCTCGATCCGGGTGACAAATCCCCACTCGTATTCCCGGTTGGCCAGATCGTGGACGACATTCATGTCGGTGCTCATGCTGCTCTCCTTGTGCCCGGTTCCGTTTCCCAGTTCGGGTCGCGCCTGCCGGCTGCCAGGCCATCGCGGCGATTGAGTCTCGCCGGGGCCGCCGCGCTGATATACGACTAAAGCGGTCCTATATCAGAGTGTACCGCCCCCTCCGCGTTGGAATCAAATGCCAACCTGCGGAAATTCTTCGTTCCTTAGAGAGATGCCGCAGGCCGGCCCTGGGTCGCGCGTCTCGGCCCGCCGCGATTCACCGGGCCGACAAACTTGACGGGAAAGGCTCGTTCAGGCCACGGCGCGCTGGCGTTCCGGGCGACTGGTTGCAGCCGTGTTGCGCATGGCCATGGTGATGGAGAAGACAGTGCCGGAGAACCGGGGAGCGCAGCGGCTGCGCACCTGCACCGTCCAGCCGTTGCGGCGGATGATCTCCCCGGTCACCCACAGTCCCAGTCCGGTGCCGGTTTCGCCCTTGGTGGTCACAAACGGCTCGAAAATCGTCGGGCGCAGGTCTTCGGGGATGCCGGAGCCCGTATCGGCAATCGACAGGCGCACGCGCGATTCGCCCGTGCGGTTGGTGCAGGTGGAGACGCGGACGCGCAGCCGGCCGCCGTGGCGCATGGCGTCAATGGCGTTGCCCACGATGTTCGCAACCACCTGGCGCAGCTCACCGGGACTGGAAAGAATGGTCGCCGAGCCGGCGAAGATCTCGAGCTGAACGGCAACATTGGCGGCGACGAGACGCGAATTGTAGAGGACCAGGATGGAGCGCAGCACGCTGCCAATCTCGGTATCGACGGGCTGGTTGGGCTCGCGATAGAAGCGCAGGGTCTGCTTGGCGATTTCGGCCACGCGAGCCAGCTCCTGATCGGCGTCGTCGAGGTACCGGGTGGCCTCCTTCGGATCGGTGCAGGTGCGGATCAGATAGAGGAGGTTGGTGACGGCCTCCAGAGGATTGTTGATTTCGTGCGCGATGCTGGCGGCAAGCCTGCCGGTAACGGCGAGCTTTTCGGATCGGCGCAGAGCCTCCTGCGCGCGCGAATACTGCTGCATCTGATCGCGGATCTGATACTGGCGCTGGCGCCCGCGCAGGGCGAACTCCAGCGTGCTGAGCAGCGTTTCCGGGCGGATGGGCCGCTCCAGCAGAAAGATGTTGCCGAGCGGGCGGCGCAGCCGGCGCAGGCGCTCGCTTTCCGGCGTGACCTGGCCTCCGACGGTGAGCAGGATAAGCG
>Ga0335075_10004646_pt1 | contig 21413 bp, 16 predicted proteins | sample Lox_Sample_24_FD_206723 | JGI IMG/M metagenome (GOLD analysis project Ga0335075, IMG submission 206723) | Soil microbial communities from Loxahatchee National Wildlife Refuge, Florida, United States - Lox_Sample_2.4 | ecosystem: Environmental > Terrestrial > Soil > Wetlands | place: USA...
CCATCCTGCTGTTCAACAACCGCATCTACGGCCTCACCAAGGGCCAGTACTCCCCCACCAGCGAGGCCGGGAAGGTCACCAAGTCCACCCCCATGGGCTCCGTCGACCACCCCTTCAACCCCGTCTCGCTGGCGCTCGGCGCGGAAGCGTCGTTCGTCGCCCGCACCATCGACTCCGACCGCAAACACCTCACCGCCGTGCTCTCCGCCGCCGCCGCCCACCGCGGCACCAGCCTGGTCGAGATCTACCAGAACTGCCCCATCTTCAACGACGGCGCCTTCGACGCCATCAAGAACAACGACACCAAGGCCGACGCGATCATCCCCCTCGTCCACGGCGAACCCATCACCTTCTCCGCCGGCACCAAGGGACTGATCCGCGACAGCCGCACCGGCGGCGTCAAGATCATCGACACCGCCGACGTACCCGCCGACTCACTGCTCGTCCACGACGCCCACAACCCCGACCCCTCCCAGGCGTTCGCGATCAGCCGACTCACCGAGATGGGCTACCTCAACCAGACCCCCATCGGCATCTTCCGCCAAGTCGCCCGCCCCACCTACGACGACCAAGCCCGCGCCCAAGTCACCACCGCCACCGACGCCACCCCCGGCACCCCCACCGAACGACTCACCAACCTCATCAACAGCGGCGACACCTGGACCGTCGTCTGACCCACCCAACACCACGCCGACCCGGCGCGAACTCGCGCCGGGTCGGCGTGTCAGCCCGGGTCGCGGGTGTCGCGGAAGACCGCGGGGCGGCCCTCGCGGCGGGCGCGGGTGGCCTCCTCGAAGTTGTCGGTCAGCAGGCGCAGGTAGAGCTGGCCGATCCCCTCCGAGGTCATGTGGTCGGACAGCGAGGAGGCGGCGATACCGGCCTGCAGCGAGCGCTTGGTGAGCTCGATGCCGGGCTGCGAGAAACGTCCGATGCCGCGGCCGATCTCGACCGCGGCGTCCACCACCGGGTCCGCGAGCCGGGAGACCAGGCCGATCCGCTGCGCCTCCTCGGCGCCGACGTCGCGCCCGGTGAGCATGATGTCGGCGGCGTGCGAGGCGCCCACCGCACGGGGCAGCAGGTAGCTGAGCCCGAGCTCGCTGGCGGTCAGGCCGTTGTTGATGCCGGCGGCCCGGAAGTACGCGTCCGCGGACGCCACCCGGATGTCGCAGGCGAGGGCCAGGCAGAGCCCGCCGCCGATCGCGGCGCCGTTCACCGCGGCGATCACCGGCTGGTGCAGCCTCCGGATGGTGAGGACGACGTCCTCCAGCATCTCCAGCGAGCGCAGGGCGTACGTCGGCCGCGTCAGCCCGTCGACGTGGGGCGGCCGGCCGGCCGACTCCTGATCGGCGCCGGAGCAGAAGCCGCGCCCGGCGCCGGTGAGCACGATCGCGCGGAGCGAGTTGTCGTGGCCGAGGTCGACCAGCGTGTCCCGGAACGGGACCATCACGTCGAAGGCCATCGCGTTCATCCGCTCCGGCCGGTTCAGGGTGACGACGGCGACGCCGGGGTCGGGCCGGTCGACCAGCACGAAGTCGGTCATCGGGCACCTCCCGCCGCGGACGGGGCGATCCCCGCGGGCTGGTCGATCAGCTCCCGCGCGCTCCGGTAGTCCGCCTTGCCGGTGACGTGCCGGGGCACCGAGCCCACGACCCGGACGGTCCGCGGCACCTTGTAGCCCGAGATGCGGGTGCGCAGGTGCCGCTGCACGTCGTCGACGTCCAGGTCGACGCCGGGACGCGGTTCGAGCAGCGCCGCCACCTGCTGGCCGTAGCGCGGGTCGGGGAGGCCGAGGACGAGGGCGTCGAAGACCGCGGGGTGGGACTTCAGCGCCACCTCGACCTCCTCGGGGTAGACCTTCTCGCCGCCCGTGTTGATGCAGTTGGAGCCGCGGCCGAGCAGGGTCAGCCGGCGGCCGGGCTCGATCTGCACCCAGTCCCCGGGGACGGCGTACCGCTCGCCCTCGACGGTCACGAAGGTCCGCGCGGTCTTCTCCGGGTCGTTGAGGTAGCCGATCGGGATGCTGCCGCGGCGCGCCATCCGCCCGACGGCGCCGATCTCGCTGTCGGGGTCCATCACCCGGTCGTCATCGTCGAGGACCACGGTCTGGGGACCGATCCGCACGACGCTGCCCTTGTCGGCCAGGTTGTCGCGGTCGATCCGGCCGTTGCCGGTGAACCCCGTCTCCGAGGCGCCGATGATGTCGGTGAGCATCACCTCGGGGAAGGCGTCGAGCCAGCGCCCCTTGACCTCGGCGGAGAAGATCGCCGCGGCGCTGTTGACGGTCCGCAGCGAGCGGGCGTCGTACGGCGTGCCGGCGGCGAGCTCGCGCTCGTACTCCTCGATCAGCGGCCGGGCCATGGCGTCGCCGATGACGGAGATCCCGTGCGCGCGCTCCGCCTCGACCGCGCGCCAGATCTGGGGCGGGTCGAAGCTCGGGAACATCACCAGCGTGTTGCCGCCGAAGAGGCGCAGCAGCATCCCCCACTGACCGTTGGCGTGCATGATCGGGCCGAGCTGGACCGCGACGAACGGGTCGGTCGTCAGGGCGGCGCGGGACTGGTCGTGCTCCTCGATGGGCTCGTAGGTGACGAAGTCGATGCCGCCGCCGAGCGTCCGCCAGACGTCCTCGTGGCGCCACATCACGCCCTTGGGATAGCCGGTGGTCCCGCCGGTGTAGACGATGAAGACGTCGTCGGCACTGCGCGGACCGAAGTCGCGCTCCTCGGAACGGCCGGCGAGCGCGTCGGCCCAGGTGGTGACGGGGTGGGCCGGCTCCTCGGTCGAGCCGTCCTCGATGACCGTCACCGACCCGATGCCGTGCCGCGCGACGAGGTCGCCGAGCGCGCCGGAGTACTGGCGCTCGTGGACGAGCGCCGTGACACCCGCGTCGCCGAGGACGTGGTCGAGCTCGGCCTCGACGTAGCGGTAGTTGAGGTTGATGGGCGTCCCGCGCACCTTGAACACCGCCAGCATCGCGACCACGTGCTCCGGGACGTTGCGCGCCAGCAGGCCGACCCGGTCGCCGGTGCGTACGCCGGTGGCCTGCAGGTGGTGGGCGAACGCGTTCGCGCGCGCCTCGAGCTCGGCGTACGTCATCCGGGTCTCGCCCATGACGAGCGCCGTGCGGTCGGGCACCGCGTCCACGGCGTGCTCGACCAGGTCTGCGATGTGGAGGGCCATGCCGACACCCTGGACGCGCCTGTGACCCCGGTCACCCGCGTTCCCACCCTGCGGGACCCCTCATCCCCGCCTGGGGGTCAGATGAGGTTCAGGTCGGTCACCAGGCGTGCGGCGCGGACCGTCCTCCCGAGGAGGCGATGGGCGTCGGGGTCGGTGGCCAGCCAGACGATGGCGCGGCCGGCGGCGTCGTCGGCGACGGTGGGTACGCCGTGGGCGGCGATCTGCTCGGTGCCGCCGCGGGCGGTCGCGGCCTCGGTGACCACGAAGCCGGGATCGACGTTGAACGCGCGCACGCCCGCGCCGGCGTACTCGGCGTTGACGGCCCCGGCGATCCGGCCGAATGCCGCCTTGGCGGCCGAGTAGTTCAGGCCCCAGCCGCCCTCGCCCGGCGGCGCGGGCGGGTCGTTGACGATCGAGCCGGACCAGAGGTCGACGATGGTGCCGCCGCCGTTCTCGACCATGTGCGGCAGCACCTCCTGCACCAGGGCGAGCTGGTGCAGGACGTTGGCCTCCAGGCTGCGGGCGAGGGTGTCGAGCTCGAGCTCCAGGACCCGGGCGTGCGGGAGGTGCAGCACCGCGTTGTTGACCAGGACGTCGACCCGACCCCAGGCGTCGAGGACCGTGCGGGCCGCGGCGCGGACGCTCGAGAGGTCGGTGAGGTCCATCGGGACGGGCAGCGCGCGGACGCCGTACTCCTCGACCTCGGCGGCGGTGCGCTCCAGGCTGCCGGGGACCGGGATCGCGCGGTCGCCCTCCCGCTGCGTCCGGGGCGGGGCGGTCCCCTCGCCCTCGCGGAGGGTGCGCGCGGTGAACGCCACGTCGAAGCCGGCGCGGGCGAGGGCCAGCGCGGTCTGGCGGCCGATGCCACGGCTCGCGCCCGTGACCAGTGCGGTACGTCGGGTCAGCACGTGCTGCTCACCGGTCCCTCCTCGACCATCAGCCGCAGGGCGGCTCGCGACAGCTTGCCCGTGCGCGTCCGCGGCAGGTCGTCGAGCACGACGACCTGGCCCGGCACCTTGTACGGCGCGAGCCGCGCGCGGGCGTGCTCGGCCAGGTCGGCAGCCGCGGGCGCGGCGCCCCGCGCGACCACGCAGGCCAGGATCCGCTGACCCGAACGAGCGTCACGCACCCCGATGACGGCGGCCTCCTCGACCCGAGGGTGCTCGCGCAGCACGGCCTCGACCTCGCGTGGGTCGACGTTGAACCCGGAGACGATGATCGTGTCGTTGGCCCGTCCGGCGACGGCCAGCCGGCCCGCGGCGTCCAGCTCGCCCACGTCCCCGGTGTCGAACCAGCCGCCGGGACGCAGGTCCGGAGCGTCGGCGTACGGCCGGCAGACGTGGTGGCCGCGCACCTGGACCCGGCCGCGCGCTCCCGGGGGGACGGGGCGCTCGAGCTCGTCGCAGATGCGTACCTCGGTGCCCGGCAGCGGCACCATCCACGGCAGCGGACCCGGCGGCACCGTCGGCAGGTCGCCGAGCGCCACGGTCCCGCAGGTCTCGGTCATGCCGTAGCCGGCGACGATCCGCGGGATGCCGAGCCGCTCGGCGAGCCGCGTCATGTCCGGAGCGGACACCTCGGTGCTGCCGACGATCCCGAGACGGGTGTGCGGGGCCGGCGCCCGGACGCCGAGGCCGGCCAGGTCGTGGTAGATCGTGGGCGGACCGGCGAGCACGGTGATCCGCTCCTCGCGCAGCAGCCGGGTCAGCCGGGCCGGGTCGTAGTCGGGCAGCAGGCGCACGGTCGCACCGGCCAGCAGCGCGACCAGCAGGATCCCGTTGAAGCCGAAGGAGTGGGTCAGCGGCACCGTCGCGAGCCACACGTCGTCGGCGGTCGCGTCGAGCGCGAGCCGGACGTCGTCGTACACCCGGAGCAGCTGCCGGTGGGTCATCGGCACCGCCTTGACCGTGCCCGAGGTCCCGGAGCTCGACAGCACCAGCGCCGCGGTCGCCGCGTCGCCCCACTCCGGGTGGCGCTGCTCGGGCTCCGGGGGCAGGTCCTCGAGCTCCGCGAAGGACACTGCGCCCGGCAGCGGATCGAGCGACTCGTCCTGCAGGACCAGGCACGGCTCGAGCTGGTCGAGCAGCCGTCGGCGCTCGGCGTCGGGCGCCCGGTGGCCGAGGGGTACGACGGTCGCGCCCGCCATCAGCACGCCGAACGCCGCGCTGATCCAGGTCACGCGGTTCGGACCCTGGACGACGACCCGGTCCCCCGCCACGACGCCTCGCTCGCGGAGCAGCCGGGCGACGGCGCGGGCGCGCGCGGCCAGCTCGGCGTAGGTGAGGGTCGCGGCGTCGTCGCGGACCGCCGGACGGTCGCCGTGCGTGCGGGCGCGGAGCCCGCACAGCTCCCCCAGGGTCTGGATGCCCTGCTCCTCCACCATGTCCGCATCAAAACAAAGGCACCCGGGGCACTGCCACGAGTTCCCACCCTGCGAAATCGGGTCGGCGCGACCGAGATCACCTTCGGAATGTTCCGAGCAGGAACATACCTAGGGCATGTTCGCGGTTACGCTGAGGCATGACCAGCGACGCTCCGGATGCCCTGCCCGACCTGCGCCCGACCAGCTGGGCCGTCCTGGGCCTGCTCTCGTTCGGCGAGGAGCTCTCCGGCTACGACCTGAAGAAGTGGGCCGACTGGAGCCTGCGGTTCTTCTACTGGTCCCCGTCGTACAGCCAGATCTACGGCGAGCTGCGCAAGCTCGAGGAGTTCGGCTTCGCCACCTCCCGGGTGGTCAACAAGGACGACGTCCGCGGCAAGCGGCTCTACCAGATCACGCCCGAGGGCGAGCGCGCCGTGGCCCGCTGGGCAGCGGAGGCGCCGGTCGAGCCCGTCGTCCTCAAGCACGGCGTGATGCTGCGGATGTGGCTCGGCCACGCCAGCGACCCGGAGCTGCTGCGCGCCAAGCTCGAGGAGCACAAGGAGCAGAGCGAGAAGATGCGGGTCCGCGCGGAGGTCGACGCCGAGGGCGCGCGCCGCGAGCCCGGGTGGGCGTTCCCGGAGATGGTCCTGCGCTGGTCGGAGCGCTACTACGCCGACGAGCGCGATCGCGCCGACCAGATGCTCGCCGAGCTCGACGAGGCGTTCGCCAAGCGGAAGCGCTCGGCCTCGCGAAAGACCTCCGAGCGACGGTCGTCGGAGGAGCTGCGCTCGCACAAGGCCTGATCGGCGAGAGTCTCGGAAGGCTCGGCTTCATCACGGTATGTAGACGAGTTCGCGGTTGCCACGGCGTACCCACCATGGCAACCGCAGGCTCGTCTGCATACCGTGATGAGCCTGCAACCGCTCCCGCCTACTCCTCCGCGGGCAGGTGCGCGGCCCGGCCGTGCTCCAGGAACTCCGCCTCGAGGGCGGCGCGAGCGGCCTCGTCGAGGGCGACGTACTCGGACGTGCGGCCGACGCGGACGTAGACCGGGTCCGCGGTGCGCCAGGCGGTACGGCGCAGCGGGGCCTTGCTGACCTTGCCGGAGCCGGTGAGCGGGATGGCGTCGACGACCCGCACGAAGGACGGCCACCACTTCGCGCCCATGTCCGCCTGCTCGGCCAGGAACGCGCCGAACTCGACGGCGTCGAAGGTCCGGCCCGCCTCCAGCTCGACCACGCACATCACCCGGTCGCCGGTGACCGGGTCGGCGACGGCGAAGACGGGTGCCGACGCGATGCCGGGGCAGCGCTGGATGACGCGCTCGACCTGCGCGGCGGCGAAGTTCTCGGAGTCGACCCGCAGCCAGTCCGAGGAGCGGCCGGCGAACCAGAACCAGCCGTCGGCGTCGCGGTAGGCGAGGTCGCCGGACCAGAAGTCGTCACCGCGGACCCGGTCGGCCATCGCGCTCGGGTTCTTGTAGTAGCCCTCGAAGGTGTGGGCCAGGCCGACCGCCACGAGCTGGCCGACCGCCTCGGGGTTGAGCAGCCGCCCGGACGCGTCGAGTACGGCGCGCGGGCACTCCTCGCCGGTCTCCTCGTCGAGCACCCGGACGTCGGCGTCGCCGGCGGGCTTGCCGAGCGAGCCCGGCGGGGTGTCCGGGGTCCGGTTGATGCGGAAGACGCCCTCGCTGAGGCCGTACCCCTCCTGGACCCGGCAGCCGAACCGGTCGGAGAAGCGGGCGATGTCGGCCTCGGAAGCCTCGGTCCCGTACGCCAGGCGCAGGGTGCTGGTCCGGTCCCGCGGATCCTCCGGGCGGCTCAGCACGTACGACAGCGCGCGGCCGACGTAGTTGACGTACGTCGCGCCGAAGCGGTGCACGTCCTCGCTGAACCCGCTGGCCGAGAACTTGCGCGCGAGGCCGACGGTGGCGCCGGTGGCCATCGCCGGGACGAGGTTCATCATCACGGCGTTGCCGTGGAACAGCGGCATGCACAGGTAGGTCACCGAGTCGCGGTCGAGCTCGATCCGCCCGGTGACGGTCGCGGTCAGCCGGGCCAACCGCCCCTGACCGACGACGACCGCCTTCGGCGTGCCGGTCGAGCCGCTGCTGAACAGCAGCAGCGCGATGTCCTCCGGGGTGGGCTCGGCCGACGGCAGCGCCGCGCCGCGGTGCGCGGCCAGCAGCCCGTCGTACGCCGCCGTCTCGATCTCGAGGATCCGCTCGGCCGGGACGCCGTGGTCCTGGCCGCGGACGAGGTGCGCCCACCGCGGCTCGGTGACGATGACGTCGACGTCGGCGTGCCGGACGTCCTGGGCGATCTCGGGTCCGCTGCGGCTGGAGTTGATGCCGACGACGACCGCGCCGGCGAGACCGCAGGCCCCGATCCAGAAGACGAAGTCCGGCACGTTGTCGAGGAGCACCCCGACATGCAGCTGTCGGCTCTCGGGCCGGGGCGCGAGGTCGGCCAGGGCCGCGGCGCGGGTGGCGCTCTCCTGGACCACCTCGTCCCAGGTCCACTCCCGGTCCGCGGTGCGCAGGCCGATCTTCGTGTCGCCCACCCGGGTCCGGACGATGCCGGCGAGGGTCGCGGGCGCGTCCCCGGCGGGGGTGGGCTGGGGTGCGGTGCTGGTGCTGGTGCTGGTCACGAGGCGAGGGTCTCCTGGGTCCCGAGGATGGCGGCGAGGTCGGCGTGGTGGCAGGCGAGGTAGTGCCCCGGTCCGGCCTCCTGCAGCTGCGGCTCCTGCGCGGCGCACAGCTCGGTGGCGAGCGGGCACCGGGTGCGGAAACGGCACCCGCTGGGCGGGTCGAGCGGCGAGGGCAGCTCGGCCGAGCGGGTCTGCTCGGCCACCCCCTCGGCGTCGGTGGTCGCGCCCGGCAGGTGCGCCTCCGGCACCGAGTCGAGCAGCAGCTGGGTGTAAGGGTGGCGGGCCTGCAGCGCGAGGCTGCCGGAGGGGATGATCTCGCAGACCTTGCCGAGGTACATCACCATGATCCGGTCGCTGATGTTCTTCACGACCGCGAGGTCGTGGGCGATGAAGACCATGCTGAGCCGGTAGCGCTGCTTGGTCTCCTCCAGCAGGTTGAGGATCTGCGCCTGCACCGACACGTCGAGGCTCGACACCGGCTCGTCGCAGATCAGCACCTGCGGGTCGAGCATCAGCGCGCGGGCGATGCACACCCGCTGGCACTGGCCGCCGGAGAGCTCGTGCGGGCGGCGGTCCCAGACCACGTCCGGGTCGAGCCCGACCGCTGAGAGCACCTCGCGGATCTGCGCGTCGTCGACCTTGCGGCCCCAGATGCGCGGCCCCTCGGCGACCAGGTCCTTCACCTTGCGACGCGGGTTCAGCGAGGATACCGGGTCCTGGAAGATCATCTGCATCCGCGCGCGGCGCTTGCGCAGCTGGTTGCCGGAGCTGGAGGTCAGGGCGTCGCCGCCCAGCCGCACCTCACCGCTGGTGGGCGGCGGCAGCTGCATGACCGCACGCCCCGCGCTGGACTTGCCGCAGCCGGACTCCCCCAGGATGCCGAGGGTCTCGCCGTCGACCAGGTCGAAGCTGATCCCCGACACGGCGTGCACCGTGTGCCCGCCCTTCGCCGGGAACTCCACGACGAGGTCGTCGACGCTCAGCACCCGCTCCTCGGGCGGTCGCAGGTGGATGCTGCCGGATCCGGCCATCAGCTCTCTCCAGATCGGTCGACGGGGTGGTAGCAGGCGTGCAGGTGCCGGCCCGGAGGTACGACGCCCGCCGGATCGAGCGGCGCGTCGTCGGCGGGCCGCAGGTCGGGCACCACCTGGAGGCAGTCCTCGCGCGCGTAGCGGCAGCGCGGGGCGAACCGGCACCCGGAGGGCGGGCGGACCATGTCCGGCGGCGAGCCGTCGATGGCCTCCAGGCGCAGGTGCGGAGCCTCCTCCAGGCGCGGGATCGCGGCCAGCAGGGCCTCGGTGTACGGGTGGTGCGGGCGGTCGAAGAGCGAGCGCGAGTCCGCGGTCTCGACGACGCGGCCGGCGTACATCACCGCGACCCGGTCGGTGCGGCCCGCGACGACGCCGAGGTTGTGGCTGATCAGGATCAGCGCCATCCCCAGCTCGCTGCGCAGCCGGTCCAGCAGGTCCAGGATCTGGCGCTGCACGGTCACGTCGAGGGCGGTGGTCGGCTCGTCGGCGATCAGCAGCTTCGGCTCGTTGGCCAGCGCCATCGCGATGACGACGCGCTGGCGCATGCCGCCCGACATCTCGTGCGGGTACTGGTCGATGCGCCGCGCGGGGTCCGGGATCCCGACCAGCGCCAGCAGCTCCAGCGCCCGGGCGCGCGCCTGGGCGCGGTCCAGCCCGCGGTGCTTGCGCAGGGTCTCGGTGAGGTGGGTGCCGATCTTCTTGACCGGGTTCAGCGCGGTCATCGGGTCCTGGAAGACCATCCCGATCGAGGCGCCCCACAGCTCGCGCAGGCCCCGGGCGGGCAGCCGCTGGATGTCGCGCCCGTCGAAGTGCACCGAGCCGGTGACGGTCATGCCGGGTCCGCTGGTGTGCAGCCCCATGATCGTCCGGCCGAGCACGGACTTGCCGGAGCCCGACTCGCCGACGATGCCGAGGGCCTCGCCGGGGGCCAGGGTGAGCGAGACGCCGTCGACGGCGTTCAGCTCGCCGCGGGCCGTGCTGATCACCGTGCGCAGGCCGTCGACCACGAGCAGCGGGGCGGCCGGCGCGGCCGGGCGCTCCTCGAGGCGGAGGGAGGTGTCGGTCATCGGGTCCTCCTAGAGCTTCGCCGAGCGCGGGTCGAAGCGCTTGCGCGCCTTCTCGCCGAGCGCGTTGAAGGCGAACACGGTCAGGAACAGCACGGTGCCGGGGACCAGGACGATGTGCGGGTGCTCCTCGAACACCCGGCCCTCGCCCTCGGCGATCATGTTGCCCCAGGACGGCGCCGGTGCCTGGATGCCGAGTCCGAGGAAGCTCAGCGAGGCCTCCGCGACGATCAGCACCGAGACGATGACCATGCCGTACGACGCCAGCGGCAGCAGCACGTTGGGCAGCAGCTCGCGGAACATGATCCGGGAGCTGGAGGCGCCCATCGCCTTGCCGGCCAGCACGAACTCGCGCTGGGCGAAGGCCATCGTGCTGGCCCGCGCCATCCGGATCATGCTCGGCAGCGCGAGCAGGGAGAGCGCGAAGGCGATGTTGCGCAGGGTGGGCTCCAGGACCGTGGCCAGCGCGATGAGCAGGATCAGCGGCGGCACGGCCAGCAGCGAGTTGGTGAAGATGCCGACGACGCGGTCGGTGCTCCGGCGGAAGTAGCCCGCCAGGATGCCGACGGTTCCGCCCACGACCATGCCGATGAGCACGGCCCCGATCGAGACGACCAGCGACGCGCGGGCGCCGTACACGACCCGGGAGAGCAGGTCGAGCCCGAAGTTGTTGGTCCCGAGCGGGAACTCGCTGGTCAGGTCCGGACGCGCCATGGCCGGGTCCATCATCGTCGTGGCGATGTCCTCGTGCTCGCCCAGCGGCAGCAGGGGCGCGGCGATCGCCGAGCCGACCAGCAGCACCAGCCAGACGACGCACAGCCACAGGGTGAGGTCGAAGGACGCGCCGAACCGGTGCCGGCCGAGCTCGGCCAGGCCGAGGTAGAGGAGCACGAACGCGGCCAGGGCGGCGCCCGCCTGGGTCCAGCCGGTCTCCCGGAGGCCGACGACGACGGCGACCAGCGCGACGACGCCGGCGACGGTCAGCAGCAGCCCGCGCCAGGGCCGCGGGCGCGAGGTCGGAGCCTGGCCCGGCTCGCCGACGGGCGGTACGGCGGCGGCCGGCTCGGCGGGGAGCTCGACGGGCGACATGGTGCGCTCAGACATGGGACCTCCTGACCCGGGGGTCCAGGTAGCCGTAGGAGAGATCGATCAGGGCGTTGGTCACGACGTAGATGACCGCGATCAGCAGCACCGCGCCCTGCACCGTGACGTAGTCGCCGGTGTTGGCGGCGCCGATGACCAGCGTGCCCATCCCGGGGAGTGCGAAGAGGTACTCCACGATCACCGTGCTGCCGATCAGCCGGCCCAGGCTGATGCCCATCAGGGTGATCATCGAGAACGACGAGGGGCGCAGGGCGTCGCTCACCAGGACGTGGACGGTGCCCATCCCCTTCGCCTTGGCGGCCAGGATGAAGTCCTCCTGGAGCGTGGTGATCAGGTCGTTGCGCAGGATCCTCGTGAACATCGCGGTCTCGGCGAGCGCGATCGTCAGCGCCGGCAGGAACGCGTGGTACAGGTTGTCGGGGACACCCTCGGACAGCCGGGACCACTCGGCCCGCGGGAACCAGCCCAGCCCGTTGGCGAACACCATGATCACCAGCAGACCGGCGAGGAAGCTCGGGACCGACAGCACGCCGAACGTGCCGGCGCTGACGATCCGGTCCACCCGGCCGCCGGCGTGGTACGCCGACCACATCGCCAGCGGGATGCTGAACAGCAGGGCCATCGCCATGCCGAGCACGGCCAGCTCGACGCTGACCGGCAGCGCGGCGGCGATCCGGTCGGCCACGTCGTGGTACGGCGGCACCACCGACGTGCCGAGGTCTCCCTGGAGCGCCGACCCGAGCCAGTCGGCGTACCGCACCAGCAGCGGGTCGTTGAGACCGAGGTCCTCGCGGACCTGGGCGTACTCCTCCGGCTCGTGACCCTCGCCGAGGATGGTCACGGCGGGGTCGGTGTCCATCAGCGAGACCAGCGCGAAGGTGCCGAAGCTGACGACCAGCAGGACGGCCACCAGCTCGGCGAGCCGGACCAGGAGGCCGCGGAGGCGGCCACCTCCCCGACGGCGGCGCCGGCGCGCCGGTGCCGCGGGCGGTGCCGACGGGGGCGGCGAGGAGCCGGCCTGGACCGTGGTGCTCATGACCCGGCCACCCACGCGTCGTCGAGCAGGACCAGGGTGTTGGTGGAGTCGACGACGCCGTGCACGTCGTCGTCCCAGGCGAGGAGCTCGGTGGTGGGGCCGTAGACCAGGGCGGGGACGTCGACGTTCCACTGCTCCTGGATGCGCGCCATCACGTCACGCTGCTCCTCCTGGCCGGCGGCCTCGCGGAACTCGTCGAAGAGGGCGTCCATCTCCGGTCCGGTGTGCATGCCGACCGAGAGGTTGCCCTCGCTGTGCAGGGTGGCGAACATCCGGCCGTACGGCCCGGCCTCGCGCCAGCTGATCCCCCAGCCGGCGACGTCGTAGTCCTGCTCGACCGCGACCTTGGCGATCTGGCTCTGGACGTCGCGGACCAGGTCGGTCTCGACCTCGAAGCCGACCGCCTCCAGCGACGCCTGCACCGCGAGCGCGGTCGCCCGGGAAGCCGGGTCCGAGGCGTCGAGGTAGGTGATCTTCCCGTCGAAGCCGTCGGCCTTGGCCTCCTCGAGCAGCTCCTTGGCGCGCTCGGGGTCGGTGGGCAGCGGCGCGACGTCGCTCGCCCACTGCGAGGGCTCGGGGAACACCGCGTTGCTGGCGATCCCGGCTCCGTCGAAGGCGCGCTGGGCGACCAGCTTCGGGTCGATCGCGTGGTGCATGGCCTGGCGGACCCGCGGGTCGGCGCCGGGCCGGCCCTCGGCCGCGTTGATGACCGCGACGTTGCCGAGCGAGACCAGGTTGAGGAAGCCGGGACTCTTCGCCTCGACCAGCTCGTCGACCAGGTCGGCGTCGCGCAGGAACGCCGCGTCGACGGCGTCGGACTCCAGCGAGTCCAGCGAGGCGGTCGGGTCGTTGAGGAACTTCACGCGCACCTCGTCGAGGTGGGGGCGGCCGTCCCAGTAGTCCGGGTTGGCCGCGAGCACGATCTCCTCCTGGGGCCGCTGCTCGGCCAGGGTGAACGCGCCGGCGCCGACGGGGGTGAACGCGTCGCCCGCGTCGGAGGCCTGCGCGACGATCATCCCGGGGCCGGTGGTCAGCATGTAGTCGAAGCTGGTCCACGGGCCCGCGAGCGTGAAGACCACGGTGCGCTCGTCGGGGGTCGCCACCCCGGTGACGTTGCTGGACCAGAGCATCGCCTCGTCGGCGCCCTTCTCGACGTACCGCTCCAGGCTCCACTTCACGGCGGCCGCGTCGAGCGGGGTGCCGTCGGAGAAGGTGACGCCCTCCCGGAGGGTGAGCGTCCACTCGGTGGCGTCGGCGTTGGCGGAGATCGACTCCGCGAGCTGCGGCACGACCTCGTTGGTCGCGCTGTCCCAGCGGAGCAGGACGTCGTAGATCGCCGCCATCTCCAGGCCGCCCGTGGAGCCGGCGACGATGGTCTCGGCCGGGTCGAGGAGGGCGGGCTCCGAGAACGCCGCGAACGTCAGCGTCCCGCCGTCGACGGGCTCGCCCGCCTCGGGGATGTTGACCAGCCCGGTCTCGTAGCTCGCGGCCGCCCCGGCGCGAGGCCTGTCGGTGTCGTCGTCACCGCCGGACCCGCCGCAGCCGGCCGCGAGCGCGAGCACGGCGGCGGTGGCCAGGGTGGGACGAACGAGGCGGGTGTGCAGCATCGATGGGGTTCCTCTCGGGGCGGAAGGCACGGCTGGGAGTCCGGCGCGTGCGAGCCAAACAGTCGGTGGGGCCGGTTGTCCGGCGAGGTCTTGTTCAGCGAAACCGGGGCGGCGCGGGGCTCACGTCGGGGTCACCACGACGCGGGCCGCCCGGCCGTTCCGCATCTGCGCGAACCCGCTGTCGGCCTCCTCGAGCGGGAGCAGCCCGGAGACCAGTGCGTCCAGCTCCAGGCGGCCCTGTCGGTAGAGGTCGGCGAGCATCGGGATGTCGCGCGGGAAGTGGTTGGCGCCCATCAGCAGCCCGCGCACGCCCTTGGCGGCGGTGACCAGCGGCAGCCCGGACAGCACCACCTGCTCACCGACGGGCGGGATGCCGAGGACGTACGCCGTCCGGCCCGCCCGGATCATGCCGACGGCCTGCGCCACCGTGGCCTGGCGCCCCACGACGTCGAAGGCGTGGTCGACGCCGCCGGTGAGCGCCTGGACCGCCGCCACCGGGTCGCCCGCTCCGGCGTCGAGGACGTCGGTGGCACCGAACCGCCGGGCGAGCTCGAGCTTCTCGGCACCGAGGTCGATGGCCACGATGCGCGTGGCGCCGGCCAGCCGGGCGCCCTGCACGACGTTGAGGCCGACGCCGCCGCAGCCGATCACCGCGACGCTGTCCCCCGGTCGTACCCCGGCGCCGTTGAGCGCGGAGCCGACGCCGGTGAGGACCGCGCAGCCGAGCAGGGCCGCCCGGTCGACCGGTACGTCGGCCGGCACCCGCACCAGCGAGTTGCGGTGCAGGACGGTCCGCTCGATCAGCCCGCCGAGGCCGGCGACCTGGTGCACCGGCTGACCGTCGCGCACCAGCCGCGGCGCCGGGCGCTCGGCCCGGCCCAGGTCGTTGCGCCGGTCGCAGAGGAAGGTCCGCCCGGCCCGGCACTCGGCGCAGTGGCCGCAGAACATCGACAGGCAGGCGACCACACGGTCGCCGACCGCCAGGTCGGAGACCGCGGTCCCGACGGCCTCGACGGTGCCGGCGATCTCGTGGCCGGGCACCGTCGGCATCGCCGTCGGCAGGTCGCCGTCGATCATGTGCAGGTCCGAGTGGCACAGCCCGCAGGCCTCGACCCGGACGCGCACCTCGTCGGGAGCCAGCCAGTCGTCGAGGTCGAGCTCCTGGACCTCCAGGTGACCGGGCGCCGCGCTCAGCACCGCGGCCCGGACCCGGGTCCGGGTCGCGCCGGGCGTGGCCGCGGGCGCGAAGGCGTCGGTGGTCGGGTAGGTCGTCACAGCTGCACCGCCTCGGTCTCGACGTACTCCTCCAGGCTGACCTTCATCCCGGTTCTCCCCCTCCTCAGGCGGGGAGCGGCGTCGCACCCTTGCCATGTCGCAATATGTCATCTAGGAATACTTCAACCTAATACATCCAGTGGGTCAAGGGGGCACACGATGGAGACCAGGGACCGGATCCACGTCGACGGCGAGTGGGTCGAGCCGCACGGCGAGGAGCGCCTGGAGCTGATCGATCCGCGCTCGGGCGAGGCGCACGCCGTCGTCCGCCTCGCGGACGCCGCGGACGTGGACCGCGCGGTCGCGGGCGCCCGGCGCGTCGCGGACGACGGCCCGGCGTGGCCGGTCGCCGAGCGGGTGGCCGCGCTGCGGGCGCTGCACGACCGGATCGCCGAGTGCACCGAGGTCTTCGCCGACACGATGTCGGCCGAGATGGGCTCCCCCGCCACCTTCGCCCGCCAGGTCCAGGTCGGCATGGCGCTGGCGACGCTCGCCACCACCGTCGACGTGCTGGAGGGCTACGCCTTCGACGAGACCCTGGGCGACTCGACGATCGCGCGCGAGCCGGTCGGTGTCGTCGCGGCGATCACGCCGTGGAACTTCCCGCTGCACCAGGCGCTGGCGAAGGTCGGCGCGGCTCTCGCGGCCGGGTGCTCCGTGGTGCTCAAGCCCGCCGAGACGACCCCGCTGACGGCGTACCTGCTCGTCGAGGCGGCGCGCGACGCCGGGGTGCCACCCGGTCGGCTGCAGCTGCTCCCGGGTCGCGGCGACGTGGTCGGGTCGGCCCTCGCCCGGCACCCGGACGTCGACATGGTGTCGTTCACCGGCTCCACGGCGGTCGGACGCTCCATCCAGCGCGAGGCCGCCGGCACCGTGAAGCGGGTGGCCCTGGAGCTCGGCGGGAAGTCCCCGAGCGTCCTGCTCGACGACCTCGACGACGAGGCGTTCGCGAGCGCCGTGCGCACCAGCGTCGGCTTCGGCCTGATGAACACCGGCCAGACCTGCGCCGCCTGGACCCGGCTCGTCGTCCCCGAGGAGCGGTACGACGACGCGGTCGCCCTGGCGAGCGAGACCGCCGCGGCGTTCGTGCCCGGGGAGAACCTCGGGCCGCTGGCGTCCGCGGTGCAGTGGGACCGGGTGGCCGGCCACCTCGCGCGCGCCCTCGATGAGGGTGCCGAGGTCGTCCACGGCGACGCCGCCCCGGAGAGGCCGGAGCGCGGGTTCCACCTCGCGCCGGTCGTGTTCGGCCGGGTCACCCCGGAGATGGCGATCGGTCGCGAGGAGGTCTTCGGGCCGGTGCTCGCGATCCAGACGCACCGCGGCGACGACGACGCCGTCCGGCTCGCGAACGCGACCGACTACGGCCTTTCGGCCGGGGTCTTCGCGGCCGACGCCGACCGGGCCGTCGCGCTCGCCCGCCGGATCAGGTCCGGCACCGTCCACGTCAACGGCATCAACGGCAACCGGCTCGCGCCGTTCGGCGGCTACAAGCAGTCCGGCCTCGGCCGGGAGTACGGCCGCTTCGGCCTCGAGGAGTTCCTCGAGGTCAAGTCGATCCAGCCCCCGCCGCGCGGCTGACCCGCGCCCGTCCCACACTCCGGAGGATCCATGGCGCTCGACGCCGCCACCACCACCCTGCTCCGACAGCTCGCCGCCGCCGGCGGACCACCGATGCACGAGGTCTCCCCCGCCGAGGCCCGCGCCCGGATGGCCGGTCTCGCCGGCCTCTACCCGCCCGGCCCGGAGCCGGCCCGCGCCGAGGACGTCACGGTGCCGACCCGGTCCGGCCCGCTGCCGGCACGGGTGATCGCGCCGGCGTCGCCGCGCGGCGTACTGCTCTACCTGCACGGGGGCGGATGGGTGGTCGGCTCCCCCGCCGAGCACGAGACGCTCGGCCGCGAGCTCGCCCACCGCACCGGGTGCACCGTCGTGCTCGGCGGCTACCGGCTCGCCCCGGAGAGCCCCTGGCCGGCCGCCGTCGACGACGCCTGGGACCTGCTCACCTGGGTCTCCGACCGCCGCGGCGACCTGGCCGGCCCCGGCGCCCCGCTCGTGGTCGCCGGCGACAGCGCCGGCGCCAACCTCGCGACCGTCGTGGCCCGGCACGCCCGCGACGGCGGCGGGCCGGAGATCGCGCTGCAGGTGCTGGTCTACCCGGTCGTCGACCACGACTTCGACACCGCGTCGTACACCGACCCGGCCAACCAGCTCGCCCTCAACCGGGACACGCTGCGCTGGTTCTGGGACCACTACGTCGCCGAGGAGCACCGCGACCACCCCGACGTCTCGCCGATCCGCGCCGCCGACCTGGGCGGGCTGCCGCCCGCCGTCGTGCTGACGGCCGAGCACGACGTGCTGCGCGACGAGGGCGAGGCGTACGCCGAGGCGCTGCGCGCCGCCGGCGTACCGGTGAGCTGCCGTCGCTTCCCGGGCCAGATGCACGGGTTCTTCACCATGGTCGGCCTGCTGCCGGCCACGGCCGAGGCCCTGGACCACGTCGCCGCCGAGGTCGACCGGCACCTCGCCGGCGCCCCGGCCCACCCCACCGAGGAGCCTGCATGAGCACGACCGATCCCCGTCCCGCCGACGTCGACGTGGTCGTCGTGGGCGCCGGCTTCGCCGGCCTCTACGCGCTGCACCGGCTGCGCGGGCAGGGGATGTCCGTCCGCGTGGTCGAGGCGGGCTCCGACGTGGGCGGCACCTGGTTCTGGAACCGCTACCCCGGCGCCCGCTGCGACATCGAGAGCGTCTTCTACTCCTACAGCTTCGACGCCGACCTGGCCCGCGAGTGGGAGTGGTCCGAGCGGTACGCCGCCCAGCCCGAGATCCTCGCCTACCTCCAGCACGTCGCCGACCGTTTCGACCTGCGGCGCGACATCACGCTCGACACCCGGGTGCTCTCGGCGCACCTCGACGAGACGGCCGGCCGCTGGACGGTCACCACGGACGGCGGCGAGCGGCTCACGGCGGCGTACGTCGTGCTCGCCGTCGGGCTGCTCTCCAGCACGAACCTGCCGCAGATCGAGGGCCGCGACGACTTCGCCGGGCCGACGTACCACACGGGCGCGTGGCCGCACGAGCCCGTGGACTTCACCGGGCGCCGGGTCGGCGTGATCGGGACCGGCTCGTCCGGCATCCAGCTGATCCCGCTGGTCGCCGAGCAGGCGGAGCACCTCACGGTCTTCCAGCGCACGCCGAACTTCAGCCTCCCGGCGAAGAACGGGGCGCCGGACCCGGCGAAGGTCGCCCGGGTGCGCGAGGACCACGCGGCGATGAAGGAGGAGCTGCGCGGCTCGTCGTACGGCATCCTCCTCGAGCCGCCCACGCAGAGCGCCCTGGAGGTGCCGGCGGCCGAGCGGGAGGCGAAGTACCGCGAGCGCTGGGACGAGGGCACGCTCACCGGCATCCTGCAGGCCTACAACGACCTGGTCCGCAACGAGGAGTCCAACCACACCGCGGCGGAGTTCGTGCGGCAGCGGATCGCCGAGATCGTCCACGACCCGCAGGTCGCGGCGGACCTGATGCCGCAGGGCTACGCGTACGGCACCAAGCGCCCGTGCCTGGACACCGACTACTACGCGACGTTCAACCGCGACGACGTGACGCTGGTGAACCTGCGGCGCACGCCGATCGAGCGGATCACCGCCCGCGGCGTGGTCGTCGACGGCGTCGAGCACGAGCTCGACGACCTCGTCTACGCGACCGGGTACGACGCGATGACCGGTCCGCTGCTGGGCATCGACATCCGGGGCCGCGAGGGCCGGACGCTGCGCGAGACCTGGGCCGACGGGCCGCGCAGCTACCTCGGGATCGGCGTCTCCGGCTTCCCGAACCTGTTCACGCTCACCGGGCCGGGCAGCCCCTCGGCCCTGAGCAACGCGGTCGTGTCCATCGAGCAGCACGTCGAGTGGGTCGCCGACCTGCTGGGCCACCTGCGCGAGCGCGGTGCCGCCCTGGTCGAGGCCGACGACCAGGCCGAGAAGGAGTGGACCGAGCACGTCCAGGTCGCCGGCAACGCGACGCTCTACCCGCGCACCGACTCCTGGTACATGGGCGCCAACGTCCCGGGCAAGCCGCGGGTGTTCCTGCCCTACATCGGCGGGGTCGGCAACTACCGCGCCCACTGCGACCAGGTCGCCCGCGAGGGCTACCGGGGGTTCGTCATCGCCTGACGCGCACTCCGGAACGCGAAACCGCCCGGCGGACCTGATCGGTCCGCCGGGCGGTTCGCTGTGGGTCAGGCGCGGATCAGCCGATCCAGGCCTCGTCGAAGAGCGTCATCGAGTTCGCGGCGCCCTTGACGCCGTGGACCTCGTCGCTCCACGCGCTCAGTTCGGCCATCGGCATCCAGGCGAGGTAAGGCACGCTCTCGTTCCACGCCTCCTGGACCTTGACGATCGCCGCCCGCTGGGCGTCCTCGTCGGCCGCGCCCTGGAACTCCTCCAGCGCGGCGTCCATCTCCGGGCTGGTGGGCATGCCGTAGGTCTGCTTGCCGGTGCTGTGCAGCGAGGCGTACAGCTTCGAGAACGGGTCGCCCTCGCGGTAGTTGATGCCCCAGCCGGCGAGGTCGTAGTCGCGCTCGACCGCCAGCTTGTTGATCAGGTCGGTGACCGTCGGCACCATCTCCAGCTCGACCGAGAACCCGACCGCCTCGAGCGCCGCCTTGACGACCTGACCGGTGTCGCGGGCCGCCGAGGTGTTGGAGTCGAGGTAGGTGATCGTGCCGTCGTACCCGTCGGCCTTGGCCTCCTCGAGCAGCTTCTTCGCGCCCTCGGGGTCGGGGTCGATGCCCGTCATCCCGTCGGAGTGCCAGCGGGAGTACTCCGGGAAGATCAGGGTGCTGGCCATGCCGTGCCCGTCGTACACGCGCTGACGCACCATGTCGGGCGCGATCGCCATCTGGATCGCCTTGCGCACGCGGATGTCCGCACCCGGGCGGCCCTCGGTGCCGTTGATCAGGGTCGTGTCACTCACCGCGACGAGGTTGGAGTAGCCGGAGTGGCCCTCCTCGAGCACCTCGTCGACGACGTCGGGGTCCCGGAAGAACGCCATGTCGACGCTGCCGTTGGCGAAGGAGTCCTGGATGGTGGTCTGCTCGTTGAGGTAGACGAAGCGCAGTTCGTCGAGGTTGGCCCGGCCGTTCCAGTAGTCCTCGTTGGCCTCGAGCAAGACCTCCTCGCCGGCGCGCTGGTGCACCAGGATGAACGGGCCGGCACCGACGGGCTTGAAGCCGTCACCGACCGCACCGGCGGCCTCGGCCACGATCATGCCGGGGCCGGAGGCGAGCATCGCCGGGAACATCGTCCAGGGCTTGTTCAGCGTGTAGACGACGGTCTTGTCGTCGGTGGCCTCGACCTTGGTCACGTTCGCGTTCCACAGGGCGGCCTCCGGCGCGGGCGCCGCGGCGTACCGCTCCTGGCTCGCCACGACCGCCGCCGCGTCGAGCGGTGTGCCGTCGGAGAAGGTCACGCCGTCGCGCAGGGTCAGGGTCCACTCGGTGTTGTCACCGTTGGCCTCCACGGACTCGGCGAGTTGCGGGACGAACTCCTGCGTCTCGGTGTCGTAGCGCAGCAGCACGTCGAAGATGGCGGCCATCTCGGTGCCGCCCGTCGTCACCGCGGCGATGGAGACGGCCGGGTCGAGACTGCGGGGCTCGGAGTACATCGCGTAGCTGAGCTGACCACCGGCCTTCGGCTCGCCGCCGTCGTCCTGGGCGCCCACCATGCCCTCGGTGTACTCGAACTCCCCGCTGGTCTCGGCGTCGCCGCCGCCACCTCCCCCGCCCGAGTCGTCGTTTCCGCCGCAGCCGGCGAGCAGCGCGAACGCCACCACCAGCGCCGCCGCGGGCCGCAGCACGATCCTGCGTCGCTTCATCGCATCCTCCTGGTCGAGCGGCCCCGTTCGGCAGGGGCGGCACCTCGCGGACTATATCGGTTAGGAATACTCCGGGGAAGCATGTTGCGACTCGATATTGACGACTAGGTGTGATGACCAGGCACGTTGGTCGAGATCGTGTGACGACACGGTCTGACTTGTAGATGGGTGAAGGCCTCCCCGGTGTGGAGTGGAGCTGTCTAAGAAACCGCTCCGCACCGAAGGAGACCT
>Ga0335075_10004647_pt1 | contig 21412 bp, 16 predicted proteins | sample Lox_Sample_24_FD_206723 | JGI IMG/M metagenome (GOLD analysis project Ga0335075, IMG submission 206723) | Soil microbial communities from Loxahatchee National Wildlife Refuge, Florida, United States - Lox_Sample_2.4 | ecosystem: Environmental > Terrestrial > Soil > Wetlands | place: USA...
CCGGGCAAACCGTAAGCCTTCGAGAGGCCGGCTGTGCAGAGGACGCGGTCGTACGCGCCCCAGAAGGTTGGCGTTTCTGCGCCGTCGAATTCCGCGCCGCGATAAATCTCGTCGGCAAGAATCCAGGCGCCGACTCGCGATGCGGCTTGGACGACAGTCTGACGCAGCTCCGCATCGAGCACCGCGCCCGTCGGATTATTCGGATTGCACACGGCGATCATCCGAGTCTTCGGCGTAACGATGCGCTTCAGATCATCTGGATCGAAGCCCCATTTGCGCTCGGCGCGGAGGCATAGCGGTTTGACCGTGGCACCGAACGCGGGCGCGAGGCCAGCGATCTGCATGTAATTCGGCGTCATGAAGACGACTTCATCGCCTGGCTCGGTGAGAGCCCAACCGCAGATGAAATTCGCTTCGGAACCTCCGCACGTTACGAGGACGTTTTCAGGTCGTGCGCCGGGATAGAGCGCGGCGATGCGCGAGCGGAGTTCTTCGCTCCCATTCGTCTGCGGATAGCCCTGGCGGACTGCCAGGACGCGCTGAAGCGCTTCGTTGTCGCCGACAAGTTCCGCCGTTGTGAGCGGATGGACGCCGCTTTCGGAAATGTTCAACTCGACGCGGTTCTCCCAAACCGATTGCCAGCGTTCGAGTTCGAAGGGAGCGATTCGCATGGACGCGTCTGTTGATGAGTGACTCGCGGAATGTAGACGAAAAGCAGGTTTTGCGCTACGGGTAATTCGTGAGCGCGCTTCAAAATAGGCGGGTGCGCCAGAGCGGGTCTGAGATCCGCCCTTACAGTTGGCTACACAATTTTAGTGTTTGTTGGGGCTGGCGAAGGCGAGCGTTAGGAGCGTGTGCTGCTCGAGTTCGTGCGCCTTGTGCGAGCCGGTGGCGGGACTCGCGGATGCGGATCGTTTCACAGAAAGCACGGAGCGGCCGTGTGCGAGGCGTTCGAGGCGCGGCATCAGGAACGCGAGCGCTCCCATGTTCGCCGGCTCTTCCTGAACCCAGACGAACTCGCGCGCGTTCTGATGGCGGTCCATTTCGGCGGCGAGTTCGGCTTCGGGTAGTGGGTAAAGTTGTTCGAGAAAAACGATTGCCGTTCCGGTGGCCTTGCGACGCTTGCGTTCGGCGACGAGTTCGTGGCCGATTTTGCCGGTACAAAGCAGAACGCGGGTGGCCGAGCCGTCGCCGACATCGGGAATCACGTTGCGGAATCGCGGAGCCGAAAAATCGGCGAGCGACGAGGATGCCGCCGGATGGCGGAGCATGCTCTTCGGAGTGAACACGACAAGCGGCTTGCGCCACGAACGAAGCGCCTGCCGGCGCAGCAGATGGAAATACTGCGCCGCGGTGGACGGCTGGCAAATCTGGATGTTGTCGCGCGCGGCAAGCTGCAGGAAACGCTCGATGCGAGCGCTGGAATGTTCGGGGCCCTGGCCTTCGTAGCCGTGCGGCAGGAGCAGCACGACGCCCGAGAGCAAATTCCATTTGTCTTCGCCCGCCGAGACGAACTGGTCGATGACGATCTGCGCGCCGTTGGCGAAGTCGCCGAACTGCGCTTCCCACAGCACGAGCGCTTCGGGAAAATCGCGGCTGAAGCCGTACTCGAACCCGAGCACGGATGCTTCGGAAAGCGTCGAATTGTAAATTTCGAACCAGGCGTGATCGGACGCGAGGTGTTCGAGCGGCACGTAGTTCTCTTCCGTCTCGATGTCGATCAGCGCGGCGTGGCGCTGGTTGAAAGTGCCGCGGCGGCTGTCCTGTCCGGTGAGACGGACGGGGACGCCTTGCTTCAGGAGCGAACCGAACGCCAGCGCTTCGGCCATGCCGAAATCAATGGGCCGTTTGCCGCGCGCCATTTCCAGGCGCTGCTCGAGCAGTTTTTTCACCTTTGGGTGAATGTGAAAGCCGTCCGGATACTTGACGACCGACTCGCCGATGGCGGTTAACTCGGATTGTGGGACTCCCGTTTCAACTTCAAAAGACGCGTTGTAGCGACCGCCCTGGAAGTGATCCCAGTAAGCGGGTAATTGACGAAGGGGTGGGTTCTTCTCGACTTCAACAGCGCGTTTCTGCGCTGCGTCGAATTCTTCGGTGACCTGTTGAACGAGAGGCGTGGCATCAACGCCGATTGCTTCGGCGTACGTCTTCCACGGCGCGGACTGCGCTTCGATCTTGCGATAACGCAACGGCTGCGTGATGGTCGGATCGTCAACTTCGCTGTGGCCGTGCTTGCGATAGCCGATCAAGTCAACGATGACAGGCGAGCCGAAACGATAACGGTAATCCGCCGCGATTCTGCCCACGCGCACCACGGCTTCGGGATCTCCCGAATTGACGTGGAAAATCGGAATTGGCAGGCGCTTACCCAGATCGGAAGAAAAGCGCGATGAATGCAGTTCGCCGGGAACAGTCGTGAAGCCGATCAGATTATTGACGATGACGTGAACCGCGCCGCCAACGTTGAATCCTTCGACCATAGCCATGTTCAGCGTTTCGGCCCAGATTCCCTGCCCTGCAAACGCAGCGTCGCCGTGCATCAGAATCGGAATCACGCGCTGGCGGCCTGCTTCGCCAAGGCGCTTCTGCTTGGCTCGGGAGCGGCCCACCGCAACAGGATCGACGGCTTCGAGATGGCTTGGGTTTGAGACGAGATGAATCGCGAGATCGCGGCCGTTAGCAGCTGAGAACGTACCTGTCGCGCCCATGTGGTATTTCACGTCGCCGCCGCCGAGCACGCTGCGCGGATCGACGTCCTCAAAGCGCGCGAAGATTTCGGCCGGGTCGCGTCCAACGACGTGGACCATGACGTTCAATCGGCCGCGATGACTCATGGCGAGGACGGCTTGCTCCGCGCCTTCATCGGATGCAGCGTTCAAAACGGAATGTAGCAGCGGCAACAGAGCCGCTTCGCCTTCAAGCGAATACCGTTTCGTCCCGAGATAGCGCGTTTGCAGGACATGTTCGAAAATATCGGCGCGAATCAGCAGGTCGAGGATGCGCGCGCGGTCCGGCTCAGCCGCTTCGGATTCCATGCGCTCCTGCACCCATTGCCGGCGCTCGGAATCGGGAATGTGCATGAACTCCGCGCCAATCGCGCCGCAGTAAACGCTGCGCGCCGCTTCGGCGTCCGCTCCCGAAACGTTCAGTTCGGGAATGGCAAAAGCTTCGAGATCACCCAGCGGATCAAGATCCGCCTGCAAAAATCCCCAGCGGCGAAACGCATCCCAGGTTTGTAGCTGAGCTTCGCGGGCGTTTCCGGCAGACGATGAATCCACGACGGCGGACGGTCTATTCATGAATCTCCTTTGGTTCCAGCTTTTTATTATACGGCGCTGCGCGCGATTCCGTGAACCCGCTCCAGCGCAACATTCGTATCCCTTCGCCGCGGCAAAGAGCCGCGGAACGGCCCTATTAACCGAAAAGTTGCTCGCTTCCTCGCGCGGCGCGACATAAAGCTAGTATGGAAATGCGACGCTTGCCGTCGCAGAACATCGGAAGGGCCGGGAATGCGATTTCTCAAGCGTTTTGGAGTTGCCGCGCTCGTCAGCTTTTTAGTCAGCCTTCTGATTGCGTCGGCCAGTTATTCTTTTGGTCTCTGGCTGGGCCGGAACAGCTCAAATCTCTGGTGGATGATCCACGCGTCGATCCCGTTCGCCCTCCTTCTAGGAGTGGCCGCCATCGTGCAACCTTCGCGCAAGAGAGAGCAGCAGGGGACCGTAATAGTTTCCGCTCTGGTCGGCGCCACACTGGGTTTCGTGTACAGTTTTCTTGTCGCGAGGCACGCGCCCGGACTGATCGCCTTTTTCGTGCTGATGCTTTCCTGCTGGGTGCCTAGCGGCATCTCCGGGATGATAGTGACAGCGTCCGGTCAGCTGCCCGGGGCGCTGATCGGGACCGCGTTTCTCTGCGTTGCTGCCGTCGTTTTGCCCGATCCGATATTCAACGCACTGACCCACAACCAGCGATTAATTGTTGCGTTTATCACCCCGTCCGGTCCATCCACCGCCCGCCTGGAGGTGCATCCCGCCGCCGTGGGGTTTGAAAACGAAGAAGAAATTCGCACTGTTAAGAACGAAGTCCTTCAACGCGTTCGCTCCCTGGGGTACCTGGAAGCGTTTCGCGTGCTCAGTGTCACGAGGGAAGGAACGGGGAGGGAGAGTCTTGCCATTATCGTCGTACAGGAACCGATCAGAAAAAGATTCGCTCTGCCGGTTCCGGATGGTTCGACTGTGGCTTACGTTGAGGGGGCAAACAAATGGGAGACGAGGCCGGAACATGCGCCGGTCCTTCGCCGAGCGATCGTACTAAGACCTTCAGGCGCCGCGGACGACAGTCTTGGCTATTTTGAAATACCGGACGCTCAAGGTGACAGCTTAGTAGGGAGAATTAGCGTCCAGAATTCGACCGGATCACGATGAGGGCTGGTTAGGTTCTTCCGCTGGAAAAAGAAAAGGGGCGGTTGCCCGCCCCTTCCCTTCAGTCTGGAAAAGTTACAGCTGCTGCGCGTTCTCTCGCGTGGGCGAGTGAAGCTAGCCGCGACAAGTCTCGCGAGTTCAGTCTTGTGGTTGTGTCTGCCTTTCGGCAGACGGGCTCACCTTGCGGTGAGCAAGCCCGCGCATGGCGGGCAGGCCTCGCGTGCCTCGTCAAACTTTCGCCTGTCTTGCGACAGGACCGGCCGCCTTGCGACGTACGGCTTAACGGGTGCACGCTTGGCCACCACGGGACCAGACCTAAGGGCTCGCCGTGATGCTGTGCCGTTCCGAAACTTTGTCTCGCGGTTCCTCTCATCCTTGTCCTGAGCCGCGTCGTCAAGCTTTCGCCTGTCGCTGCTGCCCGGGCTTGAATGATTTGGAACGTTGTGACGCCACCCTTATAAGTCCGCCCGCAAAGACCGTCAATCACACCGGAAACGATTTTCGCTGTGGAAATTTAGGAAAATGTGGAAAACGCGGACGCGCGGTGCGAGCGGGGACAACTCACGAACGCGCTCGAAGCGCGACACGCTGTGCCCCTACAACGACAAGCCCAGCGTTTCCGTTTTCCGCGTAATAGCCGAGACGTACCGTGTCCATCGAATGAACTCTGTCACGCTCAGGATTCCCAGTCGCCAAGAAGGCGTCGCACGAGGACGAACTGGCCGAGATGATAGGCGTTGTGATCGGCAGCGAGAAGCGCTTCGCGAAGAATCGTTTGCCCCGAGCCGTGAGGAATGGGAGCGAGCAGGTCTTTCGTTTCCTCGAGAAGTTTTCGCATCGATTCCATATCGGACAGAAGGCTCTTCGCGCTTTTGTCCCACGCAGCTTCGCTCGGAGGCGCAGGGGATTCGGGCCAATAGCCGGAGGGAAAATCGGGCGAGACGTGCTTGGGATCGCGCGAGAATTCGAGAATGTCCCACTGCGCGATGCGCGCGTGCTCCAGCAGCTCCCACAACGAATGAGGCGAGCCGGGCGGCCGCACGCCTCGCGCCTTCACGGGCACTCCGTCGAGCGCTTCCTTCCAGTCGACGTGAGCCTCGCTCCGGTTCAGCATCTTCCCGATTGTTTCGCGCAGTGCTTTCTCGTCGATTGCCATGTGGGTTCCCCTCTTTGCGTTCGCGTGTGTGACGTTCATTCATCGTAGGCACTCGCTCAGAGGGGCGTCAACCTGGAATCACGCAGCCTTATGATGGGAGCGCACCCTCGTGCGGTAATTGCTCCTGTAGTGGCGCCAGGCGAAGTAGCCGAGCATAAAAAGTGACACGGAGATAGCCCACGAAGCCTTCTCGACATAACCCACGATGGACCCGATCTCATTCGAAATCAGGTACGCCGTGATAGAGATGGTCGTGACCCACAGCACGGCGCCGAGAAAGTTGTAGAGCCAGAAGTCTCGCCATTCCATACCGAGCATTCCGGCGAACGGGCCGGCAAGGGTGCGGAATCCGAAGACAAAGCGTGCCCAAAAGATCGACTTTTTGCCGTGGCGCTGGATCAAATCTTTCGCGGCAGCAATGTCTTCATCCGTTTGTCGAAAAACCTTTTTTACCCAGCGGATCAGAGTGCGGCCGTACTTTCGCCCGATCAGGAAGCCGATGTTATCTCCGAGAGTGCAGGCAGCGATTGCGACCGGAATGATGTAGTAGAGCCGCAGGCTGGTGCTCTTGTTCGCCAGAAAACTGGAGAACATCAGAGCGGCTTCGCCGGGAACCGGAAGCCCCATATTCTCGCCGAGAAGGTTGCCCGTAATCGCGAGATAGCCCCAATGCGTGATCCACGCCTTGATCGCCTGATCGAACCAATTCGTCAAAAATAAATCCCCGTTCCGTGCCGCAGGCTCGGACATTCAGCGCGCCGCAGCGAAATGAAATTGACGCTCAAGCGAACCTAACGCGAAAAGGGGCGGATTTACTAAATTGCTGCAGAGAACTTGTCCGCTCTGGCGGCGCGCAAAAGCAGGGCCGGTGAAACCGGGCTAAACGCGCAATCCTCGGGGCCAGTGGTCGTCGTCCGGCCAAAAGATCGCCCCGATTAGAACGATGGCGAGCGTGAGCACAAACGGATCCATAACTTACATGGAATCTTTTTGTTGGAGCTTCTGGGTATCCAGCGGATGGAGTATTTCAGCCAGGGGATAGACTCGACGTGCTTTCCTTCCTTCTGTACGTCCCCGAGCGCGCCGAGAAGTTTTCCAAGGCGGCCGATGCGTCGCGCGCACCGCATCCTGATCGCGACGCGTCACTTGCCGACGCGTTGAAGAAGTGCGCCGCCATGGCTGTGCCGCAACGGGGCGGCTACAGCGAGTAGCTAGCTTGGATCATGCCTTTTTGAGTCGACCTCCTGCCTGCCGTTGACAGTCATTGCCATCACCACGAGAACCGCGCTTAGAATCCAACCGCAGACGATAGTTATCACCAGCAGCATTCCAGCATCATGTACGTTTTCGGGAAATACCATCCCTACGAAACCGATAACGACAACTGATCCCGCCACTTCAAGCCGTTTACGCCTGTCCCAGTGGGCAGCCCAAGACAGCGTTCCGACCACCGACAGGGCAATTCCAATGACGAGAGTTAGAAGGAACGCTCCCGCATGTCGGGTAAAAAAGTCGAAGCGAAAATTTGTGGCCTCGTCGACGAACCCCCAAGCTACACCTACGAAAACACAGGAAAGCCCAGTCGCGGTCACCAGCTTTGGCAACATTGTTGGGGAGTATACACCGGCTTTCCGATCTACCGTCGAGACCCATCGGAAAGACTTGTTCGTGGAACGACGCGGGGATATGATCGCGGCAATCTCATTTGCGGAGTGTGCCATGAACCGACCGCTCTTCTCTCGCCGTGACTTTGCAAAAACCGTTAGCGCGTCCGTAGCCGCTGCTGTGTCCGCGCCGTATTTGCACGCGGCGCAGGGCGCGCGCCACGAACAGCCCGAGCCGGAAGGCGCCATTCGCATCAATTTCAACGAAAATCCGTACGGACCGTGCCCCAGGGCGCTCTCCGCGCTGGACACGTGCGGAGGCATCGCCGCGCGCTATCCCGATGCGGCGTACTTCGCGCTGACCGACGAGATCGCGCGGAAGCACGGTGTGAAGCGCGAGAACGTCACTCTCGGCTGCGGATCGACGGAAATTTTGTGCATTGCCGACGAAGCGTTCGTCGGGCCGGACAAGCACCTGGTGGCCGCCGATCCTACGTTCGAAGCGGTGATCGAGTACGTGAACGCGGCGCACGGCGCGGCGGTGAAGGTCCCGCTGACTAAGGATCATCGCCACGATTTCGATGCGATGGCGGCGCGGTGCACGTCGCAAACGGGCCTCGTCTACGTGTGCAATCCGAATAATCCTACGGGCACGATTATGAGCCGCGACGAGGTAGCGGCGTTTGTAAAGCGCGTTCCGCAATCGGCGATCATCCTGGTTGACGAAGCGTACTTCGATTTCGCCACGGATCCCCGTTACGCCACTGCGATTCCGCTGATCGCGGACCATCCCAACGTGATCGTCTCGCGCACCTTTTCGAAGGTGTATGGGATGGCGGGGATGCGGCTTGGCTACGGCGTAGGATCAAAGGACACCATCGCGGGATTGCGTCCTTACAATTTGCAGCCGTTCAACGGGAACGCGGCCGTGCTGGCAGCCGCGCGCGCCAGCCTTGCAGACAAGGACCACGTCGACGAGTGCGGGCGCAGACTGAACGCGACGCGCGACTGGATGTGCGCCGAACTGACCAAGCAGGGGCGGAAATTCATTCCGTCGCAGGCTAATTTCGTGATGATCGACGTCGGCAGAAACGTGAATCCGGTGGGCGAGGCTTTCCGCGCCAAGAACATTCTCGTCGGCCGTCTATTCCCTTCCATGCCGAATTTCCTGCGCGTAAGCATCGGAACGCGGCCGCAGATGGAGCAGTTCATGGCCGCGCTGAGCGAGATTGTTCCCGTGAACGGGTCAAGGGCCGCGTAGCAGCGTACGCCTCGGAACACGCCACGGGTGCGCAGCAGTCAGCAGAAACAGCAGGACGGCTGGGCGCCTGTGATTGTGCCGCGAGTGCCGGCGGTGTTCATATGACCATCAGATCGTGTCCAACGATGATCTCGCCTTTGTAATGCTTGGCGGCGAGTGCGCGCCACGTGGAATCTGACACTGAAGTCGACGCCGGGACTAGATGTGACAGAACCAATGTTTTCACGCCAGCCACTTGCGCGATCTTTCCTACTTCTTCGGCCGGCGAGTGATCCGCGATGATGTGGCGCATGAAGACATCGAAACCGCTCTGAGTCTCGATGCTTTTTGCACCTCGTTTGATCGCCTGCTGTGCTTCCGCGCGTACCGCGGCCAGATCCATTGCCTCATGGACCAGAACATCGGCGCCGCGCGCGATCTCCGCGACCGCCCGCAGCGGAACCGTGTCGCCCGAGAAAACGATCGATCGGTCGGGAAAGTCAAAACGATAGCCATAGGCCGGCTTTACCGGCGGGTGCTGGACCAGCACCGAAGTCACCCTTACGTTTTCGTCCTGCATCACCGGTCCGGCTTTCGGAAGGTCGTGAACACCGATCATCTTCAAAGGCGCGATCTCGAAATCCTCAGCCCAGAATTGAATCGTGGCCTGCTGCGAACGCAGAAAATCGCGCGTCATTTGCTCCAGAGGAGGCGGCCCATACGCAGTGACCGATTGCTTCAATCCGCCATCGGCCCAGCCGATCACGAGGAACGGCCCATACTCGATATTGTGGTCGGGATGATGATGCGTGATAAAGATCGACCGCACCGCGCTGAAAGACAGCCCTGTTCGTGCGAACTGGTTCGTCACGCCGAGCCCGCAATCGACCATGTATGCCGCGCCTTTGTGCACGATCACATTCGAGCTATTGTGACGGACCTGACCGGGTTGAGGACCTCCATGCGTTCCCAGCAAAACCAGCTTGGTTCCGGTTGCCGTGGAGAGCTGTTTTCGTACCTGCGCTTCTTCGCGCGTCAGGTCGGGCAACCACCAATCAGGTGTCTGCCTTTGAGGAACGGCCACCGCGGGGAGGGCCGTAAGGCCCGCCAGGAAGTTTCGACGCGCGACCAGTCGACGGCCTGCCGCTTCGCTCACGATGAGAGCCCTCCTGAAGCAGAATTAAAGCGCAATTGTCGCGCAATTTGCCTGAACAGGCTCCGAAGGATTCGGAGTCGAAGAGTGCGCGTGCCTGCGAGAGTCGCTTTTGCGAAGGTGAACGCTTCTCGATAACAGCCGTTGCGCGAGAAGCGACAGGTCATTGAGCGAGCGGAAACGCGTCGAAAGAACGATAGCGCAGGCAAATCGTCCTTCCAGGCGAAATCTTGCAGGCTCTTGTGTGAAGGGTCTACGAGCGTTGAGGACTGCGAAGTTCGACTTTCAGCCGCTTACGACAGCCGCTTAAGCCGTTGCCCCGGCCGTTCCCAGCGTGCGCCGCTGCTGAAAACACTCGCGGCAATACACGGGCCTTCCCTGCGTAGGCTTGAACGGGACCGTGGTTTCCTTGCCGCATTGCGAGCAGACGGTCTTCGTTTCCACCCGCTGCATCACCGGCGCACCCGACCCGTTGCCCGCCCCGCGCGTCGCCTTGCACGCCTTGCAACGTTTCGGCTCGTTCTTGAAGCCCTTGTCGGCGAAGAACATCTGTTCGCCGGCGGTAAACACAAACTCCGCGCCGCAATCGCTACACTTCAGGACCTTGTCGTGATATTCCATCTTCCGCTCCGGAACCGCGCTGGGGGAGCGAACTGGCAGCGGTAAAGATCGAATTCAGGAGCTGCTTGCCGGGGCGAATTCGCCCGGCGTAGCAGGCGTAGCCGCTGAAACGGCATCGCCCGCCGGCGAACCGGAACCGTGATCCGCGGAATCGCTGCAGCCGCCGAGCGCGCTTGCAGCCCTTGAAAGCCGAAGCACGCTCGACTGCTCGGAGACTCCTAAGTATTTCGGTCGCCTAATCCTGCTCACGCCGCTGTTTCTTACGGAGACGCTTACGCGAGAGGGCTTCCTTAGCACGACGCTTCTCACCAGGCTTCATGTAGTAGCTGTGCTTTTTGATCTCCTTGATGATGTCCTCCGACTGCACCTTGCGCTTGAAACGCCGGAGGGCATTTTCCAGAGACTCACCCTCTTGAATTACAACTTCTGCCACGCGTATTCACCCCCGTTCCCCTCTAAATTGTTCGTGAAATGGGTAAAGACAGTTTACCGGTTCACACGACGACCGGCAATTGCCCACATCTTTTATAGAAGCAGTCCCCCTAAGTCAAGCTAATTCGCTTTTTCGCCGCCAGAGTAACGCGCAGTGCTCTTATGAGATTGGATATGGGAGCAAGTTCGTACACTACGTCCCCGCAGATGACGCTGCCCGCTAAGCGGATTCGCCGGGCCGACACTTCTCCGCGTCTTCTTATTTTTATGAGTGGCTGAACCAGGGGGGGGCTTGAACCCCTAAATAGGCAATCCACACGTCAGGCCGCCAAGCGAACGACTACCGCCATATGTGCAAAGTATAAATCACAGTTTACCTGTGATGTTAACCTAGGTTAATATACGGACGTACTGTGCTACACCTCCGGGGGTCGCTCTTGTTCCGAAACGGCGCTCTGTTTTTCATCTTGGTGGCTTCTGCCCTTGGTTTCGCCTTGCACACCTCAGCTCAAGGAGAAACGACCGCCGCGATTGTAGGCCGCGTAAGCGATCCCACCGGCGCAGCGGTTCCCGGCGCCGACGTTACGATTAGCAACCAAAATAACGGATTACAGCGCGCGCTCAAGACCGACGCTGGAGGGCGGTTTGATTTTCCTCAGCTTCAACCCGGCATATATTCAGTGAAGGTGGAGGCGCCAGGATTCGAGGCGCAAGAGATCGACGATGTCTTTGCGGGCCTGGGACAAAAACAAAGTGTGAATTTCACGCTCAAGGTGGCGCGCTCCAAGCAGACGATCGAAGTCAGCGGGGCGCCCCCATTGATCAATCCCGGAAATGCGAATACGTCGACAAACTTGAGTGCGCCAGCGCTCGAAAACCTTCCGAATCCCGGAGGCGATCTGACCTATCCCGTGCAGTTTGCTGCGGGCGCTCTAATCAACACAGCGGGGAGTGGAAACGATTTCGTTGGCAGCACGAACGGATACGGGAACGTACAGTTCAACGGGCTGCCGGCGGCCTCGAACGGTTACGTCGTTGACGGTCTCGAAACGAACGACCCGTTGACCAACCTTAACAGCGGCCTTTCGACAAATCTTGTTCTCGGCCTCAATTCGATTTCCGAAGTCACGGTGAACACGCTGTCTTATTCCGCGGACGAAGGCCGGTACGGAGCCTCGCAGGTCAACTACGTCACGAAATCCGGCACGAACGATTTTCACGGGAACCTGTACGAGATATGGAACGGCTCGCTCCTGAATGCGGCTGATTACTTTACGAACGCGACGCCGGGAAATCACAAGCCGCGCTCGACCGTGAATCATTTCGGCGGTAGCCTCGGCGGACCGATCATTCACAACAGATTTTTTTTCTTCTTCGACAGTGAATGGGTGCGGATAGCGTTGCCTATCGTGACCGCAACGACGGTACCGACTACCGCTTTCGAAAATTACGTACTTCAGCAGCTCCCACTTGGCGGCACCGACTCGGTCACGGGATCGCATTACTCGCCTGCCCCAAAACTCGTGCCGTTCTACCAACAGATGTTCTCTCTGTATGGGAGTCTCAGCGGGATACCTTTTGCCATGCTGGGTTGCCCACTGGATGCCAACGGCTCGCAAGCCCCGGGGAGCCCGCCGAGCGGAAACGGCTGCGCGAACCGGCAAAGCGTTTCGCATTCCAGCGACGATCGCGAACAGGTTCAGACGGCGCGCATCGACTGGGACATCAACGGTGCGAACACAGCCTGGTTCCGGTTTCAGTCCGACACAGGACTGCAGGCCGCGTATACCGACCCTATCAATCCCATGTTTGATTCGATTTCGCCTCAGCCGCTCTATTCGGCGGCGGCAGGTTATACGCACGTGTTTTTTGCGAATCTGATCAATTACTTCAACCCGGGATTCTCGTGGTACTCGAGCCTGTTTGCCCCGACCAATTTTCAGAAGACCCTCTCGACCTTTCCGATCGTATTACAAGGGAACGGCGCGAATGCCGTTTCGAGTCCTTTCTTTACGACGCTCGGCGGGTTAGACAACACCTGGCTACAAGGGCGGAAAGCGTCGCGGGTCTTCCTCAACGACAATCTGGTCTGGAACTGGCGAGCGCACGAATTCCGTTTTGGGACGAACACACGGATTTTTCAACTGAACGACTACGATTTCGACGAGGGCACGGTTCCAACGGTCACCTATGCGACGTTGCCCCAGTTCATTTACGGCGTTGCGTCCACTGCGACCGCGAGTTTCCCGCTTGCGCCTAACGAGCCCTTCCATTTCCTGAATCTTGACCTCTACGCGCAGGACACCTGGAAAGTCACACCGAGCCTGACTTGGACGATCGGCGTTCGCGACACTCTGAATTCGAATCCCCTCAATCCGCACGACGAAGTCGCGCGATTGCCGGGGTCGTTCGCTGCAATTTCACATGACGTGAACCAACCGCTGAACGAGATCGTTCAAACCCGCCTCGGGCGCCTGTTTGACTCGGCGCCGCCGGCGATCTTGCAGCCGCGAACCGCTATAGCCTGGGAGTTCGCACCCAAAAGCGTTCTGCGGACTGGATTTGGACTCTTCAGCGACATCTTGCCCGGCAGCATAGCAGATGTCGTTGGGACAAACCCGCCGTACGTGCGGAGCTTCCAAGGCGGGCTTCTGGGCACGGTCGGCGGGACGCTGATCGCGCCCGCTGTGTCTGGCAGCGCAGTGGACGCGGCTGCCGCGGCAAATCAGAAGTTCTCGCAAGGCTTCGCTCAGGGATGGCTTTCCTGCGCGTCTCCGGCGGCGAACCCGGGCGCGTGCCTCCCGCCAGTTGCGATCACCGCCGTGCCCTCGGGCGAACTGCATGCGCCGTACTTCATGGAGTGGAGCTTTGGCATGGAGCATCAGCTCGGAGCCACTGCGAGCGTTCGCGCGCAGTACGTCGGCACTCGAGCCGTAAACCAACCTTACATGACGCAGGCAAACGGGTATCAGACCGTCTGCCAGGGGTGCTTCAGGCCCTTTCCTTATTCACAGCCGATCGATCCGCGCTTTGGTGCCGTCACACAATTTTCGACGGGCGCAAACAGCCGTTACAACGGGCTGCAGTTGACCGCGACGAAGCGGCTCGGCCACGGACTCGAAGGCCAGATCAACTACACCTTCAGCCATTGCATCGACGAAGTCTCGAATGGCGGATTTCTACCGTTTTCGGCGGCGTCGATCCTGTCGCCCCTTCCTGGAGAACTTCGCCGCGACTACGGCCCGTGCGATTACGACGTGCGGCACAACTTGAATGCGCAGTATGTCTACCTGTTGCCGATCAAGGTAAAAGGGCGCGGCCTCGGCTTCGCGCTCAACGGGTGGCAAATCTCGGGGACTGTATTTTGGCACAGCGGACTTCCCTTCTCGGTCTTTAGTACGCCGTATTCGGCGAACGGTAACGGGGTTGTGCAGGGTGGCGGCCCGGAGTTCGCGAGCGTAGTGCCGGGAGTGCCTGTTTACGACCGCGATGCGATACCGGAAGTTACGCAGCCGGGCAGCGTTCAGTGGCTGAATCCCGACGCATTCGTTTCTACGATCGACCCAAGCACAGGAGCCTGCACCGGCGGCGACATGCCGCAAAACTGCCAGTTCGGCACTTCCGAACGTAATGAGTTTCGCGGACCAGACTTTTTCTGGAGCGATTTGTACCTGACGAAGCGGTTTTCGCTCACCGAGCGGCTGGGGCTCCGCATCGAAGGCCAGTTTTTCAACGTTTTCAATCACGCCAATTTCGGCCTGCCCAGCGATGTGCTCGCCGGAATTCCTGGCGAACCTTCGACGCAAACAGGATTTGGGGCGCTCACCTACACGACATCGCCGCCGACGGGATTGCTGGGCGTCGGACTCGGCGGCGACAGCTCACCTCGCATGATCGCCTTCCACGCGCGGCTGGAGTTCTGAATTTCGGAAACGGTCCGTCACCCGCAAACGTCTCCGAATAGTGGTTGTTGCTGCTACAATCACCGGTCGAGCCGTCCGAGGAATCTTTCATGCCCGAAATGCGCAAAGCGATTGGCGTCCTGCTGGCCGGCGGCCAGGGCGAACGGCTGTGGCCTTTGACGCGCGACCGCGCCAAGCCTGCCGTTCCTTTTGGCGGCGTGTATCGCATCATCGATGTGACCCTGTCGAACTGCCTGAACAGCGATCTGCGGCGCATTTTCGTGCTGACGCAGTACAAGGCGCTCAGTCTGAACCGCCATATCCGGCGCGGTTGGTCGGTGCTCATGGGGATGGGCGAGTTCATCGAAGTGCTGCCGCCGCAGATGCGTGTATCGCAGCACTGGTATCGTGGAACGGCCGATGCCGTCTACCAGAACATCTATTCGATCGGCAGCGAGCAATCGAACTACGTGTTCATTCTCTCGGGCGACCACATCTACAAAATGAATTACATGAACATGCTCGAGCAGCATGTCGCCTCGGGCGCAGACGTGACCGTCGCGACGATCGAGGTGGACTGCGCCGACGCTGCGAAACAATTCGGCGTGATTGAAACGGACGCGCAGTGGCGGATCATCGGATTCGAAGAAAAGCCTGCCGTGCCCAAGGAATCGCCGCTCCATCCCGGCAAATGCAATGCATCGATGGGCGTCTACCTGTTCAACACGCAACTCCTCGTCCCCATCCTGATCGACGACGCCGAGAATCCCGCGTCGGGGCACGATTTCGGCAAGGACATTCTGCCCCGCATTATCGGCAAATACCGCGTCTACGCCCACAATTTCCGCGATGAAAACAAGAAGGAAACTTCCTACTGGCGCGACGTTGGAACAGTCGACGCCTATTACGAGGCGAACATGGACCTGTGCGCCGTCGCGCCGGTGTTCAACCTCTACGACAAGAGCTGGCCTCTGCAAACGTGGCAGCACCAGTACCCGCCGGCGAAATTCGTCTTCGGCGAGCCGCAACGCATGGGCGTCGCAATCGACTCGATCGTTTCCGGAGGCTCGATCGTCTCGGGCGGCCGCGTTTCGAAATCCGTTTTGGGGTACGACGTGCGCGTCAACAGCTACAGCGAAGTCGAAGATTCCATCATTTTCAATCACGTAAATGTCGGCCGCCATTCGCGCATCCGCCGCGCGATCATCGACAGGCACGTCACGCTGCCGGAAGGTACGGTGATTGGCTACGACGTCGAGGAGGATCGAGCGCGGTATAACGTCTCGGACGGCGCCGTCGTCGTAGTGGTCCGGCCTGAGTCGATGCTCGAAGAGCCGGAATAATTCCCGGTCCTTGATGGCACCAAACGCGGTCGGCCTGCTTCATCGCGTGGCTCCCATTGCACTGATATTATCGAGAAGTATGTCATTTGAACCGCGCTTCGGTCACGCCGCCGAGGAATTCCAGCGCTACCGTCCCGATTATCCGCCACCGCTCTACGAGCGCGTTCTCTCTGAAGTCTCTACCGAGAATCGCCGACGTGCCATGGACTTGGGTGCAGGCACAGGAATCGTCACCGCGCATCTCGTTTCGCACTTTCGCGAGGTGATCGCGGTCGAACCCGATAGAGGAATGGCGGCGAAGATCGCCGAACTTCTGCCAGGCGTCCTGATTCGTAATGTCACCGCTGAAGACTGCGTTCAAGAGCCGGACAGCGTCGATCTGATCACCGTTGCGAACGCGCTGCATTGGATGGATGCCGAGCGCGTGTTCGCCAACGCTCGCGACTGGCTTCGCGCCGGGGCAATCCTCGCCATTTTCGACCGTCCGTTGCCAAAAGCCGGCCCTGCGGTCGATGCGGTCACGCTTGAGCAGCTTCGCGGTCCATGGAGAACCCATCGCGACTCGCGGCTCAAACGCGACTTGGATTGGGAAGGTCAAGTGCGCGCTGCGCCCGGTTTCTCTCTCGTTGGCGAGCAGAAATTCGAATACGTCGTCTCGATGACTCCTGGCGACTACGTCGGCTTTTGGCGCTCCACCTCCTACGGCAGCGCGTACGCGCTCACTTTGAGCGACCCTGAGCGCTACTGGAGCGAGCTCCAATCTCGTTTTGCGCGAGCTGCGTTAGGCGAAATCGTTTTTGTCGACCTCAGCCCCACACTGATCCTCGCGCGCAAAATTTAGAACCCAAAGAAATTCGCTTCGCAAGATGGCCGCTATCCTGCTTGGCTCAAGCGCTTGTTTCCCGTAGACTTCTCTGTTTGGGTTTTGCCCGCAAAGAGCGAACCACTGGCTGCGCTGGCGACGCGCTTTACAGGTCCTCCAGGCTCGAGCAGGTTGCATCCGGTCGCAGTTCAAAACGCTCTGGCTCAAGAAATGTAGCTCAAGCCTGCCTGCCGCAGGCAGGTCTTTCGCTGTTTGCGCGTCCCGACGCTTTTTGTCGGGAAGATCTGAGGATTTTGTGTTTTGCGGGCCGGCCACAAAATGCAATGTAGCTCAGGTCTTTTAGACCTGAGGGTTTTGTTTTTCGAGCCGCTACGAAACTCAAGGGAGAAATCATGTCTACGAAGATCACGTCCGTGCACGGCCGCGAAATCCTCGATTCGCGCGGCAATCCTACCGTCGAAGCCGACGTCCGTCTTGAAGGAGGCGCGTTTGGCCGCGCCGCCGTGCCGTCCGGCGCATCGACGGGCGAAAACGAGGCTATCGAGCTGCGCGATGGCGACAAGTCGCGCTACCAGGGCAAAGGCGTGCAGAAAGCCGTGGCGCACATCAATGGGGAAATCGCAAAGACCGTCATCGGCATGGACGCCCTCGGCCAAACCCAGCTCGACCGCCGCATGATCGAAGCCGATGGCACGCCGGGAAAGTCGAAGCTCGGCGCAAACGCGATTCTCGCCGTCTCCATGGCCGCAGCGCGTGCAGCGGCCGCGGCAACCGGCCAGCCACTGTATAAGTATCTCGCGCGCTATTCGAGCGACTCCTCGGCGAACGCACTTCCGCTTCCCATGATGAACATCCTGAACGGCGGAGCGCATGCCGACAATTCCGTCGACGTGCAGGAATTCATGGTCATGCCCGTCGGCGCGCCGAGTTTTCGCGAAGCGCTGCGCTGGGGCGTCGAAGTGTTCCACAATTTGAAAGCCGTGCTGAAAAAGAACGGCTACTCGACCGCCGTCGGCGATGAAGGCGGCTTCGCTCCGAATCTAAAATCGAACGAAGAGGCCCTCGAACGCATTCTGGAAGCGATCGACGCCGCCGGCTACAAAGCCGGCACGCAGGTCGCGATCGCGCTCGATCCAGCGGCCAGCGAGTTCTACGACAAGGCGAGCAAGAGATACATTTTCAAAAAGTCCGACAAGTCGGCGCGCACCTCGGAAGAAATGGCCGCATTCTGGCAGAACTGGCTCCGCCAGTACCGGATCGTTTCGCTCGAGGACGGAATGTCTGAAGAGGACTGGGACGGCTGGAAGATTCTCACGCGCAATGCAGGCAAAACATGCCAGCTCGTGGCCGACGACATTTTCGTCACCAATCCGACAATTTTCGCGCGCGGGATTAAAGAAGGGGTTGGCAACTCAATTCTGATCAAGCTGAATCAGATCGGTACCGTCACGGAGACAATCGAATGCGTCGAGATGGCTCGCGCCTCGGGCTACTCGGCTGTCGTTTCGCACCGTTCGGGCGAGACTGAAGACCCGTTCATCGCCGACTTCGTCGTAGCAATGGGCACGGGCCAGATCAAGACCGGCTCCGCATCGCGAACCGACCGCATCGCCAAATACAATCAGCTCCTGCGCATTGAAGAGGAACTTGGCAGTAACGCGCGTTTCCTCGGCCGTTCGGCGTTAACGCTCCGATGACGTTGAGGGCGACGTAAGAGTTCGAGACAGAACGCTAAGGTGAGACGCGCTGTAAATCAGCATGGCGTGTGAGGAACTTACTCGGCGGGCTTCTCGGGCTTCGAGTGTTTGCCGTTGCCGGCCGGCGAGGTGATCGCTGCGCCCAGGGCCGCAGCCTTCCGAGCGACGACGCGGCTGCTCGGCAGGTGAACCACGATGAGTTCGTTGTGGCAGGATTCGCCTAACGACTCCAGTTTGAGCAGCGCGGCTTCCTGCCCCATAGCCGAGCACTTCCAGATAGGTGCACCGTCAGGGAGAATTTCGAAGATATCGTATTGGGACCCAAGATCCAGTGCCATTGCCTCTTGAGCAGAATGATGCCTGACGGTAGCCAGGAAATCAAGTGTGCGATATCATGTGATATCATATGAACTCGAACCGTACAGCCCTGCTGGTCCGCTGTTCGAAGGGAGAAGCAGCTATGATTCGCGCCCAAGCGACGGCTGAGCGCCGCACGATCAGCGCCTGCATCCTGAACATTCTCGAGCGGGGCATGGGGATGGACGAGCAGTATGCCCGCGGAATTACCCAGTCGTTTCTGGAGAACCAGGCGCGCGATTTTCGGCTCGCCCGTCCCATGCGCGACCGGACGACTATCCTGCTGCGCTGCTCCACCGCTGAAGCGGCGCGCATTCGCACGGCTGCCCGAGCGCGCCAGATGAGCATCAGCGAATTCGTCGGTTTCTCTCTCTGGCGGCACTGGGAAGCAACGAAGAGAATCCGCTCCGGCAACCCTCAGCAACCGCCGCAGAGGTCCTAGGCCGGCGGCGGCACGTCGACCTGACGTGATGGGGTCAGTTTTGAATTTTCTTGACGGTGACACCGGGTTTCAGGGTTTGATGATTCAAACCCCGATATGACAAAGCACTTAAGAATTTAGCCTGGCACATTACGGGCCCTTGTTTTCTCTTGACGGCCTGCGTGACACACCCGGAAGATAGGCACCGCTCGACAGTTTTCAAGCGGACTGGAAACGCGATTACCGCGCTGAAGTTCTCTGCGAGGAAATAGTGCCGGCACCCAATGTTGACGTCGTGGGAATCGGAAGCTGCGGCGTAGATTACTTCGCCGTCGTTCCACGCCTGCTTGGCCCTGAAGAAAAGATCAACGCGGACCGCATGGAGATTCACGCGGGCGGTGTGACCGGCAACAATCTCACGCAAGTGGCGCGGCTCGGCGTCCGCACCGGCTGGCTCGGCCTGATCGGCGACGATGAGAGCGGCCGCCTGATCCAGCAGGCGTTCGTGGACGACGGAATGGACCTTTCCGGGATCGAAATCGTCAAGGGCGAGCACTCGTCGATGACCTGGATTCCCGTGGACGCACAGGGCGAGCGCTGCATCTACATGTTCCCGAACGTCAATGGAAAGCTCTCGGCGCATCAGGTACGCAGCCGCTTTGCCGCGCACATTCAACGCGCGAAACATTTTCATACTGAGGCGTCGCAACTCCCGATCGCGCCCGTCAAAGAAGCCATCAAAGTAGCGAACGAGGCGAGCGTTCGCGTCATTTTCGACTTGGACGTCGCGCCCAGCTTCTTCTGCCAGATGAACCTGGGGACGCAAGCCGAGTTGGCTGAACTGCTGAAGAGCGTGGATGTGCTCAAGCCATGCAAAGCGGCCGCGCGTGAAATGACCGGCGAATCCGATTGGGATAAAATTGCGGACGGGCTCCTAGCGCTTGGTCCAACGATAGTGGCCGTCACACAGGGCGCGGAAGGATGCCTCATCGCCAACCGCAAGCAGCGCGTGCACGTGCCCGCGTTCAAGGTGGACGTGGTCGACACCACCGGGGCGGGCGATGCGTTTATGGGCGGCCTCTCCTACGGAATCCTCCAGCAGTGGGACTTTGAACGGGTCGGCACATTCGCGAACGCCTGCGCCGCTCTGTGCTGCACAAAAATCGGCGCCCGCGCCATGGCCAAATATGACGAAGTCGCTGATTTCATCCGCAAGAGCGGCCGTCAAGGGGCCCCAACGGCGGCGGCTCGGTGACCCGCCGCAGATATCAGGTAAACACTGTATCGACTTCCCTGTACGGCCTGAGTTTTCATAACGTTCTTTGACTGCTCTTGTGATTGTGCTCAACTGAAGTTATGAACGCGAAACCTGTTCCTAATTCAGATTTCCATCAATCTGACGCCGAGCAATTCCGCATGCTCGTTGAACAGGTTCAGGATTACGCGATCTTCATGATGGATCCGCAAGGGTTCGTGACGACGTGGAACGCCGGGGCGGAACGCATCAAAGGCTATAAAGCGCCGGAAATCATCGGGCGCCCGTACTCGACCTTCTTTCCTCCGGACGACGTCGCATCACGGAAGCCGCAACAAATCCTGGAGAGAGCCGCTAAGGAAGGCAAGGCGGAGTTGGAGGGCTGGAGGGTTCGAAAAGACGGCTCACGATTTTGGGCCAGCGCGCTGATAACAGCCATTCGCGACAGCTCAGGAACCCTGGTGGGTTTCAGCAAGGTCACTCGCGACATCACCGAAAGAATGCGCTACGAAGAAGCCCTTCAAAAAGAAATCACCGAAAAGGACAAGGCGCGTGAAGAGGTGGGGCGATCGGAGGAATCGCTCCGCCAGCTCTCGTTCCGGCTCCTTCAGGCTCAAGACGAAGAGCGGCGCCGCATCGGCCGCGAGATGCACGACAGCATCGGGCAATATTTGAGCGCGCTGAAGATCAAACTCGGCCTCATGGTCACCAAAAATCCTTCTCTGAATGACGAAGGCCGGCGCGAACTCGAGTTATGCACCGGCCTGCTTGGCGACTGCATCAAGGAAGTACGCACAATTTCTTACCTGCTCTACCCGCCCATGCTGGAAGAAAGGGGCCTGAAATCGGCAATCGACTGGTACCTCGACGGGTTTCGAAAGCGAAGCGGAATTGCGGTCAACTTCGAGGCGCCCGACTGGCTGGAGCGCCCATCCCGGGACGTTGAAGTGGCTCTTTTTCGCGTATTGCAGGAAAGCATTACAAACA
>Ga0335075_10004648_pt1 | contig 21409 bp, 18 predicted proteins | sample Lox_Sample_24_FD_206723 | JGI IMG/M metagenome (GOLD analysis project Ga0335075, IMG submission 206723) | Soil microbial communities from Loxahatchee National Wildlife Refuge, Florida, United States - Lox_Sample_2.4 | ecosystem: Environmental > Terrestrial > Soil > Wetlands | place: USA...
ACCGGTGAGAACTGCGAACGCACCCTGGGGGGCCCCGCACCGCGGGGGGCCGGCGGGGTTGTGGGCGGTGCGGGCCCGCGGCCGCACACGGGCGCCGGCCCACGCGGGCCGCATCCCTCAACCGGGGCGTCGGCCCACGTCGCCCCAACCCTCAGCCGGGCGCCGGCCAGGCCGCCCAACCCGTCACCGGATGCCGGCCGGCGACGGCCTCATGCCGTCCCGGCCGGCGACGAATCGTCCCTCACACCGCCCCGGCCGGCGACGGCTCGTCCCTCATGCCGCCCCGGCCGGCGACCCCCGCGCCTCACGCCGCGCCGGCCGGCGACCCCCGCCCCTTACGCCGCCCCGGTCGACAACGCCCATCCCGCCGCGCCCTCAGCCATCCCTGGACCGCCAGGGACCGGATCGTCTAGGTGAGCTCGACCTTCTCGGGCCGCAGCCGGGCATTCGATCTTGCGCCTGGCGCCGCCACGGCGATCGCGATCGCGGGGAGGGCGGCGGCGAGCATGATCAGGCCGGCGAGGCGCTGGTCGGCTAGTGCGGCGGCCCCGAGCGCTTGGCGGTAGGGCTCGTACAGCGGTGCGCCGGCTGACAGGAGCCAGGCCGAGACCGCCGCCATCGGCGCCATGCAGGCGACGACGCACCGGCAGCGCCCGCCGACGCCGAGTCGGTGGGGGAGCGGATCGGCGCCGATCAGCGGCGTCCAGACCAGGACCGCGGTCGCCAGGTAGAGGGCGTGCTCGGCGACGTGGATCAGGTCGTCTTCGAGGGTCAGGTCGAAGAACGCCGGGACCATCGTGGCGACGACGACGAGCGAGAAGGCGAGGGTGGAGAAGAGGGGGCCGCTGACCACCCGGACCGGCGCCGAGTGGAGGGCGCGGCCGAGGCGTCGCCGTCCTCGCGCGCCGGTGGCGAAGAGCGCGAGGCGGACCGGCGCCCCGGCGACCAGGAGCGGCGCCACCGCCAGCCAGATCAGCATGTGCTCGACCATGTGGTCGGTGAGGCGCTCGTCGGCGCCGGCGCCGATCCCCGAGTCGAGCGCCACCACCAGCACCGCCAGCCCGGCGAGGAAGCAGGCGGTGCGGCGCGGCGGCCAGCGCCGCCGTCGCCGGTCGCGCCGCCGCCCGGCCTCGGCCGCCGCGACGTAGACGACCCCGACCGCGACGGTGAGCAGGGTGAAGGCGAGCCCGATCGTCCCGTCGAGCTCCCATTCCGAGAGGAAGCCCGGCAGCTCCATCGCGTCCGCCCCTACTGGAAGATCTCGGTGGTGCAGTCGCCGCCCGGCAGGTGGATCTCGTGCGGCCGCGCGCCGCCGGTCTGCGCGGCGAAGTCGACGAAGAAGTCCTCGTCGAGCGCGTAGCTGCCGTCCGGCCGGCGGTCGAGCTTGGTCAGCCAGCCGCTCAGTTCGGGGTAGAACTGGTTGTCCCAGGTCGAGTAGAGCGAGTTGGAGACGTAGACCCGCTCGCCGTCGAGCGAGTTCTGCAGCATCTGCGGGCCGCCGGTCAAGGGACCCTGGGCCTTCGGGTGGCCGCCGTCGCGGCCGAGCAGGCCGCCGAGCCAGACCTGCGACTTCAGCTGCGGGTCACGCGGGTCGGAGACGTCGTAGTGGCGCAGGTCGCCGTGCAGCCAGTTGGAGAAGAAGAGGTCCTTGTCGTCGAGCGAGAGGACCAGGTCGGTGATCAGCCCCGGCACGCCGCCCTCCAGCGGCCAGCCCTCGAGCGGCTCGTTGACGACGTCGATCACCGTCTCCGCGTCCCAGGCCCCGTCCTCCTTGAAGAAGCGCTTGACCGTGCTCGAGAGGGTGACGCCGACGAAGCCCTGCAGCGAGTCGGGGTCGTGCTGCCAGCGCAGCTCGAGCGGGATCCAGCCGTCCTCGCCGAGGTCGAGCGTCTGCGTCAGGCGGCGCTGCTCGAGGTCCCAGAAGTGGAGCTTGCGCCCGTACCTGCCCGCCGCCACGTCACCCGGGTCGAAGCCGTCCTTGAAGGTGTTCGGCGCGCCCCACTCGCTGGAGACGAGCGCGTTCTGGCGCGGCTGGTACCAGAAGTCGTAGTTGAACTCGATGTCGCCGAGGTCCTGCTCCCAGCGGCCGGCGATCGAGAAATCGCGCGCGTCGAGGGTGGCGAACCCGCCCGGGCTGTTGCCGTCGGCGTCGCCGAGCATCGAGATCGTGACGATGTCGCCGGGCATGCAGTGGACCGTGTGGGGGGCGCTGAGGCCGAGCTTCTCGGCGATCTCCTCGCCCTCGATCACCTCCTTGATCCGCGGCGCCGCCGGGTCGGAGACGTCCAGCATGTGGATCCGCCCGGAGCGGAAGCCGGGCACGATCAGCGTGTCGCGGCTGAGCTGCGAGTGGCAGGCCGAGGAGCAGGCGTTCCAGCCGAAGTGATGGAGCTCGTCGCCGACGTTCGGCATGTCGACCCGGCTGACGATCTCGCCGTAGCGCGCGGAGGCCGGGTCGACGTCGATCACGGCGACGAAGTCGGGCTCCTCGATCCCGGTGCCCTCGTACAGCGCGGCGACGTAGACGTACTTCTCCGGCGCCTGCGCGCGGGCCTCTTGCGGCGAGGCGTAGCCCGGTCCGGAGTGGCCGTTCCCGTGTGCGTGGCCTGAACTCTCCATCACATCCCTCCTCGGTCGAAAGCCGGCTGGGGTACCCGCTCCGTAGTTAAGCAGTTTGTCGATTGAAAAACACAAGAAAACGAGGATCGACGCCGCCCGGAAGGTGGCCGGCGGCGATGCGGCGGGCGGGGGCCGGGCCGACTAGGCTTCCGGCATGGACGACGACTGGCGCCTGCAGATCGACCTCGACGACGGCGGGATCGCGGGCGGCCTCGCCGATCACCTGCGCTCGGCCGAGCTCGAGCACGACCTCGCGGTCGACATCGGCCGGCGGGTGATCGTCAGCCACGAAGGCTCGCGGATCTTCCTCTACGCGGCCGATCGCGAGCAGCTCGATTCGGCTGAGGCCGCGATCCGGAAATACGTCGACGCCAAGGGCTGGCAGACGACCTTCGACCTGCGCCACTGGCACCCGGAAGCCGACGAGTGGGAGGACCCCGGCAAACCGCTGCCGACGTCCGAGGCCGGCAAAGAGGCCGAGCACGAGGAGCGGATGGAGACCGAGGACGAGGAGACCGCCGCCCGTGGGGGCCGCGCCGAGTTCGAGGTGAGCGTCAAGTTCCCGACCAGCCACGAGGCCCGCGAGTTCGCGAAGAAGCTGAAGGAGGAGGGCCTCGAGCCGGTGCGCCGCTTCCACTACATGGTGGTCGGCGCCGTCGACGAAGACGCGGCCAAAGCCCTCGCCGAGCGGATCCGCGCCGAGGCCCCCGCCGACGCCGAGGTGAAGGCGGAGTACTCGCTCAACGAGCTGTATCGCGAGCAGCCGCCGAACCCCTTCTTCTTCCTCGGCGGCCTGGCCGGCTAGCCACCGCCGCGCCGCCCCAGGTGGGGGATGCGCGGCCGGCGCGTCTCCCGGGAGTCGAGCCCGACCACGAAGCGGTGGTCCTCCGGTAGGCGTCCGGAGCGCTCCCCGGAGCCAGGCGGCCGACCGATGCCGGCGACGGAGGGCCGGCCATGAGGCGAGCGCCGCCGCCATGCGGTGCCCGTGCCTGGTCGCCACCACTCCGTGCTGCCGGGTCGTCGGTCCGGCCGGCGTTCCATGCCGAGGCCCTCCTCCCGGGAGAGGGGCGCCCGGGGTTCAAGTCGGGGGCGCCGGCTGCCGAAACGGGAGGGGAAGGCGGCCTTAGGCGTCTTCCTATCTCCATGGTCATCGTCGAAGAGAAACCCAAAGCCCCGCTCGAGCCGCCGCCGCGGGAACTGTCGGCGATCCGCGTGGTCGTGTTGGTGGTCGTGCTGCTCGCGATCGGCTTCGGCGTCTGGCAGCTCCTGACCAAGGAAACCCCGGCGAGCGCCGCCAAATCGGGAGCCGTCCCGGTCTACTCCCCTTATGTGGACGTGACGCTGACGCCCACCTACCCCTTCCAGCTGCCCTCGGCCAACCCGGTCTCCAGCGTCTACCTCGCCTTCGTGGTCAGCGACGCCGAAGAAGCGTGCACGCCGTCCTGGGGCAACTTCTACACGCTCGACTCGGCCGAGGGCGGGCTCGACCTCGACGCCCGCGCGGCGCAGCTCCGCAGCCAGGGCGGCAGCGTGATGATCAGCTACGGCGGCCAGGCCAACACCGAGCTGGCGGTCGACTGCACCGACCCGGCGAAGCTCGAGCAGGCCTACCTCGAACCGATCCAGCGCTACAAGGCGAAGGCGATCGACCTCGACATCGAGGGCGCCAACCTCGCCGACACCGCCGCCAACGCCCGCCGCGCCACCGCGATCGCCGCGATCCAGAAGCAGCGGGCGAAGGAAAAGAAGCCGCTGGCGGTGTGGATGACGCTGCCGGTCTCCGCCCACGGGCTGACCCCGGAAGGGATGGCGGCCGTGCGGGCGATGCTGAAGGCGAAGGTCAGGCTCGCCGGCGTCAACGCGATGACGATGGACTTCGGCCAGGGCGAAGGGGCCGAAAAGGACATGCTGGGGACGATCGAGCGGGCGCTCGACGCGACCCAGCTCCAGGTCCAGTCGCTGTGGCGCGCGGCCGGACTGCCGAGCAGCGCCGGGGCCGCCTGGGGCCACGTCGGCGTCACCCCGATGATCGGCGTCAACGACGTCACCGACCAGCGCTTCACCACCAAGGACGCCAAGGGGCTGGCGAAGTTCGTCGACGCCCGCGGCATCCCGCGGGTCTCCGCCTGGTCGCTGAACCGCGACTCGCAGTGCGGCGGCGCCTTCGCCAAGACCGGCGAACTCTCCAACACCTGCAGCGGCGTGGTGCAGAAGCCGCTCGAGTTCACCCACATCTTCAGCGCGCTGCGGGGGACCAAGACGGCGGGCAAGGAAGCGACCGCCGCGAGCGCCGCCGCCCAGGCCAAGCCGCACACCACCGTCGACGACCCGAAGACCAGCCCCTACCCGATCTGGCGTCCGTCGGCCGCCTACGGCACCGGCTACAAGGTCGTCTGGCAGGGCCAGATCTACCAGGCCGGCTGGTGGAACCAGGGCACCCCGCCGGGGACCGCCGCCGCCGACGCGCCGGACGGGCCCTGGCAGCCGATCGGCCCGGTGCCCGCCGGCAGCAAGGCGCCGCGGCTGGTGAAGACGGCCTCCGGTGACTTCCCCAGGTGGTCCCCGGGCACCGTCTACCACGAAGGCGACCGGGTCGAATTCGACGGCCTGCCCTACGAAGCCCGCTGGTACACCCAGGGCGATCAGCCGCTGGCCGAACTGCCCTCCGACCCGAGCGCCCCCTGGGAACCACTCTTCAGGTACCCGGGCGAGCCGAACTCAGGAGCCGAGACCGAATGAGCCTCTTCCGCCGCGCCGAAGACCCCGGCCCCCGCCGCCAGTGGGGCGCCGACAAGAACATGGACCCGATGCCGCAGGTGCCGCGGATCGCCGGCGACTGGACGATGGCGATCGGCCGCTTCGCGGTGGTCTTCACCGTCGCCGCCTGGGCCGCGCTCTTCGTCACCGTGGTCAACGGCCAGGTGATCGAAGGGGTGGCGGGCCACGCCAGCCTCACCGAGACCGTCGGCTTCCTCACCGCCGTCACCCTGCTCGCCGCCTCGGCGACCGCCTACCTCTTCGGCCGGCTCGGCTTCTACTACCGGACCAAAGAAGGACGCCGCACCCCGCGGGCGATGCTCGACGAGTTCTTCGCCGAGCGCCGACCCTCGGTCACCGCGCTGATCCCCTCCTACCAGGAGGAGCCCGGGGTGATCCTGATGACGCTGCTCTCGACCGCGCTGCAGGAGTACCCCGACCTGCGCGTCGTCCTCCTCGTCGACGATCCGCCGAACCCGCGCTACGCCGGCCCGCGCAAGCTGCTCGACTCGGCCCACGCGCTGCCCGCCGAGGTCGAGCGGCTGCTGTCGGAGCCGCGCCGCCGCTTCGACCGGGCGCTGGAGGGCTTCGAGATCTCGGTCGACCCGGCGCTGCCGACCACCGCCGGGGACGTCCACGCCCTCGCCGCCGAGTACGAGTACGGGGCGAGCTGGATCCACAGCCTCTCCGACCAGTACCACGTCTCCGACCACAACGAGGCCTTCTTCGCCACCCACGTGCTGGGCAAACTGGCGGCCGACCTCGAGGTGATCGGCCGCGCCCTGCGCACCGCCGCCGACTCCGAGCCGGAGAAGATCGACGCCGCCCGCATGGCGCAGCTCTACCGGCGCCTCGCCTGGACCTTCCGCGCCGAGGTCTCGAGCTTCCAGCGCAAGCGCTTCGCCTCGCTCTCGGCCGAGCCGAACAAGGCGATGAACCTGAACAGCTACATCGGCCTGATGGGCGGCGCCTACCGCGAGGTCCAGACCCCGGCCGGGCTGAACCTCGTCCCCGCCGGCGTCCAGGAGCCCGACCTCGTCGTCCCCGAATCCGACTACGTGCTGACGATCGACGCCGACAGCGTGATCATGCCCGAGTACTGCCTCCGCCTCGTCCACCTGATGGAGCAGGACCAGCACCAGAAGGTCGCCGTCGCCCAGTCCCCCTACAGCGCCTTCCCCGGCGCGGCGACCCGGCTCGAGCGGATCGCCGGGGCGACCACCGACCTCCAGCACATCATCCACCAGGGGATGACCTACCACGGCGCCACCTTCTGGGTCGGGGCCAACGCGATCCTGCGCAAACGCGCCCTCGCCGACATCGAGGAGGTCGAGTACAAGGGCCCGTTCAAGATCTACCGCTACATCTCCGACCGCACGGTGATCGAGGACACCGAGTCGACCATCGACCTCGCCGCGGGCGGCTGGACGCTCTACAACTACAACGAGCGCCTCGCCTTCAGCGCCACCCCGCCGGACTTCGGCTCGCTGGCGATCCAGCGCAACCGCTGGGCCAACGGCGGCCTCTTGATCCTGCCGAAGATGTGGCGGGCGGTGCGCGAGCGCCGCAAGCGCGGCGAACGGACCTCGATCGGCGAGCTGCTCCTGCGGCTCAACTACATGGCCTCGATCTTCTGGGCCTCGCTCTTCGTCCTCTGCCTGATGATCATCCCGTTCAACGGGCACCTGGTCTCGCCGCTCACCTACGCGGTGGCCGTCCCCTACTTCGTGGCGATGGCGATCGACCTCAAGTACTGCGGCTACAAGTACTTCGACGCGGCCCGGATCTACGGCTTCAACCTGCTGCTGCTGCCGGTCAACCTGGCCGGGAGCCTCTCCTCGATGGTGCAGGCGCTGACCGGGGCGAAGGGCAAATTCATGCGCACGCCGAAGGTCCGCAACCGCACCGTCCCGGCCTTCATCTACGTCGTCCTGCCCTACCTGCTGGTCGGCTGGTCGGTCTACACCTTCAAGGTGGCCTACGAACACGACCTCTGGTCGAACGCCGTCTTCGCCGCGATCAACGGCCTCCTCGGCGCCTACGCGATCATCGCCTTCATCGGCATCCGCGACTCGATCGTGGACATCTGGGTCAACGTCACCTCGTGGCTCTACAAGCCGCAGGGGCCGAAGAAGATGGCCGCCCGCGCCCCCGCCGCGACCGAGCCTACCGACGCCGGCGTCGCCAACTGGGAGCTGGTCCTCTACCTCGGCCACGCCGACCGCCGCCGCCGCTCCCGCGACGTCCCCGAGGCCCCGAGCGACCTCGACCAGGCACCGCTCACCCTCCCCGTCTCCGCCCCCGAGGTCGACCCCGCCGCCATCAGCAGCCCCGAACTGGCGCCCGAGTCCAGCTGACCCCCGCCCGCGCCCAGCCGACCCGTAGGCCCGAATCCAGCCGACCCCCCAGCGCCGCGCCCAGCCGACCCCCAGGCACCCGCGCCCAGCTGACCCCCAGGCACCCGGGCCCAGCTGACCCACAGGCATCCGCGCCAGCCGACCCAAGGCCCCCGAGCCCGTCCCGACCGACGTCCCCCCGTCGTCCCACACCGGACGCTCGTCAAGCGGGGATCGGGGGACCCCTGAACGAACCTCCCGCAGTTCGTGAGAGAAGGGGTCCCCCGATCCCCGCCTCCCGCTACAGCAAACCCGTACCAACCCCGACCCGTCCAACCCCGACCCGTCTACCCCCGCCGCCCTACCCCCGCCGCTCAGATATCGACCCGACGACCACCCGATCGCGCCCCTGCCCCTTCGCCCGGTACATCGCCCGGTCGACCGCACGGAAGCAGGTCTCGGCATCGGGCACGTCGCCGTGCAGCCGGCAGAGCCCGACGCTGGCGGTGCAGTCGCGCTCGGTGTCGGCGGCGGTGATCGCCAGGCGCAGCTCTTCGGCGACGTTGCGCGCCTGGGCGAGGTCGATGTCGCGGAGGATCACGGCGAACTCGTCGCCGCCGATCCGCGCCGCGATGTCGGGGTCGTGGATCCGCTCGTCGAGCGCCCGGCCGACCAGCCGGATCAGCCGGTCGCCGGCGACGTGGCCGTCGGAGTCGTTGACCTTCTTGAAGCGGTCGAGGTCGAGCAGCAGCAGCGCCGCGCTCTCGTCGCCCTCGCGGCAGCGGCCGATCTGCCGTTTCAGCTCCTCCTCGAAGCGGCGCCGGTTGTAGAGCGAGGTGATCGGGTCCCGGTTGGCCAGTTCGTAGGTGTGCTCCTCGAGCCGCTTGCGCGCCGAGATGTCCTGGACCTGGGAGATGAAGTGGCGCGGCGTGCCGTCCTCCTCGCGCACCATCGCCACCGCCAGCAGCACCCAGATCAGGTGCCCGTCCTTGGTGAAGTAGCGCTTCTCCAGCTCGTAGGTGTCGAGTTCGCCGGAGAGCAGTTCGTCGACCTGGACGAGGTCGGCGTCGAGGTCCTCGGGGTGGGTGATCTGCTGGAAGGTCATGTCCTTCAGCTCGGCGACGCTGTAGCCGGTGATCGCGGCGAGCTTCTGGTTGACGTGGAGGAAGCTGCCGTCGACGCCGACGATCGCCACCCCGTGCGGGGCGGCGTGGAAGGCGGCCTCGAAGTCGCGCTGCAGCCGGCCCGCGCGCCGCTCCGCCTCGCGCCGCTCGGTGAGGTCGTCGTACCAGGCGATCCGGTACTGGACGGCACCCTTCTCGTCGCGGGCGGCCATCGCCTCGGCGCGGACCGGGAAGACGGTGCCGTCGAGCCGCACGTGGTCGGAGTCGTAGGAGACGAAGGTGTTCTTGTCGACGGTCTCGGTCACGTCGGGGATCCGTTCCGCCCACTCCGGGGCGAAGAGGGCGCGCAGCGGTTTGCCGACGAAGTCGCCGACCGTGCCGCCGTGCATCTCCGCCAGCGCCGGGTTGAGCGAGACGATCGTGCCGGTCTTCGCGTCGACCACGGTGATCCCGCGGCTGGTCCGTTTGAAGCAGATCTCCCACATCCGCCGCAGGGCGTCGCCGGCGATCTGGTTGCCGACGTTGCGCCCGATCACGATCATCTCGACGATCTCCCCCGCCGCGTCGCGGACCGGCCGGGCGATCGTCTCGCACTCGATGTAGGTGCCGTCTTTGCACCGGTACCGGTAGCGCACGTCGACCTGGTCGTTGCCCTTGAGCATCGCGGCGTAGGCGCCGCGCACGTCGTCGAGGTCCTCGGGGTGGATGAAGTCCAGGCTCGACCTGCCGATCAGCTCCTCCGGCTCGTAGCCGACCAGCTCGCGCGAGCGTGCCGATACGTAGGTGTATTTGCCGTCCGGCGAGTGCCGCGAGGCGAGTTCGCCGAGCGTGTCGGCGAGGAGGTCGAAGCCGTCGAGATGAGTAGACGAGCCGGGCATGTCCGTGTATCGGTTGCCTGTAGGTGCGGGTTTAGGGTGGCGGCGCGGTTTCTACCGCTTCGGAGAGGTGTTTCGCAAGGTTATTCTCAAGCGTTTTACCGGCAATGGCGCCCGGTCGGGGGGTCGGGGCTCGCGGCAGTCGTCCCGAGCCAGGCGACGTGCAGGCCGGTACGGCCGTGTTCGGCGGTCAAACATGCGTCCGCGCCCCAGATCCGGCGCAGGCGCGCGGGGGTGAGGACGTCGGTGGCCGACCCCGCCGCCTCGGTGCGCCCCTCGTGCACGACGACCACCCGGTCGGCGGTCGCGGCGGCGAGGGCCAGGTCGTGGACGACGAGCAGCACGCCGAGGCCTTCGCCGACCAGCTTGCGCAGCAGCCCGGCGACGTCGATCGCGGCGCCGAGGTCGAGCTGCGAGGTCGGCTCGTCGGCGATCAGCACCGGCGCCTCCTGGGCGAGGCCGATCGCGATCTGCACCCGCTGGAGCTCACCGCCGGAGAGGCTGGTGAGGGTGCGCCCGGCGAAGTGGCCGACCCCCGCCCGCTCCATCGCCGCGTCGATCCCGCCCCGGTCGGCCGCGGTCATCCGACCGAGCGGGCGGAGCAGGGCGGAGCGGCCGATCGTCACCGCTTCGCGCACGCTGACCCCGGCCGGCACCGGCATCCGCTGGGGGACGAAGGCGCGCACTCCGGCCAGCTCGCGGCCGCGCATCTTGGCCAGCGGGCGGCCCGACCAGCCGACCTCCCCGGCGCTCGGCCGGTGCAGGCCGGAGACCGCCCGCACGAGCGTCGACTTGCCCGCCCCGTTCGGCCCGACGATCGCGACCAGCTCGCCGGCGTCGAGGTCGAGGTCGGCGCCGCGCAGGATCGGGGTGCCGTCGATCGTCACCTCGACCCCACGGGCGTGGAGCAAGGGGGCGCCCGCGCCTGGGGCGCCCGTCGCGCTCGGGTCCGCGCCCACGGTCAGACCGCCTTGCGCAGCAGCCAGAGGAAGACCGGCACGCCGAGGATCACCATGAACGGGCCGACCGGCAGTTCGATCGGCGCCCGCACGGTGCGGGCGAGGGTGTCGGCGGCGGCCAGCAGCGCCGCCCCGCCGACCGCGGAGGCGGGGACGACGAAGGCCTGGCTCGAGGTGCCGCCCGCCATCCGCACCACGTGGGGGACGACCAGGCCGAGGAAGCCGAGCAGCCCGGCGACCGCCGCCGCGGCGGCGGCCAGCAGCGCCGCCGAGACCCCGGCGGCGAGCCGGATCAGCTGCGGCCGCGAGCCGAGCGAGGCGGCGACGTCGTCCCCCAGCGCCAGCCGGTCGAGCGGCCGGATCAGGAAGGCGGCCATCAGCCCGCCGGCGGCGAAGTAGGGCCAGGTGGTCCGCAGCCCTTCCCAGCCCGCGTTGGTCAGGCCGCCGGCGATGAAGAAGAGCGCCGAGGGGGCGCGTTCGGGGAAGGAGGCGAGCAGGCCGGTGGTGCCGGCGGTGAAGAGCGAGAGCATCGCGATCCCGGCGAGGATGATCTTGCCGGTCGAGCCGCGGTTGCGCCCGCTCCAGGCGAAGCCGAAGACCAGCGCCGCGGCGAGCAGGCCGAAGCAGAGCGCCGCCACCGGGACCAGGGCGATCTGGGCGGGGAAGGCGATCAGGATCAGGATCGCGCCGAAGCCGGCGCCGCCGGTGACCCCGATCACGTCGGGCGAGGCGAGCGGGTTGGCGAGCGCCCCCTGCAGCACCGCGCCGGCGGTGCCGAGCGCCGCGCCGACGACCAGCGCTTCCACCGTCCGCGGCAGGCGCAGGCTCTCGACGATCTGGTGGTTGGGGCCGGAGCCGCCCTTGCCGAGCAGGATGTCGAGCACTTCGGCGAGCGGCAGCTTCACCGCGCCGAGCGCCAGGGAGGCGCCGGCCGCGGCGAGCGCCGCCGCGACCAGCGCCACGAATACCGCGGTCCGCCGAGCCAACTCAGTTGTGGAGGTAGCTCTCGCGCACCCGGGTGATCGTGCGGGCGATGTCGGTCCCCGCCTGCAGCAGCGAGTTGTCGACCGAGACGTAGAGGCGCCCGGACTTGGCCGCCTTGGTCGAGGACCAGGCCGGGTCGTTCTTCAGGTACCGGGTCAGCGCCGGGATGTCCTCCGGGTCGGCGTGCGGGACGGCGATGATCACGTCGGGGTTTTCGGCGACCACGACTTCGTCGGAGATCCGCTGGAAGCCGGAGCGCGAGGAGGCCCCGCCGGTCGCCAGTTCGCCGCCCGCGGCGCGGACGATGCTGCCGCCCCAGCTGTTGGGCAGGAAGACGAACGGGGCATGGCCGACGCCGAGGATCAGCATCACCTTCGGGTGGCGGCGGACGCCGCTCTCGGCGCCCGCGATCCGCTTGCGCATCCGTTTCAGCAGTTCGCGCGCGTAGTGCTTGCGGCCGACCGTTTCGCCGATCTTGTAGGTGTCGGCGAGGGCGCCGGAGATCGAGCGCGGGTCGCGGCTTTCGACCCGGATGCCGAGCCCTTCCATCGCCTGGTTGCCCTTCGCCCAGGTCTGCGAGGAGAGCACCAGGGTCGGGCGCAGCGAGGTCAGCTGCTCGAGGTTCGGCCCCATCGGGTGCGAGAGCTTCAGCACCGGGACGCCGCGCAGCTTGGGCGAGAGGCGTTCGCGGCCGCCCAGCGTCTGCCCGACCGCCACCGGGGTGACGCCGAGCTTGGCCAGCGTGTTGGCGGCGAAGGGGGTGAGGGCGACGATGCGCTGCCGCTTCTGGGCACCGGCCGCGGGCGAGAGGAAGGCGACCAGCAGCGCCAGCAGCGCGAACCCGGCGAGCAGCGCCGAGCTGCGCCGGCGGTTCACGCGGGCACCCGCGAGTCGAGCACCGTGTAGGTGCGGACCTCGGCCCCTTCGGCCAGTTCGCCCTCGGCGTGACGGTGCGATTTCTTGAACAGGTCGCCGTCGCGCCAGGCCTCGTAGGAGGCGGCGTCGTCCCAGCGCGAGAGGACCACGTACTCGTCGCTCTCGTCGCGGCGGAGGAGTTCGAACCCGGCGAATCCATCGGCTTTGTGCACGTGGCTCTCCCGGCCGAGGAAAGCGCGCTCGAATGCTTCGCGGCGCTCCTCCTTGACGTGCACGACGTTCATCACGACCAGCAACTGAACTCCTCTCGGTTCGGATTAGGGTGTCCTAATTAGGCTAGCCTAATTCGTGCTAGGGTGCCCGCCGCCGCACCGTCTCGCAATGGCGGCGAGACCCCGCAACGAAAGGAAGCGCATGCGCAGTGCCCCAACCCGTTCCCTCTCGATCGCCGTCCTGATGGCGGTCGTCGCCCTCCTCACCGGCGCCGCCTCGGCAGCCGCCGCGACCATCTCGATCACCGGCGGCGAGGTCGACTGGGGGATCAAGGAATCGTTCCGCAAGTACGTCAAGAGCCCGATCGCGGCCGGCCAGATCGAAGTCTCCGGCGGGGCGAGCGAAGCGGCCGACGGGACCTTCCGGTTCCCGGTCGACGCCGGGAGCTACGACACCACCACCCACGTGACCGAAGTGCAGGGCAAGGGCACGGTCCACTTCACCGGTCACTTCATGGCCGGCGTCCCGGCGCTCGATCTGACCTTCACCGATCCGCGGGTGATCGTCGGCGCCACCAGCGTCGTCTACGCCGACGTGGTCAGCAAGTCGCTCGCCACCGGCGAATTCGAAGAATTCCCGAATGCCGAATTCGCCCTCGTCGACGCCTCGACGACGCAGCCGGAATTCGGCGACGAAGCGGTGACGCTGAAAGAGATGCCCGCCGAACTGACCGCCGAAGGAGCGGAAGCGTTCGCCGGCTTCTACAGCGAAGGCGAACCACTCGATCCGCTCTCGCTGACCGCCTCGTTCAAGGCGATCGAAACGCCGGAAGAGCCGCAGCAGGAAGAACCGAAGCAGGAAGAACCGCGGCAGGAAGAGCCCAAGGTCGAAGCGCCGAAGGCCGCTGACCCGGCCCCGGATCCGGCTCCCGCTCCCGCTCCGGCCGTCCCCCCGGCGATGCCGAGGCTGAAGTCCGGCGGCGGCACGGCGAAGCTCGGCGGCGGCGGCGCGGCCACGGTGGCGACGGTCTCCTGCCCGGCGACCGAGCCCTGCGCGCTGCAGGCGCCGAAGAACGTCAAGTTCAAGGTCGGCGGCAAGTCGTTCAACGCCAAGGTGATCGCGCCGCACTGGATCCTCGCCGGCAAGAGCGGCAAGGTGGCGGTGAAGGTGACCAAGGCCGCGCTGGCGAAGCTCGCCGGCGGCCAGGCGAAGATCAGCCTGGCGCTGGTGCTCGGCAGCGGCTCCCAGTCCACCACCGAGGTGGTCCGGGCGACGCTGAAGGGCAAGGCGAGCTGAGATGGGGCGGCTCGCGCGGCATGGGTCGGTGAGACGGGGTGCGGCGGTCCTGGCCGTGATCGGGGTGGCGCTGCTCGGCGCCGCCCCGGCCGGGGCCAAGGTGCGGAGCGTCGCCGGCGACGGCGTCGTCAAGGTGGGCCAGGTCCGTTGCGGGCCCGCCCCCTGCACCTTGCGCGCGCCCGCGCGGGTGCGGGTGCCGATCGGCGGCCAGGCCTTCCGGGCCAAGGTGGTCGTCCCCCGTCGGATCGCCGCCCATGCCGTCGCGAGCGTCCGCGTCAAGCTCGGCGCCGCGGCGCTGAAGAAGCTGGCCGGGGCGAGCGCCCAGGTCAGGGTCCGGGTGGTGGTTCGCGCCGCCGGGGCGAAGAAGGTGAGCGTGGCGCGGGCGAGGATCGCTCGCCCGGCGAGCGCGGAACCCGGCCCCGGCGGCGGCGGGGGCCCCGGTTCCGGCGGCCCCTCCGGCGCGCCCGCCTCGACCCCGATCGAAGGCGAACCGCCGCTCCTGGCCCGGCCCGCCACCGCGGTCACGGTGGGCGCCGTGACCCTCTCCTGGATGCCGCGGGACTCCTGGGTCCGCTACGTCTCCTCCGGCGTCGGCGCGAACGACGGGGTGGTCCCCGGCGGCGGCGCGACCGGGGTCGCGGCGACCTCCTCGCCCTGCCCCGATCGGCCCAGCTCGAGCACCGCCTCGTTGAACTACACGGTCAACTTCCCGGCGAAGGAAAGCTGGTACGACCCGCTCAGCGGCGAGGCCGGCATCTACGGCGGCGGCAGCGTCGCCTTCCGCTACGTCGCCCACACGATCAACCTGACCGCGGCCGAACCGGAGATCGAGATCAACGGCGCGGCCTCGCGGGCGATCTTCCGCTTCTCCGGCTCCGGCGGCACGCCTTACCCGAACCAGCGGGTGGCGCTGGAGACGCTGGAAACGGCGGGCCGGCCGACGGTCTCCGGCGGCGGCAAGACGCTTACCTACAACCTGATGCGGGGCAAGCTCACCGAAGACGGCGAAAAGGTCTTCGCGGGCTTCTACACCGCCCCCGGCGACAACGAATTCGGCTGCGTCTCGGCCTCCTTCACACTGCCATGAGCATGGACCACGAGGCGACCGACAGAGAGATGACCGCGCACCCCCACGCACCGCGGAACCCCGACGATCCGGTCAGCCGCGGAGCCGCCCGGGCGATCGCCCACCTGAACGCCGACCACGCCGACTCGCTGCTCGAGATGGCCCGTGCCCTGGCCGGCTGCGAGGAGGCGACCGCGGCCCGGTGCCTCGACGCCGATCGCGTCGGGCTGACCCTGCTCGCCACCACCCCGGCGGGCGAGCTGACCGTCCGCATCCCCTACGACGAGCCGATCGAGGACGCCGAAGGCCTCCGCAAGGCGACCGTGAAGCTCGCCCGCCGCGCCCGCGAGGTCCTCGGCGCCGGATAGTCGATGCCGGATAGCCAATGCTCAGGAAACTGCACGGTTGGAAATCCACCTCCGAGGTGGATTTCCAACCGTGCAGTTTCCTGAGCGGGGTCGATCAGGGACGCTTGCGGCGGGCCCGGGGGAGGGAACTTCGCTACGGTGAAGAAGTCGGGCATGGCCCAGGGCCGCCCGAGAGAACCCGTTTCCTCCACGTGCACAGGCACTTCGGGGCTGCTGGATCTCCCCCGAAGAAGTCAATTCAAGGAGCACTCACATAGCTACATTTGCCGACCTCGGCACCTCCAGGTCGGTGGTTGACGCGCTGCGCGCGCGGTCGATCACCGAGCCGTTCCCCGTTCAAGAGCTGGTCATCAGCGATGCGCTCGCCGGCCATGACCTGCTGGTCCAGTCGCCGACCGGCTCGGGCAAGACGCTCGCCTTCGGCGTGCCGCTCGTCGACCTGCTCGAGCCCGGCGCCTACGGGCCCCAGGCCCTGATCCTGGCGCCGACCCGCGAGCTCGCCTCGCAGATCGTCGACGAGCTCGAAGGCCTCGCCCGGGCGCGCAAGCTGCGGCTCGCCGCCGTCTACGGCGGCGTCGGCTTCGGTCCCCAGATCGCCGCCGCGAAGAAGGCCGACGTCATCGTCGCCACCCCGGGCCGGCTCGAGGACCTGATCGCCCGCGGCGCGGTCGAGCTCGACCAGATCGGCGTCCTCGTCCTCGACGAGGCCGACCGGATGCTCGACATGGGCTTCCGCCCCGCCGTCGACCGGATCGTCGGCCTCTGCCCGACCGACCGCCAGACCCTGTTCTTCTCGGCGACCCTCGAGGGCGCCGCCGGCAAGGCCGCCCGCGACTACACCCGCGGCGCCCGCGCCCACACCCACGCGCCGCCGGAAGAGGCCGCCGCCGACATCGACCACCGCTTCCTGCGGGTCGATTCGCAGAGCGCCAAGCTCGACCGGCTGGTCGCCTCGCTGGACGAGGAGGAGCCGGGCCGCTCGCTGGTCTTCGTCCGCACCAAGCGCGGCGCCGACCGGCTGGTCAAGCGGCTGCGCACCAAGGAGGTCGAGGCGGTCGCGATGCACGGCGACAAAAGCCAGCGCCAGCGGGAGAACGCGCTCGCCCGCTTCGAGCGCGGCGAGGTGATGACCCTGGTCGCCACCGACGTCGCCGCCCGCGGGATCGACGTCCCCGACGTGGTCCGCGTGTTCAACTACGACGCCCCCGAGGACCGCGCCGCCTACGTCCACCGGATCGGCCGCACCGGCCGCGCCGGGCGGACCGGCACCGGGATCAGCTTCGTCCTCGCCGACGAGGTGAAGGAGATGCGCGGGATCGCCACGGCGCTGGGGCTCGAGTTCGAGGGGCGGAGCGGCAGCGGCGCGGCGGGGCCGAGCCGCGCGGACGCGAAGCGGAGCCGCGCGGACGCCGGGTCGAGCCGTGCGCGCGAGGATGCCGGGTCGAGCCGTGCCCGCAAGGGCGACGGCAAGCCACGCCATCCGGGCGCGAAGCAGCGCCAGGCCGAGTCGAAGCCGGCGCGCGTCACCGACGGCCCGCGCCGCAAACGCCGCCGTCGCCGCAGGCGCAAGCCCGCCGCGACCGCCGGCTAGCGCCGCGACCGCCGGCTAGCGCCGGGCGCCGCCCCGTCCTGAGGGGGCTCGGCCGTTACGGGAGCTCGGCCGCGGCCGGGTCGAGCCCGTAGTGGCGCGCGGTGTCGGTGAAGAGCGTCTTCAGGATCGCCCGGTTGAGCGGGGCGCCGGGACGACCGAGGGCGCTGAGGCGGGCGGCGATCGTCCAGGTGAAGTGGCAGGCGTCCTCGCCCCGCGGCTCGACCAGGTAGTCCTCGGCGAGGCTGGTGACGATCGGCGCGGTGGTCTCGGCGACGTAGAAGCAGTGGCGCCGGCCCTCCTCCCAGAGGAAGTAGTGCTCGCGCAGCATGTTCGCGCCCCAGAGCGCCTTGACCTCGCGGGTGGTGCCGACGCCGAACGGGCGCGGCGAGGTCCAGCGCACGTCGCTCAGGATCCGGCACCAGTGGAGGGCGGTGTCGCTCGTCAGTTCATCCCAGACCTGCGCCGCCGGGCGCGGGATCGCGAAGCCGGCGCGCAGCCGCAGGGGCGCTTCGGCGAAGAAGGTCTCGTCGACCGGTCGGCATTTGAACCAGGGCCCGATCGCGCGAGGATAGCCGCACCGCGCCCCACCCGCGCGCGGCGGGCGGAGCACGGTGCTCTGGCGCGCTACTTCTTGAAGCGTTCGACGGCGACCGCGGCGAGGCCGGGGACGTCGATCGATCCCCAGCCGCTGGCGGGGTCGTAGCCGACCGCCGCCGAGCAGCAGCCGAACGGCGCGCCGCCGCCGGCTTCGGCGGGCGTCATCGCACCCAGATCGTCGTTGCCGCGGGTGACGTCGAGGAGGACGTCCCCCGGGCCCTTCCCGGCCTTGTTTTCGCGGCCGACTTCGTAGACCAGCGGGTTGAGGAAGCCGAGCGGCGGGGCGCCGTGCCTGGCCTCGTAGCCGTCGGCGAGGAGGACGCCCCCGGCGTAGAGCGGGGTCGCGGCACTGGTCCCGCCGACCGCCTGCCAACCGCCTTCGGGCTGGTCGGGCGACCTGCATTCCGTCGCCGTGCAGTAGATCGCGTAGCCGGGGACGAGGTCGGCGAGGCCGGCGACGTCAGGGACGATCCGACCGTTGCCGTATCTGGAGATCAGGCCGCGCTGCCACCAGGGCCGCGGGGTGGTGAGGATGCTGAGGCCGCCGCTGCCGGCGCCGAAGGCGATCGGCGAGTCGTTCCAGACCATCTCCTGTTTGATCCGGTTGGCTTTGGTGAGTTCGACGTTGGTGCCGCCGACCGCGGTCACGAACGGCGAGGTGGCCGGCTCGCTCGCGCTCACCAGGGCCAGCGCGCTGGTCCCCTTTTCGGTTTCGATGCGGCAGCCGCTCGAGCCCGTGTCGCCGGCCGCGACGAGGACCGAGATGCCGGCCGCGTCGGCGACCGCGAACACTTCGTTCAGGGTTTCGTGGAAGGCGATCTGGCCGCCCAGCTCGGCCTCGCACTGGCCGAGCGAGATCGAGATCGCGTCCGGGTGGTGGCCCTTCGAGCCGAGCGCCGTGGCCACCGTTTCGAGCAGCTGCTTCTCCGAGCCGCCGCCCTCGTAGACGTAGATGTGTTCGGCCTTCGGCACGGTAGCGGTCAGCACCTCGAGGTCGAGCGTCGTCTCGTTGCCCGGCGCCAGCGGCTTCGCGATGCCGACCGGACGCACGCGCAGGTTCGGGGTCGGCAGCCCGAAGCACTTGGCGAAGGTTTCGATGTCGGAGCGGCGGAAGCCGTCGGTCTCGATCACGGCGATGTTCTTGCCCTGGCCCTTGAAGCCCTGCTTGTGCAGGTCGGCGTGGCCGAAGGCGGTCAGGTACTCGTTCGGGGTGAAGGCGTTCAGCCCGTCCGCTTCGCCCGCCGTGCGGGCTCCGCTGCAGCCGGCGGTGGTGCCGGAGTTGAAGACGATCGAGGTGCCTTTCAGCCCCGGCTCCTGACCGAGGTGCTTGCCGGCCTGGGTCGCCACCGCGGGACCGAAGACGCCTTCCTTGGTCCCGATCGCGGCGACCCCGGTGACCGCGCCGCGCAGGGCGGCGGGGACGCGGCGGGCGTCGGCGACGGAGCCGGCCGCCGAGCCGGTGGCGCCGGCGGCGGGGAGCGCCCGGGCGGCGACGCCGGCCGGGATCCGCGCGGTGACGTAGGTGCCGGTGGCGCCGAGGTGCGCGTGCGCACCGTGCTCGACCAGCCACCGCATCGTCGCCTTCCTGGCGGCGGGCCTGGCGCCGAACTTGCGCACGATCTGCTCGACCGTCAGGTAGTCGCGGTACTGCGGCGACCGCGGGTCGGAGACCGAGCGGACGAACTTGGCGAGGCCGCGCGGGTGGCGCAGCTGCAAGAGGAAGGTCAGCTCGCCGGGCTTCTGGGAGCTGCCGGCGGCGCCGGCGGTGGCGCTGAGGCCGAGCGAGGCGAGGGCGAGGACGACGAGGGCGAGGACGAGGCGGGAGAGACCGGACTTCTGCCGGGTCGGACCGGGGTGGGGCAACATCGGCTCCTTGGCGGATCGGGGACGGATGCATCTCATCGGCAGAAGTGACTTCAGACCTGAGCGGACCGGCGGGGCTCGGCAGAAGACGACCCCCGGTGGTCGAGCGGAGCCGCCCGGGAGTTAAAGGCGCGGCGACGGTGGACCGATGGTCTGCCATGAGACTCGTCCGACACCTCACCTTCAGCAACGTGATCGCCCTCGTCGCCCTCTTCGTCGCCTTGGGCGGAGCGGCCTACGCCGGGAGCAAGCTCAACGGCAGGAACATCGTCAACGGCTCGATCGGCGGCGGCAAGTTGAAGAACGAAACGATCACCGCCAAGAAGATCAAGAAGGGCACGATCACCGGCGCCCAGATCAAGGCGGGGTCGATCACCTCGACCACGATCGACGTCTCGACCCTGGCGACGGTGCCCTCGGCGCAGACCGCGACCACGGCGACCAGCGCCCAGACCGCTGCCAACGCCCAGAACGCGACCCAGGCGAGGACCGCGAATACGGCCGACACCGCCGCGACGGCGACCACCGCCGACGACGCCAGGCACGCCGACGAAGCCGGCAACGCCAAGCACGCCGACGAAGCCGACCAGGCCAAGCACGCCGACGAAGCCGACGACGCCAAGCACGCCGACGAAGCCGGCCACGCGACGACCGCCGGCGACGCCGCCACGGTCGAAGGCAAGTCCGCCGCCGAACTGCGCGCCGAACTGCAGGTCGGCTGCACGGAGACGACCGAATTCTACGGCGGCATGTGCTGGGACAAGACGACCCGGCAGGCCAGGCCGTGGCTCTTCGCGGTCAAACAGTGCGGTGAAGCGGGCGGCCGCCTTCCCATGATCGGCGAACTGATCGCCTTCGTCCTGCGCCCCGACGAACAGGTCGACGAACAGGTCTGGTCCGGCGACGTCGTCGACGTCTCCGGCACCGAAGAAAAGGTCCTGACGAGCGACGAGCACGGGCGCGAAAAGACGGCGACCGGGCCGCACGGCTACCGCTGCGTCTTCCCGCTCACCAACTGAGCGGTAGCGTCCCGCCGGATGCGGGTCGCCACCTGGAACGTCAACTCGGTGAAGCAGCGGGTGCCGCGGCTCCTGCCCTGGCTCGACGAACGGCAGCCCGACGTGGTCTGCCTGCAGGAGACCAAGCTGACCGACGCGGCGTTCCGGGAGCTGCTCGGCGACGCGCTGGGGGAGCGGGGCTAGGCGAGCTGGAACGGGGTGGCGATCCTCTCCCGGGTCGGGCTCGACGAGGTGGCGACCGAGCTGGTCGGCGCGCCCGGCTTCCCCGACCCCGAGGCGCGGGCGGTGGTGGCCACCTGCGGCGGGGTGCGGGTGTGGTCGATCTACGTGCCGAACGGGCGCGAACCGGGCGCCGACCACTACGAATACAAGCTGAGCTGGCTGGCGGCGCTGCGCGACGCGGTGGCCGCCGGGCCCGAGGCGGTGATGGTCTGCGGCGACCTGAACATCGCCCCCACCGACGCCGACGTCTTCGACCCCGCCGCCTATGAGGGCCACACCCACGTCACCCCGCCCGAGCGCCAGGCGCTGGCGGAGCTGGAGGCGGCCGGCCTGCACGACGTGGTCCGCGAGCGCTGGCCCGCGGAGCGCGTCTTCTCCTACTGGGACTACCGCGCCGGGATGTTCCACAAAGACCTCGGGATGCGGATCGACCTGATCCTCGCCGGCGAGCCGGTGGCGGCGCGGGTGGAGGCGGCCTGGATCGACCGCAAGGCGCGCAAAGGCAAAGGGCCGAGCGACCACGCGCCGGTGATCGTCGACCTCGACCGTGCCCCCGACGGCGACATCGGCCCGATGGTCCCGCCGCCCTCCGCCGCGCCGCCCCCGCGCGGCACCCACAAGCTGCCCCAGTCCCGCCCCGACTG
>Ga0335075_10004649_pt1 | contig 21406 bp, 14 predicted proteins | sample Lox_Sample_24_FD_206723 | JGI IMG/M metagenome (GOLD analysis project Ga0335075, IMG submission 206723) | Soil microbial communities from Loxahatchee National Wildlife Refuge, Florida, United States - Lox_Sample_2.4 | ecosystem: Environmental > Terrestrial > Soil > Wetlands | place: USA...
ATGGTGCCCCACGCGCGCTCGTACTGCGCCCGCTTCTTGGACAGGATGAGGCGGCCTTCCTTGTCCTCCTTCTGGAGAACCAGGGCCTCGATCTGCTCGCCGGTCTTCACGACCTCGTGCGGGTCGACATCGTGCTTGATCGACAGTTCGCGCGACGGGATCACGCCTTCTGTCTTGTAGCCGATATCGAGCAAAACCTCGTCTCGATCGACCTTGACGACGGTCCCCTCGACAATGTCGCCGTCGTTGAAGTACTTGATGGTTTCGTCGATCGCGGCGAGGAATGCCTCCTCAGACCCGATGTCGTTGACCGCTACCTTAGGGGTCGAGGTGGCTTGCGTGCTGCTCGTCATGAGTTGGTGGGCTCCGGATGCGGACAGGAATGAATAGAGCGCGCCGCGAACTCAAGCAGTGAACGCGCGGGACTTGCCCGGCCGCCCCCACCAGAGCAGGGCCGCGGCCGCGGCACGCCCCGGCGGTCTCACAACCACACGGCCCGCTTCCGAGGGCCGGGCGGCGGTGACAAGACCGCACGAGGACACAGCGCAGAGTTCAGGGTATGTAGTTCTCGCTGGCTGGTCAATTGAGCCAGGCTACAACTCAGCCACAGCTCAAAATCCTTGGACTCTTCTTTACAAACGCTGAACGTTTTCACACTGTTCCTGGCATCGGGCCGGCTTGGTGGGCTAATGGGCCGCTTCCGCCCAGCTACGGCCGGTACCGGTGGAGACCTCCAGCGGGACGCGCAGGTCGGTCGCGGCGCCCATCTCGGCCTTGACCAGCGCGGTCAGGGCGTCAAGCTCGCCCGCGGCGGTCTCGAAGATCAGCTCGTCGTGAACCTGGAGCAGCATGCGGGACCTCAGCCCCGCCGACCTGATCGCCGCGGACACGCGGAGCATCGCCACCTTGATGACGTCGGCGGCCGAGCCCTGGATCGGCGCGTTGAGCGCCATCCGCTCGGCCATCTCGCGGCGCTGCCGGTTGTCCGACGTCAGGTCGGGCAGGTAGCGGCGGCGGCCCATGATCGTGGACGTGTAGCCGTCCAGGCGGGCCTGGGCGACGATCGACTGCAGGTAGTCGCGGACGCCGCCGAACTCCTTGAAGTAGTCGTCCATCAGCATGCGCGCCTCCTCGACGGAGATGCGCAGCTGGTTCGACAGGCCGAAGGCGGAAAGGCCGTAGGCCAGGCCGTAGTTCATCGCCTTGATCTTGGCCCGCTGCTCGGGCGTCACGTCGTGGGCGTCGACGCCGAACACCCGGGAGGCCGTCGCCGCGTGGAAGTCGTGGCCGGAGGAGAACGCCGCCATCAGCGCCGCGTCGCCGGACAGGTCCGCCATGATGCGCAGCTCGATCTGCGAGTAGTCCGCGGTCAGCAGCGTCTCGTAGCCGGCGCCGACGACGAAGCCCTCGCGGATGCGGCGGCCGGTCTCGGTGCGGATCGGGATGTTCTGCAGGTTCGGGTCGGTGGAGGACAGCCGGCCGGTCGCGGCGATCATCTGGTTGAACGTCGTGTGGATCCGGCCGTCCTCGTCCGCCATCGGGATCAGCGAGTCGACGATCGACTTCAGCTTGGCGACGTCGCGGTGGTGCAGCAGGTGCTCGAGCACCGGGTGGCCGGTGGAGGCGAGCAGGTTCGTCAGCGCCTCGGAGTCGGTCGTGTAGCCGGTCTTGATCCGCTTGGTCTTCGGCAGCCCGAGCTCGGTGAACAGGACCTCCTGCAGCTGCTTGGGCGAGCCGAGGTTGAACTCGTGGCCGACGACCGCGTAGGCGGCCTGCTCGGCCCCCTTCACCTCGCCGTACAGCGTCGCCGACATCTCCGCGAAGTGGTCGGTGTCGGCCGCGATGCCGATCCGCTCCATCTCGCACAAGACGGTGACCAGCGGCAACTCGATCTCGTGCAGCAACCGGGTGGCGCCGCGCTTGTCCAGGTCAGCGTCGAGCGCGGCCGCGAGGTCAAGGGTGGCCTGGGCCCGGCGGGCGAGCGCGAGCGCGGCCTCCTCCTCGCCGGAGCCGTCCAGCGTCAGCTGCACGTTGTCGCCCGCGGGGTCGCTGAGCTCCTTGCCGAGGTAGCGCAGCGCGAGGTCGGAAAGGTCGAAGGTGCGCTGGCCGGGCAGCGCGAGGTACGCCGCCAGCGCGGTATCCGACGTCAGTCCTTCCATAACGAATCCGCGTGACTCGAGCGCGTGCATGGGTCCCTTGGCGTCGTGCAGGGCCTTGGGGCGGTCCGCCGCCCCGAGCCACTCCCCCAGCGCGCGCTCGTCGTCCGGCGTCAGGGCCTCCGGGTCGAGGTACGCGGCGGTGCCGTCGGTGGCGGCGACCGCTATCCCGGTGACCGTGCCACGGCCGCGACCCCACGTGCCGTCCAGGGCAAGCCCCATCCGTTCGGGAGAATCATGCTCGGCAAGCCAGCCGGCGACCTCATCCGGGCCGAGGAGGGATGCGTCGACCTCGAAAATCCCGCGGCCGCCCTCGGCGTCCGCGACACCCGCCTCCGCGCCCGTGCCTCCTGGTGCCGCGGACCGCTCCGCGCCGGGCAGGCCCTCAGGGAAGGTCGCGTACAGGCGGTCGCGCAGCACGCGGAACTGGAGGGTGTCGAAAAGCTGGTGGATCGTGTCCCGGCTCCACGGCGCGGGCGCGAGGTCGCCTGGCGCCGCGCCGACCGTCTCCGTCGGCAGGTCGCGGATGAGCGTGGTCAGCTGGCGGTTGCGCAGCACGTTGCCCAGGTGCTCGCGCAGCGCGTCGCCCGCCTTGCCCTTGACCTCGTCGACCCGGTTGACGAGGTTCTCAAGCGAGCCGTACTCGACGATCCACTTCGTCGCGGTCTTCTCGCCGACGCCGGGGATCGACGGCAGGTTGTCGCTCGGGTCGCCGCGCAGCGCCGCGAAGTCGGGGTACTGCGCCGGGGTGAGCCCGTACTTCTCCAGCAGGCCCGGCGGGTCGTAGCGCCGCATGTCGGAGACGCCGCGGCTGTTGTAAAGGACGGTCGTCTTGTCCGAGACGAGCTGGAACGTGTCGCGGTCGCCGGTGACGATGAGGACGTCGCAGCCTTCCGCCTCGGCCTGGGTGGCCAGCGTCGCGATGATGTCGTCGGCCTCGTAGCCCGGGGCGGACAGGTGCCTGATGCCGAGCGCGTCGAGCACCTCGAAGATCAGGCTGACCTGGCTGCGGAACTCATCGGGGGCCTTGGTCCGGCCGGCCTTGTACTCGACGTACTGCTCGTGGCGGAAGGTCGGCTCGCTGCGGTCGAAGGCGACCGCCACCCGGGTCGGCTTCTCGTCGCGCAGCACGTTGATGAGCATCGCGGTGAAGCCGTAGACGGCGTTCGTCGGCTGGCCCGTCGTGGTGGCGAAGTTCTCCACGGGGAGCGCGAAGAACGCCCGGTAGGCGAGCGAGTGGCCGTCGAGCAGCAGCAGCGTGTCCGTCACCCTCAGCAGTCTATGACTGGATGCCCCGTGTTTCTGTGCAGGCGCGGTGCCCGGCGGACGCTTGCCCGCCGGGCACCGGCCGTGTCCTTTGCCTCTGCGCGGTTATGCGGAGAAGGCGTCGATAGTCGTGGACGTGAAGGTTTGGCCCGGGCCGAGGACCGTCGAGGGGAACGACGGCTCGTTCGGCGAGTCGGGGAAGTGCTGCGTCTCGAAGGTGTAGCCGGCGCCCTGGCGGTAGGTGTTACCGCTGATGGTGCCGGTGAGCGTGCCGGTGAGGAAGTTGCCGCTGTAGAACTGCACACCGGGCTGGTCGGTGTACACGGTCAGCTCGCGGCCACTGCCCGGGTCCCAGGCGCGGGCGGCCAGGTTGAGGCCGTCGGGCCCGGTGCTCGCCGCGGTCTGCTTGTTGAGTATCCAGTTGTGGTCGTAGCCCTGGGCGATCGTCAGCTGGCTCTCGCCGTTGGTGAGCGAGCTGTCGCTCGCGGGCACGTTGTCCGGGGCGCTCACGTCGTCGATCCGCGACCCGATGGTGTGCGGGGTGGTGAAGTCGAACGGCGTGCCGGCCACCGGGACGCCGTCGGGCAGGCCAGGCAGCGGGATCTGGGTCGTGTCAGTGGGCGAGTAGTTGTCGGCGTTGATCTGGACGTACTGGCCGTAGGCCGAGCCGGCCGGCGAGCTCTCGCCCGCGAGGTTGAAGTAGCTGTGGTTGGTCAGGTTCAGGACCGTGCTCAGCTTGGCGTCGTCGTTGTGCGCCTTGTAGTGAAGCGCGTACTGGCCCTGGTTGTTCAGCGTGAACGTGACGTCGACGGTCAGCTCCGCGGGGTAGCCGGTGCAGCCGTTCGGGCAGCCGGGGCTGCCGACCGCGCCCGAGGCGTCGCCGTTCGGGCTGACCAACTGCAGCGTGACGCCGACCTCGTTGCCGGTGTGGATGAGCCCGCCAACCTGGGACCAGATGTGGTTGCCGAACCCGACGAGCCCGCCGTGCAGCGAGTTGACGCCGTTGTTGATCGGCAGCGTGTAGGTCTGGCCGTTGAGCTTGAATGTGCCCTTGGCGATCCGGTTGGCGTACCGGCCGACCGTCTCGCCGAAGTACGGGCCGCCGTTCGCGGTCACCGGCGGGCTGACCTCGTTGACGTAATCCTTGAGGGTGGCGAAGCCGAGCACCACGTCGGCGGTCTTGCCGTTCTTGCCCGGCACGTTGATCGCCTGGGTGATCGCGCCGTAGGAAAGCAGGTCAACCGACATGCCATGGGCGTTGGTCAGCGTGTAGCGGTACGTCGGCGTCACCTTGCCGGTGTACGGCTCCGTCGTGCTGCCGAAGTACGCCTTGGAGATGCTCAGGCCACCGCCGCCGCCGCCGGCCTTCGCCTGGGCGGCCGCGGGCTGGGCGGCGGCCGACGGCGCGACGACCGCGGCCACCCCGAGGGCCGTAGCCGCGGCGAGGATGCCGGCTCCGGCGATGAGCGGCGGTTTCTTGTTCCGCCAGGTTCTGAACTTCGCTGTGCGCATGGAGGGTTTCCCTTCGTTGGGTGATGCCTCGCTGATTCCTGTTGGCCGGCCTCGTTTGGGGCCCCGGCGGCCGGCCAGCATGCGCATGCCTAAGAAGTGATTGTGAACGCAAACAACGCGCTTGTCACGTAATACGGCCGAAAGGCTTGGTCATTTAAGATGATTGATCGATGGCTATGAGAACGTGCACAACCCAACCGCCTGAGGTGCCGTTTCTCGATCGGGGGTCCGGCCGCGGCCCGGCTCACCGCCGGCGCCGTCGGCAACCCGCGACACGCCGATGCTATGAGATTGTTATCTATGGCTGGCCGGACACGCTCCGCTGCCAAACCGCCTGCTTAGACGCCCGCAGGCGGCCATGGAGGCGGGGAACTTCCCAGTTGGCAGCCGCTGCCCACCCCGCAAATGCCCCGCACTGGGTTCGAAAGTCGGCAAACAGTGACGTACCCGGGTGAACACCCCGGAATCGACAGGGAACCTTCGGGGGACGTTCACCCTAACTCTGCTTTGCCGTTGGGACTCGATGTCGCTAACGTAACGACAGCGGACCCGGGGGTCCAAGTAGAGAACGTGTCAGCCCGGGGAAGGCGGACACGGTACCAACGGGTCCCCGGGTCTGTTCGCCGCCCGCCCGATGGCGAAAAACGCCACGTTATCGGACGGGCGGCGAACAGATGTCTCCCGGGGGACGCCCCCGCGCCCCTCGGCTGTCCGGCTCCTGCGGACGGTGCGCGCGGCGCCACCTGGCGGCCACGTCGGGGGTAGGTCGCGGGTACCACGGGCCGCTAGGGCTCTTCCTCGGTCTCTGCCGCCTTGCCCACGCTCGCGTTCAGCGTGCCCTCGATGACGGCCTCGGCGACCTTGCGCATCGTCAGGCGGCGGTCCATCGACGTCTTCTGGATCCAGCGGAACGCCTGCGGCTCGGTCATCCCGTGCTCCGTCTGGAGCAGGCCCTTGGCCCGGTCAAGCAGCTTGCGCACCTCGAGGCGGTCCTTGAGCGTGTTCACCTCTTGGTCGAGCGCCTTGATCTCGGTGTACCGGCTGACGGCCATCTCGATCGCTGGCACCAGGTCCGCCTTCGTGAACGGCTTCACAAGGTAGGCCATGGCTCCGGCATCCCTGGCGCGCTCGACCAGTTCCCGCTGCGAGAACGCGGTGAGGATGACGACCGGGGCGATCCTGTCCGCGGCGATGCGCTCGGCGGCGGAGATGCCGTCGAGTATGGGCATCTTCACGTCCAGGATGGCGAGGTCGGGCAGGAGGGCGGTGACCTTCTCGACCGCCGTCTCGCCGTCGGCCGCCTCGGCCACGACCGAGTAGCCCTCCTCTTCGAGCATTTCCTTGAGGTCCAGGCGGATCAGCGCCTCATCCTCGGCAATCACGACACGCAACGCATTCTGGCTCACGCACTAGAGACTACCGGGAACCTGTAGATTGTCATGGAGCGCCGTCCTCCAACCGGGGCCGGTGACCGAAGCCCCGGTAGACCAACGGCAGAGTCGATGGCCTCAAAATCCATACAGTGTGGGTTCGAATCCCACCCGGGGCACTGATGACACATGGAGCAATCCGGACGTGATGCTCTGTGACCGTTCTCTCATCCATGGAATGTCGGCAGTCGAAGTCATACTGCCACCATGTACAGCGCTGCGGTTCGACAGCATGCGCTGGATCTCATCAACGGCGGATCCAGCCTCCGCTCGGTCAGCAGGTCAACCGGAATCAATCGGTCGACCTTGCGCGAGTGGCGCGATATTCCGGAGAAGGCGCAGGCAGCAAGGGCATACTGCCCGCGCTGCGACGACGGCCCGGCGCTGCCTGAACCACGCGCCGACTACGCGTACCTGCTAGGCCTGTACCTGGGCGACGGGTGCGTTTCCGTCGGCGGTAACCCCGCGAAAGGGGTGTGGAAGCTGCGCATCATATGTGCCGATGCCTGGCCTGGATTGGTCGAGGAATGTGTACAAGCCATGCAGGCAGTCAGCCCGGCCAGCAAAGTGATGCTGCAGCAGAAGCAGGGGTGCCAGGAAGTCACGAGCTACTCCCGGCATTGGCCGTGCTTGTTCCCGCAGCACGGACTGGGCAAGAAGCACCTGCGGCAGATCGCACTCCAACCGTGGCAGCAGACAATCGTCACGGAACATGCGGGCGAATTCGCGCGCGGTTTGTTCCATTCGGATGGATATCGGGGGATGAACCGGGTGCGGCGGGTGCTCGCGGACGGTGAGCACTGGTACGAGTACCCGCGGTACCTGTTCAGCAACAAGTCGGGCGACATCCTTGGGCTGTGCGGCGCGGCGCTTGACCGGCTCGAGGTGGAGTGGCGGTTCGCGCGGCGCGACGTGATCTCGGTGGCGAGGCGGGAGGCGGTGGCGCGGCTCGACGCGTTCGTCGGGCCGAAGTACTGAGGTGGCTCGCGGCCGCCGGCCTGGAGGTGCCGCGGGGCGGGTCTGCGACCGCCTGTTGCTTGGAACGACGGGTCGTCGCCGCGAAGGAGAAGAAGTTTTCCCGCAGCGCGGCCTCGTGGGCCGCGCAGTCGGCCCAGAACTCGCGCCGTGTCTGCCACAGCGGGCCGAGCCCGTCCTCGTGGGCGACGGCGTTCTGGACCACGAGCGCGTCGAGGCGCTCGGGATGGGCGATCGCGAGCCGGAACCCCACCGGGCCGCCGTAGTCCTGCACGACCAGGGAGTAGCGGCGCAGGCCGAGGACCTCGGTGAGACGGCCGATGACGGCCGCCAGGTGGTCGAAGGTGTAGGCGAACTCGGCGTGGCCGGGCGCGTCGCTGTGCCCGAACCCGGGATAGTCCGGTGCGACCAGGCGGAACGGGCCGGCGAGACGGTCAAGCAGCGGCTGCCACATCCGCGAGGAAGAGGGAAATCCGTGCAGTAGCAGGATCGCGGGCGCGTCGTCCGGGCCGGCGTCGCGGTAGAAGACCTTCAGGCCGTCGACGTCGGCGGTGCGGTAAGCCGTCCGGTCCATGGTTGTCTCCGTTCCCGCGCTGGACGGCCGGCATTCCCGCTAGCCCCGGGTAATGGTGATCTTGGTCCAGGCGCCCAGGTGGATGCGGTCGCCCGGGCGGAGCGCGACGGAGTCGCCCGATGGAACGTCGCGGCCGTTGACCGTGATGCCGTTTTCCGTGCCGAGGTCGATGACCGTCCAGGTGCCATCGGCGGCCGGGACGAGCTTGGCGTGCAGGCGGGAGACGCCCGGGTCCCGCTCGGGGATGCTGAGGTCGATCTCCGGCTCGATGCCACGGGACACGCTGCGGCGGCCGATGCGGATCTCGCCGCCCGACAGGGGGATGCGGCGCTCGGCGATCTGGCCGGGGAAGCTGATCGACGCGGTGTCGGAGTCGTTCACCGCCTGGATGTGGTCGTAGTAGTCGCGGTCCGCGGTCACGACCGCGGACCAGGTGGCCGGCCGGGGCTGCGCGGGCTGAACGGGCTGCGCAGGCTGAACGGGCTCCGCAGTGGCAGCCGGCATCTGGGCCTCGAGCACGGTCAGCGGCATCGTCGGGGTGGGCGCCGCGCGGGACGGATCATAGGGGTCGAGGCCGAGGGCCTCGCGCAGGGCGTCGGCGAAGTCGGCGCAACTGGGGTAGCGGTCGTCTGGTGACTTCGCCATGGCCCGGGCGACGACGGCGTCGACGGCGGGCGGCAGGTCCTTGCGGATCGTGGTGACGCGCGGCGGCGGGGTGGACAGGTGCGCGTAGAGCACCGCGATGGGCAGTTCGCGCTTGAACGGCACCACGCCGCTGAGCACCTCGAACGCGACGCAGCCGAGCGCGTACTGGTCGGCCCGGCCGTCCACCGGCTGGCCGTTGACCTGCTCGGGGGCGGCGTAGTCGGGGGTGCCGAGGAACTGGCCGGCGACGGTCAGCGTGCCGGCCGACAGCATCGCCCGGGCGATGCCGAAGTCGGTCAGGTAGGGGTGCTCGGGGCCGCCGCGCCTGGCGTCGACCAGGATGTTGCCCGGCTTGACGTCGCGGTGGACGAGCCCGGCGGCGTGCGCGGCGTCCAGGGCGGACGCGACCGGGGAGATGAACCCGGCCGCCCGCCGGGGCGAGAGGGCGCCGCCGGCGCGGATCACGCCCTGGAGGGTGTCGCCCGCGACGAAGCGCATCGCGATGAACTGCATGCCGTCGCCCTCGCCGGCGGCGTAGACGGGGATGATGTGCGGGTGGTCGACCGCCGCCACGGCGCGGGCCTCGCGGACGAACCGCATCCTGACCGCCTCGTCGCCGGCGAGCAGCTTCAAGGCCACCACCCGGCCGAGCCGCTCGTCGCGCGCCTGGTACACCGCGGCCATCCCGCCGACGCCGACGAGCCGCTCAAGGAGGTACCCGGCGACCAGGGACCCGGGTGCGAGCCCGGTCAGCGGCCCGCCGGGCCGCATGACCGGCGTGGCCCCCCGTGCGTCCGGCCACCCGCCTGGCCTGCCGTCGGGCATGCCGCGGGCGGGACGGGGGATCACCCCTCCCGGTGTCTGCTGCGCTGGGGACTCCCCGGCCACCGTCCCTCCTCAGGCAGTTATGACGCTGTTCCTCGTCTTCTCAATTGTGCGGCTTCTTCGCGCTTCGCGTATGCGGTAGCAAAGGGAGCTTAGCGGTATTCCGCGAGCCGACGGCTGACGGCCCAGGCACAGCCGGCCGCCATCAGCAGGGAGGTGGCGATCACCACCCCGGGCAGCGGGTCGAGCGCGCTGGCGCCTTCGGAGGCGCCGGACGCGAAAACGGCCTGGTCAGCCTGGATCGCGTTGGAGAAGTCGTCCTCGAGCGCGTTGTAACCGGCCAGCGTGCTGCCCGCGGCCGTGCCGACGACGAGGTTGCGCTCCCCGGCGTAGTCGGCGTGCGTGCCGAGCAGGTACACCCGGGTGTTGGCGGCGTACCAGGAGGTCGCGTCCCGCCCGGCGGACGCGACGAGGGACGGGCCCGCGCCGCCGCTTTCCCGCGCGCCCGCTTCCTGTGCGCTGGCCGCGGCGCCGAGCCAGGTGCCCGGCCCCGGGCCGATCTTCTTGCTCGCCGCGACGAAGTCCTGCTGGAAGGACGCGTTGCCGCTGCGGGAGATGACGTTGAGCACCGCGTCGCCCCTGATCTGCTGCACGCCGATGCTGGCGAGCGCCAGGTCCTGCACCGGGGCGGAGCCGTGGCCGATGCCGCGGGACAGGTCCGAGCGGGCCGCCAGGAAGCCGGCCGCGAGCCAGGCCACACCGATGACGAGCATCAGCGACGCGAGGACGAGGCCGGGGCTGAATAGCCGGTTGGTGCGCCTGGCCAGCCACCGCTGCGCCCGGTAGAGGACGAAGCCGGTGACCACCGCGAGCACGAGCAGGGCGATCTCGGTGGGCACCCCGGTCGCCTGGCCGCTCGCGGCGTCGAGCGCGGCGTTCTCCCGGGTGAAGACCGTGCTCGCGGCGGGCAGCAGGACGAGGTGCGCTTCCTCGGACGCGACCTGGAGGAACGATCCGCCGGTCAGCGGGTAGCCCATCGCGTACTCGGCCGTCGCCTCGCCGACGTAGCCGCTGTAGGCGGAGAGCCCGCCGCCCACCTGCCCGAGCGCGGTCCCCTCGGCCTGGTCGCCGCTGGCCGCCTGCAGGACGGACAGGTCGCCGTGGGCCGTGGCGAGGTCCTTCTCGTAGCGCTGCAACTGGCCGAGCGGCGGCGTGGGGCTGGCGAGGAACGCCGCGGTGATCGTCGCGTCGGCGTCGGCGATCGACTGGTACATGTGCCTGGCATCGAGGCTGAGCCGGTCGTTCACCGGGACGAGCGCGTCGGCGGCCGACGAGTGCTGTGCCGCCACCCAGCCGCCGAGGGCGCCCCAGGCGAGCGAGAGCAGGACGAGGCCGGCCAGCAGGGCCGACAGCTTGCCCGGGGTGTGCAGCAGGACGCCGCGGGTCCTGCGCGGGCGGCGGGGCGCCCGGTGCGCGGCGGGCGGGCCGGCCGTCGCCGTCGCCCCGGCCGGCGCGGTGAGGGTGGCGGTCACGAGCCGATCTCCGCGATCTGCTGCTTGCCGAGCGTCACGAGGGCCGAGGGGAGCGGCTGGAAGCCGACGGCGTCCACGTAGGCCGGCTCGTTGCCCGTGGTGATGACCCAGCGCAGGAAGGCGCTGAGCGCGCCGGCCGTGACGGCGTCGCGCTGGCGGGTGCTGACGACCGCGTACTCGTAGTTCACGATCGGGTACCCGGTGAGCGCCGGGCCGTCGATCATCGAGATCGTCTCGTTGGGCGGCGTGAGCGAGACGAAGCTGTCGACCGACGCCGTGATCGCGCCCGCGGTGGGCAGCGTGTACTGGCCGGCGTCGTTGGCGAGCTCCGCCTCGCCGAGGCCGGCCGCCTGCGCCTGGCCGAGGTAGCTGATGCCGTTGTACGCGACGCAGCCTGGGGTGGACGCGCAGGCGTGCAGCATGCTGAGGCTGCCGGTCTCGCTCATCTCGCCGGTGACGGACGGCCAGGTGACCGTGGTGCCGTAGCCGATCTGGCTGTTCCACGCCTGGTCCGCGGGCGCCTGGTTCCCGGTGGACAGGTAGCTGGTGAACAGGAAGGTGTCACCGGAGCTGTCGAGGCGGCGGATCGGCACGATCTTCATCGCGGGCAGGGTCAGGCCGGGGTTGATCGCGGTGATGCGCGAGTCGTCCCAGGTGGTGATCGTGCCGTCATAGATCTCGGCCAGGACCGCGCCGTCGAGCCGCACGTGGCCGGAGACGTCCGGCAGGTTGTAGATGACGGTCTGCGCGGAAACGGCGAGCGGGATGTTGACCAGCGCGGGGTTCTTCACGAGGTCGCCGCTTGACAGGTACGCGTCGGAGGCGCCGAGGTCTGTCGTGCCCGCGGAGGCCGCCGTGATGCCGGTGCCGGAACTGGTCGACTCGGTGGTGACCGTTACCCCCGGGGTCGCCCGCTGGTAGGCCGCCGCCCAGGAACGCATCAGCGGGTAAAGCAGGCTGCTGCCCGTCTCGGAGATCGTCGTCGCCTGCGCGGCCAGGGCGGCGACGTCGGCCGGGCCCGTCCGCGCGACCGTGCCGCAGGCCGCCGTCGCGGCGGCCAGCACCGTCCCGGCCGTCGTGCACAGCGCGGCCCTCCACCACCGGGAGCCGCGCCTCCGTGTCCCCGTCCCCGCCACCGTGCGTGGCTCCTCACTCGCTGAGTTGCCTGAGCCGAATCCACCAGGTTTCCGAGAGGATTCTTACCGGCCGCCAGCTAGTACGGAACAGCGAGCAGGAGGGATGAGGAAGATGTTCACCTGGTCGTCAGCAAGTGTTCGCGCACGGCATTCCTAGGAACCGCGGACGACCCGCAGTTCCGTCCAGGCACCCAGGTGGATGCGGTCGCCGTCGCGCAGCGGCACGGCCTTGCCCTGCGGTATCTCGCTGCCGTTGACCGCGGTGCCGTTGGCCGAGCCGGGGTCGACGACGGACCAGGTGCCGTCCTCGGCCTTGAGCAGCACCGCGTGCAGGCGCGACACGCCGGGGTCGGCCGGCGGCACGGACAGGTCGATCTCCGGGTCGATGCCGCTCGTCGCGCTGTGCCGCCCGATCCGCACCTCGGTGCCGGCGAGCCTGAACCGCCGCCGCGGGAAGTAGGCGGGGAAGGCGATGTCCGCCGCGTCCGGGCCGCCCGCCGCCTGGACGGCGTCGTAGTAGGCGCGGTCGGCGGTCACCAAGGCCGTCCACTCGGCCTCGGCGGGCGCGGCGGGCCGCGCCGGCGGAACCAGCGGCGCCGGCGGGGCGAGACCCGGCGGTGACGGCGCGGGCGGCGCCGCGGCGGGCGGCGCCGGGGCGGGCGGCGCCGGGGCGGGCGGCGCCGGGGCGGGCGGCGCCGGGGCGGGCGGCGCCGCGCCGGGCGGCGGCGGTGCCGCCAGGTACCCGCCGCCGGCCAGCGTGTCCTGGCCGGCCAGGGCGAAGTCGTAGCCACAGGACTCGCAGAACTGGCCGGACCGCGCGACGCCGCAGCGCGGGCACGGCTCGCCCGCGGGCGGGGCCGGGCCGGCCGCCGCGGCGTCGCCGGCCAGGGCCGGCGCCCCGTCGGGGGCGAGGCTCGGCGCGGCGCCGATCAGGACGCCGCACACGTCGCAGAAGTCGTCACTGGCCGACGCGTGACCGGACGGGCAGGTCGCCACGGCGCTACCCCTTCCTTACCCGGACCGTCTTCGTCGACCGCGTGTCGAGCGCCATCTCGGCGGCGGCGTCCACCTTCTTCTTGAGCCGGACGGTGCCGGTGGCCTCGTCCACCACGTCCACCACGCTGGCGAGCAGCCTGGCGGTCTCCTCGTTGCCGGCCAGGTGGGCGAGCGCGACGGCCCGGCCGAGCCGCGCGGTCGCCAGGTCCGCGTCGCCCCGCTTGTTCGCCTCGAGCCCTTCCGCGATCGCCGACGCGAGCTCCGCCTGGCCGGTGTAGCCCGCCACCCGGGCGTTGATCCTGGTCGACAGCGCCTCGTCGTCGGTCCACGTCACCCGCACGAGGCCCTGGCCGAGCACCTGCTGGCCCTCGGCCGAGCTCGCGATCAGGCCGACCCGCGCGGCGAGCATCTCCTGGCCGAGGCTGGCCGGGTTCACCGTGACCGCCACGTGGTAGTCGCGGCTCTCCCCCGGCGCCCAGGCGCCCGTCGGGTAGTCGCCCGCCTGCGCGCCGGCGGCCAGCCGGCGGCTGGTCAGGTCGTCGATGTGCGGTGCCACCTGCTTGATGAACTTCAGCGCCGCCGTCTGCGGCGTCCATACCCGCAGCAGCACGTCGGGCAGCTGCTTGCTCATCGCGCCGCGGATGAGCTCCTCGAAGTCGGCCGCCAGGCCCGCCGGGTCAACCACGATGTCCACCGAGCCGAGCAGCGCGGTGGAGATCTTCCGCAGCTCATCGACCTCCCAGTCGGTGCCGACGCCACGGCAGTCGCAGCGGAAGGCCCCCTCGCTCAGCTCGATCGCCGCCGCGAGTTCCTCGGGGCGCTCATGCTGGTTCTTGCCGTCGGTCAGCAGGATCGCGTGCCGCAGCGCCGCCGGGGAGGAGGAGAAGACCTGGTGGGCCAGCCGCAGCCACTGGCCGATCGCCGTGCCGCCGTTGGCCCGCAGCTGGCGCAGCGCCGCCTTGGCCTCCGCCCTGGTGCGCTCCCCGGCGACCGCCATCGACCCGTCGGCCGGGTAGACGGGCCAGGCGACGGAGGTGCCGGCGATGACCGCGAACAAGGTCCCGTCCCTGATCACGTCCACCGCCGCGGCGGTGGCCGCCCGTGCCTCGGCGAGCTTGGTTGGCGGGTAGTCCATCGAGCCGGAGCAGTCGACGATGATGATCTCGGCGCTGCCGCCGTCCGGCGTCCCTGACGGCGGGTCACCCGTCTCGTCCGCGGTCACGGTGACGACGGCGCTGACGTCACGGCCGCCAACGGGCAGGTACGGGTTCTGGTCGATGTCCACGGTGAACCCGGGCAGGCTCGTCATCGCTGTCTCCTCGGCATGTCACTGTGCGTCATATCCACGTCCTCGGACGGACGCTGTTGGCCAGGTCCACTAGTTCGATCCGCCGTTCCGGCAGCAGGGTGGCGAGCGCGCGGTAACCGCGCTCGAGCCCGAAGCGCAGCGCGCGCTCGTTCGGCTCGCAGCCGAGGATCCGCTCGGCCGTGGCAGGCGCGGCCGCCGGTTGCGGCGCGGCCGTGCCGTCCGACACCCAGTCGAGCGCCGCGCGCAGGATCTCCACCGCGAGCTGGTGCCTGCGCGGGTCGTTGTCGTCGAGCGACAGCCGGCCCAGCCGCTGGTCCGCCTGGTGCAGGTCGGCCACGGACAGCCCGGAGCCGGTCGCGACGAGCAGCCGGACGGCGGCGATCTGGGCCGCGGCGTGGTGGCTGGAGGTCTCGGGCACGGCGGCGACCGCGGCGATGGCGCTGACCCGGTCGCCGGACGCCAGGTAGGCCCTGGCCGTGCCGAACCCGGCGCTGACGTACGAGCGGTCGATCGTCCACACGAGCTGGAAGTAGTGCCGGGCCGCGGCCACGTCGCCGGCCGCCTCGGCGGCGAACGCGAGCGCCAGCTTCGGCGCGACCTCGCCGGGAAGCTCGTCGTACACGGCGCTGAACGCGGCCCGCGCCCGGCCGGGGTTGCCCCCCGCCAGCTCGCAGAGCCCGCCGTACCAGGCGACCCGCCAGTCCGCCAGCGGCGACGAGGACAGCTCGGTGAGCGAGGCCCGCGCGGCGTCAAGGTCGCCGATACCGATGAGCGCGCGGATGAGCGCCAGCCGGGTCTCCGGCGACTCCGCCACGCTTGGCGGGACGCTCGCGTCGCCGGTCACCGCGCCGAGCAGCGTCTGGGCCTGGTGCGCGGCGTCCAGGCCGGCCAGCGTGGCGAGGTAGCTGGCCGCGGCGTCGGTCCCGTCGGCGAGCGGCGCCGGCAGCCCCGCGATCACCTCGGCGGCCGGCGGCGGGGCCACCGTGAGCGCGCCCTTGCCGTTCGCAGGGCCGTTCAGGTTCGCAGGGCCGTTTTGGCTAGCGTGCACCGGGCTCAGGTCCGTGCCGACGGCCCGCAGCTCGGGGCTGAACAGGCCGGAGAACGCGGGCCGGGGCTCGCCGTCGAGGACCGACAGCACCTCGCGCAGCACCCCGGTCAGCTGCTCGGCCATCTCGCCCGCCGACTGGAACCTGCGGGCCGGGTGGCGGTGCGTGGCGCGGCGCAGCAGCCGGGCGAAGGACTCGTGCTGCCGCAGCAGCTCCTCGTCGTCCGGCAGCGTGAACCGGTACCTGCGCTGGAAGTCGAAGTCGAACGTGAGCACGCCGAGGGTGCGGCCGACCGTGTAGAGGTCGGAGCCGGGCGACGGCCCCTCGTCCTCGATCTCCGGCGCCTGGTAGCCGACCGTGCCGTAGATCGGGCCGTCGCCGTTGATGTAGCGGACACCGCCCATGTCAATGAGCTTGAGCTGCTCTTCCGTCTGGATGATGTTGTCCGGCTTGAAGTCGCAGTAGACCAGCCCGCGTTCATGCAGGTAGCCGAAGGCGGGCAGGATCTCAAGTGCGTAGGCGAGCGCGTGGACGAGCGGCACCGCCCCGCCACCGCGCTGGCGGGCGTCGAGCCTGATCTGCTTGAGCGACTTGCCGCCCACGTACTCCATCACGATGTAGCCGGCGGTCTCGCCGTCGCGCTGGCTGGCGTGCCTGACGAAGTTGTAGATGCGGACGATGTTCGGGTGCTCAAGCTGCGCGAGGAACCAGCTCTCGGCGACGGCGGCCTCCATCGCGTCCGCGTCCCCGGTGTTGAGCAGGCCCTTGAGCACCACCCAGCGGTCGCTGACGTTGTGGTCCCTGGCCAGGTAGATCCAGCCGAGGCCGCCGTGGGCGAGGCAGCCGAGCACCTCGTACTGCCCCGCCACCAGCTCGCCGGGCACCAGCTTGGGACTGAAGGAGTAGCGGGTGCGGCAGTTCGGGCAGAACCCCTCGGTCATGCCCGGCCTGCCGTCGCGCGACTGCCCGACGGGCTGCCCGCAGTTGCCGCAGAACCGCCGGTTCTCCGGGACCCGCGGGTCGTCAAGCACCGCCGACGCGGGGTCGAGCGCCTCGACCGGCGGCACCTCGACGAGGCCGGCGCCGAGCCTGCCCCGTGACGAGCGGCCGCTGCCAAGCCGCGAGCCCCTCGTGCCCGGGCCGCTGCCGCTGCCCGCGCTGCCCAGGCCCGTCGACCAGCCGCCGGACGGGCCGGAACCGGACCAGCTCGGCCCGGACCCGCCCGGCCCGCTCGGCCCGCTCGGCCCGGAGCCGCTTGGGCCTGAGCCGCCGGCCGCGCCCGCGTAGCGGATGCTCCCGCCGCCCGGCGCGGCCCCCCAGCCGAGCGGGGCCGCGGGAGCCGACGGCGCCAGGCCGCACACGTCGCAGTAGCCGTCTTGAATCGTTCCGCCGCACCCTGGCTGGGTGCACGCTGCAGCGGTCATCGCCGTCCTTCTCCCTCGAGGATCGCGCGCTGGTAGGCCACCACGGCGGCCTCGGCGGCCGCCAGGTCGCACGGTGCCGTCCACAGCAGGCCATGCGCCCGGTCGTGCCGGGCGGACAGGTCAGGGTCCTCGGCCGCGCCGAGGCGGGCGGCCTTGGCCTTGTAGGCGCGCAGCAGCCCGCGCAGTTCATCGCGCTTGTCGAGCGCCGCCGCCGTCGCCTGGACCAGGTCGGCGGTCCGCGCGCTCGCGGCGGCGAGCTCTTCGTCGCACCGGTCGAGTTCCGCCGCCAGCCGGCTCCACTGCCCGCCCGCGGCCAGCCTGGACAGCGTGGGCAGTGGCGGCTCAGGTACCGCGGGCGGTACCGGCGGCGGCGCGCTGATCCGCACCGCGAGGTCTTCCCTGGCCGCGACCGCCTCCAGGCGGGCCGCGCGGGCGGCCGCGGCGGCGGCCGCGAGGTCGTCGATCCTGCGCCGCGCCTGCCGCCGCAGCCGGTCGAGCTCGGCGATCCGCGGGATCAGCGCCGCGACCTGGTCGCGGAGCCGGTCCGCGGCCCCGGTGTCGACGGTCCCGGTGTCGACGCGGCCCTCGCCCGCGGCCGCTCCCGGCGTCCCGTCTGGCGCGGGCCGCCACAGGGCCAGCGGGTCGGCGTTGGCGGCGGCGCGCAGCGCGGCGAGCGCGGACTCCGCCTCCCCGGCCGCCGCCTCGATCTGCGCGCCGAGGCCGTCGATGAGCGGCCGCACCCGGGCCAGGTCGCCGGTCGCCGCGTCGAGCGGCACGGCGACCGCGGCCCAGACGGCCTCGACGACCGTGGTCACCGCGGTCACCTCGGCGAACGCGCGGCGCATCGCGCCGACGGCGGCCGCGAGCGTGACCGGCGGCCGGCCCGCGGCCGCCAGGTCCCTGCGGGCGAGCGGCACGGGGGCGCCGGCCAGCCGGACGCAGCCCTCGGTGAGCAGCGCGTTCAGCTCGGGCAGGTCCTTGCGCGCGGGGCGCTTGGCCCCGCTGCCCAGGGTCGCGATCCGGTCGACGACGGCCGAGTAGGCCAGGAACGTCTCCCACAGGGTCGCGAGGGTGGCGGACGCCACCGCCCAGCGGTCCCGCGTCTGCCCGGTCAGCGTCGCGCCCTCGAGCACCTGCTTGCCGAAGCTGCCGTCAAGCTCAAGGAGGTTCGCCTGGACGGCGTCCCGCTCCGCGAGCACCGCGCTGACCCGCTGCGCCGCGGCCTCCTCGGGCGTCACCGTGCGCCCGCACTGGCCGCCGACGCCGACGCCGCCACCGCCACCATTGAACCTGACATCCCGTCCCTGCCCTGCCCTGGCCCGCAGCGATGTCCAATGAACAGCTTTCCGTCGTCGCACCCACGACGGATTTCCTTTTTACCTTAGTGCGCCGGCCTATTAGGCAGACCCGGCCGGATCAGCGAAACTGTCCGGCCGGAAATACTCATTATTCATCTTGCGAGGTGCAGTGCTGCCCGCGCTCGCGCTCAGCTGCCCGAGCTGAACGCGGCGTCGAAGGCCGCCGCGGGCGGGTCGAAGTCGAACCGGCGCAGGAAGGCCAGCGCCTCCGGCGCGCCCTGGAGCCGGTCCATGCCCGCGTCTTCCCACTCGACGGAGACCGGGCCCGCGTACCCGATCGAGTTGAGCATGCGGAACACGTCCTCCCACGGCACCTGGCCGCGGCCGGCCGACACGAAGTCCCAGCCGCGCCGCGGGTCACCCCACGGCAGGTGCGAGCCGAGCCTGCCGTTGCGGCCGTCGAGCCGCTTGCGCGCCTCCTTGCAGTCAACGTGGTAGATGCGGTCGCTGAACGCGCCAAGGAACGCGACCGGGTCGAGGTCCTGCCACACGAAGTGGCTCGGGTCGAAGTTCAGCCCGAAGGCGGGGCGGCCGTCCACCGCCTCGATCGCCCGGTGCGCCGTCCAGAAGTCGTAGGCGATCTCGCTCGGGTGCACCTCGTGCGCGAACCGCACGCCCTCGGCGTCGAACACGTCGAGTATCGGGTTCCAGCGGTCGGCGAAGTCCTGGTAACCACGGGAAATCATCGACTCAGGCACCGGGGGGAACATCGCGACCGTGTGCCAGATCGACGAGCCGGTGAAGCCGATCACCGTCGCCGCGCCGAACGCGGCCGCGGCCCGCGCCGTGTCCTTGATCTCGGCGGCGGCCCGCTGCCGCACGCCCTCCGGCTCACCGTCGCCCCAGATGCGCGCGGGCAGTATGCCCTGGTGCCGCTCGTCGATCGGGTGGTCGCAGACCGCCTGGCCGACCAGGTGAGCCGAGATGGCCCAGCACTTCAGGCCGTACTTGTCGAGCAGCGCGTGCCGCCCGGCCAGGTAGCCGTCCTCGTGCAGCGCCCGGTCGACCGCAAAGTGGTCGCCCCAGCAGGCGATCTCAAGCCCGTCGTAGCCCCACGAGCTGGCCAGCCGGCAGACTTCCTCGAACGGCAGGTCCGCCCACTGCCCGGTGAAAAGGGTAAAAGGCCGCGCCATCAGTTCTTCACACTCTCCCATGAGTTGCCGGACGCGGCGCTGCGCGCCACCGCGTCGAGTACCCGCTGCACCGCCAGGCCGTCGCCGAACGACGGAGCCGGCTGCGCGCCGTCCGCGATCGCCGTCACCAGGTCCCGTGCCTGGTGCGTGAACGTGTGCTCCCAGCCGAGCGTGTGCCCGGGCGGCCACCAGGCGGACAGGTACGGGTGGCCGGGCTCGGTGACCAGGATCCGGCGGAAGCCGCTGGCCTGGCCCTTGTCGCTCGCGTCGAAGAACTCAAGCTCGTTGAGCCGCTCCAGGTCGAACGCGAGGCTGCCGTTCGCCCCGTTGAGCTCGATCCGCAGGCCGTTCTTGCGCCCGGTGGCGTACCTGGTGGCCTCGAAGGAGGCCAGCGCGCCCGAGGCGAGCCGCCCGGTGAAGACCACCCCGTCGTCCACGGTCACCGTGCCGGACCCCGATCCGTCCGCCACGGGCCGCGTGCGGACGAAGGTCGCGCTGAGGGCGGACACCCCGGTGATCTCGTCGCCGGTCAGGTAGCGGGTCAGGTCGACGATGTGCGCGCCAAGGTCGCCGAGCGCGCCCGAGCCTGCCCGTTCCGCCCGCAGGCGCCAGGTCATCGGCTCATCCGGGTCGGCCAGCCAGTCCTGCAGGTAAACCGCGCGGACGTGGCGCAGCGGGCCGATGCGGCCCTCCTCGACCAGCCGCCTGGCCAGGGCGAGCGCGGGGACCCGGCGGTAGTTGAAGCCGACCATGGCCCGGGCGCCGCGCGGGTAGGCGGCGTCGGCGGCCGCCTTCATCGCCTCGGCCTCCGCCAGGGTGTTGGCGAGCGGCTTCTCGCACAAGACGTGCTTGCCCGCCTCAAGGGCGGCGATCGCGATCGGCGCGTGCAGGTCGCCTGGCGCGGCGATGTCGATCAGGTCGACGTCGTCGCGGGCGATCAGCGCCCGCCAGTCGGTCTCCGCCGCGGCCCAGCCGAGGCGGGCGGCGGCCGCCTCGGCGGCCGCCTTGTCCCGGCCGCAGACGGCGGCGAGCCGTGGCCGCAGCGGCAGGTCGAACACCCGGCCCACCGCGTTCCACGCCAGCGAGTGGGCCCGGCCCATGAAGGCGTAGCCCACCATGCCGACGCCGATGCCCGGGCCGACGCCCGTGCTGCTATCAGTGCGCTGCGACATAAGGATCCCATCGCGGGTCGAGTGGCGCCGGCACCGCGAACCGGCTCTCCACCGGCTCGAACGCGGCGCTGCGGGCGGAGCGCTCGATGGCGGTCATCATCTCAAGCACGTGCAGCGCCATCTCGCCCGACGCGCGGTGCGCCGCGCCGGAGCGGATGGCGCGGACCATGTCGACCACGCCGCTCCCCCGCCCGGCCGCCGCCCCCTCGGCGGGGATCACGGTCCATTCGGTGTCGCCGGCCCGGCGGACGCGGACGTCGCCGTCGAAGCGGTTCGGGTCGGGGACGGCCAGCGTCGCCTCCGTGCCGGTGATCTCGACGAAGCCCGCGCGTGACAGCGGCGAGTCCCAGCTGAACAGCAGCGACGCGGCCGCGCCGCTCACGTACTCGGCCAGCGCGGCGACGTAGGTGGGCACGTCGACGGCGAACGCGGTGCCCGCGCGCGGCCCCGCGCCGATGACGCGCGACGCGCCGGGCCTGCGCCCGATCGCGGCGACCCGCTGCGCCGGGCCGAACAGCGTCGCGAGGACGGACAGGTAGTACGGGCCAAGGTCGAACAGCGGCCCCGCGCCCGGCGCGAACAGGAACTCGGGGTCCGGATGCCACGACTGCGGCCCCGGCCCCTGCAGCAGGGTGAGCGCGGTGAGCGGCGTCCCGATGGCGCCGGAGTCGATGAGCCGCCGCGCGGTCTGCAGCCCGGCGCCGAGCACGGTGTCCGGCGCGCAGCCGACGCGCACCCCGGCCGCCTCGGCCCGGCCGAGCAGCGCGCGCCCGGCCGCGAGGTCGAGCGTCAGCGGCTTCTCGCTCCACACGTGCTTGCCCGCGGCGATCGCCGCGGCGCTGACCTCGGCGTGCGCCGCGGGGATGGTCAGGTTCACGATCAGCTGGACGCCGGGATGGGCGAGCGCGTCGGCCGGG